>ERZ1029854.779-NODE-779-length-10072-cov-41.491365_pt1 | contig 10072 bp, 10 predicted proteins | sample MGYA00519239_ERZ1029854 | MGnify/ENA primary metagenome ERZ1029854 (study PRJEB33666, sample SAMEA4610917) | skin metagenome | biome: Human-associated habitat; feature: Malodor aspect; material: skin | place: Philippines | collected 2015-08 ... | reverse complement strand
CACAAGATCGTTGTGCGATTGCTTCTCGACGTCCTTCCGGCCACCCCCGCCCCCAGCGCCGCCCCGGCGACGTTGCAGAGCACGTCGTCAGTATCGCTGTAGCCCCACGCGAACGCGTACTGCGCGACCTCGATGCCCAGGCTGCACACCAGCCCGACCAGCACCGCCCGGGCCACCGAGCCGCGGTACGCGATGAAACCGACCGGGGCGAACAGCGCGATGTTGCCGAACAGGTTCAGCCACGGCCCCCACCACACACGCGCGTACTCGAAGGTCTCCAACGGGTTCAGGCGGACCTGGCTGAGCTGGTGCGCCTCCGCCGACCACAACCCCGGGATGGACACGAACGCCTTGCCCACCGTGAACGCGAGCACGACCAGCGCGGTCACCACCGCCGCGACGTGGGCAGCGGCGTCGTTGGTTTTGCTCGTTGATTTCACCCGGCCCACCGTAGGCGCAGATTCTGCTTGCGGCTTGGATGGTGCATATGAAGTGGATAACCGTGGGGTTGCACTTCCCGCCGGCCCGCAGTTACAGTTATTACAGATGAACGATGGAAGGAGGACCCCATGTCCAACGCACTGCTTGGTCAGTTGGAGGGGAATTCGCTCGGCGAGGCGGAACTTGAGCGTCTGCGCGAATTCATACGCAAGGAACAAGATTCCCCGCTGGGTGTCCTTCTTCAGCGGGTCGCGGAGGCAAACGAAGGCGGCATCACCGTGAACTTGCTTGCCGACGATGCGGAGCTCTCCCCGAACCAGGCTGCAAAGCTCATGAAAATGAGCCGCCCGCACCTGCTAAAGTTTATGAGGGACGGTGACCTTCCCTTCCACCTCGTGGGCAGCCACCAGCGCCTAAAGATGTCCGATCTCCGCGATTTCATGGCGACTCGTGAGGCTGGGGCGGAGTTCGTCGCCAACGCGTTGCACGACACCCATGATTCTGCGCATTCCAAATACTCGGGCGATGCCCTGTCGGAGCTGGAGGACCTCTAGGTGTACTGACCGAAGACGTTGGTCGAAAGCTGGCGGCCTTGGGTGCGTTGGGTCTCAGGTCTAGTCTTCTAGCAGTGCCACCGGAGCGGGAACACCGCTGCGCCTGTCAACCAGTCAAGGCAGTCTTCGCGTTTGCAGCAGTTCGAAGACGGTTCGGGCGAAGTGTCAGACGGAGCTGATAAGCATGGCTCGTCCGGGACGCTCTGGCCGCAGGGAAAGGAAGGCGCTCGGGAATCATGGCTAAGTCCGTCTTCTACTCGTTCCACTATCTCCGCGACGTTCACCGCGTCCAGTTGGTGCGCAACATCAACGCCTTGGAGGGGCAGCCACTGCTGAACGCTCAGGGATGGGAATCAGTTCGCCGTCAGGGCGATCAGGCGATCAAGAACTGGATCCAGAAGGAGATGGCATACAAGAAGGCAGTGATCGTGCTCATCGGTCAAGAGACAGCCAGTCGCCCCTGGGTCAAGTACGAGATCAAGAAGGCATGGGCCGACAGGAAACCCCTTCTTGGCGTCCATATCCACGGACTGTCCTCGATGGGAAGCGTGGATTCCCTGGGGCGGAGTCCCTTCAATCCCGCTGCTGGCATCCCGGTCTTCGATCCGACTGTCCTGAGTTGGACCGGTGGCATCGATTCGAAGGCCACGTACGGCAAGTTGGTCGACAACTTGGAACGGTGGTCTGCGCAGGGGGTTGTGCGGCCATGATCGACGTTCAAGAGTGTCCCTTCTGCGAGATCGTGCAGCGGGAGGATCCGGATGCGCGGGAGGTGTATCGAGACGAACACGTAGTTGCCTTCTTCCCGCTGGAGCCTGCCACACTGGGGCACACCTTGGTGGTTCCCCGGCACCATATCTCGGACATCTGGAGTCTCGACGACGAGCTCGCGCGGCACCTAGGCGTTGCGACCACCCGATTGTCTCAAGTGGTCAAGCACGTGCTGCGTCCTGAGGGCCTCAACGTCATCCAGTCGAATGGGAGAGCTGCCACGCAAACTGTGTTCCACCTCCACGTTCACATCGTCCCTCGATGGAGCAACGACTCCGTTGGTCGCATCTGGCCGCCAATAACGAACTACACCGAGGAGCAGAAGGACGCTGCATGGGAGAAGCTGCGAATCGCTTGTCGACAGGTGCCGCCCTCATGACGGCCGCCGAAGGTGGTTCTGCGAAGGCCGAGGACGTGCGCAAGCACCTCGACTTCATCCAGGCGGTGGTCACCAGGATGTCAGCCGCCTCCGCGAATGCCAAGGCGTGGCTTCTCCCTATTGTGACTGCGACATATGGCTACGCGTTGACTCAACATGCAGGAACTGTCGCGCTCTTGGGGGTATTGGCGGCTGGACTATTCGGCTTCCTCGACGCGAACTACCTCCGGCAGGAGCAGGCGTATCGCGCGCTCTACGACGCGGTGGCAAATGGAACTCGCGATGTACCGCTCTTCTCCTTGGATGTTGCGCACGCTTCCGATCCGACTCCTGAGCCCGTTACCCGATGGGAACGCACCTTGGCGCGGCTCCACTGCTGGATCCCTCGCGGGCGCGTGTGGGCTTCATGGTCGATTGCACCCTTCTACGGGGTCCTTCTCCTGGTCGGCATGGCGATCTTCATGGCTGCCTAGCAGTTGACTTGGCCTCAATGCCCGTCAATCGTGAGAAGGGTGGCTGGTTGCCGCAGGCGGTGTGGGGGCGGTGGTGGTTGTAGTAGTGGAGCCAGCCGTCGAGCTCTCCGCGGCGCTCGGCCTCGGAGGTGTAGCAGCGTGCGTAGGCCCAGCCGTCGGCCAGGGTGCGGTGGAAGCGTTCGATCTTCCCGTTGGTCTGCGGCCGATAGGGCCTGGTGCGCTTGTGCCGGATGCCGAGCTCGTGGCAGGTGTCTCGCCACAGGTGTGAGCGGTACGCGCCGCCGTTGCCGGACAGGACCCGCTCAACGGTCACCCCGCGTGCGTTGAACCACTTGACGGCCCGAACGAGGACCGCGGTGGCGGTGAGGGCAGTTTCGTCGTCGTGGATCTCGGCGTAGGCGACGCGGGAATGGTCGTCGATGACGGTGTGGACGTAGGCCTTGCCCATCAACGGGTCGCTGTACTTGTTCTTAGGCTTGCCCGGGGTGGCGGCGCGGTTCTTCTCGCCCTGCTGGCGGCCGACGTAGCGCCAGCCGCCGCCGTCGGGGATGTTGCCGAGCTTCTTCACGTCGACGTGCAGCATCGCCCCGGGGTGATCGTGCTCGTAGCGGCGGACCGGCTCCCCGGTTGCCCGGTCGACATGCGAAAGCCGGTTCAGGTGCGCGTCGACCAGGATCCGGTGGACCGTCGACGGCGCGATCCCCAGCCGGCACGCGAGCTGGACCGGGCCCTCGCGCAATCGGAGGCGGAGCTGAATGCAGCGCTTCGTCGTCTTCGGGTTGGTCCTGTTTGGCGAGTGGTGAGGCCGCGAGGGGCGGTCCTGCATGGACTGGCCCGCCCGGTAGCGGTCGGCCCAGCGCTTCACAGTGGGCCAAGAGACCTGAAACCTGGCGGCGACCTCGCTTATCGGCCAGCCCTGGTCGACCACGAGCTGGGCGACGATCAAGCGATGGCGCGGCGTGAGAGCGGCGTTGGGATGAGACATGAAGAAGCCTCCCTGAGTGGCAGACGCCGCCCAAGAAGGCCAAGTGCCCCCGCGGGGCGGCTCGAAGGTGTGTGAGTCAGGCAGCAGCGGAAACGTGCAGTACCTCGTAGGCGGCGACATCGGTGGAGCTCTCGTCGGCTTCACGGGTGCAGAGTTCGACGAGGATGACGGTCCAGGCCGTGACGTCGACGGCGGCGACGCGGGCCACGGTGGAGTCAGTGGTCGTGGCGAGGAAGTCCGCGGTGATGTCCTCGATGCAGTGGGACGGCGCGGCGCCAACCGGGAGGGGCACGGTCTTGACGGTCAGGCTTCGGGCTGCGGAGTAGTCGGCCGGGCCGGCAACAAACTGGTGGACAGTCCAGTCGTGGATCGGGTAGCGGCCGAAGTCGCGCACGATGGCCGAGTAGCCGGGTTCGCCCCAGCAAAACTGACGCATTCCGTCGATGTCGCGCCAGACGTAGAAGGGTGCGTAAGCGTTCCGGGGTGCACCCTTGGCATTCTCCTGGATGAGGTAGGCCTTGAACTCCAGCCCGTGGTAACCGTCCATGAGATGTCCCGTGCGAGTGACGCGATCGCGGATAATCTGCATGTCGTAGTCGGTGGGCAACGTGATCTGGTACTGCATGGCGTGCATCAGTGGTTCTCCTTGGTAGCGTGCGAGTAAGTGGTGGGAGTGACGGCCTCCTGCCAGCAGATGGTCGACAGGTCATCGGCAGCTTGCTGGCCCCTGCCGGGCCGAGTACGTCGCGTGGGGCTCTTTCAATCCGAGCCCCGCGTCTCGGGCGTTCATCGAACAGGTCAAGGAATCAATCGCCCTGCACATGGTCGGCTGATGCCGGTCCCATCGATCAACGTCTCCGGTCCGTACATCTAGGAGTCTCGCTGTTCCGCGAAAGTACGCAATGCTCGCGCGACCGGCACCTCCCGTTCGCATTCAGGGCAGACCGGAAGATCTTGATGCGTAAGGTTGTCGCGGACAGGCACCCACCATTTGCCACACACCGCTTGGACGGCCTTGCCGGTGAAGAATGCCTCGTTCAGATCTCGTTTTCGCGAATAGTGCAGCACGGTGGGCGGGGGAGTCTCCACAAACTCGGGTTTCAGGGCGGATACGGGCAGGTCCAAAACGGAAATCAACGTCGCGCGTGACACCGCCAGCTGAAGCTTGAAGGTGCTGGCCGCCAGACTTTCAGTCATCTCTTCTGGGACGTTGAGCAAAGCGATCAAGTCGGCAACGAGATCTTGCGTGTGGACGAAGTAGCTCTCCCAATTCCGTATCCGCACCGACACCATGTCCACTTCAAGGTGGGCACGTTCAACGTCCCAATCTTCATACGAGATGGTCTCGACCTCGATTTGGACCTCGAGACCGTCAAGCCGCAAAGTGGACCGCCCGCCACCCGCGACCGACTCCTTAATCGAAGCTAAAACTTGCGATAGAGCCTGCATCTTGAAAACAAGTCTTGCTTCCTCGGCCTGCTATTGCTGAAGAATCAATTCGTCCAAAGAAGACGGTCCAAGTGTGCCGGCCCGCCGCATACCTTGCAATGCAGCTTTCACTTCCGAGTGGAAGTGGTCGTGGATTGCCACATAGACAAGCCAGGCATACTCGCCTCCCGCGTGCACTACAGCGCCGCGCCAGCTGGCCGCGCCGTGTCGCGCGACTCGAAGATGGGATCCGCGAAACTGCGGTGCCGTTCGAAGATGCCCTGGTCGAATCTCTTCTGAATGTAGGTGGCTAATGCGAGCTCCTCTTGGGCGTGTGAAACCGCCTCCCGCAGGTAGTTGACCTGCGTATCTGGATCGTCGACTCGCGTTGCACATCGGTACGCCGCGGCAGTTCGCGGGGGAAGTTTGTCAGATCCGTTGAGCGTCTTCAGCACCCTAGTCGTCGGCCGCACGGAAACCATGACACCAGATTAAACTGTCCGCAGACATCAGCCTGTGCGCCTATGCTGGCGGCCATGAATCGCAGCTTGATTGTCACTGAAAATGGACCGGAGATCATAGAGCCGCAAGCGGCGTTCGCGGGTGAGGGCGACACCCTGATCAACGTGAGCCACTCCTCGGTGAACTACAAGGACGCGATGGCACTGTCCGGCAACCGCGGCATCCTGCGCAACCTGCCGATGGTCCCGGGCATCGACGCCGTGGGCACCCTCGAGGACGGCACGCTGGTCACCGTCAACGGCCGCGGCATCGGCGAGCGCCGGCACGGCGGCTACACCCCGCAAATGCGCATCGACGCGGACGACGTCACCCGCGTGCCAGCGCGCTTCTCCGCCTTCGAAGCCGCCGCGATCGGCACCGCGGGCTACACTGCCGCGCTGTCGGTTGCGGGCCTCGAGCGCGTCGCGCGTTCGCCTCTCGACGGCCCCGTGCTGGTCACCGGCGCCACCGGCGGCGTGGGCTCCATCGCGGTGCAGCTGCTCGCCGCCCGGGGCCACGAGGTGTGGGCCCTAACCGGGCGCGTGTCCGAGCACGAGGCGTGGCTGCGCGAACTCGGCGCGGCAGAGATGCTCGGCCGGGCGGAGTTCGCCGACGCCGGCAAGCCGCTGCAGAAGGCCCGGCTGGCGGGCGTGGTGGACACCGTCGGCTCCACGGTGCTGGCCAACGCGCTGTCGCAACTGCGCTGGGGCGGGGTGGCCACCGCGTGCGGCATGGCCGCCGGCAACGACCTGCCCGCCAGCATCCTGCCGTTCATCCTGCGCGGGGTGCAGCTGGTGGGCATCAACTCCGTCGACGCGCCGAACGACGTGCGCGACGAGGCATGGAAGATCCTGGACGAGTCGTTAGACACCAACGCCATCCGCACCAAAGAAGTCGGTTTGGATGGCGTGGTGGAAGTTGGGCGTCGGCTGCTGGATGGCAGGGGCAGCGGACGCACCGTCGTTAGGCTGTAGCCACAGCTTCTTTGGGCACGGGGCCGCCGGAGATCTGGCGGTACGCGTACGCCATCGCCAGCAGCGTCACCGGAGCGGTGACGATCAGACCGAGCCCGAACAGCGCCGCGCCCACGGCGTTTAGCACCATCACGATCAAGAACAGGCCCAGCAGCTTCAGGTAGTTCGACGCGCCCGCCTTGAAACCGGCGCTGAACGCGTGACCGAACGAACCGTTGTTGTCCGCCGCGTACCACGTCTGCATGAGGAAGAACGGAGCCAAAAGCGCGCTGACCACGCCCGAAATCGCCAACGCACCAAGCACCGGACGCATCAGTGACCACATCTCCTCCACCGACACGTCCTGCGCGTTCGGGTTTGGCAACGAGTTCGGGTCGATCGTGCTCAACGCGCCGGCCGCCAACACGACCATCAAAATGCCCATCACCACAGTGAGAGCGAACCCCAGCAGCGCGGAGACTCCAAGCGTCTTGCCGTACGCCGGCGCCTTCGTGTCGTTGTACGTGAACTCTTTCGCCAACGTCTCCTGCAGCGCCACGGACACGAACCAGGGCACCACCAGCAGCATCACAATCGGAGAGATAAAGCCGAGGGCCGGGATGAACTGCGGGATCAGGGCCAGCAGCGCATAGATGATGCCCAGCGGGATCCACAACTTCGCGTTGGCAAACATCGCCTTGAAAGCCCAGGTGAGGGCCTCAAAGACCTGGACCTTGCCGTTGCCCTTGACGTGGAACCAGCCGTTGGAGGCTGGGTCATTGATCGGGTGCGGGGACACCCCGTCGCCCGGGATGTTGTCGGTGAGCTGCTGGCCGTGGAAGCGCAGCGCGGAGGCGCCAGACGCCTGCGCCGCGGTGTTGACGTCGAAGGCGTCGTAGTTGCCGTAGTTGTCGGCGGTGCCAGCGTTCCCGGCGTTGCCAGGGTTGTAGCCGGGGTAGGCGCCGTTTTCGGGGTGACTGCCTTCCGGGTGCTCCGGGTACGGCTCGTACCCGCCGCCGTTGTAGGGCGTGGACATGTGATCATCCTTTGCGGTTGTCGAAGCTTTTCACTCGGGATAGTAACAGCCACACCCGTCACAGGCCGGGGCGGTGGAGAGGCACCCCGGCTGACGGATCCCGCCGCAAAAATAGTTCAGCCGGAACGCCCCGCCTCGTGAACTATTCCGCAACGGGGTGACGCCGGGCCCTACTTCACCACCAGGTTCACCATGCGGCCCGGGACGGCGATGACCTTCACCACAGTCTTGCCGTCCACCAGGCCGGCAACCCGCTCGTCGGCAAGTGCTGCTGCCTCGAGGTCGTCCTTGGTGGCGTCGGCGGCGACGTCGATCCGCGCCTTGACCTTGCCGTTGATCTGGACGGGGACTTCCACGGTGTCGTCGATAAGCCACTGCTCATCGAACTCCGGGAACGGCTCGAAGGTAATCGTCTCGGTGTGGCCCAAAACCGACCACAGCTCCTCGGCGATGTGCGGCGCCAACGGCGAGACCATCTGCACCAGCGGCTCCACGGCGGCGCGCGGGGCGCCGTTGGGGTAGGTCTTGGTCAGGTAGTTGACGTACTCGATGAGCTTGGCGGCCACTGTGTTGTCACGCAGGTTGGCGTAGTCGTCGCGCACGCCCGCGATGGTGCGGTGCAGTTGCTTCAAGTCCTCGTCGGTCAGGTCGGCGTCCACGACGGCGGCCTCGCCGGAGGTTTCGTCGACAGCCAGCCGCCACAGGCGCTGCAGGAAGCGGTGGGCACCGACGACGTCCTTCGTCGCCCACGGGCGCGAGGTGTCCAGCGGGCCCATGGACATTTCGTAGACGCGCAGGGTGTCCGCGCCGTACTCCTCCACGACCTCGTCGGGCGCGACGGCGTTCTTCAGGGACTTGCCCATCTTGCCGTACTCGCGGTTGACCTCGGCGCCGTCGTAGTAGAACTTGCCGTCCTTTTCTTCCACCTCCGCGGCCGGGACGTACACGCCGCGCGCGTCGGTGTAGGCGTAGGCCTGGATGTAGCCCTGGTTGAACAGGCGACGGTACGGCTCCTTGGAGGTGACAAAACCCAGGTCAAACAGCACCTTGTGCCAGAAGCGGGCGTAGAGCAGGTGCAGCACGGCGTGCTCCACGCCGCCGACGTAGAGGTCCACGCCGCCCGGGTCGTTCGCGCCGTGCTCCTCGGGACGCGGGCCGGTCCAGTACCGCTCGTTTTCAATGTCCACGAGCGCGTCAGCGTTAGTGGGGTCGATGTAGCGCAGCTGGTACCAGGAGGAACCGGCCCACTGCGGCATCACGTTCGTGTCGCGCCAGTACTTCTGCTTGCCGTGGCCCAGGTCCAGCTCCACCTCGACCCAGTCCGTGGCCTTCGCCAGCGGCGGGGCGGGCTCGGAGTCGGCGTCGTCCGGGTCGAAGGCGACGGGGTTGTAGTCCTCCACCTGCGGCAGCTCCACCGGCAGCATGTCCTCGGGCAGGCCGTGGGCCTGGCCGTTTTCGTCGTAGACGATCGGGAACGGCTCGCCCCAGTAGCGCTGGCGCGCGAACAGCCAGTCGCGCAGCTTGTACTGGATCTTCTCTTGGCCCGCTCCTTCGTCGCGGAGCCAAGAGATGGCCTGATCGATGGCTTCTTGCTTGTTCAGGCCGTTGAGATCCAGCCCGTCGGAGTTCGCCGAGTTGATGTGGGCCGCGTCGCCGGTGAAGGCGGCCTCGGAGATGTCGCCGTCCAGCACCGGGGTGATGGGCAGGCCGAAAACACCCGCGAACTCGTAGTCGCGCTCGTCGTGCGCCGGCACCGCCATGATCGCGCCGGTGCCGTAGCCGGTGAGCACGTAGTCCGCGATGAAGATGGGCACCTCCTCGCCGCTGACCGGGTTCACGGCGTACGAGCCCAGGAACACGCCGGTCTTTTCCTTGTTCTCCTGGCGCTCCACGTCGGACTTGGCGGCGATGGCGCGCAGGTAGGCGTCCACCGCCTCGCGCGGGGTGGTGGCGCCGCCGGTCCAGCGGCTGTCCACGTCGGAGGGGTAGGAGGGGGCCGTCAGGTCGTCGACAAGCGGATGCTCAGGCGCGAGCACCACGTAGCTCGCGCCGAACAGGGTGTCCGGGCGGGTGGTGAAGACCTCGATGTCGCCGGCGGGGGAGGCGAACGACACCTCCGCGCCGCGCGAACGGCCGATCCAGTTGCGCTGCATGCTCTTGACCTTCTCCGGCCATTGAAGCAGGTCAAGGTCGTCGAGCAGACGGTCCGAGTAGTCGGTGATGCGCATCATCCACTGGCGCAGGCGCTTGCGGAAGACGGGGTAGTTGCCGCGCTCCGAGCGGCCGTCGGCGGTGACCTCCTCGTTGGCCAGCACCGTGCCCAGGCCCGGGCACCAGTTCACCATGGAGTCGGAGAGGTACACCAGGCGGAACTCGTCGATGGCCTTGTGCTTCTCCTCCGTGGTCAGGTCGCGGAAGTTACGGCCGTCCTTCGTCTGACGCTTACCGGACAGGAGGTCCTTGACCAGATCCTCGATCGGGCGGGCTTTCTGCTGATCCTCGTCGAACCACGCGTTGTAGATCTGCAGGAAGATCCACTGCGTCCACTTGT
>ERZ1029854.769-NODE-769-length-10241-cov-5.583644_pt1 | contig 10241 bp, 6 predicted proteins | sample MGYA00519239_ERZ1029854 | MGnify/ENA primary metagenome ERZ1029854 (study PRJEB33666, sample SAMEA4610917) | skin metagenome | biome: Human-associated habitat; feature: Malodor aspect; material: skin | place: Philippines | collected 2015-08 ... | reverse complement strand
AATGGAAGACAGTGGCAGAAATGCTCAGAGCGATATTACACAATGCGTCATGACAGTGGGATTCCTAAAAAGACAAAGTCGCTGTACCAGGGCAAAAAGAAGAATGCATTTCGTTGTTTTACATCCAAGAATAGCAACTCACAGCTCATTATCTCTCGTTCGACATGTACACTAGTCAGAGCACGTTCCCAATAAAATGCGTGCCTTTCGTTGCCTCTCACACATGCATGTTTCAGAGACTGAGGGAATACTAATGAAACATGCCGGAAGATGTAGTCAAGATGCCCTTGGAAAGAAGAGATCGATGACCACATTTTGACTTCGGATGCCGGCCATATTTCGCATGGTAGCTGCAGGCAATTTTAATATCTTTAAGTGTTACAAGCGTCCGGAAGCGAGAACGGTACACAACGCTGCTGCTTTTTCAACGTATACAAAAATTGGAGTTGAAATGAATAACAGAATACATTTTTTAGCTGCGCCTAAAATGCAGGTGATGTACAAAACTTGCTTGTAATTGACGCGACCTCGTAGAGTATCCACAATCACCTTCATGGTAGCCCAAGTAGATCTTCTCTTTGTGAACAAGAATCCATAGCGCTGTATTAGCAAAGTGAAAATAAGTTGAGAGCCGAAAAGTGCGACGACCGCTAATTTTTCAGAGCGTTGAAATAGGCGCGCGTGCTCATGTTGAATGCGGGCATGAGTCCAGCGTCATTCAGACCGTCATTGCAACGGCTAGCGAAACGTACGTTCGATTCTGACACGAAGCGATTACCGTGTGAGATATCAAAATAGCGCCTGAGTATCCTTCCAAAGGATGAGATTATACTCGATTTGCTGGCTAACTGCAATATCAAAGTCAAAATTCGCAGAACACCCAGCCTGGCTTCCAAGATGCTGCATCAGAGCGCGAGAGATGATATGTTCTTGCCCTGCTGATACTCATGTCCGAGGCGAAAAAACTGCATCGGTTCTCGTACTGTTCGATGCGCATATAAGTACAAATTCTTCAGTCGCTCGAGCTCATCAATGGAAGTGCCAGGCGCTTGGCTCCAGCCATTACTTGGGCGAAGACACTCATTGGATGATGTATTGCGGGCCAAGTGGAGGGAAAATGGCCTCGTATCTAAATTAAAGAAAAAAAAAAATGTGATTAAGACAACTAAAGCGAGGCTTGGTGCCTGTGCCTATGGCCACAAGCTCTTCCAGCACAACATGATAAAACAACAAAACTAAGTAAAACTGAAGTTGAATGTTTTCCTGTTGAAGGCTAGATCCCCATCACAAGTATGCCGTCTTTCATCATGTTTTATACGGCTGTGTGGCACACATGTCATGTTGTGCGGCACCGTAAAAAATACATTCAAAAGAATAGGGCGTACCAAATACACGTGCGCAGTTCCCAAGTGCTCACAGCTCGAGGTGAAACTCCGGGTGGTCATCTCCCATATACTCACGGAGCTGCTCCTCAGTCCATCGAGTGCGTTTATACAGCGCAAGAACTGCTTCATCGCGGCGACCACGAGCACGCTGCCTGCGCTCGTGCATGATCAACAGCTCCAGAATCGTGGCTAGGATAAGACCCAGAACCGACATGGCGAGATTTGTAGAGATGCCTCGCGTAAAACGAGGTGCCTCCGTTTTGGTGTTGAATAGCCAAGCCGAGGCTAGTCCACTACAATTATCCAGGATAATGATCATGGCCAGGGCTGTCGCAGTCTTGTAATGTCCGGCCGTGTTGTTTGCGATCCATGCTAGCAGACAAGGTGGACCGGCATAACCGCCTGATGTGACCATGATAATACCGCCGTACCTTGTCATGGAGTCATTGCATCCCAATGCTACTGCCAAACCCACAATACAAAGCACATAGCACGCCACCATACAGAAGTAGCGTTGGCGGGTGCGATCAGAGACCACAGCTATTATGAGGCTGAAAGCAAACGACACGGCAAAAGGTGGACAAGACATGAGCATAGACTCGACGGTGGTATAGTCGTCATTGATTCCTTTGACAATACTTGGCATAAAGTACGCGAGCGAGAAAATGGGCATACTAATGCAAAAGCCCAAGACCGAGATAAGCAAGCAGCGAATATCGGTGAATGCTCGCCACACTTCACGAGACCATGACGAGGCGACGTAACGAGGTGCTTCGTCTTCACTTACATCTGGCTCAGTTTGTTTCAGCTTCATGGCCAGATCGTCGTGATTAGTGTATCTGTCGCTCGTTTCCTGCAGGCGTTCCACAGCTACACGCTTCTCCAGCGGTGACAACAAAGCACAATCAGCAGGCTCATTTGAGAGCAAAAAGTAGGATAGAAATCCAACCAATACGGTGAAGATACCTTCAAGATAGAACACCCATTGCCAACCGTGCTGACCGGCGATGCCGTCCATTTTCCGTATAGCAACGGCCAGAAGCGGAGAAAATGCACAACTGAGCGAAGTGCCCGTGAAAAAGAATGCCTGGCGGTACTGAAGCTCGTTGGGCCTGTAGAAAAAGGTCAAATACACAGTGATACCTGGCATAATACCCGCCTCCGTTAAACCGAGAAACACACGACAGATATACAGTCCTGTTTTCGACGTGACAAGGCCCTGTAGTGTTTCAACAAGTCCCCATGCCATGACGAGGAACGGCATCCAAATCCGCGCACCCACCCGTTTGATCATGAGGTTGGCAGGGATCTCGAATACCATGTACGTGGGGTATAAAACCGATAAGGCGGTTGCATATTGGTGGGGCGTCATGTCGAGAGAGGTCATAATGCCTGGATCTTTGATACTGCCGTCTGGACGTGTCTCGCCACGGTCCATCATGGACTGGGAAACGTTGGTTCGATCAAGGAAAGAGAGAAGGTACAGCAAAAGACACAAGGGCAACACTTGCAGGTCTATCTTTAGGCACGCATTCCGCTCCAAGCTCTTGTACACGGCCGGGTCGAGCTGCGAGCGCAAAGGCACCTCTTCTTCATGCTCTTTTTCGGGCTCAAACATGTCGTTGACCGGCACCATTTTTTTCCCATGTCCTCCTCTTTTTTATCGCTCTGTTTTAGCTCGCAGATCAGTATTGCGTCATTTACGGGAGCTTATCATGACCTAGTGCATTGCTTAGCTAATACACTTTCTGCATTCGTGTTGCGCAGGCTGCACCACAGCTGTTCCACCGCGCCATGGCGTCCGACCAGAATGCCGCCGCTCCAGAGGCTGGCCAAAAGCGGCCCCGTACTCCGGAGGAAGAGGTAAAAGGGACAGAATATTGGGAAGAACAAGCATCCAAAGTGGCGCGAAAGGCTTGTGTGCGACGTGACCTATACTTGGACACGATCCATCGTGATCGTCTAGATTTTGACGTGGAGCGCGTGTGCAGCGTCTCGCTTTCGCGCACCAACGTGTATGCCTGCCTGGTTTGTGGCAAGTACTTTCAAGGTCGAGGGCCCAAGACCCATGCCTACTTTCACTCGATTGATGAATCTCATCATGTGTTTATGCACCTCGATACGACGCGGGTCTACGTATTGCCGGACAATTACGCGGTCGATGACCCGTCGCTCGCTGATATCCAGTATCAATTTGAGCTCAACTTCTCGGATGAGCAGCTAGCGCAGCTTGATGCACCCGCGCAACTGTCGCGCGACTTGCATGCGCGCACATATGTTCCCGGGTTTCTGGGCCTGAATAATACGGCGCATCACGAGGCCATCAATGTGGTACTGCAAGCCTTGTCCCACGTGGCACCACTTCGCGACTTTTTTCTTCGTCGAAAGCCCGGAAGTGATGGCACGGAGCTTTTGAGACGGTTTGGCACACTTGTTCGCCGATTGTGGAATCCACGTGCGTTCAAGCGCCAAGTCTCGCCGCACGAGTTTCTGCAGCAGGTGTCACAAGCGAGTCACGGGCGCTTTACGGCCTCGGAAGCCTGTGATCCCGTCGATTTCCTTGGATGGCTCCTAAATCAGCTGCATCGTGACTTGGTGGGCGGCAGTGCCTCGATGGCACGAAAAACGTCGTCGATCATCACTGACAGCTTTCAAGGCGCCATGCGTCTTGAAACACAGAATGTGGCTGTCCGGACGGGGCTGGAAGAGAGTGCGTCGTCGGCCGTTCGTGTCGACAGAGCTGTGCGCGTCGACGAGGTCCCTTTCCTTTTCTTGGCGATGGATTTGCCGCCGCTACCGGTGTTTCCAGATGGGTCGGACAACATGATGCCTCAGGTGCCTCTCGCCCACTTGCTTGCCAAGTATGATGGCAAGACCAACCAAGATGTACATGGCGCTATCCGCCGTCACAAAATCAAGCACCTTCCTCCGTATCTCATTCTTCACTTTCGGCGGTTCACACGAAATCGATTTGTCGATGAGCGCAATACGACGGTCGTGCACTTCTCGCCCATGGGGCTGGATGTGAAGGCGCTGATGGATGCACCGGATCCACAACTCGGTACTACGTACAAGCTGATGGCTAATATAACGCACGAGGCGACAGCAGGCACGGTCCGTGACCAGAGTACATGGAGTGCGCAGCTGCATACCCGACATGTGCCGCCGCAGTGGTTCCAGATGCACGACGACCTCGTGGAGCGAGTCGATCCGCACATGCTGTTTTTGGGCGAGTCCTACCTCCAAATTTGGGAGCGTGTAGCACCGACCTAATCATCGATGTGTAGCTCTCGATCCACCTGCTCAAACGACCGGAAAAACTCGACAAAAAGACGAATTTTGTAGTCGACGTCGTGCGAGCCGCATACTTCGCGAATGGAATGCATGCTCAGCTGCGGATTCCCCACGTCGACGGTGCGGACCATCTTGGAGAGCATGGGACCAATGGTGCTGCCACATGCACAATCGTTGCGCACCTCGAATTCTTGCACAGGGACCCCGGCCTTTTGAGCAACACGGCGAAGCAAGAACGATGTGACCGCATTGGATGCGTAGCGCTGCTTGGCATTGATCTTGATGACGGGTCCGGCGTTCATGTGCGGTCGCAGGTTTTGTTCATGCACAGAGGCGTAGTTGGGATGCACGGCGTGCGCCGTATCGGAGCTGATCAAGAACGAGCGCGCCAGACTTTGCTCGCTCAGGTCAGCGGCGGATGACGCCGTGCTGTCTTCGACGCCGTTCACATGCAAGTGAGAGAGGCGGTGGATCATGCTCCATAGCAAGTTGGACTCGGCACCCTGGTTCGACACGGAGCCAACCTCTTCGTGATCAAACAGGGCGATAGCGCGAATACTTTGGGATGTGTTCAGGGCGTCGAGGTCCAGCACGGAGGCCACGAGGGCCTCGGTGGCGCAAAAGCAGCTCATTTGATTGTCGATACGCGGTGCAAATAGGAATTCGTTGGACACGCCGCCCACGGCTGGTGGCTGCGTATCGTAGAGAGACAGCTCAAAGTCCTGGATGGCACTCACAGGCACATCTAGCTCTTGTGCCAACAGTTCCAGGAGCACGGGATGGTGCTTCGCAGAGAGTCCGGGCACGGCTGCCATGCTTTGATCCGGCTCGTTCAGCATGGAGGCGAGACCTAGTATAGGTTGAAGCTGGTCCTCGTGATTGAAGGTAAAGGCCTCGTTCACGGAACGGTTCAAATGGATGGCCAGCGTCGGCACACGCAGCAGAGGCCGCTGGATGTGCACGAGTCGAGACACGAAGCGCGATGCATCCTGTGCGACAATCACACGGCCCGCTAGGCTGAGGTCCCGATCGAACCATGTGTGCCACTGGCCACCGCCATACGTCTCGACGGAGCACTGCAGGTACCCTTCCTTGGACCGCTTGGATATCGGGCGAATGCGCAGATGGGGCGAGTCTGTGTGCGCACCGATGATATGCACACCTTGGCCTGGCGTGAATTGCTTGCCGATCACAAAGGCTACGAGCGACGATTGGTTCCGCTGCACATAGTATCGGCCGCCGACGTAGAGCTTGTCGTTCCAGCTTTGATGTTCGTGAAGCTTGGTGAATCCTGCCTCTTCCAGCATCGACACACTTGATGCCGTCGCATGGAAGGGCGAGGGACTCGCGGCCACGTACTGAAGGAAGCGACGGGCCGCCGCAGGCACAGCAGGGCCCCGATTCAGGGCGACGGACGACATGGAGGAAGGTGGCGACGGATGTGTGGAGGTGTCTCGTGAGTCTATCAACGCCCTTCGCTTGGCGCGCTCGGCGGCGGCGGCGGCGGCAGGGCAGCAGATGGCGCCTCCATCGTTCGAGGAACGGTCGGCACGGGCGGCATGGTGGGCACCATGCTGTCGGAGGTGGATGGGGCGGGAGACGGAGCTGCTGGCTTGCTGTGCCTCACGGGCATCACGTCATCGACCAAGGGCGGCGGCGGCACGTCAGGCACGACGAGACGACCTGCCTTCCATTTGGCGCCGCAGGCATTGCACAGCTGTGAGGGCCCCTTTGGTCCCCGACGCCACATAGGTGTCTTGGTCTTGCCACAAGCTCCGCAGCTCTTGAGAGTGCCATCAGGATTGTGCGTCGCGACGTGGCGCTTTCGCTTGGGTTTGAGCATGTCGCCGCGTGCGTCGACAGAGCTGACGAACGCAGTGCGCTCAGCGGCGTGACGCGTTGCTGGCTCGCGCGTGTCGGACAGCGTGGCGACTTTGCGCTTCGGCTGCGGCCGACTGGTGTGGATGAGGACACGCATGGCGTACTTGTCGTGGATGTGGTCAGAGAGGCCAGGTGGTATATCGGCGTCGGCGACGTGCTGAGGAAGCGGCTGCTCGCGCGGCATGGAGGCCATGCGCGCCTGTATCGACGCTTTGATCGCGCTGAATATGTGCTCGTCCTGCTCGGAGGCGCAAGTGCCGTTTGTCAGGGCGCCCGGCACACGACCGAAGCAGTCCCAGAGGCGCTCATCGATCGGGCCAGTGATGCGCCATACAAGGGGAAAGAGCTCATGCTGCCGCGCTGGTATCGGTGGGGGTGATGGCGAGCGTGGCGGCGGCATAGACTCGCTTTTCGACCGCGTAGCTCGGCGGCTGCGGGGCGCAGGTGCTTTGGGAGGCGCAGGCTCGGGCGCGGCGGCCGTCGGCACGGCAGAGACGTCACGCACGAGCATGCCTTGCACGGCTCGGAGCGCTTCGTCCTTGCCGCTCTCGCCGGCGGCCTTGGACCCAATGGCGGGTATCATGAAAGAGAGAAGAAGGTGGCGGGTGTCGTGCGAGACGCATCGCTCGATGGCCATGTGCCAGAGCGGCAGAAGGAAGTGGACGCCGGGATTCTCAGGGAACTCGACGAGCACCACAGGCGGCGCACACGCACTGGGCGGCAGGGGCGGCGGCATCAGTTCCGCCAAGATGACATTGAGCTGCGCGAGGCCGCTGGGCGGCAGCTGGTGCGTGCGTGCGAGCTGCAAGAGATGCTGCAAGTGCACATCCTTTTCTGCGCGCTGCTGTAGTCGTAAAATGAAGCCGGGATCCAGCGGCGTGGGTGCGGAGGGGCTGCTAGTTCGCCGCGCGTGCCAGAAGCGGACGCCCACGTACCGCATCGGCCCAGCTTGCACGTCCGCGCGACCGAGCGACACGAGCGCATGGGCCGCGCGGTCAGGCAGATCCGGCAGGAGCTCACGCGGCACATGATCGTAGTACTCGACGCCCGCACGGTGTCGGTGGCTGAATGGCGGGAGCACCTGCAGCATGTGCATCATGCGCGTCTGCCGCAGCGCCTGCCAGAGCACGGGACTCGACGCTAGAGGCGTGCCTTCAGCGGCACACGGCCTGATGCCCAGAGGGAAGGGCAGCACCCATTCAGGCAGGACTTTGCGTGCCCCGCCGCCAGCAGGGGCAAAGCCCGGGAGAGGCGCGTCCGTCGCTGGCAGACCGATGTAACCACCCTCCAGCGACGCAAGAGCGCCCTGCTTGGTGCGTGCAGGCGCCTTGGGCTTCTTGGGACGCGCGTCGGCCGCAGCTGTCGCCTGTCCACCACCCGCCGGGGCCATGGGACGAGGCGGCGGTGGTGGCTCCATGGTAAGCCACGTGTTCGATCGGGCACGAAGGCTTCGCCCGATCGATGCGCGTGGCGTGCCTTGGGACCGCGATGCGCCATGGATGGCGGCGAGCGGCGCGGGCGGTGCAGCACGTACGGTGTGCGTCGTCGCACGTACGTCCTGCGGAGCGCCTCGCGCAGTATGACTGGCGCCGAGTGCAATCGCTCGCGCAAGGCGGCCCTGACTCGCGTGCGGACGTCGTGGATGTGGTGCGGCACGTCCGCTCGAAGGATCCGCGCGCATCGCACCTCGCCAAGCTGTGTCGTGAGCATATGCTTCGCGGCGCGTGGGAGCAGCGTCCGGAAATGCTCTCTATGGCGCTGTGTGTGCGTGCGCATGAGACGTCGGTAAGCGACGCATGGCACTGGATGCGGTCCGCCTACCCTACTTGGATACCCCACCCTGACGATGCGTCCTGGGCCGTGCAGGCGCTTCTTGCCGCGAAAGAGCGCGAGGCAGCCTGGGACGTGTGGCAAGATACCCGCTCGATGCATGTCATGCCGCGCGCCTCAGCGATCAATGCGCTTCTCTCCGCGTGGGGGACGCACGACGCAGCCACCAGCCTCGTCCTCGACGTGGGCATAGCGCACCTCGACATCGTCGGCCTGAGCACGTACGTGCACCTGCACACGAAAGCGCGCGTCTTTCGTGAGGCAGTGCACGATGCCGCGCAGGTGCTTCGCGAGCGACTCGCCACGTCACACGACAAGATTGCCTGGCACGCCATGCTGCTGTACACGGGCTACACTCGCGGCACGGAGGCCGCGATGCAACTCGCCCGCGACTCGCGCGATGCGTTCCAGCCCGATGCGTACACGGTATCTACGTTGGCTCTATGCTACGCGGCGAACGGCATCGCATCGTGCGACGACGCACTGCACATGCTAGACGCCATTCACGAGGCCGTCCGCGTCCGGCCCACGACACACGCGCTGAGCATGGCGATCCAAGCCGTTCTCGCGCAAAAAAGCCTGGGCGATCCACAGCAGGCCTTCGAGGCCTATGCCCTGTACCGCGAGGCACGCACAGCATGGTCCCTCGAGTCAGACGCTGCGGTGCTGCAGCCCCTGATCGAGGCCCACTGTGCCGCCTTTGTGCCCCACATCGACCGCGCCTGGTCGCTGCTGCAAGAGCACATATATACCCCGCCTCGCTCGCTGTGGGCCCGCTGGCGCCGGACGCCACAGCGCCCCACGGTCGACTTGGGCCTGTTTTATCCGCTCGTGATGGCCTGTGCTCGACTGCACGCGACGCCTCTCGCGCTCGAGATCCTCGCGTGCATGCGCGAGCTGCGTCTGCGCGTGCCGCCCCACGCCGCCCTCACGATGACCCGGCAGCTCATGAGCGCATGTGCGACATGGGACGAAGCCACGCGCACATACCACGCCGTGCACGCCCTGGGCGGCTGGGCCCACGATACCTATGCCAGGGTGCTGGCCCTGGTGTGCCGACACACGATCCAAGACGAGCGCGCGCCACCCGAGCTGGCCCTCCAAGTCCTGGGCGATATGCGGCACGCCGGCTTTCATCCCAGCGCTCAGACGTACACGGTCCTGCTGGACTACTACGCCAAGGTCCATGCAGGCTTAGCGGGCGTGCGTGCAACGCACGCGCTCATCCAGCGCGACGTGCAGCTCGAGCCGGACCTCGTGCTTATTCATGCCCTCATGAACGCCTACAACTACGCAGGCGCGCCAGCGCAGGTCCTGGGCATCTGGGACAGCCTCGTCGTCCTGTGCCACAATGCGTCCGGCACGTTGGTGGATGACATCACCGTCACGATCGTGTGCGATACATGCGGCCGCGCAGGGCTGCTGGACGTCATGCGCCGCGTCCTAGACACGGTCCAGGACATGGATCCTGCCCTCATGACGAAGAACGTGTACGACGCTTGGGTCGAATGCCTCGCACGGTGCGGCCACCTGGTAGAGGCGATGCACGTGGTGCTCGACGAGATGCGGCCCCACGCCCACACGATGCCCGACGCCAAGACGGTGCATACGCTCCTCAAATTCTCCCAAAATGACCCGGAGCATGGCTCGCACGTACGGCGCGCGCTGCAAGAAGCGTTCCCCGCGCTGTGCTAGGCACGCAGCCAGTCCGGCTTGGCACACTTGCGGCGCTCGACATGGCCCGTCACAGGATCGGCCATCTCGCACCACGAAATCGGCTGCAAGACATGCTCCGCTGGCGCCCATCCATACCGCGTCGGCCCGCAGGTCGTCGCATGCACCACACCCAGG
>ERZ1029854.759-NODE-759-length-10343-cov-137.439347_pt1 | contig 10343 bp, 14 predicted proteins | sample MGYA00519239_ERZ1029854 | MGnify/ENA primary metagenome ERZ1029854 (study PRJEB33666, sample SAMEA4610917) | skin metagenome | biome: Human-associated habitat; feature: Malodor aspect; material: skin | place: Philippines | collected 2015-08 ... | reverse complement strand
GTTTCTCTGTAAATATTTTCTCTACGCCAAATGTTTTCAAATTATCTAGCTGTCTCTCTAAATTCTGATCTACCGAAGATACTCTTGCATAACCTATAATCATTCATTTTCACTCCACAATTAATATACACCCTAATCATACGTTTAAGTTATTATAAATTCAATAACTCTCTTTGTATGATTAGGGTGTACTCAAAAATGACATTTTGTATATAAAATTTATTTTGATTCATAAGTAATTCAGCTAATGACTTCTATTTTATTAATTTTAGCTATATATTAATATAGAAATAATAGTAAACATCTAATTAACTAAGATAGACAATTACAAAGACTTTACACTAAAATTCTTCTGAGTATGTTGAGGGGAATTATTGACAGAATTATCTTTTTTACTGTTTTAAATCTTTCACATATCTTTCCAATGCTAAATAATCTACACACATTGATTCAAAAAATGAAACTTTTTTTATCACAGCATTTTTATATACTTTTTGGGCTTTATTTACGATTCTTTGATTTTCTTGCCTAATAAAAATTAATTGGTTAGTTAATAAGTTATAATATTCTAAATCTTGCTCCTTTATGTATTGCATATCTATTTTAGAAAGATATTTATCAGGAACAGGTATCATATTTAAAAATAATAGATATCCTAATCTATTTTGAATATTATTAACCTCAAACAATTTTATTGATAGTTGATTATTTAGTTTTTTATTTTCTTTAGGGGAACTTAAGGGGACAAAATAATTAAGATCATTAATAGATAATACAACTCCTAAATAAGGACGAGTGGATTTATTTAATAATACTCTCTCATCTACATTTCTTAATTCATTAATATAATCTTCATCAACATAGTATAATTTCATAATTTCTCCTACAGTATAAAAATAAAGCGACCAAATATTTGGTCGCTTTTCAATGTCTACTTGTGGCAAGACCTCTCCATTTTTTCAATTCCAACTTTTAGCATGGACTCTCTATTTTTTCAATGTCTACTTGTGGCAAGACCTCTCCTATATACATTTTAAATTTTAGCACTGTATAAATCATATGTCAATTTTTTATCTTTATATTATATTTCTCAGAACCGTTCAAATTGGTTTTCTAAGAGAAAAATGATTAAAGATTTACTAACTGATTTTTCATTAGAAATAAAGCAGGTAGACGCTTGGTACAAAATACTTTCTACACCGATACAAATCCACAATTGATTGGAAAGAGTAAAATCCTTTGACAAGCTAATTACCGTATTGTTGATAGTATAAGAAAAGACTTATTAACCAAAAAAATCCTACAAAATCAATAATAATAGTCTTTTACATTTCTCCACCAACCAATGTTATAGTCCAATTAACGAAAATGATTAGCAAAGTAATGATCCCTCTCTGCGACTAGATTGATTCTTGATAGATAGGCGAACTATATATATCATGTTCTAATATACGACCTTTGATAAGTTATTTTCTCTTAATCTAAATTTGTTATCATTTTTTCTTTTTAAATAAATTTTTGGTAATAATAAATGCAACTACATATAACTCAACTGTTACCATTAATGGTAACGTGAAAAGACCCATATACATAAATATATCATTTGCGTGCATTATTCTATCCCAATCATCAACGACACTGATGAAGTTCCACACAAAATACCCTGTAGGGACCCCAAATATTATTAAACCTATAATCATTTTTAACAGTAATTGTTTATCTCTTAGACTCATCGTAGCTATTTTAATGTCTTCTAACGTTAACCAAGATTTTTTTTGAGATGTACTAATTTTTAAATCCTTTATTCCTGTTATATCTTTTTCTGTCTGATATCCTAAGGCATCTTTTAGAATTAATTTATCTCTACCATTAATACTCACTCTATCTATAATTTCTCTTTCAATAATACAATTATTTACATTTTCTGCAAAATAGTTTTTTCTACGTCGTTTTCCTACAAATGGAAATATAAAAATAGGGAATAATAACGAATAAAGAACAAGTAATATAGCTGGCAAACTAATTTTATCCCAATCTGTTATATATTTAATCACTTCTTCTTTAGGATATGCACTGAGTGAATAAAAAATCATTGCTAACAAGTACATTAATGCTACTAGTGTTATAAATATGTATAAAATTATATTGATTATCAGTGTTTTTACTCTTTCCATCTTTTGTCTTTTATATAAAATATTTTGACTTAGAATTTGAATAAGCGCATATATAATATATATTACTGCAAAAATCCCTACTTCGTTAAAATTCTTGTATAGGTCAATCAAGAAATCCATATTTTTGAAATACACGTTAACTCCTCCAATTAAAGTGTATAACAGGTTACTAAGACTTATAAATTTTTGCTTAAGTTATGCCATATTCTCATATAGCCCATAAGTTCTGTGTATTCAGACTTCAACATACCGTTAAGTAAATCATAAACATCATCAAATTCTTTATTTATAATTTCATAAACAACTTTTGTTTTATTTCTATACATCCACTCTGCCACGCGTTCTGTTTCACTAGTACCATCTTTTAAAGTAACGGGTTTAACTTCAATTTCATTTAATTGTTTAAGTATCTTATTTTTACTCCAATGTACATTATTTAAATACTTCTTCTTTTTCAAATCAACAAACTTTTGTAAATTATTATTTATCGGTTGTTCATTATTAATATCAGGAACCTCCCACATTTTCGTATAATAAGACAGATTTAAAACAATTTTCTTAGTATCAAAAATATTAAAAATATTTTTGATATCTAGTATATCTAAATATTCATTAGAAAAACGTATACAGTTTTCTAAAAAATTACTATATTCTTTTTTCAGAAGTTCATATTTTTCTTTATTATCTATATCGTGATCCCTATGTATATTTTGTGCTATTTCTCTAGAATCTTTAATAACAGATTTAAATAATGATAGTTTATTTGAAAAATAACGTACGTCGTCTAATGATTTTGCCAGTGTATCACTTAATTGATTTAGGTAATCTATCATTATACTTTTATTATGTATATTCTCATTCTGTCTAATATATTTTGCTATTCTATTTTGATTAGGTAGCAACTCTTCGATTGATATATTACCTCGTTTTATTTTTTCAGGTTTTGTTACATCATCTCTTAATATTTCATCGATCATATCTTCATTAACATACTTTACTTTTTTGAATGCAAACTTCCTTTTTTGTGGGTAATGATATTTATTCCAATTTTGGTTTGTTCCATTTTCTATATTATTTAAGATATCATTACTTTTATTTTTTACATAGTCTGTTGTGACACTTCGCTTTTTGCTATCTTCCTCATAAATTGAAAAATAATTCCCATTAATAATATACGCAGCTTCTTCCAGAGAATACCATCTTTCCTTTTTGCCATCTATCTCCAAGAATTTTTTATAATTACTTTTAAAAATTTCTTGTTCCATACTTAAATCAGACCCCTCTAAAATTTCTTCGATATTGTCATCAGTTAATTGATTATTCATCCAATAATTAAAATCTAAGTCATTGATTCCTTTGTTATTAATGATAATCACGCTATTACCTCCAAAAACCGAATAAATTTTTTCACCTATTATTTTATCACTTCATTTGCGAAAATTTAATCAATCACAGATATCTTTGATTAATTCTATTTATATTTCCTAAACGATGCGCATCAATAGGATAGAAAGGATGTTTCACATGAAAATTCAATCTAATTTCAAAAAAGGTGGCTATTCAACTGAAATAGCTTCCAATTATATTGATAATAAAAAACCCATTTATAGCTTAAGTACAGAACTTTATCCGCAACAGCGTTTTGAGAATAATCAGCCTACCGGAGAAATTATTGCGTATAAAGCCTGGTTTGTTCAAGAAGGCTTACCGCCCTTCACAGTTAAATTCGAAAATGAAGTGACATTACCTAATTATATGAGCGTCATTACTTTTGATCATTTAGAAGCTTGTGAAGTCCGTTATGATGTTTACTTCAAAGCTTCAGATCTGAAGGAGGTTAAATAATGACAGCCAAAGAGCTCGAACAATATCTCCTACAAAGCTTAAATATGGCACTAGGATCCATGATGCAAGGCGAAACCAGTTATACCAATAGTTTCACCTGCAAGGTCACGGAAGAAGGTTTTTACTTTCTTCCTCGCCTGCCTGCAGGCTATATTGTGGACGATGACTTATATCAAAAAATATTTCTCATTGCGAGTGCAGCTTTATATCCCAAATTCACATTGTTAAAACAGAATTCTGCGTATTTCGTACCTATGGATACCGACGATATTCATACGCAACGTGCATTGTTTTTTCCATGGCAACAAGGGATTTCTGAACGCTTAGTGATTACAGATTTAGATCAATTCACTTCTAAACTAACACATCAACAAATCCCGATCATGAAACAATTAACTTTAAACTATCAAAACATTACATCTATAGCGATCGCAGGTAATTCAGGCAGTGGTAAATCTTATATGCTGACGTACTTACTAAGTGTATTAAAACCGATATCAGAACTCATTATTGTTGACCCTAAGTTTGATACACCGAGCCGTTGGGCACGTATTCATGATATTACTGTGATTCACCCTCATCAAAATCGATCTAAGTCTGATTTTTTATCTGAAATTAATGAAAACTTAAGTCATTGCCTTCAAGTTATTCAACAACGACAAACCATTCTTTATGACGATCCAGACTATCAATTTGATCACCTAACCATTGTGATTGATGAAGTGCTCGCTTTAGCTGAAGGTGTGAATAAGACCATTAAAGACGCGTTCTTTTCATTACTATCTCAAATTGCTTTATTAGGTCGTGCCACCAAAGTTCATTTATTACTGGTGTCTCAACGATTTGATCATCAAACCATCCCGGTTTCCGTTAGAGAACAACTCAATGTGCTGATTCAAATCGGTAATATTAATAAAAAAACCACACAATTTTTATTCCCCGATTTAGATCCAGAAGGTATTGTGATACCCATTGGTAAAGGGACAGGTCTAATCCAAGTGATTGATAGTGAATTGCCCTATCAAGTCTTACCCTTGTTATGTCCGACTTACTATACGAAAGCAGGTGTATTGTGATGAGGAAAACCTATTTCATGCGTGTGTATGATATTATCATTTACTTGTTCCTGTTCGCTATTTTGACAGTTATGGTTAGTAAACTCTTTGTCCTATTAAACTTTATTGTGTCTCAAATTGATATTATCGATACGCGAAACGTCACACACTATATCACAATCATTTCAAATGGTGTATATCAACTTACATTTTACTTATTAGTCTTAGCATTGATGTTAATAGTTATCGATTTAATGATTCGTTTATTGAAAGATCAACTCACGAATCATATCAAATCTGTTTATCACACAATGGTTTTACGACATTATCTTAAACAAGATGTTGACACAGACACGACTCAGGATTGGCAAAATAACGGCAAAAGTAAAACAAATTCTGTCCAGCAATACTTTAATAAAATGGTTGGAAAATCGCTCGTTGATGTTCGTCAAAATGAAGTCCGTGTGGCAATTAAAATTCCCCGGAAACAGCAAGCTCACGATATATTAAAAAAGATTGAACCTCAAATTCATGAAGAAATTACACATATGCACCCGAATTATTACTTTTCAAAACCTCAACGTCATCATCGTTATCTATGGTTTGCAGGCCACAAACGTTAAGATACACATGCGTTGTGGTACACGAAGTGATAAACACAAGCGCATGTGTATCTTAACAGTGCCATGGGGTTACTACGACCCCCATGGCATCATTAATCAATAATCACAGAAAGGATGTTGATGATGTCAAAAGATAAACGTTCAAATAAGTGGGCTTTCTTAATATATGAAGAGAGCTCGCCATCTAACTACCGAGATATTTTGGAACAAATGCATATCCCCTATATTTTAAGTCCGTGGCACAATCAAGATATAGATCAATCAACGGGATTAATCAAAAAATCACATAAACACGGTGCTTTATTCTTTGATTCTTTAAAAAGTTATTCTCAAGTCTCTGAACTACTTCAACAACACTTAAATACACCGAGGCATATTGAAATTATTATGTCTCCTAAGGGCATGTTTGATTATTTTATTCATGCCTCTAATTCAGATAAAACGCTTTATGATATCAATGATATTGAAAGTGGTTGTGGTTTTGACTTAAACCAATTTTTATTAGATCAAGGTCAGTCCGAAGTGTTTAATAACATTATTGATATGATTGAAAATCACAATTTTATAGAATTTCAAGATCTAGTGATGTATGCGCGACAACATCATCCATCTTATTTAAATTTGATTATCCAACGGACGTATTTTTTTGCGAAATATTTAGATTCAAGGCGACATACGTTCAATCATAAATAGTGTGATGTGTCGAATATATGGTTTTGTGGCGCGTTTTGACGTCGCATATTTAAGGAATGCATTTCTTCGAGTTCTGTTTTAATTGAACGCATTAAATAACCTTGCATGGCTTCGACACTTTCGCTTTTTTGAATTAATGTTGCTTTAAAACGTTTGAGCACATTAATCATCTCAAACTCAATATCTTCTAACATGTATACTGTATTCTTTTCATTATTAAATGATGATTTAGCTTTAAGTATGACACTTTTAATAATTTGTATTTCATCAACTTCAAAGTTATTTAAATAGGTTTGAAGTTGATCGGGAATTTCTTGAAGTAAATGATATTTTAAGGCATTATTATCAAATTCATTAGATTGATGATTTGGATGATTCGAATGAGAAGTATTAGGGTTGGCTATATGTTCACTATCATTCATATCATACGTATCATTATTCTCAGTTTCTTTATTATCAGTTTCTTTATTATCAGTATCATTAGACTTACAAATTGTTAGTTCTTGAACTATATTTTCGTTAGTTCTTGAACTAATAATTTGTTTGTTCTGGAACTTACGATTTGTTAGTTCCTTGTCATAACTAGGTTCTAAAAGGTATATTTTGTTAGGTCTATTTAGTCCTTGTCTTTCATTTATAATTAAATTGAATTTTTCTAGCTCTTTTTTCAATTTGATAATTTTAGGTTCTCCGTATTGTAAAATGGAACATAATTGTTTATTTGTATATAGTAGATATATATTATTTTCTTCATCAATCCAGTTATTGATTTTGGATAATTCAAAACGATCTTTTAATAGAGCATACATAACCTTTGCGTCAGTTGTCATTTTAGAAAAATGACCATCTTCAAATAAAAATTTTGGGAGTTGGTAAAAACGAGATGTTTCAAATTCACTAGCAGAAATTTTTTTGAATTTTGACATAATATAAACCTCTTCTTTTTCATATTTAGATAGAGGTAATAAGACGCGTTATTATATTTAATAATATCTCATTCTTGAAGTCATATTGTTTATACTATATAATTATATGTACTTATTATATAAACAACGCATCATTTAGAGTATATATGTTAGCGTTTATTACCTAAAGCGTTTAGTCGGGCCAACGACTAAACGCTTTTTACTTTATTAAAATCTAAGTTAATAGTAACAAAGTAAAAAAGAAGAAACAATAAATTATGTAACTTCTTATAAGTAACATGTTACATGTAACAAAAACCCAATTAGGATAGTGAACTAATGTAAAGAGTAAAGACATAGTAAATGGGAGGTATTATTTTGAGCATAATAACAGTTGGAAATTTTAAAGGTGGTGTAGGTAAAACAACAGTAGCCACGTTACTTTCTTATATTGCATCTGAAAATTATGATAAAAAAGTACTTTTAATAGATTTTGATCCTCAGGGAAATGCAACTCAAATTATGAAAAGAACTTATCCGGAATTTGAGGAAGAAAAGATTTCATTTATAAACATGCTAAAAAATGGAAATATAGATCAAAGTATTGTGAAATTAACTTCCAAATTATCACTATTACCAGCTGATTCATCTTTGGCTAACTTATCCGATATCATTTCAAAGACAGATATTCTAAAGAAAAGATATATTTTAAAAAATGTGGTTGAAAAAATTAAAGAAATTCACGATTTCGACTATATATTTATTGATGTACCACCTACTATTAACTCTGATTTCACTAATAATGCTGTTTATGCAAGTGATTACATTTTAATGGTATTTCAAACACAACAATCTGCTTATGAAAGTAGTCTTTCATTTGTTAATTTTTTAAGGGATCGAAAAAAAGAATCAGATTTATCGTTTGAATTGGTTGGCGCTGTTCCAGTATTAATTAAAAAAAGTGGACGTGTAGATAAACAGATATTAGATATGTCTAAATCAGCATTTTCTGAAGCACTCTTTGAGAACCAGATATATCAAAGAGAAAGAATAAAAAAATTTGCCGCTGATGGAATAAAAGATAAAGATATGCATGACAAAAAAGTTATATATATGTTTAACAAAGTCTACGAAGAATTAGTTAATAGAATTAGATTAATTGAGGGTGAGTGATATTTATGGCAGGATTTTTAGATAACATAGATACATCTGAGGTAAAATATACGGAAAATTATAAACCGGTATCTAAAAGTACGACTATGAGAGTGGACACTGATATAAAAAAAAGACTAAATCAAATGGCATTAGATAAGGATACATCTATAAAAGCTATAGTTGATGAAGTGTTAGGAGAATTTTTGGAAAAAAATAAGTATTAGTATTATATATATATTGAAAGAGTGTGTCATTACTTTAGACTGTAATGACACACTCTTATTTTAAATAACTTCTGATAATCATCACTTATGTTAATTGGAAATTTTTGATTTTGAAACGATTAAGAGACTCCTTATTGAGATAAGGGGTCTTTTTTAACATGTTTTCTGATGAAAAATAGTTATAATAATTAGACATATTCTTTTAGATAGTTATTCAACAAAAACAAACTATTTTTTAATAAAATGAATTTAATGTTAAATAATATTAATAATAATTTGAATAATATTTATAAATATAGTAAGTTATATCTAGGGAGTGAATATATTGAAAAGTAATGATATTCCTAAATGGATGATGAATTTAGAAAAAGAAGATTTTGAATTTGTTAAAAATTTTGTTATTAATTCTGGATCACTAAAAGCACTAGCTAAATACTATGAAGTGTCATATCCAACTGTTCGAAACAGATTAAATAGTGTGATAAAAAGAATACAATCTACAAAAGACAATGAAGAAAGTTCATTAGTTAATTATGTGAGGAAGTTAGCTATCGAAGAAAAATTAGATTTGAATGATGCTAAGCAATTATTAGAAATATATAATCATGAAAAGGAGATTGAGTGATTTTGAGTAATTTATTAACATTTCTACCAGCGATCTTATATGCCGTATTATTTGCTATACAATATTTTTTATCTAAGACAGGAAATAAGATAATAGGTGGAATTGTTCCAGTCTTATTTATAGTAGCATTAGTAGTTTTATATATGACAGGTAAATTGGGATTAAATATTTGGGGAACTCTTATTTTCGGTATAATAGGTTTATTATTCTTATTAGGTCAGTGGTATAGTGCTCAAAAAGATAATAAAAAGAAAGAACAACGAGAATTAGATAAAATGATAGGAAAAGATTTAAAGTGAAGTTTAAGATAACTCTACCGACTTTAACAAAAATGATGAAGTTATTATTTGTATTAACTATAGAGACAAAATTTTAATAGCATTACTATACGAAAAGAGAGTGCAAATTCGCACTCTCTTTTCGTGTATAATTATTAAAATCTCAATTCAATTTTATCATATGAGATATGAGACACTGTGAGAGCTTCTCATTTGGATTGATGATATGTTTATCAAGATAATCCCTTATCATTTTTAATTCTATAAACTGTCTGTCGTGTGATATTAACCTCTTTAGCAATTTTACTAATTGCATTACCTTCTTTTAACATTTCCACAACTCGATGATAAATAATACGCTTTTGAGGATCTTTCGCATTAGGTGAGTATAGTAGTGGTCGTCCTTTATATACCCCTTTTTCTTTTGCTACTTTAATCCCTTGTGCTTGTCTACGTTTACTTTCATTTCGTTCTTGTTCTGAAACCATTGCTAAGATTTGAACGATTAAATCTTTCATAAATTTATCTAATAGTGGATTACCAATCACTTCATTCATCATAGGTAAACTAGTAATCATCAATTGAACTTCTTTATCCTTTAAATAATTAACTGTGTTAATCACTTCATCATAATTACGACCTAAGCGATCAATCGATTCTACTACAAATCTATCGCCCATTCTCACAAAGTTAAGTGCTTCTTGAAATACGGGTCTATTTTCTACTGACTTTCCCGATTGTTTCTCTGTAAATATTTTCTCTACGC
>ERZ1029854.756-NODE-756-length-10398-cov-14.936479_pt1 | contig 10398 bp, 10 predicted proteins | sample MGYA00519239_ERZ1029854 | MGnify/ENA primary metagenome ERZ1029854 (study PRJEB33666, sample SAMEA4610917) | skin metagenome | biome: Human-associated habitat; feature: Malodor aspect; material: skin | place: Philippines | collected 2015-08 ... | reverse complement strand
GTGGAGCTAACGGGATTCGAACCCGTGACCCCCACACTGCCAGTGTGGTGCGCTACCAACTGCGCCATAGCCCCGTGGTTAACTTCGGCCAATATACCGGCCCGGGTCGCGCCCGGCCAAATCGCCTGCCCCCGCAAAAGTCGATATCGCCCTTTACACCCGCAGCTGAGATGCGACCTGGGGAAACGCAACCGACCCGGGGCCAAAAGACGATATCGCCTTTTGCCCCGGGCCGGAAACGCAGCAGCCTTACATGTCAGCCAGGTCCTGCGGCCAGTTGTCGCGCTCGCCAGTGATGTCTTCGATGTCCTTGCCGTCGACAAGCACGCGCGGGGTCCATGCCTCGCCGGTCTCATCTTCCTGGTACTTGCGGTTGTTGTCGCCCATGCGCTTGGCGGTCTCGAGGAACTTGCCGTCACGGATATCCTGGACAGCCTGGTCGCTGGCGCCGTAGTCGGCGGCCAGGTCTGCGAAGCCGTCGTTGTCATACTTGTTGTACGCGGACTGCTGGTTCTCAAACAGGTAGTTGCGCACGGTGAAGGCGGAGGAGAAGTCGCCGTTGGCGAACATAGCCAGCTCAGCGGCCAGCGCCTTGGTGGAGTGGCCCTCCTGGCCCTGGTCCAGTGCGGTCATCGGGCGCAGGTCGATGTTGATCTCGCCTGCCTTGATCTTCTCCACGGCCTGCTCCTCGGTGGCGAGGTACAGGTCTGCACAGTGGGAGCAGGAGAAGTCCTCGAACAGCTCGGCGGAGTTGGCGTCGGCGTTGTTGTCGCCGGTGAGGTGGATGATGTCCTCGTCCTGGTTCCACTCGACGTTGAGGCCGGTGACGTCGATCATCTCTTCCTGCATGGCGGCGGAACGGTTTTCTTGACCGTTGTAGATGATGATGCCAATGACCAGCAGGGCGATCGCGATTACGGCGAGGACAGCCCAGATGAAGGCGCTGTTGCCCTTCTCGTTGGGGTTCTGCACTTTACGGGTGGTCACACTTGTCTCCTGAGATCGGGATAGATACCCGGTTGAGTTTAGGGGTAGATAGCGAACTTCTTAAACGGGCGCCACATCATGAACCCGGTGATCGCGATGTAGATCACGTCGCGGAAGACGGTGGCGAGCAGGTTGCTCTCTCCTTCGCCGGCCGCGGACGGGTCGAAGCAGCCGCAGTCGATCACCAGGCCGCGCTGCCACGCGGACAGCATGCCGATGATGAACAGCGTCAGCACGTAGATGGACACTTTGCCCGACCAGCGCAGGTTGATGCCCAGAAGCAGCAGCAGGCCACCGGCAAGTTCAAGCGGTCCGATGATATGCGCGAGCAGGTCGGACCAGGCGGGGGTGAAGATTTCGTAGGCCTCGATGGTTTTCGCCGTGTCGAGGCGCACGCCGATCTTCGACCATCCGGCGGAGATCCAGACGTATGCCATGTAGAACCGAGCGAGTGCGGACAATACGTCCAGCACCAGCGTCTTGATATCGCGCGAGGGGCTCGCGGCCGTCGTTGTGCTCACAGGTCGTACTTTACCCCACTAGTTGCCCAAAACTTCAGCAACGAGCGCCTTCGCTTCCTCTTGCACCTGCCGCAGGTGCTCTTCGCCCTTGAATGACTCGGCGTAGATCTTGTACTTGTCTTCGGTGCCGGACGGCCGCGCGGCGAACCACGCGTTTGCAGTGGTCACCTTCAGCCCGCCGATGGCGGCGCCGTTGCCAGGGGCGTGCGTTTGCTTAGCGACGATCCCCTCACCCGCCAGCTCCCCCACCCGCACCTGATCCGCGGAGAGGGCTTTCAGGGCGGCTTTTTCTTCGCGGTTGGCGGGGGCGTCGATACGCGCGTAGGCGGGCGCGCCGTACTCGGCCTCAAGCTCGGCGTAGCGCGCGGACGGGGTTTTGCCGGTCACCGCGGTGATCTCGGCCGCGAGCAGGTCCATGATCAGCCCGTCCTTGTCGGTCGACCACACGGTGCCGTCCTTGCGCAAAAACGACGCGCCGGCAGACTCTTCCCCGCCGAAGCCGATGGTGCCGTCGATCAGCCCCGGCACGAACCACTTGAACCCGACCGGCACCTCCACCAGCTCACGGCCCAACGAGGCGACGACGCGGTCGATCATCGACGAAGACACCAGCGTCTTGCCCACCGCCGTCCCGTCCGCCCAGCCGGCACGGTGGGAAAACAGGTACTCGATGGCCACGGCGAGGTAGCGGTTCGGGTTCATCAACCCCGCATCCGGGGTGACAATGCCGTGGCGGTCCGCGTCCGCGTCGTTGCCCGTGGCCAGGTCGTACTTGTCGCGGTTGCGCACCAGCGACGCCATCGAATCCGCACTGGAGCAGTCCATGCGGATCTTGCCGTCAGTGTCCAGGGTCATAAAACGCCAGGTGGCGTCGACGTGCGGGTTGACCACCTCAAGGTTCAGCCCGTAGCGCTCGCCGATCGCGCCCCAGTAGTCCACACTGGCCCCGCCCATCGGGTCCGCGCCGATGCGCAGGCCGGACGCCTTGATCGCGTCAATGTCCACCACACTGTTCAGATCCGAGACGTAGTGGTCGAGGTAGTCGAATCGCTCCGCCCGCTCATCGAGCACGCCGCTTACCGACGACCTGACCACCCCGTCAAGCCCTCCCGCGATGTACTCGTTTGCCCGGGACGCGATCCAGTCGGTCGCCTCCGCCGGCGCCGGCCCGCCGGTCGGCGGGTTGTACTTGAAACCGCCGTCGCGTGGCGGGTTGTGCGAGGGGGTGACCACAATGCCGTCCGCCCCGCCGCCCGGGTGGGTCAAGATGGCGTGCGAGACGGCCGGGGTTGGGGTGTAGCGGCCGGCGGCGTCGACACGCACCGGCACCTCGTTGCCGATGAGCACCTCGAGCGCAGAAACCATCGCCGGCTCCGACAACGCGTGGGTGTCGCGGCCGATGTAGACCGGTCCCGTGATGTTCTCGCCGCGGCGGTAATCGACGATCGCCTGCGTGGTCGCCAAGATATGCACCTCGTTGAACGCGTTGTCCAGCGACGAGCCACGGTGGCCGGATGTGCCGAACACCACCTGTTGATCCGCATCTTCAGGGTCGATGTCGCGGGTGTAGTACGCGGTGACCAGCTCCGCGATATCGATCAGGTCCTCATCGCGGGCGGGAAGACCAGCGCGCTCGTTTGCCATGGCTCGGCTCCTTCATCTTCATCGGATGTACAACACCATCATCGCCCGTGAATGTAACCGGCGCTACCCGGCCATTGTTGGTCGTCTCTTATGTTTAACTAAGTCATGGCTTCTACCCTCAACGACATCTTGAGCGCCGTCTCCACGTTTGTGTGGGGACCGTTCGTGCTCATCCCGCTGCTGCTCGGCACGGGTCTGTTTCTCACCATCCGGCTGCGCGGCATCCAGTTCCGCACGCTTGGTCGTGCAACGCGGCACGCGTTCGTCGACAAGCCTGAAGAGGGCGCGGGAGACATCTCCAATTACCAGGCGCTGACCACCGCGCTGGCGGCCACGGTGGGTACCGGCAACATCGTCGGCGTGGCCACCGCGATCTCCATCGGCGGGCCCGGCGCGCTGTTTTGGATCTGGGTGACCGGCATCGTCGGTATGGCGTCGAAGTACTCCGAGGCCTACCTGGGCGTGCGCTTCCGCACCACCGACAAGAAAGGCAAGCAGCAGGGCGGGCCGCACGAGTACCTCAAGCGCGGCATCCCAGGCGGGGTGGGTAAGTTCCTCGCCGCCGCGTTTACGCTGTTCACCATCTTCGCGTCGTTCGGCATCGGCAACCTGGCGCAGGGCAACTCGATCGCCGCGGGCATGAACGACGCCTTCGGCATCGACGCAAACATCGCCGGCGTGATCATCTTCTTCGCCGTCGGTGCTGCAGTGCTGGGTGGCATTGAGGGCATCGGCAAGATCACCGCCGCGTTCGTGCCGTTGATGATCGTCATCTACGTCGGCGGCGGCATCGCCTCACTGGTGCTCATGGCGGACCGGGTGCCGGACGCGATCGCGACCATCTTCACCGACGCGTTTACCGGCACCGCTGCCACCGGCGGCTTCGTCGGCTCCGGCATCATGCTCGCGATCCAGTTCGGTGTGGCCCGCGGCATCTTTTCTAACGAGTCGGGCATGGGCTCCGCCGCCATCGCCGCCGCGGCCGCGAAGACGCAGCACCCGGCGCGCCAGGCGCTGGTGTCCATGACCCAGACGTTCATCGACACCATCATCGTTGTCACCATCACCGGCCTGGTCATCGTCACCGCCGGCACCTGGGACATGGGCCGCGAAGACGCCGCGATCATGACCGCCACCGCCTTCGAGACCGCCCTGCCCGGCGAGTGGGGCAGCCTGATCGTCTCCGTCGCGCTGATCTTCTTCGCGTTTTCCACCATCTTGGGTTGGTCCTACTACGGCGAACGCGCCATCGTCGCACTGTTCGGCGATTGGGCGTCGATCCCCTACCGCATGTTCTTCACCGCACTGTCCTTCGTCGGCGCGGTGGCGTCGCTGGAGCTGGCGTGGACGTTCTCCGACCTGTCCAACGGTCTCATGGCCATCCCGAACCTCATCGGTTTGCTCGCCCTGTCCGGCTTGGTCGTGCGCGAGACCCGCGAGTACCTCGCCTGGGACCCGCACCTGAAGAAATCGCCGGAGGAGGTCGCGGAGTTCGTGGAACGCCAGCAGATGGACTGGCGATAGACTCGCCAACCGTGGACACATTCCGGACAGCACTCACGGTCGGGCTCGGGGCGGGCCTTGGGGCCGTGCTCAGGCACCTTGTTGTGCTCTATGGCGCCGCACCCGGCACCACCGCGGCACTCGCGCTGACCTTCGCCGTGAACATCGCCGGCTGCTTCGCCATGGGGCTCTACAAACCCGGCCCGCTGTGGGGCACCGGCTTCCTCGGCGGCTTGACCACGTACTCCGCGATCTCGGTCGCGGCGATGCAGTCGCATGCCCTGACCGCTTTGATCATCGTGGTGCTCAGCTACGCCACAGCGGTCGCGGCCTGGCTCGCCGGCGACGCGGTGAGGAGCCGCCGTGCTTAGTATCGCAGCCCTCAGCCTGACCCTTACCCTCGCCGCCGTGTTCGCCGGCGCCTTCTTCGGCGGCGCGGCACGCTTCGCGCTGACCCGCGCTATCCATAACGCTCACGCCTCGACCTTCGCCGCCAACGTCGTCGGCTCCGCCGTCGCCGGCTTCGCCATCACCACCACAGTGCCGTGGCAACTAGCCCTCGGCGTGGGCTTCGCCGGCGCATTATCTACCTGGTCGACCTTCGCCAAAGAACTCGGCGAGATGATCAAATCAAAGCGCCACGGCGAGGCGCTGCGCTACGCCGTCTCCACCGCCGTGATCGGCATCGCGGCCGCCTGGTTCGGTATGCGATGGGGCCTTCGCGCCTTCGGCGGCTAGGGGGATAGACTCTACAAACGTGCACTTCAAGTCCCTCCAGACCGGTTTCACCGTCGCGCTCGGTGCCGGTTTGGGGGCTCTCGCCCGCTTCATCGTGCTCATCTGGGTAGGCCCCACCACCCCGGAGGCGCTCTCCCTCGCGCTGACGTTCGCGGTGAATCTCGCCGCCTGCTTCGCCATGGGATATTTCGCCCCGGGCGCGTTTTGGGGCGTGGGGTTCTTGGGTGGATTCTCCACTCTGTCGGCGGTCGCGCTCGCGTCGTCGCACGAGTCGGTGCTGTGGGCGGCGTTCATCATCACGCTGAGCCTGACCACCGCCACCCTGGCGTGGCTGGCCGGCGACGCCACGCGGGTGAGGCGCCGTGTCTGACATCGAGTGGATGTTCGGCGCCGTCGCCGGGGTCTTTGTCGGCGGGATGCTCGGCGGTTTCGTGCGCTGGATGATCATGAACGCGTTCGCTCGCCGGCCGCTGGTGGCCACACTCGTGGCCAACGTTGCAGCCTCGGCCGTTATCGGCTTCACCATCTTTTTGCCCAGTTTCTGGCAGACCGCCGCCGGTGTCGGTTTCGCCGGCGCGCTGTCCACCCTGTCGCTGTTGGCGCGCCAGCTTGGCGAGCTCATCAAGGCCGGCAAGTTCCTCCACGCCGTCGAGTACGCGACGGTCACAGCATCATTTTCCGTGCTCGCTGCGGCACTCGGATCCTTTCTCGCCCGTTAGCGCTACTCAGCAATCGCGTCCAGCGGCGGCGTTTTCGCGGCCCGCTGCCCGGGCCACACCGCTGCAAGCAGCCCCACGACCACGGAGGACGCCAGCACGGTGGCGATCAACCCGGCGGGCACGGCGATCGTCGTCAAGCCTTGGCCCTCAAGCACCGTGAGAAACGCCCAACCCAGCCCCAGGCCGAGCAACACGCCGAGCACCGCGCCGTAGACCGTCATCTGGATGGACTCCAGCACGATCATCGTGCGGATCTGACGGCGCTGCGACCCCACCGCGCGCAGCATGCCGATCTCCTGACGCCGCTCAATCACCGACAACGTCAGCGTATTCACAATGCCCAGCACCGCGATCACCACCGCCAGCGACAGCAGCGCGTACAGGATGAACAGCATCTGGTCGATCAAGGCGGTCACCTCGCCGCTCATCTCCTCGGCTGAGCGCACCTGCACCACGATGTCGCCGCGCACCTCATCCTCGAGCGCCTCGCGCGACGCACCGTTGACCCCCACCATCTGCAGGCGCGTATTGCTTAGCGACGACACCTTCCCCGCCGCATCATCCGACACCACAAACGTCCGCAGCACGTTCGAGCCTGCAAACAGCCCACCCACGGTCACCTCAACCGTCTCGCCGGGCGCGGTCGGTGCTGCGACCGCGACGGTGTCGCCGACGCGCCAGCCGCGCTCGTTCGCAATCTCCACCGGCGCAATGAGCACGTCACCGTCCAGCGACGACGAACCGTCCACCATGTCCAAGTCGATGAGTTTCGCTGGGTCGCCCGCGAGCACGTCCGTCATGCCGAACTGGCCCAATTGGTAGCCGAACTCCCCGTCCACCGTGATCGGGGCCTGCGTGTAGGCGACGATGTCGCGCGCGCCCTCAACGTGCTCCAGACGCTCCGGGATATCGCCCGGGATCGGAAACGCCCCCATCTCCGGTCCGACCAGCACGTAGTCGGCGCTGACCTCACTTTGCGCGACGTCGTCGACGGACTTCTTCATCGACGCGCCCAACATGCCGATCACCGTCACCAGCGCAATGCCGAGCATGAGTGCGAACGCGGTCGTCGCCGTCCGGCGGGGGTTGCGGCGCGTGTTTGTCGACGCCAACTTCCCCACCGCCCCAAACGGCGCTCCGATGATCCGGCCCAGCGGCGGCACCACCGGCAGACTCAGCGCCGGCCCCGCGAGGAACAGACCGCTGATCGCACCCAGCGCCGCCACACCAACCAGCGCAGCGCGGCGGCTCGTCGCGCCGTCGCCCCACGCCATCGCGTAGCCGGCCGCCGCGACCGCAACCGCCACCAGCACCGCGCCGGCAATGGTGCGCCCGGTCAGCGGCTGTGGCGTCGACGCCTCGCTCGCCCGCATCGCCTCCACCGGCCGCACCTGGCCCGCCTTGCGTGCCGGCGCCAGCGCGGACAGCACCGTGACCACGGTGCCCACCACGACCGGTACAACGACCGCGTCCCACGACAGACCTACGCCAGCTGCCGGCAGCGACATACCGAACGAGTTCATGCCGGCCCGGATGAGCAGCACCAACCCCGCGCCGCCGGCCACACCGAGCACCGAGCCAACCAGGCCCACCAACGCCGCCTCCAGTGTCACCGAGCGCGTGATCTGCCCGCGCGACGCCCCCAGCGCACGCAGCAGCGCGAACTCCTTCGTGCGCTGCGCGACGATCATGGAAAACGTGTTCGCGATGAGGAACGTGCCCACGAGCAGGCCGACTAGCCCGAAGGCGACCAGGAAGTAGGTGACAAAACTCAGCGCGTCACGGATCTGCTGCGTCGTCTCCTCCGCGACCTTCGCCCCCGACTCGATCTTCAGGTCCGGGAAGTGCTCGCGCAGCTTCTCGACGACCCCGTCATCCCCCGCCACAGTCACCGCCGGCACCCGCTCGCCGTCGGTATAGAAATCCAGGTACGTCTCCTCGCTCACGGCAAGGCGCAGTGAGGTCGGCTGGACCAGGGGGTCGTCGTAAAGCCCGGCAATGTGCACGGTGTTGCGGCCATCGCGGTCCACCACGATCAGCTCCTGGCCCACCCGCAGCCCGTACTCCTCGGCGCCGTTCGCGTTGACCACCGCGTCGCCGGGGTTGCGCGGCTCAGCACCTTCGACGATCTCCGGTGCGCGCCCAACCGCCTCATCCGGGCCGTAGTAGGCGCCCATTCGCGACGACCCCAGCCGCGTCTGCACCGCCACCTCATCGTCCGTGGCGACCACGATCGGCAGGTCGACGAACAGGTTCACGTTGTCCACACCGTCAAGCGCCTTCATCTCGTCGACGGCGTCCTTCTCCAGCGACCCCTCCCCATCTCCGGGGCGAACCACCGCGTCGACGTCGTCAAGCACCGTGTTCACCGCCGAGTCGAACGTGGACGAGAGCATGTTGGTAAACATCAGCGCACCAGACAGGAAAGCCGTGCCCAGCACCACCGCCAGCACCGTCAGCGCGAGCCGCAGTTTGTGCGCCGCGATATTGCGCAGCGACACCTTATTCATCGTGGAGTTCACTTAGCCCTCCATACCGGACATGACGTTGAGGATCGCGTCCATATCGGGATCGCGCAGCTCGTCGACAATCGCACCATCGCGCAAGAAAATCACCCGGTCCGCGTACGAAGCCGCCCGCGCGTCATGCGTCACGATCACCACCGTCTGGTCGTCCTGATCCACCGCCGTGCGCAGAATATCCAGCACCTCACGCGACGAGTTCGAATCCAGATTGCCTGTCGGCTCATCGCCAAAAATAATCTCCGGGCGCGACACCAGCGCCCTCGCGCACGCCACGCGCTGCTGCTGCCCACCCGACAGCTCCGCCGGCCGGTGGTCCAGCCGCTGCGCCAACCCCAGCCGCGTGGTCACTTCCTCGAACCACTGCCGATCGACCTTCCCACCCGCAATCCTGGTCGGCAGCTCAATATTCTCCGCCGCAGTCAAGGTGGGAACCAGGTTAAACGACTGAAAAATGAACCCCAGCCTGTCCCGCCTCAGCGACGTCAACGCCTTATCGCTTAACGACGACAACCCCGTTTCCCCAACAAACGCCTCCCCACTCGTCGCCGTATCCAGCCCCGCCATCACGTGCATGAGCGTCGACTTACCGGAGCCCGACGGGCCCATAATGGCCGTGAACTCCCCCTGGTGGAACTCTACATTGACCCCGTCGAGCGCCACCACCGCCGTATCGGCTCGGCCGTAGGATTTCCGCAGGTCCACTGCCCTCGCCGCTACCGGCCGCTCTGTGCTTTGCAGGTTGCTTTGTGCTCGTTCGCTCACGTCGCCATCTCTTTCGCCTTAGTACCTGACGCGACTATACGGGCCTTCTGCTCGCCGCTTGCGGACACGTGGGTCAGCACCAACTCATCCGCGGTTGCCGGCTTGTGGCCGAGCGATAGCGTCACGGTTTGAGCTGGCAGGCACTCCGCCGTTGCGGACTAGTGGGTATCTACGAACGATTCCACCATTGTGGACAACTTGGTCAGCACCAACGATCGCACGGTCCCCACGCTTGTGCGGATAGAATCTCCACATTGCGGACAACTGGGTGAACACCAACGATTCCGCCGTTGCTGACAACTTGGTCAGCACCAACTTGTTGCGCGGTCGTATCTAGTAACACCGTGGTGAGTATCGAGTAACGCGTTGGTGAGCATCCAGTAACAGTCCGGGGGAGGATTCTGGTGACCGCGTGACTTCAGGGCACGCGGCGTTACCAGAGGAGTCTGATTGTGACTGACTACCGGGCGGTAATGGATCAAGTGCTGAAAGGCTGGTCTGTCCGCCAAATCTGTTCGAGTTCGCGGTGTTCGCACACCACGGTGCAAAAAGCCCGCGATGCGCTGGTGGAACACAACATCACAACGCGTGAGCAACTTCGTGGGGTTGCGGATCATGAGCTGGTGGACTGGTTCGTCGACGGGCGCAGCCATGCTCAGGGGGATTTCGTCCCGATCGATTTCGACGCTGTTGCCAAGGCACGCACCGGGCGCAACAAGGTGACCCTGCAGGTGCTGTGGGGCCGCTACACCGCACAGCCTGCGCACCCGGGCCAGCGGTATTACAGCTACGAGCGGTTTCGCCAGCTTGTGGCTCAACACGTTGATGCCGCTGGGCTGACCGCCAGGATCACCCATGCCCCAGGCCATACGATGCAGGTGGACTGGGCAGGCACGAAGATGCGGCTGTGTGATCCCACCGGCGGGCAAGGCTCGAAGGTCAGCATCTTTGTCGCCTCGCTGCCGTATTCGGGCATGGTGTTCGCCTGCGCGTGCGCGG
>ERZ1029854.746-NODE-746-length-10597-cov-12.666762_pt1 | contig 10597 bp, 10 predicted proteins | sample MGYA00519239_ERZ1029854 | MGnify/ENA primary metagenome ERZ1029854 (study PRJEB33666, sample SAMEA4610917) | skin metagenome | biome: Human-associated habitat; feature: Malodor aspect; material: skin | place: Philippines | collected 2015-08 ... | reverse complement strand
GCAGGCCGTTGCGGAAGGAGGTGGACTCCACGCCCATGCCGGAGACGGCGCCGCCGAGTGTGATGGTTTTCAGCTGCGGCACCACAAGTGGCGCGAGGCCGTACGGTAGGGTCGCGTCGACTAGGTCTTCGTAGGTGCACATGCCCTGCACGTCGGCGGTTTTCGTCACTGGGTCGACGGCGATGACGCCGCGCAGGCCCTCCACGTTGAGCCCGGCGCTCCCCGCGTCACGGGAGCGGAAAAGGTTCGACGTTTTCTTCGCCAGGCGCACCCGCTGGCCGTCTGGCACTCGCCGGAAGCTATCCAGGAGTGCGGCAACCCCCTCCTCGTGCGCGTGCCAGCCGATGGGCGCGACACGTTCAAAATCCACGCTGCGTCCGTGAAACATCCTGGAAACGCTCATGTAGCGCCACTATAGGCCCAAATTGCGCGCCGCGCGCAAGATAAAACGTCACGCAAGCTCAAACGGCTTTGCCAGCGGCCGGGCGCCCGGCCATGAAGCCGCGCCCGGCGTACACCGCGGCGTAGACCCCCCACCCGATCGCGGTGATGAGCACAAACGACACCGCGCGGTAGACCACCGTCGCCGCGGTGGCGGTTGCGAGCGGCAACCCCGCGGCGACGAGCATGCCCACCGCCACCGGCTCCACGGTCCCCAGCCCGCCGGGGGTGACCTGGGCGGAGCCGGCCAGCTTGGTCATGATGAACGCCAGGCACACCCCGGCAAGCGTCACGCCCTGGCCGGCCACGGCCCACACCGAACACACCATCGTCGCCAAGTCGAGCAGCCGGTTGGCAAGCGAGAGCGCTGCGGCGCCGGAAAACGCGGGTGCGGAGATGCGGATGGCAGCAACTTGGTCGATCACCGCCACGGCGCGCTCGTGCACGCGGGAGGGTAGAAACCGCACCCAGCGTTTGAGCACGGCGGGGTGCGTCGTCGCCCAGAACACCGCCGCGATGGTCAGCGCGGCCGCGGCCAGGGAGGCAAGCAGCGACGCCACCGACAGGTCCGCGCCGAGCAGCACCACGGCGACGATGCCGATGAGCACCAGCCACACCGTAGACAGCGCGCTGGACACGACGAAGAACCACCCGCACAGCCCCGTCGACGCGCCCCAGGATCGGTGCACGCGAAACGTTAGCCACGCCGACAGCGCGGGCCCGCCTGGCACGGTGGTGGACCACGCGTTGGAGGCGAACACGATGGCGTTGGTGCCCAACGGTCCGGCGATGCGGCCTTCGACGTTGAGCAAGATCTGCATCATGCCTGCCATCGCCACCAGTGCAAGAAGCGCCGTGGCCACCGCGCCGGCGAGCGGCAGGGGAGCGGCGGCGCGCATTGCCCGCCACGCCTCGCCGAAAAAGGACATCTGGTCGCGCAGAACGACCAGCACTACCACGGCCAGGACGACCGGGGCGAGCCAGCGCAGCCACGTCCTAGCGTTCAAGTTCCTTCTTCTTCAACTGCTCCAAGGCCCGGCGCTGGTCCAAGTCGCGCATGAGGTCCGTGAACGGTACGAGAGAGGCGTCCTCCTCCACAGACACACCGGCGCGGCCCGGCCGCGTATCGACGACCATCTGTTCGATGGGGGTTTCGCCGGTGGGTGGGGTCGTCGATACGCCAGAGCCCTCGCCGAGGGATCGGGTGGCGCGTTTGACCCAGCGCGGCGCCCACCAGTTGTCCTCGCGCAGCAGGTGCATCACGCCGGGGACGAACAGGAGGCGGATGATCGTCGCGTCGAGGGCGAGCGAGAAGATCATGCCGTAGGCGATGTACTTCATCATCACGATGTCCGACAGGGCGAACGCGGCGGCGACGACAATCATGATGGCGGCTGCTGCGGTGATGATGCCGCCGGTGTGGGCGGTGCCGCGGCGGATGGCGTCGTCGGTACGCGCGCCGTCCTGGCGCTCCTCCACCATGCGCGACAGGAGGAACACCTCGTAGTCGGTGGACAGCCCGTAGAGAATGGCGACGATGAGCACCAAGATCGGGCTCATCAGCGGGCCCGGCGTGAAGTTGAGTGCGCCGGCGCCGAGGCCGTCGACGAACACTGCGGTGAGGAAGCCGAGCGTGGCGCCGATGCCGAGGACGTTCATAATCACGGCCTTCGCCGGCAGGATGAGCGAGCCAAACACGAGCGCCATGAGCAAAAACGTCGCGAGCACCATGTACACGGCCATCCACGGCAGGCGGTTGAGCAGCGCCTCGATGGATTCGACCTCCATTGCGGGCGTGCCGCCGACGTACGTGGTCACGCCCTCCGGCGCTTCAATGTTGCGCAGTTGCTTGACGACGTCCGCGCCGCCGTCGCGATCCGCAAGCGGCGCCGACAGCACGGTGACGTCGCCTTCGGTGGGGTAGTCGGGCTTCAGCGGCCGGGTGAAGCCGTCGATGGCGCGGGTCTGCATAACGATCTGGCCCAGTTGCGCGTTGTCGGCACCCTTGACCACGAGTTTCACCGGGTCGGTGCGGAACGCGGGGAATTCCTCGTTGAACTCGTCCTGCGCCTGGCGGGTGACCTGGCTCGGCGGCAGGTAGGTCTCGTTGATGCCGCCGAAGGCGATGCCGACGATCGGCACCGTCAGCCCGATCAGCAGCGCCGCCACACCGACGACGACCAGTTTCGCGTGGCGCATCGCCCAGTTCGGGATCTTGTACCACACCGTATCTTCTATGCTGCGCTCTTTGCGACGACGCACGGACAACAGGTCGATCTTGGGCCCGAGCATGCCGAACAGCGCCGGCAGCACCGCCACCGAGATCACGGCGGCGAGCACGACCGCGCTCATCGCGCCGTATGCCACCGATTTGAGGAACGCCTGCGGGAACATGAGCAGCCCCGACAGCGCGACACCCACCATGAGCGCGGAGAAGAACACCGTCTTGCCGGCGGTGTTCGTGGTCACCGCGACGGCCTCCTCGGTGTCTAGCCCGCGGTCGAGTTCCTCGCGGAAGCGGGAGACCATGAACAGGCCGTAGTCGATCGCAAGTCCCAGGCCGAGCAGCGTGATGATCGACTGGGAGAAGATGTTGACCTGCTGGAACTGCGCCAAAATCGCCAGCAGCGACAGCGAGCCGATGATGGACAAAATGCCCACGATCAGCGGCATCGCGGCAGCCACCACGCCGCCGAAGACAAACAGCAAGATGATGGCGACGAAGACGAGGCCGATCTTCTCCGCGCGGGCGATATCGTTCGCCATGCCGGTATCCAGCGCATCCGCCACCGCGGTAGCGCCGGCGACCTGCACCGTGCCGTTCGGCACTTCCATCGACTCAAGCGTGGGCTGGATGGTGCGGAAGTCCTTCAGCGTCTGCTCGCCGTCGCCTTTCAGGCCGATGGCGGCGAAGGCCTTGGTGTGCTCCTCATTGACCAGCTGCGGGGTGGCGCGCTCGAAATAGCTGGTCACGTGCGCGACCTCGTTGGGGAACTGGTCGCGCAGGCCCTCCAACTGCGCGTTCATCTTATCGACGACCTCCGGCCTGTCCACCCCATCCGGCGCCGTGACCAACAGGATCACATCGCCGGAGTTGTCGCGGCCGAAGGTGTCGTACTCGATCTGGGCGGCAGTGGTGGAATCCGCACCCGGATCCTCCCAGCCCTCCTGCGACAGGCGGTCGGCAAGCTTGGATCCGAACAACACTTGCATGAGCAGGATCAGCGCGATGACGATCACCGGGATGACGCGGCGGTGGCGGTGGGCGAAGCGGCCCCACTTGTAAAACACGTCGACCTCCTAGTCCCGGGTGTTGCGCAGCAGCGACTTCAGCGGACGGAACGGCTGCAGCCACGCGCCGCCTTCCGGCAGCGCATCCAGGTTCACGCGCGGCAGCGGGTTCTGGAACACGCCCGGGATGTCTTCCAAGTCGACGAAGATCACATCCGGCGAGTTCACCGCCCAGGAAGCGTGTTCGTGGAAGCCGAGGACGGTGACCGGGACGCCGTCGTCGACAAGCGAAAGTAGCGGCTCTTGGAAGTTCTGCCCGTCGGCGGACGCGACGACCACACCCTGGAGCACACCTTCGCTGCGGCGGCGCTCGATGTGGGTGAGCATGTCGCCGTCGACGTCGGAATCCTCGTCGCTCTTCGGCTTGGCAAACACCGCGAAACCGACGTTGCGCAGCGCCTCCACCCACGGGCGGATCGCGTCGGCGCCTGTGGCGGAAACGTTGGTGAACACGGTCGCCTCCGGCTCGACTGCGTGGCCCAGCTCGGCGGAGCGCTCGTCGGCAAGGTCGATGAGCCAGCGGCCGATGGCGTCGAAACGCGGGCGGTGCGCCGCAGTCGGCCGGCCGCCCAGGATCGCACCGAGGCCCATATCCAGGTTCGGGGCGTCCCACACCAGCAGGTAGCTCTCCGGGCCTGCGGGCGCGCCGGGGTTGTACGGGTGGGTCTGCGCTTGCAGGTCCATTACTTCTTCTCCCACAGGTACTCGCGGATCACGTGCTCTTTATCCAGGCCCTTGCCCTCGAACTTGGTAATCACCTGGCGATCCGTCAACAGCGGCGCGGCCTCCCACGGCCAACCCTTGAATTCGAGCGTCGGCTCAACGTGGACAAGTTCATCGATCCACTCAGCGTAATCCGCGTGGTCGGTGGCCACGTGCAGCACCCCGCCCGGCTTCAGTCGCGTCGCGATGAGATTCAACGTGCCCGACTGGATGATGCGGCGCTTGTGGTGGCGTGCCTTCGGCCACGGGTCCGGGAAGAAGATGCGCACGCCGTCCAACGATTCCTCGCCGAACATGCGCGCCAGCACCTCGACGCCGTCGCCGCGCACCATGCGAATGTTGTCGATGCCGCCGCGCACCACCGCGCCCAGCAACTTCGCCAACCCCGGCTTGTACAGCTCCACGGCCACGATGTTGTGGTCCTGCTCCAGTGGCGCCATCGCCGCGGTGGAAGTGCCGGTACCGGAGCCGATCTCCACGATGGTGGGGTGGCCTTTGCGGCCGAACCACTCGTCAATGTCAATGCGCTCGTCGGAGCCTTCCGCCAACACCTTGCCCAGGCGCGGCCAGTGCTCGTTGAACAGGGCCTCCTGGTTGTCAGTCAGCGTGCCGCGACGAAACGTCACGGACCCCAAGCGCGGGTAATCCAGACCCGTTCCAAAGTCGGTTTGCAATGGGCGGCCGGCGGGCAGTTCACCCGTGCCCGGGCGCGAGTTTTCAGAATTATTCATCGTGTTTATTGTCCATATGTACAGGTCAAACGCAAGTATTTTGGGCCCTGGTGGGCGTGTGGTTTGCTACCCCCGTGTCGTCGTGAAACGAACGCGCCCGCGGGGGTAGCGCTTCACCCCCGTTTCAAATGAATGGCGTGCTCGCGCCTACTGGTTATATCCGGCAGACCGTTGAAAGGGCTGAACTTTTGGTTATCTGACCGCCTGTTTCGATACTCTGGGGGAAACCAAACGATTATTGGGATGATCAGTGCCCGCGGCACTGGGAATAACCAGTTACACAAGGAGTGCACATGACCGCCGAAATCAAGCGCCTGGAGGGGGACAACCCTACCGACAACGAGCAGCTCATCGCTTGGATCAACGAGGCGGTTGATCTCTTCGAGCCGGAGAAGGTGGTGTTCGCGGACGGCTCCCAAGAAGAGTGGGACCGCCTCACCGCCGAGCTTGTCGACGCCGGCACCCTGATCAAGCTCAACGAGGAAAAGCGCCCGAATTCCTTCCTCGCACGCTCGCACCCGTCCGACGTCGCCCGCGTGGAGTCCCGCACCTTCATCTCCACCGAAAAGGAGGAGGACGCCGGGCCGACGAACAACTGGATGAAGCCCGACGCTCTTAAGGAAGAGATGCTTGAGCACTTCGCCGGCGCCATGCGCGGCCGCACCATGTACGTCGTGCCGTTCTGCATGGGCCCGATCTCTGATCCGGCACCGAAGCTCGGCGTCCAGCTGACCGACTCGGCCTACGTCGTGCTCTCCATGCGCACCATGACCCGCATGGGCACCCAGGCGCTGGAGAAGATCGAAGGCGGAAACTTCGTCCACTGCCTCCACTCCGTCGGCGCGCCGCTCGAGCCGGGCGAGGAAGACGTCGCCTGGCCGTGCAACGACACGAAGTACATCTCCCAATTCCCGGAGACCAAGGAGATCTGGTCCTACGGCTCTGGCTACGGCGGCAACGCCATCCTGGCAAAGAAGTGCTACGCCCTGCGCATCGCGTCCGTGATGGCGAAGGAGGAGGGCTGGATGGCCGAGCACATGCTCATCCTGAAGCTGACCTCCCCTGAGGGGAAGAACTACAACATCGCCGCCGCGTTCCCGTCGGCTTGCGGCAAGACCAACCTGGCCATGATCACCCCGACGCTGCCGGGCTGGAAGGCCGAGGTCGTTGGCGACGACATCGCCTGGATGCACCTGCGCGAGGATGGCCTGTACGCCGTCAACCCGGAGAACGGTTTCTTCGGCGTCGCGCCGGGAACCAACTACGCCTCCAACCCGATGGCCATGAAGAGCATGGAGCCGGGCAACATCCTGTTCACGAACGTTGCGCTTACCGACGACGGCGACGTTTGGTGGGAAGGCATCGACGGCGACAAGCCGGAGCACCTCATTGACTGGCGCGGCGAAGACTGGACCCCGGAGTCCTCCTCCAAGGCCGCGCACCCGAACTCCCGCTACTGCGTGCCCATCGTGCAGTGCCCGTCTGCGGCACCGGAGTTCGAGGACTGGCAGGGTGTGAAGGTCGACGCGATCCTCTTCGGCGGCCGCCGCCCGGACACCGTCCCGTTGGTCACGCAGGCGCACAACTGGGAGCACGGCACGATGATCGGCGCGATGCTGTCGTCCGGCCAGACCGCCGCGTCCGCGGAGGCGAAGGTCGGTTCTCTGCGCCACGATCCAATGGCGATGCTGCCGTTCATGGGCTACAACGTGGGCGACTACTTCCAGCACTGGCTGGACATGGGCGAAAAGGGCGGCGACCGCATGCCGGAGATCTTCCTGGTCAACTGGTTCCGCCGTGGCGACGATGACCGCTTCCTGTGGCCGGGCTTCGGCGACAACTCGCGCGTGCTCAAGTGGGTCATCGACCGCATCGAGGGCAACGTCGAGGCTGACGAGACCGTCGCCGGCTACACCGCCCGCGCTGAGGACCTCGACCTCGAGGGCCTGGAGACCCCGATCGAGGACGTCCGCGAGGCGCTCACCGCCGACCCGGAGCTGTGGAAGGAAGACCTCGCGGATTCCCGTACCTACCTCGAAAGTCTCGGCTCGCGCGTTCCGCAGGAGATCTTCGACCAGCTGGCGAAGCTCGACGAGCGCATCCAGGCGGCCTCGAACTAACTCCTCTCCTGGATCGGTGGTGATGCTGTAGCATCGCCACCGGAAAACTTCAGACAAGATCTGTTGTTAATGTTGCAAAATGCCCGCCCTACGGTGGGCATTTTCTTTACCGCGATAGTTCGTTGCACGGCGCTCTTTGGACTAACGAACGGTGATGCGCACCACTTGCGGGTTCTCAGTGGCGGTTACGGTTTTCCTTCCCTCCAGGTGGGTGCGCCCCGAGGAGAGCGCCATTGCGCTGGGGCAGGAGGCTTCAATCGTATGCGTGCCTGACGGAAGTTTCGTTCGGTAAATGGCGTCTTTGTCCGTGTAGTGCACCTTTTCTTGTACGAGGCCGCCAAGGGCACACTCCCCGGCGGATTTCCCGTCTTCAGTTACCACTTGAGTCACCGACTGGTCGTTTGTGGGTTCTACGGTCGGTGCCTTGGATAGCGAGTTCGAGATGAACGGGGATGCGATGAGGAGCAGGAGGGCAACCAAGGCGGAGCCGATCGCGAGTGCTTGTTGCGGTGTAGAACGAAACTGGTCGAGAGCGCTTTGGAATCGTGGTGGGAGATGAACCGGAGGCATGACGTTCCTTCCAAGGGCGATATATGTATACCTATACGTTATGCCCGCAGCACGAGCACGAGGTTGGATACCGCAAACTCGCGGAGCACCGGCACTCGCGTGACCCACCACGCCCACGACGGGTGGTAGCGCGGGAATGCAGCCACGAGCCGCCCGGTGGCGTCGGCCCACGCGAGGCCTTCGTGCGCGGAGACGGCGAACAGGGTTTCGCCGAAGCGGTTCTTCGGTTCGTGCCCGTGCACTTTCGCGTATCGACGACGCGCCCATCCCCCTCCCACATAGTGCTGCCACAACCCCGTTTCGTGCCCGCCGAAGGGACCGAGCCAGACGGTGTAGCTCAGCACCACCAAGCCGCCGGGTTTGGCCACGCGCAGCATCTCGTCGCCCATGGCCTGCCAGTTCGGGATGTGCTCGGCGACGTTGGAGGAGTACACCACGTCGAAGGAGTCGTCGGCGAAGGGCAGCGCGGTGCCGTCGCCGCGCACGGAGCCGAACCCCGACAGGCCCGCGGCGGACATCTCGGAGACGTCCGGTTCGAGCCCGACGTAGAAGCAGTCCGAAAACGCCTCGGCGAAGTAGCCGGGGCCGCCGCCGACGTCCAGCACCGACTGGCCGGTGACGGGGGTGCCTCGAAGGTCGCGCGAGAGGTCGTCGATAAGCAAACGCGTGTCGCGGGCAAGCGACGAGTAGAACACCCGAGGCCGGAATTGCTCGTAGGAAAACGAGCGCAGCAGCCGCATGGAGCGGCGGAGCGTGGCCATCCGGCGGGTACGGTGCATGCGCATACCGTAGCAACCGTGCTACGCTCCGGTGCATGGCCACGCCGCAACACGATGAATCGCTGGTAGAGCGCAGGATATCGCAGCGCGAATTGCGCAACGACTCCGCGCAGATCATGCGCGCTGTGCGGGCGGGCGCCAGTTTTGTGGTGACCAGCAACGGCGAGCCGGTGGGGCGGTTGACCCCGTTGGAGGCGCGACAACCGCGGCTGACCATTACCCGTCCTGCCACCCGCGTCGGCGGCTGGCTGGACCTGCCGGTGGAGCCCGTGGAAGGCGCGCCGCTGGACGAGATGCTCGATGACATGCGCGGGGAACGCATCTAGGATGCGCAGGGTCTACGCGGACACGTCCGCCATCGGATGCCTGTTGAAAGCCGAGCCGCACACGCACGCCATGCGCCTGTGGCTTGAGGCGGGGGAGTGCGAGGTGGTGTCCTCCGATCTGCTCGAGCTCGAGTTGCGGCGGTTGGCGGTGCGTCTCCGCAGGCCCCAGGGCGAGGTGACGCTGATTCTGCGTGGCATTTCTATCGCGGACTTGGGCCGTGCAACGCTGCGCAGCGCGAGCATGCTGCCGATGCCGTACCTTCGCACGCTGGACGCGATCCACCTGCAGGCGGCGCTGGACCTGGAGGCGGATGCGGTGCTCACCTACGACGAACGACTGGCGGATGCCGCGCGCGAAGTCGGGCTGGAGGTCATCGCGCCGTGAAGATCCTGCTTCTGTGTTGGCGCGACACCACCCACCCGCAAGGCGGCGGGTCGGAGCGCTACCTCGAGCGCGTCGGCGAGTACCTGGCGGCGCAGGGTCACGAGGTGATCTACCGGACGGCGAAGCACACGGACGCGCCCCGGCGGTCGCGGCGAGGCGGGGTGCGCTTTGAGCGCGCCGGCGGGAAGTTCAGCGTGTACCTGGCGGCGCCGTTGTCGATTTGGCGCAACCGGCCGGATGTGGTCGTGGACACGCAAAACGGCATCCCGTTTTTCGCGCGGCTGTTCACGCGCAAGCCCGTGGTGCTGCTGACGCACCACTGTCATAAGGAGCAGTGGCCGGTGGCGGGCCCGGTCATCGGCCGGCTGGGTTGGTTTTTGGAGTCGAAGGTCGCACCACGGGTGTATCGCGGGGCGCGGTATGTGACGGTGTCGCAGGCGTCGAAACGGGATTTGGTGGCGCTTGGCGTGCGTGCCGACGACATCGAGATCGTGGAAAACGGCGTCGACCCGGTGCCCGCGCAGACGCCCATGCTTCACGACGACCACCGCACCCACCTGGTGACCCTGTCGCGCCTGGTGCCGCATAAGCGTATCGAGGAGGCGATCGACGCGGTGGCGACGATGGACAACGTGGTGCTGGACATCATCGGCTCGGGCTGGTGGGAAGACGAGCTGCGCGCCTACGCGAAAGGGCGCGGTGACGTGGTGTTCCACGGGCACGTTTCCGAGCCGTACAAGCACGCGCTGCTCGAGCGGGCTGAGCTGCACTTGTTGCCCTCGCGGAAAGAGGGGTGGGGGATCGCGGTGATCGAGGCCGCGCAGCACGGGGTGCCCACGGTGGCGTACGCGTCCGCGGGCGGCGTGGCGGATTCGATCCGCGACGGGGTAACCGGCCGGCTGGTTGCAGACGGGGAGGATTTCGCCGCGGTGGCACGCGAGACCCTTGAGCGGCGCGGCGCGATGGCGCAGGCCGCCAAGCGCTGGGCGCAGGGGTTCTCCTGGGAGGAGACGGGCCGGAAATTCGAAAAGGTTATTGCAGCCCTAGATTAGTTCTGTGGTCCAGTTGAGTTGCTGAATCTTGGTGTCTAATTCGCGGTAGGCCTTGGAAGCGGAGTCGGCCATGTCGCGAAGCGCCTTGACGTCCACGGTGGGCACGAAGCGTACTTCGGAGCGCGAGTAGCGGGCGTTTGACATCGTCGCGGCGTCGGCGACCGCGGCGTAGAGGCGGC
>ERZ1029854.742-NODE-742-length-10631-cov-7.844648_pt1 | contig 10631 bp, 9 predicted proteins | sample MGYA00519239_ERZ1029854 | MGnify/ENA primary metagenome ERZ1029854 (study PRJEB33666, sample SAMEA4610917) | skin metagenome | biome: Human-associated habitat; feature: Malodor aspect; material: skin | place: Philippines | collected 2015-08 ... | reverse complement strand
CCAGGATGCCAGTAATCCATGATAGGACTGGGCCCATACCAGTCACGCGTTCCCTCGTGCACCTTGTGACACTCACTTTGTAAAGGGATTGGATGTCGATCTGGTTCCGCCTGCCATCGCTGGCGCCTGCCCCGTTCGTTGCTGTTGCATCATCTGATGCCACATCGCTGCATTGGGACCTAATCTCATGTCACCCGTGTTGCCAAATGTATCTATACCATCGCCTGAGGCCAAGAGACGGTCCAACTCAGGATGCATGTTGCTTACCTTAACACGCGGTGGGCCTGCTGGTGTCGGCTTCGGCTTCGTCGATGGCTCGGGATCCTCGGGACCTTCGTCGTCGTCGTCGTCGTATTCTTCTTCCCCTTCCTCGTCTTCATCGTCGTCGTCCTCTTCTTCCTCTTCTTCGTCGTTGTCGTCCTCTCCTTCCTCTTCTCCGTCTTCGTCCTCTTCATCGTCTCCATCCGTCAAAAGGCCGGCCAACGACTGCGATTTGGCCTTCTTGATAGGCCGCACGCGGACCTGATCGTGGAAGCGCACTTGCGGCGTACGAGGAGGAGAGGCATCCACAGACTTGGCGGGACGCGTTTTCTTGATGGGATCAAAAAAGTCAGCATAGCGGATCTCTGACACATCCATCTCATCTTCGCCTTCGTCTTCGTCCACAGGTGCAAATAGATCAATGCCGTCCATGTCCTCTTCCTCTTCTTCGCCAGATAAGTGAGCCCGAGAGGAATGTTCCTGGCGCTCTTGCGCCTCTGTCAAACGATTAAATTCATCAATAGAAAAAAAGTCATCATCCAACGTAGGGTGCCGAGGCTTTTCTTTGTCCTCCTCTTCTTCCTCGTCGTCGTCAGAAGACGCGGAAGTGAGTGCATCGTAGAGCGCTGGATCAGATACGCCGTACATCTGCATCATCTCTTGTCTCTCCTTTTCTTCCTTTCGCATGTGCTGCATTTCCTCTGTGTGCAAAGGTTCGTAGTACACTTCGTTGGGATCGACATCACTAAGGTCAGAGGCACCGGCAAAACCTTCATCAGACTCCTCTTCTTCGTCGTCTTCTTCGTCCCATGCCTCGTCATCGTCCGGGAGATCGTCAGCATCCTTTTCATTCTCTTCTTCACTTTCCTCCTCGTCCGCATCTTCGGGTCCACTGGAAATGACATGGTCGAGGACCCGAGCGAGCTTAGCACTTCGTAGCTCCAGCTGGTGCCATATTTGGTCATTGCCCATGCCCTCGAGCACAAGCTCATTCAGCTCCGTCGGCGGAAAAAGAGGATGCTGCGAGATGGTCCCGTCATTGGCACGCTTGCGTTTACCAGACTGTTGTCCGCGAGGCACGCATGCATCAAGCAAAGCTGAAATATAGGGCAGAGACGCCTTTTCCTCCTGGACACCCTTGTCATACAGCGACTTGGTGGTATCCCGGGCAAGCTGGTTCAAGAGCGAGTCTCCTTTGGCCAGCAAATGAGGCTCAGTGCTCAGCCGTTGAGACAGCGTCTCCTCGATCGCCGGCATGGTACCACGAGCGAAGGAAGAGCCGCGGTCACAAAAAATTGAGGTGGCTGTGGTCATGTGACTCGTCCGCCATCGACGCGTACGGCGTCATGGCCCGGGCGGTACGCCACTCTAGGTAGTACTATACAAGGTCACTTTCAGCACGACTCCCATGGCTTTTTGGGACACTCCATCTTGGACTCACTTGGCGGCGCTGGGTTGATTTTGAGGGGGATATCGCGAATGCCTGGGATCTGGGATTCCTGCCCCGTCGCAATGAGCTCCACAATCGCATGGAAGGACGGAGGGTATTGCTCGCTCTCCGATGTCTGCTTCATTTCCGATGCCCTCGCATCCCTGCTGTGAGTAGAAATAGCGTACTTTTGCTGAAGATAAAATTGTTTCGCTTGCTCCATGGTGCGCTCTATTTCTTCATCAGAGGCTCCTTGTGCTCGAAGTTGTTCGAGGATCACCTGGATACCGGACTTGATGTAAGCAAATCGTACATACCTGAAATTCAGGGTCATGATCGATGGCATGCGCGGACGCGCCCGGTGCCGAGGCCATGAGATGGAGAGGCCAAGAGCGCGACTCCAGTGGAGTCGATCCGCACGTGATGAGGACCCAAGTCGCTGTGAGCACGTCTAGCGCTTCTCGTGGGCGGCTGCCATGGACGAAAGCACAAAGCCGGAACACGACGCACACACAGAAAGGCACGATGATGAGCAAGCACGCAAACGGCCACGTTACGCTGCTCCCTTTGTGCCAACCAATGCCCAGCTGCGAGAGAGAACGACGATCCTTCTGCCTGGCATGAATGTGTACCTGCGTCTGCCCTCGGGTATGATGAAGCTCGTCACCTTGGAGAAGGGAAGTACTATATCTATTGGAAAGTTCGGATCATTTGAAGCGGACCACATTATAGGAAAGCCGTTTGGGCCCACGTATGAAATCAAACCTGATGGGTCCCTCGACATTATGCATCAAGCCGTGGCGGAGGCGTTGGTCGAGAGCGAGGCTACGAACGAGAATATCTTTGATGACGGCGAATCACAGTCTTTGACGTACGAAGATATCAAGGCGCTGAAAGAGGCAGGTGCCACAGGCCGGGAAATTATTCAAAAGCAGCTCGAAGGAAACAAAAGCTACGAGATGCGGACCGTGTACAGCCAAACGAAAATCATGAAACGCAAAGAGTCCAAGCATCTCAAGTACTTTACGCCATTGACGCCCGATATGTTTCATGTGGCTCTCTACAACTTTGATCGCAATCCTGACAAAATACGCAATATGCGCGCCGATTCACTGGCCCAATGTTTGTCGTTCTCGCATGTGCAGCCAGGCGGAAAGTACCTGGTCATCGATGGGATTGGCGGTCTACTTGTCGGAGCTGTTCTCGAAAGACTTGGTGGATTCGGTTCTGTGCATCTCATTCACGACTCGGACTCACCGCCTGCCCTCGAGCTCATGCCGCAATACAACTTAATGCCGTTCCAGACGCACAATGTGCTCAAGACGCTGCATTGGGCGGCTACCGAGAAACGATGGACACTACCTTCGCATATGTCAGAAGAACTTTCCCGTGTATATACCTCGGACCGTGAGCGGAATCGTGCGCGCAAAAAGCGTGCGAATATTGAAGATTTTATCGCCACGCGCCAGCAATTTTTCGAAGGCGAATTTGATGCGTAAGTATAAACAAACTGACTTCGCAGCGTTATCATTGCATGTCCCTACGAACCCTACTCGATCATACACCGCCTGACACCATATTTGGCTGGTTCTGCGAATGTGGTCGTACACAGTCCGCACCTTCAAGTACGTTGTGCCACACTCAATCTAACATACGCAGCCGCTTGTGGAAGCTCAAGCACGCTTGCGTGCCTCCCATTCTTTCATTAATGTGTCCGTGACAGAACCTTGGCTGCGTCGGTACCAGGTTCTGCCGGCTCGAACGCACCCTGACATGAGCACGTCTGCTAGCGGTGGTTACATTTTGCACGCGATTCGCATCCTTGATGATGTGGAGTCCGACTCCACAAGCGCGAATGGGCCCATTTTATAGAGCTGGCTAGAATTTACACTCTCTTAGATTGGCCTCTACGCCTGAGCGACTTGAGCTCAGCCCACCAACTTTGTCCCTCGTCCTCGCTAGCCCTCCCCCACCTGATCCCCCTTTCCCCTCGCAACACTGGCTGTTGCTTCCCTGCCCTGCCCTGTTTCCCCGTCATGATGGACTCCCTAGCTCCCCCTGCCCACCCCTTGCGTCTGTATCCACCTGACATGGTCCTTGGTCGTATCTTTGCCCCCAGTCCCATACTAGGCGAACATGGTGCCCAATTCGCTCCTCTAGATCATGGCATGTCGAGTCAGGGTGCTACTATGCATATGGAGCCATCTGTCCTACAGGAGAAGCTCCACAGCGACTTGTCGCCCGTTGAGCAGATGTCTTCAGGGCACAATGCCAAGTCTTCCCTGATGAATGGCAGATGGAGCAAATCATTGCTCCGTGTAACGCGCCTTGGTGAGATCAAGATGTCGACAGTCAAGCCTATACACCCGATAGGACGAAAGCACGGATCTATACGAGTCAAGACGCAATCTGTGCAAGCGCCGGGCGAGGCTGCAGTATCAAATGAAGACTTTTCGGTCATGCCAGGTGGCATACCACTCCGTGCAGAGACGCCCCTATGTACCAGGATCGCTCGTTCTGCCTCTCGAAAGAGTCAGCGTCCGCGTCGAAAACCGGCGCCACAAGTAGATGAGTTCGCCTGCACGCCCTTGCCTGCTGAACCTTTACAGACCAAGACTTTTGATCCATCTACCGTGCCGCCGCCTCGGCCGCCCAAGCATCCCTTGCGTCACCTGCACCTTGCCACCGTGGAGCCTGGACCCTCTCTTCCGAACCAGCTGGCTGGTCTCAAACCTCTTCGCCATCCCTCACCTACCATCTACGAAGCTATGCACGCCTCTGATAACGATATGCCTGCGCTCATGTCGGATGGCGACACCGATTCGCTCAGTAGCCTAGATGCTCCATAGCTCGAACGTCGCTGGTACCCCAGTTGGCCCCTGCGGGCGTTTCGGCCGATGTCACAGGCCCACCCCAGAAACGTGGAGCCACGGCCACCAGGGCGTCGTGCTAGCTGTTGGGCCACTCACCGTTGGCTTGTTTCGCGCGAAAGGCACCATGTATAAAGACAAGCGGATCCATCTGATCAAACTCGCCGCTGATGGTGTGTTGAATTCGCACGCACAAGTTGAGTCAGGACCCATGCCGCCGTCGGGCCATGCTCAGGCCCCCACGCAAGTGGCGCTGACGGCGGACAATTTGGAGCAGATCCCCGAGGCGGAGCAATTGGCTCCTGGGATCCGACTCGGTGAACCTATACTTGGAGATCGTGTCGAGGAGCTGTACGCTTCACCGAGTCTATCGTCTACGGCCATGCATATGGATGCGAGAAGCGACTCGATGGATCAAACTAGCGTGCCGCCTGAGCTTGATCCACGCACTTCTCAGTTCCGACCTGGCATACCCAGTGCAGGCTCTGTGTTTTCCGTCGCAGTCCAGCCAGGCTCTCCTAAAAGCGTCACCTTTGACGACAGAGTGCACGATACGTCTCATGTCCCCTCGCATGGGAGTGAGAGCGTGTTCTCTTCCAGGAGCACGACACCAGCGCACTCTACTGGGCTTCCATCCGGAAGCAACAGTCGCGCTGATTCTATCAGTGTGACACACTCTGATATGAGCAACATGCCTAGTGATACCCATGCCATGAACACGGATACACGCGAGAAAAACAGCGCCACAGAGCTGCAACATCCCCGGGAGCGTGTGGGCGATGAGCTCAACAACCCTCCCCTATCCCGACGTCAAGGCTCTGTGAACCAGCCGCATCGTACACTAAGTACATGCACCACGGTCGGATCGTCGCCTGCTGCGTCGGTCATGGATGGCGACAAGGAAGTCCCATCTTCTCCTATACCAAAGAGCTCGTAGCGCCCGTTGCTTCGCTGCGCGAGACAACACACCTCGTTTCGCAGGTCCGCCACCATGGTAGCCTTATCACGTGCCTCGACCGAGTATGGTCGAGGCCTGGCGGCGTGAATGTTGGCTGCCCGGAACATGCTGTGTGCGCGCGTCGCCCTGCCGTACGTTGCGTGTTTCGCGTCCCCACGACCGACATACCCAACGGTACTTGCGCGCAACGCGGGGCTACGCCCTCTACCACCTGTTCGGCGCTCCATGGCCACTGCGTCCCGGACTCCACACTCGCCACCGGCTTCCCAGCATGTCCCGGAGTCGGTGCCTCACGACCAGCCCTTTCTACTTCCAGAGATCGTGTCCGAGGCGCTCCATGTGCCGATGTTCAGCGCGTCGGCCCATTCGATGGTTCGTGTCCCGTCACCGCGCCAATTCTACAGCACACTGCGGCACCATATCATGAAGGCGCAGCATCGCATCTTTATTGCCACGCTGTACGTCGGGAAAGAGGAGCGTGAACTTGCCATGTTCCTGACCAAGGCACTTGCGCGGCGCCCACAGCTGCAATTGACCATCCTCATGGATGCGATGCGAGCCACGCGAGAGAGCCCCCAGAGCGCCTCGAGTGCTTCGCTGCTCTCCCACCTCGCCAGCATGTTTCCCGACCAGGTGGATCTGCGATTGTATGCCACACCTGTACTCCGTCCCAACAGTATTGCTTCGCGTATCATTGGAAAGCGGTTCAATGAGGGGTTCGGACTGCAGCACATGAAAGTGTATGGCTTTGACGACGATGTCATTATTACCGGCGCCAATTTATCGCGCGACTATTTTACGCGTCGGATGGACCGCTACCTTTTGATCAGGGAGCACAAGCCACTAGCCAATTACTTGCACGCTCTGATTCTGTTACTCTCGCGATTCTCCTACGCACTTCTGTACGACGGCGATCCATCGCTCCTGTCGCACGTCAAAGGCCACATCGAGGACATGGATGACTCGTCGTCCGACTATGTACAGCTTACCCGCAGCGCCTTTCGTCTTCACTGGGATGGCGGCAGCGACCTTCTCCTGGCAGAAGACACGGACGGGACCATCGCGACAGCAGGCTTGTGCCCATCGACCAGGGCGTGTCTCGAAACCAACTGGCGCTCGTCTGCTACGCAGGCGCTGCAAGACTTTACGATGCGGTGGTACGAGCGTGCCAAGGCACAAAGGCCTGCCTCAGGCGATACACGGATAGTGCCGCTGCTCCAACTGGGCCAGCTTGCTATTACGCAAGAAACAGACATGATACCCATTCTCACACAATACCTCTCTGCTCTTTCCCCGCGCGCACTCGGTCCCACAGCTGCGCGGCCCTACACTACTGTGGACCTCACGTCTGGCTACTTTACACTTTCAGGCTTGTACAAGTCCCTCGTGCTCTCTGATGCCATTCACCGCCATTCACAGGCCCCCGTGTTTTTCCGCCTGGTTGCTGCGTCGCCGGAGGCCAATGGTTTTTTCGGCAGTCGGGGTCTGAGCGGCCGTATCCCTGCAGCGTACACGTTGTTGGAGAAGCTCTTTTGGAACCGTGTCGTCGACAAGCAACTACATGCGCCCGTGCACCCATACGTGGATGTCTCCGATCCGATATCGGAGGGTCCTCTTGCGCCTGTTGAGCTGCGAGAATGGAGCAAGTACGGCTGGACGTACCATGAAAAAGGTCTGTGGATCACAGGACCGTCACTGGCGCAGCCTGTCCTGTCACCAGCCACGACGCTCATTGGCTCGTCCAACTATGGTGCCCGGTCAGAAAAGTTCGATGTAGAGTGCTCGTTGCTCATCACGACTCAGTCCCCCCAGCTACAAGATACCCTGGCGAAAGAAGTGCAGGAGATGCGCGAAAGTGCGCGCACACGCATGGACACGGCGACCTTTCGCAGCAAGGAACGCCGAGTGGACGCGGTGACCCAGGTCCTGACCCGGCTCCTTCGGCCCCTGTTGTAGCTGCTGACAAATGTAGAAAAAATGGGACGCGGCGCCAGCAACACCTTGTCGGCATGCCTCGAAAACGCGCCAAGCATTCGGTGCGTGTCGCGAACCGCGATGCGATGGAGCATAACTTGCCGCCCGATAACAAGCGCCGCGGTGAGTGGGGCGATATGCCGCGCCGTGCCATTGAGCTTTTTCGCGGTCCCCCGCCCAAGAAAGAAGCGGCGCCCGCAAAAGCTACGAACACCTCTATACCCCCTATGCATATCCGTCCTGGTGAGCGGCTGAGCGATTTCAACCAGCGTGTTGAGCAAGAATTTGCGCACGATATCTATTCATCGATGCGCACGAATCAGCGCTCGGAATCAAATCAAAAGAAGCGGCAACGCCGTCGCGACATACTCAAGGCCAAGAAACGCGCTGCGTCCGGGTCGGACGACGAGGACGACGAGGCTGCGGCGCAGCGCGAGTTTGCTCGTGCACCGTCCTCACGCTCGCTGCATGATGTGGCACTGGCGCCCCCTACGATTACTGCGCGACCCAAAGAGCGACGCCCCACATCGACGCGGCCCAAACCGTCTCCGGCGCGACAGCGGATTTTGGACGAGGAGCGGCAGCGTGTCATTGAACTGTACCGAGCGCAGAAGCGCGCGTAGTCTATACATAGTCTATTCCTCCTCCTGAACCTCTTCTTCCTCCTCTTCCTCTGGCTCCTCCTCCTCGTCTTGCTGGTCAAAGTCCCAGGGCACCTTGAAGAAGCGCACGACCTGCTTGTTCGGGTCCTTGGCCAGCACGAAGCGACCAGCGGGTTGGGCGCGCACCACATCAATGATCGTGCGCACGATACCCCAACCGTTCGACAGGTTGTACGCCATCTGTGCCGCGAGTTCACGGGGCTTGAACCAGGCCGTGCCGAGGATCGTGTGGCGATACGGATCCAATGGGTTCATGCGCGAGATAAAACCGAGCTTCATGTTGTCTGCGCCAGCCAAGATGCTCTGCACGGCAAAACGCGCCAGCTTGAACGAGTTGTTCTTCATTTCCGTCGCCACGACCGCACCACGGCTCTGGTCGAGACGTGCGCGCCAGTCAGGAGCACCGCCCGCCCCAGGCGCGCGCGAGTCGAATTCGTTGAGCGTGCGGATCGTGATCAGCTGCGACGGCGGTTTCTTGTCACTCGCACCTGCCACGTACGCATTGAGCTCAGTGCGCACGACCATATCGACGGGATCGTTCTCGTCCGTGCTGAGGTTAAAGTGACGGTACCTGTAGCCACAGCTCGCCAGTTTGCCCTCCTCACCGTCCAAGGCGTGGAATGGGTTGGCATGCTCAAAGCTGTACGTCTTGCTCTCGTCACACACCTGGTAGCCAAAGTTCTCGTTCACAAAGGTGGCCTCGAGGCTCAGAGTACCAGGCGTGTTAATCCGAGCGCGTGTGTTCGTCTCAGGGGCCGGGCCATTCGCCGGGTCATTCAGCTCCATGGGCGGCTCGGTCGCATTCTCGTTCACGGTCAAAAAGTCAATGGCACTATTCGCGCGCTTGTCAAAGAACAGCTGGCCATCGTCCGTCTTGGTGACCACGACGTCCCATGGGTACACTGAGCGTGGCGCACACATAAGCAGCGCGAGGATCGAGTCTGTGATAAACACCTGCGGCTTGGACGACTGCGTCGCCAGCTCGTGGAACACTGGGTCCTCAGACGTCGTCGGGTTGTAGTGCACACGATCACGCGGCTGCAGCGGCTTCTCAAAGCGCACACTCACCCGGTCGTACGACCGATCGTACTGATACAGCGTTCCGTACGAGGCCACATCCTCAGGCGCATCCACTTCCATCCGGAGCTTGACCATGCGCACAAAGTCGAGCTCACCCAGCTGCTCCCAATCGGGGCCAACAGTGATCGACGCCTCGCGCGTCTTGCGCTGGGATCGCTCCCAATCACGCCAGCCAGGACGGCGGTTGCGGCTATCAGCGGCACCCGCACGACCCGCCGAGCCACGCACTCCACGGCCTCCCGCCGCAGACTGGCCTCGACCGAAGCCACCTGTCCGACCACCCGTTGCAGCTCCGCGGCCACCACGCGCGGCGGCACTGACAGCCGAGCGCCGGGGCGGAGCGGAGCGGGCGTGGTCCACCACGCTGAAACTCGACTCATCTTCGCCGTGGAAGTACGCGAACGTGTTCACAGGCGCACCGGCTGGGTAGGAAGGTGCAGCTGCACTGCGTGCACTGCGCGCCGCGCGTCCTGGATTCGCCGAGGCACCACTGCGGTCCTCCGCATTCGTGCCGAACGAGTTCCAGTCGGCAATGCGTCCGATGCGGTCACTCTTCGAAAATGGTGTGTACGGGATCTGCTGAAACTCTTTAGGAAGAACAGAGGCTGCACTGGGGCCAGCAGGAGGGCCCCAAAACTCGCTGTCGGCCGCCATCACCGGCAGCGAAAACGACGTCATGGTACGAAGAAAAAATGTCACGTGGCATCCCACCAGGTAGGCGACCGACCCACGTCCGGCGACGCATCTCCACACCTGCCATCATGTTCATGCTCAAGAGCCGTACGTAGCATGCCACTTACACACAGTCTTTGGCAAGATGTGGAGTATGTAAAGCTGGGCTAACGCAGGCGACAAGGATAACATCGAGCTCGTGCAGCTCCCAAGCGGCTCGCTGTTCGTGATGCGTGAGGATAGGCGCGAGTGTGTCTATGAGCGGGCTGTGGCGACGATCCGGCGCTCGTCCGTGCCGTTCCAGTACGTGCTGGCCATCACACCCCATATGGAAGACAAGGAAGAGGAAGATGCCGCGATAGAGGAAACCACGTTTCTCATCGATGAAGCCCTCGCGTTCCGGACCAGTGTACGGGACCAAACGCCGTCTTTTGTGTGGCGCGATGTCCAGGGCGAGTCGTTCGAGTTTGTTGTTGATACCGCGATGTGCAATTCTGTGATGCGGTCTGTATTCGAGGTGACGTACTTGCAGTGTGCTTGGGAGCGCAAGACAGGTCAGAGTCACGAGCTGGCCACGGACGAGGACCTGGAGCGTCTCAAGCCGGGGGAGACGAGCATGCCGACCGCCAACGCCGGCGCTCCTACGCGTGCACCGCCCGCTGAGTCACTGCAGAGTGTCACCGGGACACAGGAACCGACAGTTGTGCTAACGGCCACGGCCGACT
>ERZ1029854.739-NODE-739-length-10686-cov-185.511711_pt1 | contig 10686 bp, 7 predicted proteins | sample MGYA00519239_ERZ1029854 | MGnify/ENA primary metagenome ERZ1029854 (study PRJEB33666, sample SAMEA4610917) | skin metagenome | biome: Human-associated habitat; feature: Malodor aspect; material: skin | place: Philippines | collected 2015-08 ... | reverse complement strand
GATAAAATAATTGGCGCTGCAATAGTATTAAAGATAATGACAAAAGGCTGAAAAACATAAGAAATTTTGTCAAAGATGAATATAGTAATACCAAGTAATACTAATGAAACTAGCGCAAATAATAAATCTTTACCACCCAGAAACTTCATAAAGCGTGTTTCAGAAAAGCTTAGCTTATTAGCTTTCTTTCCTTCAACCTTTTTGTGGTCCATTGACATATCATTTTCACCGTATCCTTTAATCTAAAATAAAATAATCTATATTATATCATACCATGTAGCTTATTAATTTTGTGTGTTATTTTGAGATTGAAAATGATAAATATGCAAAGCTAAATAAACAATTTCTGAATCATCTATATCAATATCTAGATCTTTTTGAATAACTTTAGAAATCTTATATGCTGTACTATAACAATTAGGGTAATATGTTTTGACCATATTGATAAACTCATCTTGTGCATGAACGTATTCCTTTTTATTTAAACGACGAATTAGGAATTGAATATGTCTAATAAATCGTTGATATTGAACAGTTCGAGGATTTACAGGATACCCTATGTCATTTTCGATAATTAATACACATTTACTTATCATTTTATTAATTCAAGATATTTCACTCATAGGTAAATCTTCTTTATTTGAAGCAATATGCAATGCTATAAAACCTATTTCATCATCAGGAAATGTGACGTCTAATTTCTCATTTAATCGCTGTATAACTTGTGTGGCGATATCATATGCCTCACTATATAAATGTTTAGTTTCCATTGCAAAGGGATTACTAATTATTTGATTTTGTTTTAAGCGTTTATATGCAAAAGTAATATGATCGGTTAAGGCAATGACTAGTTGTTTATCATCTTTCATATAAGTTGTACTTGTAATATAGTTAACTGATTCAATAATTGCCTGTAAGACCTCTTCATCAGCTATTTCAACTAGAGATTTATAATATTCTTGTTGTTGTTTTTGATCTAATTTATACACTTTCTCAATAGAAGCATTATCATCTACGACCATTCCAGGCTTTTTATTAAAACCAATGCCTTTACCGATTAAAATAACTTCTTGATTACTATTGATGCATATGATGACGTTATTATTTAAAATTTTTGAAATATGATATTTGCTCATCATTATCATCCTTTTTTACTATTAAAATTATATAGTTAAACATTATATTTGAAAAGTCATTCTTTTAAAAAACACTTCTTTCTCGCATTACTCTAAGAGATGGAGAAAAGAAGTGTTGATTTAAATTATTAATGTTTTTTAGATATTTTATCTTCGCGTCCCCAAGATTCAATACCAAATAAATTAATCTCAAGGTTTTCTGGTTTAAATACCGGTTTTAAACCGGCACGTTTTTGTTGAATATAATCTTTCATAACAGCAAATGCAATATTTGAAAGACCTATAATGGAAACAAGGTTTACAATGGCCATTAATCCCATAAATAAGTCCGCTGTACTCCATACGGTTTCAGTTTTAACAACTGCGCCTATAAATACTAATACAACAACTAAGCATCTAAAAATAAATAAAATTGCTTTATTTTTAGATAGAAATTCTATATTAGATTGTCCGTAATAGTAATTACCAACTACAGAAGAAAATGCAAATAGCGTAATCGCGACAGTTAAGAAGATACCACCTGGAGAACCAAGATGTTCATTCAATGCAGATTGTGTAACTTCTACACCTTGTGGCGCTTTTTCACCAAATTTTAAGCCTGAGTAAAGTAAAATCATAATAGCTGTTGCTGTACAAACAAGCATTGTATCGAAGAAGACACCTAAAGATTGAAGTAATCCTTGTTTTACTGGATGTGGTACAGCAGCAGTAGCAGCCGCATTGGGTGCTGAACCCATACCTGCTTCGTTAGAGAATAAGCCACGTTTTATACCTTGTAAAATCGCTGTACCTACCGCGCCACCAGCGACTTGTTCCATTCCGAACGCACTTTTAATAATTGTACCAATCATTGGAATGATTTGATCAAAATTCATTAGTAAGATAAATAAAACTATACCAACATAAACGATAGCCATTATTGGAACAATTAAAGATGACAACGTTGCAATACTACGTACACCACCGAAGATAATGATTGCTGTAATGACAGCCAAAATAATACCAGTAATGACTGGACTAATATGATATTGTGTTCTTAAAGATTCAGCAATAGTATTCGATTGAACAGTGTTAAATACAAATGCAAATGTAACAGTAATTAACACAGCAAATGTGATACCAAGCCATTTTTGATTTAAACCTTTGGTTATGTAATAAGCTGGACCTCCTCGGAAGCCACCTTCTTTATCATGAACTTTGTAAACTTGTGCAAGTGTTGCTTCTATAAATGCACTCGCAGCTCCGATAAATGCGATAATCCACATCCAAAAAACTGCCCCAGGACCCCCTAACACAATTGCTGTTGCTACACCAGCAATATTTCCTGTTCCAACACGGGAACCTGCACTAATAGCAAATGCTTGAAAAGGTGAAATACCTTTCTCTCCATTTTTCAAAGTTTCTGGTTTTTCAACTAATGCTCTAAACATTTCAGGTAACATTCGTAATTGAACAAATTTAGAACTAATAGTAAAGAAGATACCTACTGTCAATAGTAAACCTATTAAATACTGTGACCAGATTAAATCATTTCCAACTTGAACAACAGATTTAAACCAATCAGGTATTAAACTATCAAAATCTCTCAATTAAATCCCTCTCATCAAAATTATTGTTATGATATACATTACAAGAGATTTATATTGTAGTATTAAAGGTCAAAATGTACATGTTTTTCATGTCATCACTTTGATATACTTATCAACAATATAAATCTCTTGTGAGTTATAAATAGTTAAATATTAAATTAATTTTATCATCTTATGAATTACTTGAAAACAAAAATTTTAAAATCATATTAATTTATTATCATTGATTTTACATTTCCAAATTCATTTGTATCAACTACAAATGAACCATTTGTATATTGTTCAGAAAGATGAATATTAGAAATTTCACCTGTTTCAGCATGTTTATCTGAATAAAGTGTATAGTATGTTTCATCTCTGACAACATATGCAGCTACAATACGATGAGGATTTTTTTTCAATTCTTTTAAAAGTGTAATACCTCTTTGTGCGCGTTTGGCATCTTGTAATATATCTTTAGCAATACGTTTTATTGCTCCTCTTTGGGTAGCCATAATTATTGAATTATTCTGATCAACAGTATCAGTCATAATAACATAATCTTCATCTTTTAAATTGATAGATTTCACACCAGCCGCTCTTAATCCTGTATCTGAAAGTTCTTCTGTAGAATACGTTAATGACATGCCTTTATGTGTAATAACAGTAATCATTTGTTCTTGAGTTATGCGAAGTACATTTACCACTTCGTCTTCATTTTTTAATTTTGTTGCAATGAGTGGCTTATTAAATCGCGTGGTTTTAAATAATGATTGATTACTCTTTTTAATCATGCCATTACGAGTTGCAATAATATAAAATGCTTTACCATCAAATGTTTTTTCGTTAAATACATCTATAATTCTCTCGTTTTCTTCTAAAGGCACAATTTGCGATACATGCTGACCTAACTCTTTCCATCGCACATCTGCAATTTTATGAATTGGAATAAAGAGATATCTTCCTTTATTTGTAAATACTAAAGCTGTATCTTGAGTATTTACAGTTTGGTATTTGAGTAGACTATCTCCCTCTTTTAAACCTACTTCTGTCACACCACTTGCATTAAAGCTACGTGTAGACGTACGTTTTATATATCCATGTCTAGTCACACTTAAAACCACTTCTTCACTTGGTACAATAACTTCTTTATCAATTTTTATTTCTGATATTTCCGCTTCAATTGAAGATAAACGTGATGTTTTAAAACGTTTTCGAATCTCTGTAAGTTCTTTTTTAATAACATTTAATAATGCGTCATGGTTATCAAGAATATTTCGGTACGCTTCTATTAATTTTTGTAATTCTTCATGTTCTTCTTCAAGTGCAACAATATCAGTATTAGTTAAACGATATAATTGAAGCATCACAATGGCTTCTGCTTGTGCTTCAGTAAAGTCAAATTCTTTTACTAAATTATCTTTTGCATCTTTTTTATTTTTAGAATGACGAATCAGCGCAATCACTTCATCTAATATAGATAAAGCTTTCATAAGACCTTCTACAATATGCATGCGCTTTTCAGCATGATTTAAGTCGTATTTTGTACGATTAGCTACAACTTCAATTTGATGATTTAAATAGCTGTCAATAATTTCACGTAGACCCATTAATTTTGGACGTCCATCACTAATAGCGACCATATTGAAATTATAAGTAATTTGTAAATCAGAATTTTTATATAAATAGTTTTTAATAGACTCTGAATTAACATCTTTTTTTAATTCAATAGCAATTCTTAAACCTGTACGATCTGTTTCATCACGTACTTCAATAATACCATCTACTTTTTTATCAGCACGAAGCTCATCAATACGTTTCACAAGCGAACTTTTATTCACTTCATAAGGAATTTCTGTCACAATTAATTGTTTACGTCCATTTCTTAACGCTTCTTCATCTACTTTTGAACGAACAACAATTTTTCCTTTTCCTGTTTCATAGGCTTTCTTAATACCATCAATACCTTGAATAATACCGCCTGTCGGAAAATCAGGACCTTTGATATATTTCATTAATTGATTTACTGAAATATTAGGATTATCAATATATTTTAATGTTGCTTGAATTACTTCACCTAAATTATGTGGAGGAATATCAGTAGCATATCCTGCCGAAATACCAGTCGAACCGTTTACTAGTAAATTTGGAAATCTTGCCGGTAACACCATAGGTTCAAGTGTTGTGTCATCATAGTTTGGTATAAAGGACACTGTTTCCTTATTAATGTCACGAACCAACTCCTCAGAAAGTTGACTTAACTTCGCTTCTGTATAACGCATCGCAGCAGGTGGATCATTATCAATACTACCATTATTACCGTGCATTTCGATTAATACATGACGCAACTTCCAATCTTGGCTTAAACGTACCATTGCATCATAAACTGAAGAATCACCATGTGGATGATATTGACCAATAACATCCCCAACTGTTTTCGCACTTTTACGGAAATTTTTATCATACGTATTGCCACTACTATACATAGCAAATAAAATTCTACGTTGTACAGGTTTTAAACCATCACGCACATCCGGTAACGCACGTTCTTGAATAATATATTTACTATATCTTCCAAAGCGATCACCAATAACATCTTCAAGTGATAGGTCTTGAATTATCTCACTCAATTGACTTCCTCCTCATCATATTCTTCAGTATCAAGTATTTGAACTTCTGTATTATCTAAAATACTTTGATCTTCTTGCATGCCAAATTCAACATGATTTTCAATCCATTCACGTCTTGGTGCAACTTTATCTCCCATTAATGTTGTTACACGTTTAGAAGAACGTACTTCATCATCGATTTGGACTCTAATCAACGTTCTTGTCTCAGGATTCATTGTAGTTTCCCACAATTGCTCAGGATTCATTTCACCTAAACCTTTATAGCGCTGTAAAATAAAGTCTTTACCTAATTGTTTTTGAAGTTTGTCCAATTCATCATCTGTCCAAGCATATTCTACTTTTTTAGATTTCCCTTTACCTTTTTCTAATTTGTATAACGGAGGTAATGCAATAAAAACACGACCTGCTTGAACAAGAGGTCTCATATATTTGAAGAAAAATGTTAATAATAACACTTGAATATGGGCGCCATCTGTATCAGCATCAGTCATAATAATAACTCTATTATAATTACTATCTTCTAATTTAAAATCATTACCAACACCAGCACCAATTGTATGAATAATTGTATTAATTTCTTCATTTTTGAAAATATCTTCAAGTTTTGCTTTTTCAGTATTAATCACTTTACCTCGTAAAGGTAAAATAGCCTGGAATTTTCTATCTCTTCCAAGTTTAGCTGATCCCCCTGCTGAATCACCTTCGACAAGATATAATTCATTTTTCTCAGTATTCTTACTTTGAGCAGGCGTTAACTTTCCTGATAATAATGTATCTTTACGTTTGTTTTTCTTACCAGAACGTGCATCCTCCCGTGCCTTACGAGCCGCTTCTCTTGCCTGTTGCGCTTTAATAGCTTTCTTCACAAGTGATTTAGATAATTGTCCTTTTTCCTCTAAATAATAAGGTAATTTTTCAGAAACAACAGAATCTACTGCACTACGCGCTTCTGATGTACCAAGCTTAGATTTAGTTTGTCCCTCAAATTGCAGTAATTCTTCTGGAATACGTACAGAAATCACTGCTGTTAATCCTTCTCTAATATCATTACCATCTAAGTTTTTATCTTTATCTTTAAGTTCATTGATACGGCGTGCATAGTCATTAAATACGCGTGTCATTGCTGTTTTAAATCCTACTTCATGAGTTCCGCCGTCTTTTGTACGTACATTATTAACAAAACTTAATATACTTTCAGAATATTGATCATTATATTGAAAAGCAACATCTACTTCGATTCCATTTGCAGCACCTGTAAACGTCGTAACATCATGCAATACTTCTTTACCTTCATTGATATAACTTACAAATTCTTTAATACCTTCTTCGTAATGATAAACATCTTCACGTTCTTTTCCATCACGTAGATCTTTCAATGTAATTTTTAAGTTTTTTAATAAGAATGCAGATTCTTGTAAGCGCTCACTTAATATATCAAAATTAAATGCCGTTGTTGCTTTAAAAATACTTGAATCTGGTTTAAATGTGACTTTTGTACCTGTTTTCTTAGTTTTTCCCGCTTTCACTAAACCAGAAGTTGGAATACCACCATCCTTAAAAGATTGCTTATAAATTTGTCCATCTCGATGAATTTCAACTTCTAACCATTCACTTAAAGCATTAACTACGGAAGCACCAACACCATGAAGTCCTCCAGAAGTTTTATATCCACCTTGTCCAAATTTACCTCCAGCATGTAATACAGTAAAAATAACTTCTACAGTAGGTTTACCAGACGCATGCATACCAGTTGGCATACCTCTCCCATTATCTTCCACTGAAATACTATTATCTTTATTGATTGTTACATCAATTTCATTACCATAACCATTTAAAACTTCATCGACGGAGTTATCGACAATTTCATATACTAAATGGTGTAATCCACGTTTATCAGTCGACCCAATATACATCCCAGGACGTTTTCTAACTGCCTCAAGTCCTTCTAATACTTGAATCGAATCATCTGAATAATGATTTGTCATTTTTGTTGCCAATGCGTTCGCCTCCTACAAACGTACGTTCGTTTTTTTAACTTTACAATAGTTATTCTTATATAAAACGCATTAAAATGCAAGTATGAGTTCTATAAGATAAACATTTAACTTAATATATAAGACGTTTTTTCAATTTTTAATCGTTGTCAGAAATACTTTGTGATAAAATATACCTACATTATATAAGGGATGTGTAAACAAATTATGATGATAGTTCTCATGTTGATTTTAAGCTATCTCATTGGAGCTATTCCAAATGGTTATGTTATAGGAAAAGTTTTTTTTAAAAAAGATATTAGAGAATTTGGAAGCGGTAATACTGGTGCCACAAATAGTTTTAGAGTTTTAGGAAAACCAGCTGGATTTATCGTTACTTTTTTAGATATATTTAAAGGATTCATTACTGTATTTTTCCCATTATGGTTTTCAGTGCATGCGCAGGGACCAATTAGTACATTCTTCACACATGGATTAATTGTCGGTATTTTTGCAATAATCGGTCACGTTTATCCTATTTATCTTAAATTTAAAGGGGGTAAGGCTGTAGCCACAAGTGCCGGAGTTGTATTAGGAGTTAATCCAATCTTACTTTTAATTTTAGCGGTCATATTCTTTGGAATTTTATATTTAACAAAGTATGTGTCATTATCTAGTATTATTGCGGCAATCAGCTGTGTGATAGGTTCATTAATTATTCATGATTACATATTATTTGGAATGAGTGCTTTTGTATCAATCATTTTAATTTTTAGACACCGTTCTAATATTATTAGAATTTTTAAAGGTGAAGAACCAAAAATCAAATGGATGTAAAATGGGTGTTTCTTGCACTATTAGTTCTATTAATTAAATATGATAAACAGTTCATGTTTAATCATGAGAACAATATGTTTTAGTTCAAACAATTTTTACATTATAAATATCATAATAATTAATATAAAGGATGGGTCATACAATGAAAATCAACTTGACTGATGAAGCAGTTGAATGGTTTAAAAATGAATTAGATTTACCTGAAGAGAATAAAGTCTTACAATTTTATGTGAGGTATGGTGGAGAATTTCAACTTAAACAAGGTTTTAGCCCAGCATTTCGTGTGGAATTGAGCAATGATGTTGAGATAGGTTATCACGAAAATTATAATGATTTAATTGTTGTAGTTTCAGAAGATGACTTATGGTATTTTGAAGATCATAAAGTTCTAGTTGAAAAAGTAGACCATGAAGACGAAATTGTTTATTCTACAACTAATTAAAAAAAGACCATAAATATCTAATATTTACAGATATTTATGGTCTTATATTTATATATTCAAATCGCTACGTTGTGTGACTTCTAATTCCTTACCTTCGTTATTCAATGCTTCGACTTCACTATATATTTGATGCCATTCTGGAAAATAACGATCTAAACGAATTGGTCTGAAATCACTTGCTTTAATACATAATAGCTGAGTGGAACCTGTGGTAGCTAATTCCCCTTTTTCATTATATACTTCATAACAGTACGTTGAACGCAATCTTGAATAATGTTCTACCCATGTTTTCACTTTAACTTTTTCAGGATAAAAAATGGATTTCTTATATTGAACTTGTAAATCCACGACGGGTGAGATGATACCTTCTTTTTCCATATCTGCATAACTAAAACCTAATTTACGAATATAATCAGTACGAGCAACTTCAAACCATGTAGCATAATTCCCATGATAAATTACTCCCATTTTATCTGTTTCTTGGTATCTCGCTTCAATTTCAGTCATACTATAAATCATATTTATGTACCTCTTTCCAATTAAGTTCACTTTCAATATTAACATAAAAAGGATGATTGCTATAGAATTCCCATTTACTACTTTTATTACTGAAATAGCTCAATGACACGAATGAAGAAAAAATCCTTAGATGAGATTGCCATCTAAGGATTCAAAATACATTCAAATTTTTAAATACTTTTTCGAATAATCGTATTATTGAGCAAGTTTATTTCTTAATACCATTTGTAGAATGCCACCGTGACGATAATAGTCGATTTCAACTTGTGAATCAAAACGAACAATGACATCAAAATCAACCACTTCTCCACTTTCTTTTTTTGCATGAACTTTAATAATATCATGTGGTTGTACATCTTCGTTAATATCTACAGAAATCTCTTCTCTACCATTTAGACCAAGTGAATCAGCTGATTCTCCATCTTTAAATTGTAATGGTAATACACCCATCATAACTAAGTTAGAACGGTGAATACGTTCATAACTTTGTGCTATTACAGTTTTAACGCCCAATAAATTAGTACCTTTAGCAGCCCAGTCACGTGAAGATCCCATACCATAATCATTGCCTGCTAATATTGCTAAGCCAGTGCCATCTTCTTTATATTTCATTGCAGCATCATAAATTGGCATAATTTCATCAGTTGGCCAATATGTTGTAAAGCCACCTTCTGTACCTGGTGCTAATTGGTTTTTAATTCTAATATTCGCAAATGTACCACGCACCATAACTTCATGGTTACCACGACGAGAACCATATGAGTTAAAATCACGAATAGGCACGTCATGATTTAATAAGTATTTACCTGCTGGTGTATCTTTACCAATAGCACCTGCTGGAGAAATGTGGTCAGTTGTAACTGAGTCACCAAATTTACCCATTACACGTAAATCTTTTAATGGTTCAATGGTACCTGGTTTTTTTGATAAACCTTGGAAGAATGTTGGATTTTGAATATATGTTGAATTAGGATCGAAGTCATATAATGGAGAGTCAGTAACATCAATCTCATTCCACATTTCATTGTTGTTGTATACATTTTTATATTCTTCTTTAAATAATTCAGGTGTTACAACACTATCTACTGTATCAGCAACTTCTTTAATTGAAGGCCAAATATCATTTAAGTATACATCTTGACCATCTTTACCTTTACCAAGTGGTGCATTTTGTAAATCAATATCAACTGTACCAGCTAAAGCATACGCAACGACTAATTGAGGTGAAGCAAGATAGTTCGCTTTTACTAATGGATGGATTCGACCTTCAAAGTTACGGTTACCAGATAATACAGAAGTAACTAGTAAATCTTCTTTAGCAATAGCTTTTTCAATTTCTGGCAATAGCGGTCCAGAGTTACCAATACAAGTTGTACATCCATAACCTACTAGATTAAATCCTAAATCATCAAGATATTTTTGTAATCCAGAATCACGTAAGTAACCTGTCACTACTTTTGAACCTGGTGCTAATGATGTTTTAACATATTCAGGCACTTTTAATCCTTTTTCAACTGCTTTTTTCGCAACTAAACCAGCACCTAACATAACGTAAGGATTCGATGTGTTTGTACATGAAGT
>ERZ1029854.737-NODE-737-length-10697-cov-11.569160_pt1 | contig 10697 bp, 8 predicted proteins | sample MGYA00519239_ERZ1029854 | MGnify/ENA primary metagenome ERZ1029854 (study PRJEB33666, sample SAMEA4610917) | skin metagenome | biome: Human-associated habitat; feature: Malodor aspect; material: skin | place: Philippines | collected 2015-08 ... | reverse complement strand
GGTGCTGGCAGGAACGCTCGGCCGTCGCGGGGGGCCGACGTCGAAACGGAAATAACCCTCGACTTCCGCGAGGCTGCCAAGGGCACGACCTTCCCGGTCGAGCTCACCGGCGACGCACCGTGCACCACCTGCCACGGCTCCGGTTCCAAAGACGGCAAGACCCACACGTGCCAAGTCTGCTCGGGTTCCGGCTACATCCGGGAAAACTCCGGCGCATTCGGCATGGCACGACCTTGCACCAACTGCGGCGGCACCGGCGAGGTCATCGAGGACCCTTGCCCGACCTGCGGCGGCACCGGCACCGTGCGGCGTACCCGCTCGATTACGGTGCGCATCCCCGCCGGCGTGACCGACGGACAGAAGGTGCGGCTCGCCGGCCAAGGCGAGGCAGGCCCCAACGGCACACCTGCCGGCGACCTGTTCGTCACCGTGCATGTGCGTGACGACGACACCTTCACCCGCTCCGACGACGACCTCGAAGTGACGGTTCCGGTCTCCTTCGCCGAAGCCGCCCTCGGTGCGACGGTCGCCGTGCCCACTCTGGACAACCCGGTGAAGGTGAAGGTTCCGGCCGGCACCCCGAACGGACGCACCCTGCGCGTGCGCGGCCGCGGTATCCCAAAGAAGTCCGGTGCCGCGGGCGACCTGCTGGTCACCGTCGAGGTGCAAGTGCCGAAGGACCTCGACCCGTCCGCCACCTCCGCGCTGCGCGCCTACGCCCAGGCGGAGAAGGATTCCGGCTTCGACCCGCGCGCCGGGTTCGCCGGGAACTAAGCGCCGGAAGGAGGTGTAGCCATGGCAGACGAGAAGGAATACTTCGTCATCTCGGTCGCCGCCGAGCTCACCGGCATGCACGCCCAGACGCTGCGCACCTACGACCGGCTCGGCCTGGTCACCCCGATGCGCACGAAGGGTGGCGGGCGCCGCTACTCGCGCCGCGACATCTCGATGCTGCGCCGCATCCAGCACCTCTCCCAGGAGGAGGGGGTGAACCTGGCGGGCATCAAGACGATCATCGAGTTGTCCCAGCAGATCGAGGATCTGCAGGACGAACTGGAAACCCAGCGCGGACACAACGAGGAGTTGCGGCAGAAGTTGCGCTCCGGTTCTCGCCGCGGCGGCGAGTTGGTGCACGTGCCGCGTTCCACCGCGGTGGTGGCGTGGGAGCCCGCTTCACGACGACGCCGGCGCACGTCGTAGCGACCAATAGCTGAAAGTAGCCTCCCCGCCGGATCCCCACTAGGGGTTTTACCGGCCTCGGGGAGGCTACTTTCAGCTATGGCCCCTCCGCCACGACAAGGCCCGCGCCGCCTACAAGTGAGGCGGCGCGGGCTTTATCGCGTTGAGCTGCTAGTGCGGACTAGCGGCGGGTCACAACCTGCTTCTCGTCGCGGTTGAGCACGGAGCGTGCACCGGCTGCACCGCAGAAGCCGGAGATGATGGCGCCGATGAGCAGGCCGGCGAAGGTCCACCAGGTGCCAACGGCGGCGTCGTCGGAGACCTCGTCAGCGGTCTGCTTTGCGTCGTCCCAAGCCTCGTTGGCCTGCTGCTTCGCGTTGTCGATGTCTTCCTGGCTGACCTGGTCGCGAGCGTCGTTGATGGCGTCCTCGGCCTGGTTGGCGGCGTCGCGTGCCTCGCCCTCGGTCACGTTCTCGGATGCGTACTGGCCAGCGGCGTCTGCTGCACTACCCACTGCAGAGCCGGTTGCGTCAGCGGCGGTACCCAGGATGGAGCCCAGGCCGCCGAGTACGGATGCGCCGAGCCAGCCGGCGAGGATCAGGGAAGCGATGAGCGAGGTCGCCCAGGTGCCCAGGCCGTGGAACAGGCCGGCGCGAACACCGAGGGCGCCGGAGACGTAGCCAGCTGCGGCGAATGCCACTGCCAGAGAGATCAGGGCGAAGATGCCGGTGGCCAAGCCGGTCGAGCCCTGCAGGCCCATGGCTGCGGCACCGATGCCGAGCAGGATCATGATCGCGAGGAAGGTCACCACGCCTGCGAAGATCGCGCCCCAGGAGACGTTGCCGGTGGACACGTCGGTGGAGTCGGTGCCGACCCAGGCTTCCTGGCCGATGTGCTGGTCGTCGTCAGCAACCTGCTCGGCGCGCACCGCGGTGCTGGAGGTTGCCGGGCGTGCAGCACGCTCGCGGCGCGGGTTCTGCGGAGAAGTCATAGATATAAACCTTTCTTTACGGGATCAATGACAACTCACGCAACAATACGGATTAGATACGACCAATTGGTCGCGTTTTGATAACACTTGGCATACAAAAAGGGTTCGTCGACAAGCATGTGCTTATCGACGAACCCCTGCAGCGGTTCAGCGACTACCCGCCGAACTCGATGGCGGCCGCGCCACCGATGTGGCGAAGGTTGGACTTAGCCAGGTGGAACAGTCGACCGACGCCGCCCTCGAGGAAGGCGGTGCGGGCGCCGGACTTCGCGAAGCCCTTCATCATGTCCCAGGTGATTCCCGGCGGCAGGGAGAGTGCCTCCGGGTCGGTGACGATGTCGACGAGCACCGGGCCGTCGTAGGCCAGCGCCTCCTTGAGCATCGGCTCGAGGTCTTCCGGCTCCTCGATGCGGAAGGACTTGATGCCCACGCCCTTGGCAATCTCGGCGTAGTTGGCCTGCTCGTGGTCGGTACCGAAGTACGGCATGCCGGCGACCATCATCTCGAGCTTGACCATGCCCAGCGAGGAGTTGTTGAAGCAGATGACCTTCACCGGCAGCTGGTGGAGCTTGATGGTCAGCAGCTCGCCCATGAGCATGCCCAGGCCGCCGTCGCCGGACCAGGAGATCACCTGGCGGTCCGGGAACGCCGCCTGCACACCGATTGCCATCGGCAGGGCGTTGGCCATGGTGCCGTGCAGGAAGGAAGCGGCCTCGTCGCGCTTGCCGTTCGGGGTGAGGTAGCGCGAGGACCACACGTTGCACATGCCGGTGTCGACGGTGAAGTAGGCGTCGTCGTCGGCAAGCTTGTCCAGCACGGAGGCCGCGAGCTCGGGGTGGATCGGCTTCTTGGACTCGAAGGCTTCGGAGGTGTAGCTCTTCACCACGTGCTCAAGCAGCTGGTAGTGGCGCTTGATCATCTTGTCCAGGAACTTGCGGTCCTTATTCTCCTCGATGTGCGGGAGGATGTTTTCGATGACGCTCTTCACATCGCCGACGACCGGGTAGTCGACCTTGGTGCGGCGACCGATGTGGGCGCCGTCGATGTCGATCTGCGCGACGTTTTCGTCCGGCAGCCAGTCGGTGTACGGGAAGTCCGTGCCGACCATGATGAACAGGTCGGACTCTTCCATGGCGTCGAGGCAGGCACCGTAGCCGAGCAGACCGGACATGCCCACGTCGTATGGGTTGTCGTACTCGAAGTACATCTTGCCGCGGAAGGAGTGGCCGATCGGGGACTTGATCTTCTCGGCCAAGGCGAAGACCTCGTCGCGGGCGTCGCGGGCGCCGTAGCCGCAGAACAAGGTGACCTTGTCGGCCTTGTTAATCGCCTCGACCAGGCGAGCGGCCTCGTGCGGGTCCGGGTAGATGCGCTTGTTCTTGCCGGTGGCGTAGACGGAGTCCGCGGTGTGCGGGCCCTCGGCGGTGTCGGCTGCGAAGACGTCGCCCGGCACGATCATGACGGAGACACCGTTACCGGCCAGGGTGTTTTGCAGCGCATTGTGCAGCACGCGCATGCCCTGGTCGGCCTCGTGGACAACCTCGCAGTAGGAGGAGCACTCCTGGAACAGCAGTTCCGGGTGGGTTTCCTGGAAGAAGGAGGAACCGATCTCGATGGTCGGGATGTGCGAGGCGATCGCCAGCACCTTGGAGCCGTTGCGGTGCGACTCGAACAGGCCCTGGACGAAGTGGGTGTTGCCCGGGCCGCAGGACGCGCCACAGACGGCGAGTTCGTCGGCGGCGAGCGAGTCGGCGCCAGCAGCGAAGGCGGCGGCCTCCTCGTTGCGCACGTGCACCCATTCGATGTCGCTTTGACGGACGGCGTCGGAAAGCGGGTTGAGCGAGTCGCCCACCAGGCCGTAGATGCGCTTCACGCCCTGGTCTTCGAGCCGCTTCACTACTTGTTCAGCGAAATTTGGCATTACTGCTAACTCCTGATTAATCGTTTCTTTGAACGTGAACCATGGTAACGACATTTACCTAGCTGGGTCGGCCCGCTGTTGCAAAGCGGACACGAACGCCGGGTCTGTGAAGTAATCGGTGTGCCCGCCCGTGACCCCCTCGACGTGCTCGCCGCCCCAGCCGATGTGCGAGGGGGATGCGCCGAGTACAGCCGACGGACCGGAGCGCAACCGCAGGATGATGTCGTCGGGGGAGTCGACGATGTGGACGGTGCTGGTCTCGTCGGCAAGCGTGAGCTCGGAGACGTGCTCGCCCGCCACGCCTGCGCTGCCGAGCAACCACAGGTCGTCAGCGATGAGCCCGTGGTCGCGGGCGGCGGTAGTGGCCAAAAGCGTGCCGTAGCTGTGGGAGATGACGGTTTTCTGCGCCACAGGGAAACGCTCGTCGAGGGCCGCCTGGAACATAGCCAGGTCATCTGCGCCGGCGTTCGCGCGCTGCCGTGAAACCGCATGCGGGACGGTGGGCGGGGGAGCGTAGCCCTGCCAGACGACGACCGCCGCCCCGGTTTGCTGCGCCAGCCGTGTCGCCTTGACCAGTTCGCCTTCGAGTTTGTCTGGTGTGCCGGTGGTGGCGCCGGCGACCAGCGTGATCACCCGCGCTGGGTCGACGGTGTCGCCGACGATGACGGTGGTGGATTCGGGGCCGGCTTCAAGAACGGTGCCGCCGTGGCGCTCCACAGCGTGAAGGGTGGCGGCGGGCAGGGTGGGCGCGTGGCGGGCGTGGAGGTCCGCAAACGAGGCGTCCGGGTGGGCGAAAAGCGGGTCATAGTCTTGCTCGCCGTCGCCGAGACGTAACAGCGAGCGGGAGAGTTCGAGATCGAGCAGCATGGACATGGAGTTCAGCCACAGCACCGCGCGCTGGTGGAGGTGGTTTGCGGCGAAGTCGGCGGCCTCGTCGAGTTGGCGCTGCAGCCGCGCCGTCGTATCGACGAGGACCGCCGCGGCCTGCAGATCCGCCGCTCCGCGCGCGAACACCCCGCCGAAGACGTCGATCTTGGCGTAGGCCAGCGTGGCCGCTTCACCGGAAAATCCGGTGGAGACTAACGAGGTCCGGGCAAACGGGGCGTGGCGGGCACGCTCGGTGGCGGCGGCAGCAGCGAGGCGCAGCGACAGTGCCGCCGCGTCGAGTTCTGCTGCATCTAGTGCAGGGCGGTACGTCACGGTCGCAGCCTCGCTTCCAGGTCGGCATCTATGGTCTCGACGGACGAGGCGAAGTCGGCGATGGAACCGAGGTGGGTGTTGAGGTGGTGCGTGGTGTCGTCGATAAGCGAGTGCGTTTGCGTGCGTAACGATTCCAGCGCGGCGGCGGTGCGTGAGGCGCTGATGCCGGAAAACGGCAGCGGTGTAAACGAGCGCGTTAAACGACGGGCGGTTGGGGCGGTGTGTGTGGTCAATTCGAGTTTCATGCGCAGAAGTGTGTGTGGGCGAAACGAACGGCACAAGAGGCGGGCGAAAAACTGTGGATAACCCACCGGAATCGCGCATAGAGTTATCCACATGAGAATCGCGTTGGTGCAAACGGCCATAGGCAGTGACAAGATGGAAAATTTTGCGCACCTTGCCCCGCTCGTGCGCGATGCGGCCGAACAGGGCGCCACGCTGATCGTGCTGCCGGAGGCGTCTAGCCAGGCGTTTGAGCAGGGCAGGCTGGACACGCAGGCTGAGGAACTAGACGGGCCGTTCGCAACAGGGATGCGCGAGCTCGCCGACGAACTCGACGTGACCATTGTTGCGGGCATGTTCCGCCCGGCCGACACCGTGGAACACGACGGTAAGACCATCAATCGCGTGTACAACACCGCGCTGATCGCGGGCGGCGGAGTGCACACGGGCTACGACAAGATCCACACCTACGACGCGTTCAACTACCGCGAGTCCGACACCGTGCGCCCCGGCTCCGAACTGGTCACCTTCGACCACCAGGGCGTCACTGTCGGCGTGGCCACCTGCTTCGACATCCGCTTCCCCGAGCAGTTCCAGGCGCTCGCCGACCGTGGCGCGCAGGTGGTGGTCGTGCCGACGAGCTGGGCCGACGGGCCAGGCAAGGTCGAGCAGTGGCGCACGCTCACCGCCGCGCGTGCCCTCGATGCTGGCGTGTTCATCGCCGCTGCCGGCCAATCGCGCCCCGACTTTGAGGTGAAGGCCGGCGAGCCGTCCGGCCCCACCGGCGCGGGGCACTCCGCGGTGGTCGACCCCGCGGGCGTGCGTATCGACGAAGCCTCCTACGGGCCCGAAACCCTCATCGTCGACATCGACCCCGCCGAGGCGGACACGCAACGCACCACACTCCCGCTGGGCGCGATCCGGGCGACAACTACGATGCGCTGAACCACTCCGGCACTGCGTCGTGCGCGATGACCTGCACGTTCGCCGCGCCGTTCACTGCATCGCTCAACTGCGTCGCCCGATCTTCGCCCGCGCACACGATCACGTCGCGGCCCCACCACATGCCCGCACCTGAGATGACCCGTTCCAGCGGTGCGCCAAGGCGCGATTCCACCACCCAAGTCACGTCCAACCAGTCCTGCGCCGCCGCCAGCGCGTCGAGTGCCGCCCGGTCGTACGTCGCATCCGAGACCAGGTGCACCTCGGGGTGCTCCCCGCGCTCCAACCAGTGAAAAATCAGCGCCTTCGCCGCCGCCAGCCCCGTCCCCGAGGCCACCATAAGCACTTGCTTATCGACGACCCCCTGCAGACCCCCGCGACCCGACCCCACCGTCAGCCACGCGCCGGGCTCCACATCGATGCCAGTGTCGGCGCCGATGTGGAACTCCAACTGGCCGAACTCGTTCGACGGCAGCGCCGGGATCAGCCCGGTCCACACACCTGGCGCGGCAGGCGACATGACCGGCAACGTTTCGCCGGGCGCGTACGCGACGCGCGTGCCGGCCTCGAGGCGCACGACTTTTACCCCGTCGCGGTCGTCCACGCTGGTGATCTGCGCGGCCGAGGCCGCCGGGACGCCTTCGTGATCCATCTGTGAGGCCGCATCCCGCATCACCTCGGCCGCCGCGTCGAGGACGGGCAGGTCGCCGACGCCGCCGGCGGCGCGGATTTCGTCGGCAAGCATCCGCACCGCGTTGGGGTACTCCTCGGCCGGGAAACCGGTGCGGCGCAGGTCGAGCGCGATCGCGCGCAGCCGCTGCCTGGCCTCTTCGGGCAGCTCGGTGGTGTCTTCCGCGACGTTGGTGAGCAGCCACGTGGTGGCGTCGATAAGCGATTGCGGCATGCGCTCGCCAGGGGGAAGCATCGTCGTGGCGTGGGGGTACGCGTCGGTGAAGCGGGTGCGCCAGCCGCGACTGATGGTCTCGCCGTGGTTGCGGAGCAGCTCGGATACAGGCATGGAATCAGGGTACTTACCTGCGGTGGGATACAGTTGCACCCGTCTGATTTCTATAAGTTGATAAAAGAGAGAGGTGCTGCGATGGAGTTCACCCCGTACACGCTGCTCACCGACATCGGCTGGATCTCCATCCTGCTGATTATCGGCAACATCCTGCGCAACCGCCTGCGCGTGCTGCAGGCGCTGCTCTTGCCCGCACCGATCACCGCCGGCCTGCTCGGGCTCATCCTCGGGCCTGAACTCCTCGGCGTGATCAACTGGTCCGACCAGGTGGGCACCTACACCACCCTGTTGATTGCGGTGGTGTTCGCATCGATGGCGTACTCGATGGAACTCGGCGGCTCCGTCGCCTCGGGCGCGCGCAACATGTGGGGCTACTCCACCGCAATGTTCATGGGCCAGTGGGGCCTGTTCATGCTGCTGGGCATGTACCTGTTCGCGCCGGTCTTCGGCACCGAGCCGTGGTTCGGCATGATGCTGCCCGTCGGCTTCGTCGGCGGATTCGGCACCGCGGCGGCAGTCGGTTCCGCGCTGGAGGAAATCGGCGTGGAGGGCGCATCCTCGCTCGGCTTCACCTCCGCCACCGTGGGCACCCTCGTGGCGATCGTCGGCGGCGTGATCATGGCCAACTGGGGCATCCGCAAGGGCAAGGCATCCCAGCTCGCAGGCACGCTTCCCGACGACCTACGCACCGGCTACATCCGCAACGAAGCGGAACGCCCCTCCATTGGTAAGGCCACGACCAACCCGTCGTCCATCGAGCCGCTCGCACTGCACGCCGGCTTCATTGTGTTCACGGTGCTCATCGCCTACACGCTCAACTCGGTGATTAAGGACCAGTGGTCGAACGTGTCCATCCCACTGTTCGCCATGGCCTTTGTGGTTGGTCTGGTTGGCCGCCTCGTGCTCAAACTCGCCGGCCGTCCGAACTACCTGGACAGCTCCACCATTAACTCGGTCTCGGGTGCTGCCACCGACTACATGATCGCCTTCGGCATCGCCTCCATCGTGCCAGCCGCGCTGGCCGGCTACTGGCAGGCATTGGTGCTCCTGTTCGTGCTCGGCACCGTGTTCTGCCTGGTGTGGATGCTGTGGGCCGGCCCGCGCTTCTTCGGCGAAAAGTGGCTCGAGCGCGGCCTGTTCGGCTGGGGCTGGGCCACCGCCGCGGTTGCCACCGGCATTGCGCTGCTGAAGATGGTGGACCCGAAACTCAAATCCGGCACACTGAACGAGTACGGCGTGGCCTACGTCGGCTTCGCCCCGTTCGAGATCGGCATGACCATCCTCGCGCCGATTGCCGTCATCGCCGGGTTTGTCACCGGGTTCGCGTGGGTGTCATTCGCGGTCGCCGTTGCGGTGGTGGTGATGGCGTACGTGCTGAAGTGGATACCGGTGCGCGAGGAGTCGTCGTAAAGCGGGGGTCGTCGTAAAGCGGGGGTCGTCGTAAAGCGGGGTGCGCTTTTTGCGATCTGCTAGTCGCTCACGAACGCCACTAGCAGATCGCGTTTTTATTGCAATGGGTTTTCAATATCACCTGCGAATACAGATGCGCAATGAACTGATCTGCTAGTTCCCCCGACGTGTCACTAGCAGATTCACACTTGAGCCACCTCCGCGCAACTTTTTTCGTGTTGACAGGAACAGACTCAACCTTTCGTGCGTTATACCGGGTGCGAACATCATTTAGGCACGAAAGGAAGATGCACTCATGGCATCCAAGTACACACAGAAAACCCAGGAGGCCCTGCAGCAAGCGCAGATGCGCGCCTCCGCCGCGGGGAACCCGGATATGCGCCCGGCGCACGTGCTCGAGGCGCTGCTCAAGCAGGAGGACGGCATCGCAGCCCCGGTGCTCAAGGCCACGGGCGTGGACCCGGAGACCGTAGCGCGCGAGGCGGGCGAGCTGATTAGTTCCTACCCGAGCGCGGAGGGCCAGGGCATGGCTAACCCGGGCATCAACCGCGATCTGCAGACCGCGCTGAGTACGGCGCAGGATCTTGCGGGCGAGCTTGGCGACGAATACGTCTCCGCCGAGGTTCTCCTCGCCGGAATTGCCAAGGGCAAGGATGACGCCGCCGAGTTGCTGCACAAGCGCGGCGCGACGTTCGACGCACTCAAGGAGGCGTTCCCGTCGGTGCGCGGCGGCAAGAAGGTCACCTCGGAGAACCCGGAGGACCAGTTCCAGGCGCTGCAGAAGTACTCCACGGACCTGACGGCCCGGGCGCGTGAGGGCAAGATCGACCCGGTGATCGGGCGCGATTCGGAGATCCGCCGCGTGGTGCAGGTGCTCTCGCGCCGCACGAAGAACAACCCGGTGCTCATCGGTGAGCCGGGCGTCGGTAAGACTGCGATCGTGGAGGGCCTGGCGCGGCGCATCGTCGCAGGTGACGTTCCGGAGTCGCTGAAGGGCAAGACGCTGATTTCGTTGGACCTCGGCTCGATGGTCGCGGGCGCGAAGTTCCGTGGCGAGTTCGAGGAACGCCTCAAGGCTGTCCTCGACGAGATCAAGGAGTCGAACGGGCAGATCATCACGTTTATCGACGAGATGCACACCATCGTCGGCGCCGGCGCTTCCGGCGACTCGGCGATGGACGCCGGCAACATGATCAAGCCGTTGCTCGCCCGCGGTGAGCTGCGTCTGGTCGGTGCGACGACACTGGATGAGTACCGCCAGTACATCGAGAAGGATGCCGCACTCGAGCGCCGATTCCAGCAGGTGTACGTGGGCGAGCCGACGGTGGAGGACACCATCGGCATCCTGCGTGGCCTGAAGGAGCGCTACGAGGTGCACCACGGCGTGCGCATCCAGGACTCGGCGCTCGTGTCGGCTGCGGAGCTTTCCAACCGTTACATCACGAACCGCTTCCTGCCGGATAAGGCCATTGACCTTGTCGACGAAGCCGGCTCCCGCCTGCGCATGCAAATCGATTCCTCCCCGCAGGAGATCGACGAGTTGGAGCGTGTCGTGCGCCGCCTCGAGATTGAGGAGATCGCGCTGGAGAAGGAGTCCGACGCCGCCTCCCAGGAACGTCTGGAGCACTTGCGCGAGGAACTCGCGGACCAGCGCGAGCGCCTCGGCGAGATGAAGGCCCGGTGGGAGAACGAGAAGGCGGAGGTGAACAAGGTCCAGTCCGCGAAGGAGGAGCTCGAGCGCCTGCGCAACGAGTCTGAGATCGCGGAGCGCGAAGGCGACTACGCCAAGGTCTCCGAGCTGCGCTACGGGC
>ERZ1029854.734-NODE-734-length-10715-cov-10.010507_pt1 | contig 10715 bp, 11 predicted proteins | sample MGYA00519239_ERZ1029854 | MGnify/ENA primary metagenome ERZ1029854 (study PRJEB33666, sample SAMEA4610917) | skin metagenome | biome: Human-associated habitat; feature: Malodor aspect; material: skin | place: Philippines | collected 2015-08 ... | reverse complement strand
CGCATGACTCAGATTGCACAAGCCCTCGAGGCCGTCCAACCCACCGCGCAAGACGCCCTCGGCGACTCCGTGACCTTCTCCCCCATCCGCTGGAAGACCGGGTGGCCGCACCACCTGCGCCGCGTGCCGCCGTTTCGCGACGACGCCACCGCCACCATCACCCGCGCCGAAGTCTTCTCCTTCGCCGCCGACGTGCGTTCAGCCGATTTCGCGCGCGAGCAGATCATCGACTTCTTGGGTGCCTGCTTCGCGTACGTTGCCGGGCAGTCCAACCAGGTGATGCAGATGCAGGCGTTTTTGCGCAACAAAGGCAATGCTTCTCGCCTTTTGGGTGCGATTCGGAAGTTGGACGGTGTGGCGCCGGTGGACGCGTACGCGTCGCTGGTTGCCACCGGTCTGGCGCCGAAGTACGCCTCTGCCATTGCGTACTTCCTGGCGGGCGAGCAAGACGCGTCGTCTGAGGCGCCGGTGATTATCTGCTCGAACCGCGCGCGTTTGGCTGGGCTGTCTGCTGAGGCGGACTGGTCCGCGGAGGATTACGGGTCGTACCTTGCTGCGCTTTCGTCGGCGCGCGACGCCTACGATTCCTCGCTGCCGTTGGACGCGGTGGAGTGGGCGCTGCGGGAGTTCGCGCGCCGCTCCGAGTAGGGAGTATGTGTGCGGTCCGGCGAGCTCAGGGAAAACCTGAATTCGCCGGATTTTGTGTTAGATGGGTTTTCGGAGCGGGCCGGTGTCGGCTTGATGTGAGGGGCGCATACCGGGAGGAAACCCCCGATCTCGCCGCCCAAAAGATCTACAAGCAGATTGGACTGAAGTGACGATGAACTGTTTTACCGCGACTGTCGAACGTGACTCAGGCTGGTGGGTCGGCCAACTCGATCAAGACCCTGGTGTCATTGTCCAAGCCCGTCGCCTTGATCAGATTGAAGACGAATTCAAAGATGCTCTTTGCCTTTTCCCCGAGCTGACCGACAATGCGGAGTCCGCCCAGATCGAGCTTGCCATCAGTGGCGAAGCGGAAGAAGCGGCGCTTTCGGCAAGAGACGAGCTCGAAGAGCTGCGTCGGCGAGAACACGATCAACTGGGGAAAATCGCCCAGCACGCGAAAGAACTCTCTGAGCGTGGTTACAACTACCGTGACATCGCCTACCTTTTGGGCATCAGCTACGGCCGAGTCGGGCAAATTCTCAAGCAGCACACCGCAGCGTAAGGCCAGCGATTGGCTCTGCCTAGTTGTGAGGGGCAGGGTGTGAGGGAGTCGAGTAACCAGCCTGACCCGTTTTCGGCTGTTGGCGAAGCCCTCACATCTGGCTCCTCACATCCAGGGCTGGGCCGCAGCCTGCCCCTCACATTCGGCCGGAAACTAAGCGTGAGCCCCTGGGGTTGTGACAGATCGTTCATCAGTGCGATCGGTGACCTGGGGAAAGTGACAAATGTTGCCCCGGCTGGAGGCATGATTTGTCACAGGAGCGCGGCGAAGCGAATTCGGGTTTTCCCCTACTCTGGTCGCGCGCGACATTGGTTCGGAGAGAGCAACTCCGGCGCCGGCCTGGGAGCAAAGGCGAACTACCGACCACGGAAGGCGCGGTCGTTGAGGTCCCGGCGCGCCTGCTCGAGAGCGACCAGGTCGGAGAAGAGTGCGTTGTAGGCCTCTTCGTCGTCGGAGGGGCGCATGCGTTGGAGTTGGGATTTCAACTGCGCGATCTGGTCGCCGACGCGGGTCTCCTGCAGGCGGGAGAGGACGGAGTCGGCGTATTCGTCGAGGTCGTCGGCGTGGATGGGCTCCACGGCGAGTTCGGAGACGAAGTTGCGGCCGGACAAATCGCGCATCTCACCGGCGACGGCAGCGAGCCAACCGGCGCCGCCGTCGGTCACGCGGGAGCAGCCACCGGCGGCGGTGACGGCCTCGCGGACCTGACGGTAGGCGTCGTTGGTGAAGGCATCCGGGTTGATGCCGTCGAAGTAGTTGCCGGCCTTCAACGGGTGCTGCAGCGCAATCTTTAGGGCTTCGCGCTGGGGCCACAGCACCGGGTCGTCGGGACGCGGCGGGATGAGTAGTTCCACCTGGCGTCCGGAGGAGTCGGGGCCGGCGGCGGCCTGCCGGGCGGCGAGCGAGACGCGTTTGCGGTTTTCCTTCTTCGGCTTCTTCGCCTCGGCGCGGACCTGCTCCAACACCTCGTCGGGGTTCGGCCAGCCGACCCAGCCGGCAAGGCGACGGGCGTATTCCTGTTGGAGGACTTTGTCGTCGATGGAGGCGACGACGGGAACGGTTCGTCGTAAAGCTTGGACGCGCCCCTCGGCGGAATCGAGGGAGAAGTTTTTCAGCAGGGACTCGATGACGAACTCGTAGACGGGGACGCGGGAGGCGACGAGGTCGCGAAGCGCAGAGTCGCCCTTCTCCAGGCGCAGGTCGCAAGGGTCCATGCCGTCAGGGGCGACGGCGACGAACGACTGGCCGCCAAACTCCGCGTCGGTGTTGTAGGCGCGCATCGCAGCTTTTTGGCCGGCCTCGTCGCCGTCGAAGGTGTAGATGAGCTCGCCGCGGAAGAAATTGTCGTCCAACATGAGGCGGCGGATCAGGCTCATGTGCTCGGAACCGAACGCGGTGCCGCAGGTGGCCACGGCCGTGGTCACGCCGGCGGCGTGCATGGCCATCACGTCGGTGTAGCCCTCCACCACCACCGTCTGGTGCTGCGTCGCGATATTCTTCTTCGCCTTATCGATGCCAAAGAGCACCTTCGACTTGTGATACAGCAGCGTGTCGGAGGTGTTCATGTACTTGCCCATGGGGTCGTCGTCGAAAAGCTTGCGCGCGCCGAAACCGATCGTGTTCGAGGCGGCGTCCTTAATCGGCCAGATCAGGCGGCGGCGGAACTTGTCGATCGGGCCGCGCTTGCCTTGCGACGACAGGCCGGCGTCGATAAGTTCCTGCACCTCGAACCCCTTGCGCAGCAGGTGCTTCGTCAGCGTGTCCCAGCCGTCGGGGGCGTAGCCGCACTCGAAATCGTGGATCAACTCGCGCGAAAACCCGCGGTTGAGCAGGAACTCGCGGCCCACCTGCGCCTCGGGTTTCTCGAGCTGCTCCATATAGAACTCGTGCGCAGCCTTATTCGCCGCGAGCAGCCGCTGACGCGTGCCTGGCTTCACATCGCGCGCGCCCGTGGAACCGCCCTGGTAGTTGATGCGGTAGCCGATCTGATCCGCGACCGCCTCCACCGCCTCCGGGAAGGTGAGCTGCTCCATCTCCATCATGAAGGAGAACACGTCGCCGCCCTTGCCCGTGGAAAAGCAGTGGTAGTAGCCGTGCGCGGGACGCACGTGGAAACTCGGCGTCTTCTCGTCCTTGAACGGACTTAGCCCCTTCAGCGAATCGTGGCCGGCAGGTTTCAACTGCACGTACTCGCCAACGATCTCGTCGAGCGGCGCGCGCTGACGGATAGCCTCAATATCGCTATCCGGAATTCTGCCCCTTGCCATGGCGCTCATCGTAGCGCGTGCGAAGATATGGACCTATGAAGCGCCTCATTGTCCCGCTGACCTGCTTGCTTTTGAGCAGTTGCGTATCGACGACCCCCTCCGGGCTGCCCGCGTGCGGTGCGCTTCCCGACGAGGCCTGGGACACCGTCGAACGCATCGAAGCTGGCGGACCTTACCCCTACCCCGCCAACGACGACCAGCGCTTCGGCAATTACGAACGCAACCTGCCGGAAGCATCGCGCGACTACTACCGCGAATACACCGTGGACACCCCGGGCGTGAACCACCGCGGTGCGCGGCGCATCGTCACCGGCGGTGACGCTTCCGGTGTCGAGTCCTGGTTCTACACCGACGACCACTACGAATCCTTCTGCGAAATGGAGGTCAACTGATGAACCCGATCTTTGTCACCCGCACCGTGCGCTCACTCGAGGACCTCGGCCGCGCCGTGTTGGCCGCCGCATACGGGCCTTCCGACGACCGCCCCGTGCCGACGAACCTGGACGCCCTGGCAGATTTGCTTCGCGAGGCGCGCGTGTCTCGCGTGGTGGTTGCGGACTGGCGGGTGGAGGGGTCGTCGTCAAGCAAACTGCGCGCGGTGTTCGAGGGGGAAGGCGTCGATTTGGCGGCGTAATTATTTTGTTTCGTTGGGGTGGGCGGTGTGAACCTGCTCGATGTACACCGTCCCCACATCGACGAAGAACCAAATGCGCGCCGATCCCTTTAACGTTGGTTTGTGCTGCCAGCGCTCGAACGTTCTTCCTCCCCGTACGATCTCGCCCAGCTGGCCTTTGAGCCGATAGTTCGCCGTGCTTGTCGCCGTCGGAGTCTTGGTGAGAAAGTCCCACGCGTCCGACATCGGATTTCGCATCGTCGCCACCAGGTCGCGCCACCCTTTGCGTGCTTGCGACGTTGCAAACCGCAGTTCGTACTCGGTTTTCCTTGGTGGCCGCGGAACCAGTTCCCCCTTCTTTGGCACCATCCCTACGGTCGCTCCACTGCTTCAGGATCTTCCAGCCAATCCAAATCGGCGTCAGCCAAGCCAGCAGCGACAGCGGTTGCGGTTTCCTTCCACGCGTTGAACTCCACGAGGGCGAGATGAGGCTGCTCCGTTGCGAATGAGGCACGCGCGGCATCGAGAAGTTCGGTAGCGCAAGCCTCACGCTCGTCCGGTGTGAGCGCGAGCATCCACGGGAAACTCCTTGACATCCGTTCCGCAAGAGTGCCCTCGCTTTCGACTGCAACAGTGATCAACTGAGCGGCGAGCTCGAGCAGTCGAGTCCGCCCCTCGGCCTCGCGCTGCGACATCAACACCAGCGATTCCCCGTCTCTTCGCGTGACTGTCACCGGGTGCTGTTCGGCTTCCGCGAACACCGATGCGGAGTGCTTGCTCAGATCGGACGAGTTGCGTGTGTGCGGGGGACGTCCAGTTGCGAGAGTCATGCCCCGAAGTCTATTCGGAATGTGTTCGGAAGTACAGGGCGAAAGGACCGTCGTCAAGCAAACTGCGCGCGGTGTTCGAGGGGGAAGGCGTCGACTTGGTGGGATAGATGTGTCGCGTTCGGCAGCGTAAGCAAAAACCTGAATTCGGTGGGCGTTGCGTGGAGTGACTGCACAATATGTTGCGCATTTCGCCCCGAATTCAGGTTTTGCCGGACGCCGGCGACCAGGTTGTGATATCACCAGGTCATGGGTGATAGATGGGTGTGGGAAGAATTCGTGGCCCCGGAGGCGCGAGAAGTGCGGCGGGAATTCCTCCAGCACCGAATTCAGGTTTTAGCTGACGATCTCGGACGCGACAGTGACCACCTGTCTCAAGTGGGGCGGACCAGCCACATTGACCGAGCGTGGTTCCGCGGACTCGGGCTCAAACAGATGATGATCGTGCGCGGTGCGGCGGCCTCGCTGGATTCCCGTAAAGCAGTGCTCATCGGCGATTGGGCGGCCGCGCAGTGGGGCATGTGGTTTCTGCGCCCCTCCGACATGCTCGTGCGGTTCGCACTCCCGTCCGGCCATGAACCGCCGAAGGCAGCCCGACCGCCTAAGACGGTGTTCAAAAGCACGCCGATTCCGGAAGGCGACATCGTCACCCTCGACGGCATCCGCGTCACCCACCCGCTTCGTACCTACATGGACCTGTGCCGAATGGGACAGCGTACGAGTGCGCGACTCGTCGTCGCCTGGCTGATGCAGCGCGGGGTCACAGCGGACGAGATCTCTCGTTACGCGGCAAACTTTGAAGGGAAAATCCATGCGAAGCGGAAACGTGTTGCGCGATGGCTTCCCTACCGAGTCGTTTCGCTGCCCCAGTTTGAATACAGCATGGCGCACGCGCTTCTCGACGACGCCCGCGTCCCCTTGCGCACCAACTGCACACTCGACGATAAAGGTCGCGCAACCCTGTTGGCCGGCGACGACCTCATCATCCGGGTCGGCACGGATCCGCTGAGACAATCCCTCGAGTCGAGCGGCGAGGCCAAATATGCGGCGGCGCTCCGGCACAAGGACCGCTGGTCTGCCGCCCGCGGTTTCCGTTCGCTGTATTTCACGCCCGAGGAGATCGAGGCGGCCCCAGAAGGATTCGTTCACGAGGTCCTGTCGCTGCGATACATCCGAGACAACAACCTTCGGTTTTAATGGGAAATTCAACCCCCTCAGTAGTACCCCTCGAACGCGGAGGCCTTCTTCGCGGTGCGCTCGAGGCGCGACTCCGTCATGGAGGCGATCTGGTCGACGATCACGCGCTCGCGCTCGGCCTCGGTCTCCGCAGCGTTGAACCAGGTGCGAAACATCGTGTCCAGCGTGCCTGGGGCACCCGCGCGCAGGTACTCGTGGACGCGGTAGATGCGGTCGCGCTGGCGGTCCTGGCGCGCCTGGTGCGCCGGCTGGTCCATGACGTAGAGCACGGCGACGGTTTTGAGCAGGCGGACCTCAGCCTCGACGTCGGGCGGGACCACCAACCGGCCGTGCTGTCGGCCCAACCCTGGCCCGCCCGGCATGCCCGGCGCGAGCAGCGCGGCGTTGCCGTCGCGGGTGGCTTGGGTGACGGCGCCGACGTAGCGGCCCACCAACTGCGACGTCAGCCCCTTCAGGCCGGCCCAGGCGGAGAGGGTGAAGTCGAAGTCGGCCGCGGCGGCGAGGGCGGGGATGGCGCGGAGGCGGTCGGCGGCGTCGATAAGCGAGTCCGCAGAACCGCCGAATGCCGCCGCGCCCTTGTCAGCCAGGGCGGCCAACTCGACAAAGTCCCACAGCACCTGCAGGGACACGCGCCCTGAAACGATGCCGTCTTCGACGTCGTGGACGGAGTAGGCGATGTCGTCGGAGAAGTCCATCACCTGCGCCTCCATCGGCGGGGTGTCGTCGGTGTGTCCGTCGCGCGCCCACGCCAGGATCGCGGCGTCCTCGTCGTAAGCCGAGTACTTGCGGTTTACCGACCCGTCGGCGTTGGTGCGCGTGAGAGGGTATTTCACCGCGGCGTCTAGTGAGGCGCGGGTGAGGTTGAGGCCGTACGAGTGGTCGTCGATAAGCACTTTGGGCTCGAGGCACGACAGGATCCGCAGGGTTTGGGCGTTGCCTTCGAAGCCGTGGGGCGCGACCTCGTTGAGGGCAACTTCGCCGTTGTGGCCGTAGGGCGGGTGGCCGATGTCGTGGGTGAGGCCGGCCATCTCGCATAGGTCGGGGTTGAGGCCCAGTCCCTCGCCGATGCCGCGCGAAATCTGGGCGACCTCGAGCGAGTGCGTCAGGCGCGTGCGCGGGGTGTCGCCGTCGCGCGGGCCGACCACCTGGGTCTTGTCCGCCAGCCTGCGAAGCGCCGCCGAGTGCAGCACACGCGCCCGGTCGCGCCCGAACGCGTCGCGGGAATCCGGCGCGAGTTGGGCGCCCTTCGATCCCTCGGGGGCGCGGCGTTTCGTATCGTCGGCGTTGTAGGCGTACACGAAGCGCTACCCTAGTCGCATGACTAGCCGATACCTCCGCGTCCTCGCCGTCAGCGGCCTGCTTTTCGCCGCCGGCCCCGCCTTCGGCCTCGCCGACGCCCCTGCCATCGCGCAGGGCGTGACGACGAGCCCCACCGTCGAGCCGGGGCTTCTCACCCAGCCGGTGACCGACGACGCCAACGTGCTGTCCCCCGCCGAGCGCTCCGAGATCGAAGATGCGATCAAACAGGTCAGCCAGTCGCAGGGCAAGTCGGTGCGCGTGGTGTTTCTGCGCTCGTTCGGCGATATGACCCCGTCGGATTGGATTGACCAGGCCGTGGCTGCCAACGGTTCGAACACCGCCGTGCTCGTGATCTCACCCGACGAGCGCGCATACAACGTCGGCGGCGGCGAGGAGTGGTCGCAGACCGACATTGACCGCATGAACGACGCCGCATACGCCCAACTCAGCGAGCTCAATTGGTCTCAGGCGGCGTTGAATGCGGTTGAATCGGTGGGTGGGTCGTCGTCAAGCGATGGCGCAGGCTGGCTCGCAGGCGGGCTCGGCGCCGTGGCGCTGGCGGGCGGCGGTGTGTACGCGGCGACGCGCAAGCGGACGAAGAAGACGCAGGCGAAGCAGATCGAATCGGCCAAGGCGCTCGATCCGGCCGACACCGACTCGCTGGGGCGTTTGCCCACGCCCACGTTGGAGGAGGTCGCCCGCGACGCGCTGGTGTCGGCCGACGAGTCCATCACCCAGGGCAAGGAAGAACTGCAGCTGGCCACCTCCGAGTTCGGCGCGGAGCGCGTGCGCCCGTTCACCTCCGCGATGAACGAAGCGACCACCACCTTGCAGCGCGCGTTTTCCACGCACCAGAAGCTTTACGACGCCATCCCCGAAACCGAACCCGAAAAACGCGCCATGCTGGTCGACATCATCTCGTCGTCTGGCCAGGCGGAGCAGGCGCTGCGCGACAAAACGGCCGAGTTCAACGACATGCGCGGCGTGCTCATGCGCGCGCCCGACGAGGTGGACAAGGTGCTTGCCCGCACGGTGGATATCCGCGCGCGCCTCCAGCCCGCGCGTGCGCAACTCGAGCGCCTGCGCGCCGAATACCCGGCGGAGATGCTCGAATCCATCGTGGACAACGTCGACCTCGCCGCCGCCTCCCTCGACGAGGCGGAGAAGGCGCTTGCCGACGCCCGCGAGATCGCCTCCCAACCCGCCGGCCGCCAGGGCGCGCTGCTGGACACGCTCGCCGCCGCGAACCACGCCGTCGGGGTCTCCGACAACAACCTCAACGCCATCGAGCACGCCGAAGACAACATCCGCGCGGCTCGAACGAACTTGCCTTCGCTTATCGACGAAATCCGCACCGAACTCCGCGAAATCGACCAAGTCAAGGCCGCGCGCTCCCAAGGCGCGCGCATCGACGTCGACGCGTTGGACGCGGTCGCCGCGAAGGCGCAGCGCATGCTGGATACGATGGGCAACCGCGCCGAGACCGACCCGCTGGCGCTCTACGCCGACCTGACCGGCATGGACACCGAGATCGACGAAGCACTCGACCGCGCGAAGGGCGCCGCCGGCAACCAGGCGCGTGCGCTGCAACTGTTCGACCAGCAAATGCAGGTCGCGACCGCGCAGATCCAGCGCGCCGAGGACATGATCCGCTCCCGCGGGCGCATCATCGGCTCGCACGCGCGCTCCCTGCTCGCGGAGGCGAAGCGCCTCTACGCCCAGGCGCACCAGTTGCGGGTGCGCGACACGCGCGCGGCGATCGACAACGCACGCGCCGCCACCGACACTGCGCGCCGCGCCGAGCAGGCCGCGAACGACGACATCCGCCGCTACCAGGCCGCCCGTAACCGGCAAACCGCCGACTCCATGGCGCGCGCGGTGCTGTGGGGCACGCTGCTCTCCGGGGGCGGCGGCTTCGGCGGGGGCGGCGGTTTCGGCGGCGGTGGCGGCGGAGGCTTCTCCGGCGGCCGCCCGTCCAACCGCGGGGGAACGTTCTAGTACAACGTGCGGCGCGCTGGCGTATCGATAAACGTCAGCGCCCACGTCATAAACACCACATCGACCAGCGGCGCCTCTGCGAGCACCTCCACCTGGAGGTCGCCGTTCGCGCGACCGCGGGTGGTGGCCACGAGCGCGCCGGCGCCGTCGCGGATTTCACGGGTACGCCCGCGGCGGCGCAGCGTGTAGTGGCGCCCCGCGCACTCGGCGACGTACCGCGACACCGGGAGACCGGCTTTGCGGAGTGTGAACTGCTCGCGGGTGTCGTCGGCAAGCGCGATGAACCGCGCCGGGTTGTCGGAGGTGATGCGCAGGGTGCGCTCCCCGACGGTGATGGTGGTGGGGGTGGCTTCGGCAAGCGGCGTGGTGTCGTCGTAAAGCAAAGCCCCTTGCCAGATCACAGCAACGCCACCAGCACGATAAACACCGACAGGAACACCAGCGTGCCGATCAGCGCGGTCGAATTGACCATCTTGCGCGACTCGAGCACCGCGCGCGAAAGCCACGCCACGCCCGCGATGTGGGTCGCCGGCAGGTCGGTCTCGCCCTCGAACTCGAGAATCGCCTTACGCACACCGTTGTGGTCCTGGGTGAACTGCGCGACCTTCTCGCCGCGCGCGTTTTCCACCACCCAGTTTTTCGACGTCTCCGGGATGAACGCGTAGGCGCTGCCCTCGATGGTGAGATCGATGCGCTTGGCCCGTTTCAGGCTGTCGCGGGTGCGCACGATCTCCTCGCCGCCGCGGGTGGCCACCGCGCCCGACTCGGGGTGGGCAACCAACTGCCACTTTTCGCCGTCGACGATCGCGCTGTCGTGCGAGAACACGCCGAGGACCTCAGGGCCCGCCTCGGCGAGCAGCTTCGGCGCGTCGCGGTCCGTGCGATCCCAGCTGACGTAGTGCATTAGCAGCCGATCAGGCGGGCGGCCAGGTACGCCTCGAGCTCGTCGAGCGGCACGCGTTCCTGCTCCATTGTGTCGCGCTCGCGCACGGTCACGGCGTTGTCCTCGAGGGTGTCGAAGTCGAAGGTGACGCAGAACGGGGTGCCGGTCTCGTCCTGGCGGCGGTAGCGGCGGCCGATCGCGCCGGAGGTGTCGAAGTCGACGTTCCAGTGCTGGCGCAGCTTCGCTGCGAGCTCCTCGGCCGGGCCGGACAGTTCCGGCTTCTTCGACAGCGGCAGCACCGCAACCTTCACCGGCGCGAGGCGGCGGTCCAGGCGCAGCACAACGCGGGTGTCGGTGCCGCCCTTGGCGTTGGGGGCCTCCTCCTCGTCGTAGGCGTCGATGAGGAAGGCCATCATCGCGC
>ERZ1029854.727-NODE-727-length-10835-cov-8.031818_pt1 | contig 10835 bp, 9 predicted proteins | sample MGYA00519239_ERZ1029854 | MGnify/ENA primary metagenome ERZ1029854 (study PRJEB33666, sample SAMEA4610917) | skin metagenome | biome: Human-associated habitat; feature: Malodor aspect; material: skin | place: Philippines | collected 2015-08 ... | reverse complement strand
GCGACCGCGATGGGCTCGGCAAGCTGCTCGGCGCCCCCTGGGCGGCGATCAAGGCGCAGGGCATCCCGCTGATCTCGTTCTGGCAGGCCCCGGCGACGAGCTTCTACCGGATCCACACCCCGAAAATCTTCGGCGACGACGCCTCCACACGGCGCATCACCGTGGTGGAATCGATCAAGGCCGGCAGACCGATCGTCGGCGTCGAGCCCGCCCGCGAGGCGCTTTCGATCTTCGGCATGACCCCGGTCATGCGTGACGGCAAGACGCTGGGCAATGTCGATATCGGCGTCGCCTTCGGCAAGGAATTCGTCGACCGCGCCAAGAAGCGCTTCGGCATCGACCTCGCCGTGCATTCGTTCGACGGCCAGAACTTCAAGCGGCTGTCGTCCACCTTCGGCGACAGCGTGGTCGCGACCCCGGACGAGCTCAAGAGCGTGATGAACGGCGCGGCCGTGCTGCGCGACGCCGTTCTCGACGGCCATGCGGTGGAGCTCTATCTCGGCCAGATCAAGAACTATGCCGGCGAGCCCGTCGCCGTGCTCGAGATCATCAAGGACACCAGCGACTATGCCGCCGCTGCGGCGAGCGCGCAACGCAATCTGATCCTCGGCGTGGTCGCGATCCTGGCCGCCGCCATATTGCTCGCGTTCCTGCTCGGCCGCGGCCTGTCGCGGCCGCTCACCGCGATCACCGCCATCATGAACCGGCTGTCCAGCGGCGACACCGACGTCACCATCCCCGGCAGCGAGCGCCGCGACGAGCTCGGCACGATGGCGAAGGCCGTCGATGTGTTCCGCCGCAGCATGATCGAGACCTCGTCGCTGCGCGACGCGCAGGAGGCCGACAAGGTGAAGGCCGCGGCCGACAAGCAGGCGCTGCAGCGGCAGATGGCCGACCGCTTCGAAGCCGACGTCAAGGGCATGGTCGCCGCCGTCGCGCGCTCGTCGGGCGACATGCAGCGCGTCGCAGGCGAGATCACGGCCAGCGTCAACGGCACCTCGGAACGGACTTCCGCGGCAGCCGCCGCATCCGAGGAGGCGTCGGCCAGCGTCAACGCGGTCGCCGCGGCGACCGAGGAGCTGGCGTCGTCGATCACCGAGATCGGCCGCCAGGTCACCCATTCCAGCCGCGTCGCCGACAGCGCGGTCGCCAAGGCTGCGGAGACCACCGAGATGGTGACGAGCCTTGCCGCATCCGCGGAGAAGATCGGCGACGTGCTGCGCCTGATCAGCGCGATCGCGAGCCAGACCAATCTCCTGGCGCTCAACGCCACCATCGAGGCCGCGCGTGCCGGCGAGGCCGGCCGCGGCTTCGCCGTGGTTGCCGCCGAGGTGAAGGGATTGGCGAGCCAGACCGCGAAGGCGACCGACGAGATCGCCGGCCAGGTCGGTGCGATCCAGTCCGCCACCGGCAATTGCGTCAGCGCGATCGGCGACATCAGCGGCACCATCCGCGAGATCTCCGGCATCGCCACCGCGATCGCGGCCGCCGTCGAGCAGCAGGACTCGGCGACCCGGGAGATCGCCCGCAGCGTGCAGCAGGCCTCCTCCGGCACCGTCGAGGTCTCCGCCAATATCGCAGGCGCGAGCGAGGCCGCCGGCCAGTCCCGCGCGCTCACCGGCAACGTGCTGGATACATCAGGCCAGCTCGGCGACCACGCCGCCGCGCTGTCGCACAGCGTCGACACGTTCCTCGCCGGACTGCGCAACGCGGCCTGACCGGTGGGGCTGCGCTATGTGACGTACAGGGCACTGTGGTAGATAGACGCCACACGCCCTCGCGGAGCCTCTCCATGCGCAAGCCGGCAACATCGACCAGCAAGGCGGCAGGGCGTGCGCAAGCAAGATCGGCAGATGCGCTGTTCGGCGCCTACCCTGCCCCCGTCAAAGCCAAGCTGCTGGCGTTGCGGCGGCTGATCTTCGAGACCGCGAAGGCGACCAAAGGCGTCGGGGCGCTGGAAGAGACGCTGAAATGGGGCCAGCCGAGCTATTTGACGCCGGAGACCGGCAGCGGCAGCACGGTCCGGATCGATCAGGTGAAGCCGGCCGCCGATCAGGTCGCGCTGTACTTCCACTGCCAGACCAATCTGGTCGAGACCTTCCGCGAGCTCTATCCCGAGCTCAGCTACAGCGGCAACCGCGCGATCCTGCTCGATGTCGGAGGCAAGCTGCCGGAGGCGGCGTTGCGCCACTGCATTGGGCTGGCGCTGACGTATCATTTGCGGCGGAAGGCGAGCCCCAACGAGTGATCTCGCAGGGCGGGCAAAGGAGGCAGCGACGTGCCCACCATTCACGTGGTGCTCACCATGGTGGGCGCCCACGCCTTGTTCACCCTGCAAGGTCGGCTTCGCCAGCACGACTGAGAAATAATCGTCGTCCCGGCGAAGGCCGGGACCCATACGCCGCGGCGGATGTTGTGAATGGGACTCGTCATTCCGGCGGCGCGCAACGACCGGCATTTGGGGTTATGGGTCCCGGCCTTCGCCGGGACGACGCTGAATTTGTGGCACGATCCAGCGCAACGACGTTGTGGCAGCTTCCTACGCCACCAGCGCCGTGGCGACCCGCTGCGCCTTCAAGAGGCTGATGACCTCGGCGTTCGGCCGGGCGCGGCTGAACAGGAAGCCCTGGCCCTCGTGGCAGCCCTCGGCGCGCAGGCAGCTCAGCTCCGCCTCGGTCTCGACGCCCTCGGCGGTGATGGTGACGCCGAGCCCGACGCCGAGGCTGACGATCGACCGCACGATCGCCTGCGCGTCCGGGTTGGCGCCGAGGTCGCGCACGAAGGACTGGTCGATCTTGATCTTGTCGAACGGGAAGCTGCGCAGATAGCTGAGGCTGGAATAGCCGGTGCCGAAATCGTCCATCGACATCCGCACCCCGAGCGCGCGCAGCGCGTGCAGCGTCGCCAGCACCTGGCTGCTCTTCTCGAGCAGCAGCGTCTCGGTGATCTCGAGCTCGAGCCGCCGCGCCGGCAGGCCGGATTGCCGCAAGGCATCGGTGACCAGCGCCAGCAGATTGCCGGTGCGGAATTGCAGCGGCGACAGATTGACCGCGACGCGCACGTCGTCGGGCCATTGCGCGGCGTCCATGCAGGCACGATGCAGCATCAAGCTGCCCAACGGATTGATCAGGCCGGTCTCCTCGGCCACCGGGATGAACTCTCCGGGCGAGATCATGCCGCGTTCCGGATGCGGCCAGCGCACCAGCGCCTCGAGCCCGGTGATGCGTCCGCTGCTGAGATCGACCAGCGGCTGGTAGTACGGCTGCAGGCCTTCGTTCTGGATCGCATCGCGCAGGTCGATCTCGATCTTGCGGCGGCTCTGGGCGCGCGCATCCATCTCGGCCTCGAAGAACGAGAAGGTGCCGCGGAAATCGCTCTTGGCGCGCGACAGCGCCATGTCGGCGCTCTTCAGCAGCTTTTCGGAATCCTCGCCGTCGCCGGGCGACATCGCGATCCCGATGCTGGCGCCGATCACCACCGAATGCCCCTCGAGCAGATAGGGCTCGCTGATCGCATCCAGGATCCGCCGCGCCAGCAGCACGGCGTCCTCGGGCCGCATCACGCCGCCCTGCACGATGGTGAATTCGTCGGAGTTGAGACGGGCCAGCGCATCTTCCTCGCGCAGCGTCGAGCGCAGACGCTTGGCGACGGCGCGCAGCAGCTTGTCGCCGATGCCGTGGCCGAGCGTCTCGTTGACCGCCTTGAAATTGTCGAGCCCCAGCATCAGCACCGCGACCTTGTCGGTCGAGCGGCGGGTATGCTGCAGCATCTCGTCCATCTGCTGGCGCAGCAGGTTACGGTTGGGCAGGCCGGTCAGGCTGTCGTGCTGGGCCATGAAGGCCAGCCGCGCCTCGGCGCGCTTGCGCTCGGTGATGTCCATCAGCGCGAGCAGCATCGCCGGCTGGTCGCCGTGCATCAGCTGGCGCGAATAGATCGCAAGGTCGATCAGCGTGCCGTCCGCGCGCACATGCTTCCAGGTCCGCGCCGCCTGCTCGTCGCTGCTGCGGCCGGCGGCCCAGGGCAATTCGGCGTCGAACGCCTGAAGGCTCTTGATCGTCATCTTCTCGAACTCGGCACGCACATAACCATAATGCGCGATCGCGGCGTCGTTGACCGCGAGGATCCGTTCGCCGTCGAGCGCGCACAGGATCATCGGCACCGGATTGCCGTCGAACAGCAGGCGGAACGACGCCTCGCGCTGTTTCAGTTCGGTGATGTCGACACGCAGGCCGACGATGCCGCCATCAGAGGTCAACCGCTCCTCGATCAGGACCACACGGCCATCGGCCAGGACCTGCTCGTGCCGCTCGCCCGGCTGGTACATCTTCTGCAGTCGCTCGGCGATCCACTCTTCCTCGCGCCCGGCGGCCTCGGGATAGTCGCCGCGCGCGACGCCGATGCGGATGGTGTCTTCGAGGCGCGCACCGCGCTCGAACAGGTCGGAGCTGCGCTTGTAGATTTCCGAGTATTTCCTGTTCCAGAGGGTGTAACGGCCTTCGGGGTCGAGGAACACGATGCCTTGCGGCAGGATGTCGATCGCCTCACGCAGGCGCGCGTTCGACTTGCGCGCCTCGGCGATCGCCGCCTCGGCCTGCGCGCGCTGGCGCACCAGTTCACCGATCTCGACCGCGGGACGGCGTGAACGGCCCGACATTTTCGGCACCGGCTTGGACCGGCGGCCCGGCGGGACCGACAGTTTGGCCTGCTTTGGTTTCTTGATCTTCTTCGGCCGCATCATCGGCATCGCACGCCCCACGCGCATTCCAGTTCGGCGACATTTCTGCGATAAGTCTCTGAAAAATTGGTATCTCTTGACGAATAGCTGCGCGCGTTGAGAAGCCGCAGCATGCCTGCTTAGGAGGCGAGTTCGTGCCGGGAGCGACTTGCTGCCGGTATGCAAGTGACGCACGGCGCGGATTTGCGGCGTGGCAGAGCCGGCGCGTGGTGAAGGAAGCGTAAATCCACGCGCGGCTGCACAATGAATGCACCGAAAGTGCCTCGAGCGCTCGAATGTTTGCCAATGTGTGACAGGGTTATCGCAGGGTTAAGGCAGCACCCAAGCGGCGACTTCCGATTGCGGGCTATAGCGGTTTGACCATGCGGATCGTCTCCGAACGAAAACCACCGCGCTCATAGAAATCAATCGCGCGCCGATTGTCGGCGAACACATCGAGACTGAGGAACCGATACTTCATGTCGCGCGCCCAATCCTCGGCGTGGCTCATCAACAGTTTCGCGATGCCCTGCCCCTCCGCCTCCTCCGTGAGGGCAAGGATCGCGACGTAGCCACATGCCTCGTCGGTGACGCCATCCTTTCCGGGCTGCATATGGATGTAGCCCAACCGCACATCATCGTCCGACACGGCGATGAGCGTCCGGGAGTTTTCGACGGCCTGGTTCACGGTGGCGGCCATGTAGCGGTCTTGAAACTGTTCCATCGCTTCCAAGCCATGCCACGCGGGACCGGGGACGCCTGAAAGACGCGGAGAGAGCGCGGACAGAAAGTCGCGGTCTGATCGGGTTGCCTCTCTCACTCGAACCGAACCTGTGTCAATCGGCATTTCATTCTCCCACCATGGCTCTCACGAAAGCCAGAGCAACTACAGCAGATCGCCGCAGGCAAGCTCAATCCGCCCTGTGGGCGATCAAGCAAATGGGATGGGAGTGCGGTTCGTCTGCCACGAATCCGTGCTAGCCTTGCGTGGACAGAGTGATCCAAATGACATCCTGCCTGCGTCTGATCCCGCTCCTGATCTCCGCCCTCGTCGCCTGCACCATCTCCGCGCGGGCGCAGGACAAGGGCTCGCTCAATCCGCAGCCATTGCCGCCGCTCGCCAACCCCAACGATCCGACGATCGGAGCGAAGCAGCTGTTCGCACGCAAGGTGCTGCCGGCAGCGATGCCGACGAGATCGATCGGCGGCTACACCAAGGGCTGTCTCGCCGGCGCCGCACAGATGCCGCTCAACGGCGACACCTGGCAGGTGATGCGCCTGTCGCGCAACCGCTATTGGGGCCATCCCGACATGATCGCGCTGTTGAAGCGGCTGGCCGCCAACGCGCACAGGGACGCCGGCTGGCCCGGCATCCTGGTCGGCGATATCGGCCAGCCGCGCGGCGGCCCGGCGCTGTCCGGTCACGCCAGCCACCAGATCGGGCTCGACGCCGACATCTGGCTGACGCCGATGCCCGATCGCAAATTGTCGCGCGAGGATCGCGAGGAGATGTCGGCCGTCATGATGGTGCGCGACGACCGGCTCGATATCGATCCGCGCGTGTTCACATCAGGTCATGTGCTGGTCATCCGCGACGCGGCGCGCGAGCCGGCGGTGCAGCGGATCTTCGTCAATCCGGCGATCAAAAAGGCGCTGTGCCGTGAGGCCAAGGGCGACCGCAGCTGGCTGTCGAAGATCCGGCCGTGGTGGGGCCACGACTACCACTTCCACATCCGCATGCGATGTCCGGCCGGCAGCCCCGCCTGCGAGGGACAGAAGCCGCAGGCGGAGGGCGAAGGCTGCAAGCCGTCCGATCTCGCCTTCTGGTTCAAGGATTCGGTGCTGCATCCGAAGCCGCCGCCGAAGCCGCCGAAACCGCGCCCGCCGATGACGCTGGCGCAGATGCCGGCGGACTGCAGGACGGTGCTGAACGCAGCCGACGCCAAGCAGTGACATCCAAGCAATAACATCTTCGTCAGGCGGCTATGCCGGCCGGCTGGAAGTACGTTATGATCCCGCGTCGTCGCGCCGTAAGCGCGATCGAGCCATGGATCGCGGCGCCGATCTGTTTCATCCGTCATAATTGCATTGGATCAGACATGCGCAAATCGCTCATCGCCGCATCGCTGCTGCTCGTCTCGGCTCCCGCCTTCGCGGCAGAGGAGCCGAGCGGTTGCGACAAGTTCAAATGGTCGATCGACCGCGCCCGCGCCGCGCTCACCGCGCCGGATCGCGCCAAGCTTGCCTCGGGCAGCGAACAGGCGGCGCTGCCGCCGACCGCCATCACGCTGGCGCTGGTTGCTCCTACCGATGCCAAATTGCCCTCGCCGCCGGAGCGCGCGCCGAAGGACGGCACCTTCGCCGGTTTCACCAGTTTCAAGGCCGCGCCAAAGGCCGGGCTCTATACCGTCAGCCTCTCGGCCGGCGCCTGGGTCGACCTGGTGCAGGACGGGCATGTCCTGAAGCCGAAGGCGTTCAGCGGCGCGACCGATTGCGACGGCATCCGCAAGACCATGAAATACGACCTCGCCGCCAGCCCGTTCGTGCTGCAGGTCAGCGGCTCAAAGGAGAACGCGCTGTCGATCGCGATCCAGCCGTCGAGTGAATAGGACGATCCGTTCGACAAAGAGTGGCTTTACCGTAAGCCCCAGCCTGCTATGTTTTCCGAGCGATATCCCCGAGGACCGTAAGTCCGTCGGGGACCCGCGGAACAGCGCTTCCGTGCGTCGCGCCCAGACCTCATTGAACGCCTGATTTGCGCGCGCTCGCTTGCGCGCGATCTCGCACGGAGCGCTTCCATGCCACGACTTTCCGTTTCAAGGCTCGCCGGCCTTCTCACTGCCTTCGTCATCCTGCTCGGCGCGATCGATTCGCCGGTGCGCGCCGAGGACAAGACGCTCACCGTCTTCGCCGCCGCCTCGATGAAGAACGCGCTCGACGAGATCGATGCGGCCTATACCGCCAAGACCGGCGTCAAGATCAGCGCCAGCTATGCGGCGAGCTCGGCATTGGCGAAGCAGATCGAGCAGGGCGCGCCGGCCGACGTGTTCGTCTCCGCCGACACCGACTGGATGGACTATGCGGTCAAGCAGAAGAACATCAACGAGCCGACGCGGGTCAATCTGCTCGGCAACTCGATCGTGCTGATCGCGCCGAAGGATTCCAGGATCGACAACGTCAACATCGGACCCGGCTTCGACCTCGCCAAGCTCGCCGGTGACGGCAGAATCGCCACCGGCGACGTCAAGGCGGTGCCGGTCGGCAAATATGCCAAGGCCGCGCTGGAGAAGCTCGGCGCCTGGCAGGCCGCCGAGCCGAAATTCGCGATGGCCGAGAGCGTGCGCGCGGCGTTGACGCTGGTGGCGCGTGGCGAGGCCGTGCTCGGCATCGTCTATTCGACCGACGCCAAGGTCGAGCCCGGCGTCAAGGTCGTCGGCACCTTCCCGGCCGACACCCATCCGGCGATCATCTATCCGGTGGCGGCGACCACGACTGCAAAGCCCGAGACATCAGACTATCTCGTCTTCCTGCGCTCGTCCGCGGCGAAGACGATCCTCGAGAAATACGGCTTCAAGTTCCTGATCAGTCCGACGACCTGATGTTCGAGATCTCGCCGACCGAATGGACGGCGATCCTGCTGTCGCTGCGGGTCGCCGTCATCGCAACGCTGGTGGCGACCCCGTTCGGGATTGCGCTCGCCTGGCTGCTGGCGCGGCGCGATTTCTGGGGCAAGTCGCTGCTCGATGCCGCCGTGCACCTGCCGTTGGTGCTGCCGCCGGTCGTCACCGGCTACCTGCTGTTGCTGACGTTCGGCAAGCGCGGACTGGTCGGCGGCTGGCTCGCCGATCATCTCGGCATCGTGTTCGCGTTCCGCTGGACCGGCGCGGCGCTCGCCTGCGGCGTGATGTCGTTTCCGCTGCTGGTGCGGCCGATCCGCCTGTCGATCGAAGCCGTCGACCGCCGCCTCGAGCAGGCCGCCGAGACGCTCGGCGCCGCGCCGTGGCGGGTGTTCGCGACGGTGACGCTGCCGCTGGCGCTGCCGGGCGTGCTGGCCGGCATGGTGCTCGGCTTCGCCAAGGCGATCGGCGAGTTCGGCGCGACCATCACCTTCGTCTCCAACATACCCGGCGAGACCCAGACCATCTCGTCGGCAATCTATTCGCTGATCCAGACGCCTGACGGCGATACCGCCGCGGCACGGCTCGTGATCGTCTCGATCGTGATCGCGATGGGCGCGCTGATCGGGGCCGAAGTGTTTGCACGCCGCGCCACCGCGCGCCTGCACGGGCAATAACCATGCTGCGCGTCGACATTCAAAAGCAGCTCGGCGAGTTCTCGCTCGCGGCAGCGTTCGCCAGCGAGGGCCGCGTCACCGGCTTGTTCGGCGCATCCGGCTCCGGCAAGACGTCGCTGATCAACACCATCGCGGGGCTGCTGCGTCCAGATCGCGGCACCATCATGATCGACGGCGAGACGGTCGACGATACCGCTTCCGGCATTCATGTGCCGACCTGGCGCCGCCGCATCGGCTACGTGTTCCAGGACGCGCGGCTGTTTCCGCATCTCGATATCAGGCAGAATCTCGACTACGGCCGCCGCATGAACGGCCTCACTGAAGACCCCGCGCAGCACAAGCGCGTCGTCGATTTGCTCGACATCGGCGCCCTGCTCGACCGCCGCCCCGGCAAGCTCTCCGGCGGTGAGCGGCAGCGCGTCGCGCTCGGCCGGGCGCTGCTGTCCAAGCCGCGGCTCTTGCTGCTCGACGAGCCGCTGGGTGCGCTCGACGAAAGCCGCAAGCTCGAGATCCTGCCCTATCTGGTGCGCCTGCGCGACGAGGCCGGCGTCCCGATGGTCTATGTCAGCCACGACGCGGCCGAGCTGCGCCAGCTCGCCACCCAGATCGTGATGCTGCGCCGCGGCCAGGTCACCGCGTTCGGCGGTGTTAAGGTGTTGACGGCGGGCGGGTAGCTGGCCGTTTTTCCGAAACTCGGCATAAGATAGCCCATCTTGTCTGCTAGGCCCGCGTCGGGGCATCCCGATCAGGCATGGGGAAAGGTGCATCGTGCGACTGACTGGCTGGGTATTGCTGCTGATCGGCGGGCTGCTATGCGCCACGATTTCGTGGGCAGCGCTCGGCTTCCTGCTGATGGGCATCGGCCTGATCTCGCTGCAGGTCGCCGAGCGTCGGCGACGCCGCGAGGATCGTGCCGTGCCGGCCGGGACCACAGGATTTACCCCTCCGCGTCTCAGCCCGGGGCTGCAGCCGCCCACCCTCGACCCGGTCGCCGGCCAGGACACCGGGCCCCAACGTCAGCCCCGCCGGGTGGCCTGGCCGGACAAGAAGGGGGAGGCGCCCTATGATCGGCAGGCCTGGCGCCGGCTGGTCGAAAGCGATCCCGATCTCGCCCAGATCGCCAAGGTGCTGTCCGATTACGGCCCGCAATATGTCGACGAGCTCGCGACCAGCTATCTGGCCGCGCCCGACAAGAGCCGCCTCTCGGCCATCGTCGACGGCAGCCAGACCCGGGTTTCCGGCCCGCGCCTGGTCAACCTGCTGGCCTGGTTCGACAACGAATGGGGCTTCGCCAACCGTATGCTCGATGTCGCTGAACATTTTCTCGCTGTATCCACTTCCTCCGTACCACCAGCCTTTGTGAAGGACTGATCCATGACCGTTCTGAAGATGACCGATCTCGACCTCGCCGGTAAGCGCGTGCTGATCCGCGAGGACCTCAACGTGCCGGTGAAGGATGGCGCGGTGAAGAGCGATGCACGCATCCTGGCCTCGTTGCCGACCATCAAGCTGGCGCTGGAAAAAGGCGCCGCGGTGCTGGTCTGCTCGCACCTGGGCCGTCCGACCGAGGGCGAGTTCTCCGAGGAGAACAGCCTGGCGCCGGTCGCCGCCTACCTGAGCAAGGCCCTGGGCCGCGAAGTACCGCTGGTCAAGGACTACCTGGGCGGCGTCGAGGTGAAGGCCGGCGACATCGTGCTGTTCGAGAACGTGCGCTTCAACAAGGGCGAAAAGAAGAACACCGATGAGCTGGCCCAGCAGTACGCCGCCCTGTGCGACGTGTTCGTGATGGACGCCTTCGGTACCGCACACCGCGCCCAGGGCTCGACC
>ERZ1029854.725-NODE-725-length-10879-cov-7.026330_pt1 | contig 10879 bp, 6 predicted proteins | sample MGYA00519239_ERZ1029854 | MGnify/ENA primary metagenome ERZ1029854 (study PRJEB33666, sample SAMEA4610917) | skin metagenome | biome: Human-associated habitat; feature: Malodor aspect; material: skin | place: Philippines | collected 2015-08 ... | reverse complement strand
AGCTCGCGGTATGCGTCGCAGTCTGACTATGCCGAAGTGCCACAGCGCCTGCTGATGCCTAGTGTGAATGACCCTGGTCTTTGGCGTATTCGATGTAAGCGTGGGCGTGAACGAACCTTGGTAGCGACGGTGCTGCGACGTGCGCTGACGCGAGAGGCGAGTGGGCGTCCTCTGCGTATCTACTCGGCCTTTTGCCGTGACTCGTTGGACGGCCAGATCTTTGTCGAAGCGCGACGCGCGGACGATGTGCTGGATGCGTTTGACGGATTGGCTGGTGCCTATACGACGAACACGAAGCCGTTCCTGGTGCCGATTCTGGAGATGGCGGACTTGCTCAAGCTGGAGAAGAAAAATACCGAGGTGCCTGTGGGCGGATGGGTGCGCATGAAGCGCGGCAAGTATGCGGGCGATCTAGCGCAGGTGCTTGATGTGGCGGAGAATGGCGAGGAAGTGGGTGTGAAACTGGTGCCGCGAATTGATATGGCGCCGCAGGAGCATGATACATATACAGACCGAGCGGGCCGCAAGCGCAAGAAGAAGGTGAATTCTGCGCTCACGGCGCTGGGTTTCCGCCCGCCGCCGCGTCTCTTTAATGCGGAAGAGGTGCAGAAGGCGTATCCGAACGACCTGCCCACGAAGCGCGGTGGTGTTTGGGTGTTTGGCGGCGAGACGTTCCGGGATGGATACTTGGAGCGAGATGTGAAAATCAGTGCGGTCCAGGTGCAGGATGTGCATCCGAGTCTGGATGAAGTGCTCAACTTCACGGGCGAGACGCCTGACGACCAAGCTGGTGGTGTGGACCTGAACCTGCTGGCGGATGCGTCCAAGCAGACATGGGAGGCGACGCTGCAGCCAGGCGACCACGTCGAGGTGTTTGAGGGCGAGCAGGCTGGTGTGTCTGGCACGGTCGATGCGATGAGCGGCGACGTTGTGACGCTCGAGCTGCCTGACGATGCGCTTGATGGCCAAAAGATCGAGGTGCCTGCGAAGTGCGTGCGGAAGCAGTTCCGTGCGGGTGATCACATCAAGGTGCTGAATGGCAAGCATGCGAATGAGACAGGTCTCGTGGTCAAGGTGGAAGAGGGTATCACGACGTTCCTCTCGGACCTGTCGCTGAAGGAAGTGTCCGTCTTCTCGAAGGACATCCGCGAGGCGGCTGAGGTCGGCTCGGGTGTGAATGTCATTGGCGGATACGAGCTGCATGATCTTGTGCAGCTCGATGCCCAGACGGCAGGTGTGATTTTCAAGATTGAGCCTGAGACCTTCAAGGTGCTGGACCAGAACGGACACGTCGTGACCGTCAAGCCGCATCAGATTAGCATGCGGCGGGACACGGCGCGCTCGGTCGCCCTCGACTACAATGGCCACGAAGTGCATGCGGGCGACATGGTCAAGGAGGTCGAGTGGCCCCTATCGCAGTTCCGCCAGGGCCAGGTGGTCCACATATACCAGTCGTCGCTGGTCTTTGTGCACAACCGCGAGTACAAGGAGAATGGTGGCCTGTTTATTGTGCGTGCGAACCACGTCGAGCCGCTCGCGCCCACGAATGTGAAGCCACGCACGGACCCATCGCAAATGAACCCGGCGCTCAAGGCCATGGATGCCGACGCTGGTGCCAATGCATCTGGACCCCGACGAGGTGGCCGCGACATCTATGCGGGCAAGACGGTGGCGATTGTGCGTGGACCGTACAAGACGTACCGCGGTATCATCAAGGAGACGACGGGCGGCATGGCTCGTGTGGAGCTGCACACCATGTCCAAGATCATCACGGTGCCGCTGGACCACATGGTGGAAAAGAACCCTGTGACGGGCGAGAGCCGTCGCCTGGTGGGCCCGGGACCGGCCATGCAGAACCCGTATGCGGCGCCGATGAGCGGCGGTATGACACCCGCGTATGCGGGCGCTCTTTCTGGCGGCAAGACGCCAGCTTACAATCCGTACGATGGCGGACGGACGCCGGCCTATGGTGCTATGGCCACGCCGAATCCATACGGAGGGCGTACGCCGGCCTATGGCGCCATGGCCACGCCGAATCCGTATGCAGCAGCGACGCCCAACCCGTACGCTGCCGGCACGACGCCGAATCCGTACGCAGCAGGCACTACACCCAATCCGTACGGTGGCCGTACGCCTGCCTACGGTGGTATGGCAGCCGCCTTTACGCCGAATCCGTACGCGTCCACGACGCCGAATCCGTACGCATCCACGACGCCGAATCCGTACGCATCCACGACGCCGAACCCGTACACTTCGGCCACACCGAATCCCTACGCATCCACGACGCCCAACCCGTATGCATCCACGACACCCAACCCGTACGCATCCACGACGCCCAACCCGTATGCTGCAGCCACACCCAACCCCTGGGCCCCTCAGCCGACGCCGATGGCCCCCCTTCTCCCGGGTATCCGCGTGCGCATTGTGCGCGATGGCAGCGGTATGCAGTACCAGCGCGGCGCGTACGACGGGGCGCTGGGCAAGCTCACCTCCCACAACCCCGCTGGCGGCAATGTGGAGCTGGAGTCTGGGGCCCAGCTCGCCGATGTGCCCACCTCGTGTATTGAGGCACTGCGTCCCTCGGCGGCAGGCGATGCCTGTATCGTCATCAACGGTGCATGGCGCGGCTCTCATGTCACCATCGAGACGTTTGACCCGAGCCGGTGTCAAGTGCGCATGAGCGATGGTCACTTGTATCCCTTGCCCGCGTCGCTGCTAGCATTGGCCGCCTGATCCGTAGGAAAAAAGTGGAGGTGTTCCTCGTTGTTTTCCACCGTCATGGTGCGTCGTGAAAAGGACGCTCGCTTTGCGCGCGTGCACACGGATCCGCGCTTTCATCGACCGCGGAAGGACGACACAAAGGTGGTTCTGGATGAAAGATTCAAGGACGTGCTGACCAAGGGGCCGAAGCAGCTCGATCGGTTCGGGCGCAAGCGGCATGACACGCGGGAGGCGCAGGATCTCGAGCGGCTGTACCGCCTCGACTCGGATGCCGACTATGCGCGTGGCGAAGTCGAGCTGGAGAGCAGCAGTGAGGAAGACGACGATGACGAAGAGGAGGAAGAGGACGACGACGACGAAAGTGGAGACGTCGTGGTCGGTGGCGCGGACGCCGTGCGCAAGGCGCAAAGGCACGACGACGACTCGGATGCATCGATCGATTTGGAGGAAGATTTCGACGAAGAGGCTATCGCAGAGCTGGATGCACAGGCGCACACGGAGCGCGACGAGGACGACGAGCGCGGCGATGATACGTGCCGTCTGGCGGTCGTCAATATGGACTGGGACCACGTCCGAGCCGTGGACCTCTTCAAGGTGTTTGCCAGTATTGTGTCGCCCCAAGCGACACGGGCACCGCTGGCACAAGCTCATGATGACAACATGGCCTTGGAGACCGTGCATGGCCAAGTTCGCTCGGTGCGTATCTACATGTCTGATTTCGGTCGGGAGCGACTTGAGCGCGAAGATATCCACGGCCCGCCACGAGCCATCTTCCGCAAAGAGGCCAAGCGTCCCGCAGCTCAAGCCACCGAGGAGGGCACCGAGTTTGATGAGGATGCGCTGCGCAAGTACCAGCTGGAGCGTCTGCGATACTACTACGCCATTGCGACGTTTGACAGCCCGCAAAGCGCTCGGCACGTATACAACGAGATCGACGGCACGGAAATGGAGCGCTCGGCGAACATGTTTGACTTGCGCTTCGTGCCGGAGGAGATGGACTTGCCCGATGGCGAAGACGGGCGGCCTGCCGAGTACTGCGACGAGGCCACCGAAGACGTGGCGCACTACGAAGGCCTGGACTACAAGACAGATGCGCTGCGTCATTCGCGCGTCAAGTTGACGTGGGACCAGGACGATCCACGCCGAACGAAGCTCACGCGCACGAGCCAGAAGGGCCAGCTCCAGGAAGACGATCTCAAGACGTACCTGGCCTCGAGTGATGAGGACGACGAGGAAGCGACGTCGAGTCGCGACCGCCTGCGCTCCCTACTCCACCAAATGCCTACCAAGAGTGCCTTTGACGACGCAGACGACCAAGATACCATGTTTACGAAGCCCGAGGGCGATATGGAAATCTCGTTCGTGCCGGCACTCTCCACGAAGAAGGACGAGGAGCACGAGGAAACGACGATTGAAAAGTACATGCGCAAGCAAAAGGAAAGGCGCGAACGTCGCAGGATGGCTAAGAAAGAGTCGGAGCCGGAGGCGCCTGAGCCCGCGCCCGAGGAGCCCGCTGCGTCGGAAGAGCCTACGCCGGGCGACTCGGACGACGAGCACCACTTCCAACTGCAGGACATTGTACGTGCCGAGAAGCTTGGGTCCAAGAAACTGTCGCGGCAGCAGCGCAAGCGCGAGGCCAAGCGGCAGGCCAAGCGCACGGCTCTGACGCAGCCATCGTTCGTGATGGACACGAAAGATCCTCGCTTTGCGGCTGTGTTGGATGACCATCGCTTCGCGATCGACCCGAGTCACCCTGGCTTTATCAAAACGTCCGGTATGCAGCAGCTCATTCAAGAGGGCAACCGCCGACGCCACGAGCAAGCCGAGCAGGCACAGCCTGCCGCGCCCAATGTGGCCGACCTCGTGACGCGTCTCAAGAACCAATCGGCGCGGCCCCCGAAAAAAGCCCGTAGATCATAGACAGAGATTGCGTCGATTGCGGTAAATATCGGTATTGAGTCGGCGGTCGCGGCGCTGGAGAGCCGTGCGGTCTTCGCCACGGATCGCGCCCCAGCCACGCAGGGGAATGCATAGGATCGTGGCATTGTCTTCGGCTCCCAGATCTTCCGCGTACTTCATGATGCGCTCGGCGGCCTGTTGTGGATGCGAGGCATAGCGACACTCATCCACGAGCTCCTGGTCTGTCATGACATCACCAATACCATCACTAAAGCCCGCGATGAACGCAAAGCGTGAGCCTTGCAAGATATGCGTCTGGACTTCAGGCTCCGCTGTCATGCCGTACCGCTTGGCCTGTGTATCGCCAAACGACCGCGTATTAGCTAGTGTGCCAAGGAAGCGCGACTCGCCAAAGCTGTCCGTCAGAACGCCCGCGCCCTGCCGGCTCAGCCGATCCGACTCGATAGGATCGTCCGGGTGGTGCAGTCGAGTGAGTGGTATAGCCTCGCCCGTTTCGGCGTCGCAGAGCACGAGTCGGGTATCGCCCAACTGTACCGTCGTGACGGCGAGGTATTCGCTTGCGTACCACGGGGCTGTGGGCACATCGAGGCTGTGCAAAAGAAGGACTGAGGCGGTCGATCCAGCCCCGCGGTACGCCTCATTTTGCTGTATTTCGCGATCCATCATGAGCCACGCCAGGGTGGCTCGCTCTTGCATCGACATTTGGGCGGTAGAGGGAGCAAGATGTCGCTGAGTATGTACGGCGCCTTGATCCGCATCGAGCGCGACATAGTGCTCGAGATCTGATGCGTGCGCCGCGTCAGCCAAAGCTTCAAGCGATGCGGGCGCCGCGCAGGGTCGGCGTAGTTGAGTTGGATCGACTAGGCGCTCGAGGGCTCCGCCTTGGAATCGACCGAAATAGCCGCCTATAGAGCACGTGTACTGCACGGTATCCTGCACCATACTTGGATCCGCCTCTTCAAACACATGGTGCAACTTGTTCTGCAGCAGCTGTGACACTTGCGGTCCGCCGTGGCCGTCAAAGCAGCCGAACCACACGACTTGTGCCGCGAGCTCCTCACCACCCGCCTCGTCACATGTCCAGCCATACCACGGATCACGCTTCGCACGTCGCGATACATTCTGCAATAGATTCTGTCGCAGCTGCTCACACGGAAGCATGACACACGCAGTCGACATGGCATCCTCCTGCTGGGCCCGATCGCCGCGGCTCATGGCCGCACCGAACGATACGCCCGCGCGGAGGGGGATACGTGCGTGCAGGCCTTGTCTAGAACGCACACGCACATAGTCGTGCACGCCCCTCGCCCACACGCGTACGGACCGCATGGTCGTGGTGAGGATACGGACGCGCTGACGAGGTCGAGGCACGTGGAAGACCTCCACTGCATGCTACGGTGTATCGGTGCGAACGCGGCGGTCCATGACGGGGGTAGCCGAGCGTGAGCGGTCTTGTGGCCCGCGTGAGGCATCCCTTGCGTCGCTGTGGGTATCTTTTTCGCCAGCGTCAATATGATCCTGATCCGCGTCACGCTCGTGATCATCGCGGTGTCGGTGATGTCGGCGGTGCCGGTGGTGCCGGTGGCGGTGTTTTTCGTCACGGCGCTTTTCATGGCGGCGCCGCTTGTCAGACAGGTAGGCCGCCATCGGGTCCTCGAGATCGTCGTCCTCGCCCCCCTCGTCATCCACGACCGTTTCGGGGGGCGCACAATTGAGGACCTGTTCCTCCGGCTCGACAAGATGACCCTCCGCATTCCGAACGCGCTCTGGCCGAAAGTGAGCTACGTGGTCGACACGGAGTGTGCGGCCCAGCACTGGCGTCCCATTGAGGTTGTCGACGGCGAGCACGGTCGAGCGTTGGTCCTCGTACATGAGAAAGCCAAAGCCGCGGTTGTGCCCTTTGGGCTGTTGGGTATCTGGCTCCGAGCGCGGCTTGGGCAAGTGAATGTGGACGATTTCGCCATACTGCGAAAAAATCGTAAGCACGTCGCCTTCCGTCATATCATAGTGCAGTCCACCGACATAAATATACGCCGAGTCCTTGTATTGATCGTGCCACGACCCAGAGCCGTGTAGCCCGAGTTCCAGCTCACGTTCATTGATGCGCTGGATTTCTCGCACCGAGCTGCTGTGAGTGTCGCCGTACGTACTTCATCGTGGCGTGGGTGTCGGTATGCAAGTGCCACGTGCGCACCCGTTGGGCCTCGTGCGTGCCACCACCGAGGCATATCGCACGGCCACATTGTACGATGCCGTCCGAGACGAGCAACTGGATCGTGAGTGTGCCCGTGCAGGAGGAAAAGGGCCACGAACAGATGTTTCAGGACCTTGTTTCGCAGCTTGTGCGAGACGGGGCCTGTGAGCAGACAGACGTGGCTCCGATCCGAATGCCGCCGCTCAAGACAGGGACGCTCGAGTCGCTCATTGTGATGGCAGAGGACCTGCCCAAGATTGACACGATCTTTGCGGCTATTTTAGCGCGCATTGTCGACGCATTGCGTGCGCTGCTCAATGACGACGAAGATGCCATGAACGAGAATATGAACATTGACGGCATGAGCGTCGAGGACTACGTCATGTCGTGGAAGTGGAATAGCAGCAAGTATCGCGTGGAAAAGTCGCTCAATGATCTGATCGAGCTCTTCACCAAAGAGATGCAGTCGATCGACCATATCATGAGGCAGAAGCTCACGGCGTACAACGCCGCCAAGGGCCAACTCCAGCAGCTGGAGCGCAAGAAGCACGGCAACCTCACCGTGTGCTCTTTGGCCGATATCGTGCACAAAGACGACATGGTCGATGCGAACTCTGAGTTTCTCACGACGCTGCTCGTCGTCGTGCCCAAGACCCAGGTCAAGGACTGGCTCGCCAAGTACGAGCGCCTCACGCCGATGGTGGTGCCGCGCTCGTCAGCGCAACTGGCGCAGGACGAAGACTATGTCCTGTACAACGTGACGCTCTTCAAGAAGGTGCAGGAGGAGTTTATGCAGAAAGCGCGTGAGAACAAATTTCATATCCGCGAATTTGTGTGGGACGAGGGACTCCTCGCACGGGAACGCGCCGAGTTGGAACAAGCCGGTGCCTCGGAAAAGGAGCTGTGGTCCGAGCTGCTGCGCCTGAGCTGCGTCAACTTTGCCGAAGCATTCCAGTCGCTCTTCCATTTCAAGATCGTGCGCACGTTTGTCGAGAGCGTCCTGCGCTTTGGCCTGCCAGCCACGTACTTTGTGGCTGTCGTTGAGCCGACGCCCCGTAAGGCCAAGGCGATCATCAAGTCGCTTGTGCGCCAGTTTGACTACCTGAACGAGTACATATCCAGCCAGGAAACCAAGCCAGCCGACGCATCCACACAACAGAACGAGACGCCCGGCGAATTTGTGAATTTGCTGGAGCAGGAAGTCTTCCCCTTCGTGTTGACGGAGCAGCCCATGATCACCGTATAATGCTCTCATGCAGGCCAGATGGTGTGTCCGTGCCGGTCGGTGACCCGTAGCACATAGGTCAAAGGCAGTGCGCCCGTTTCGCCAGCACCGCTGGACAGGACGACGCCATTCGACGCCATGGCAAATGGGATGCCGTCCCGCAGCGCCGCCGACACGTTGATGTACAAGAGGTGCGTCGACGAGTTCCGCATGCCGCTGATGACGCCCGAGTCACCCGGCAGCCCCTGCGCCATGTGAATGTGGTTGCGCCCCATGCGCCGCAGCTCGTGAGAGGCGCGAATGTGGTCCCATGCTTCAGCCTGTGTCCCGTGAATCGCCATGTGATCGCCGGTGGATTCGTCCCGAAGCGGCAGATGCAGGGCCACATTGTCGAGCGTAAGGGCATCAGTCGATACGTCCTTGACATCTTCGAGCGAGTGGCCCTGGACGGCGCGAATCCACAGCACAGGCCCACAGCCGTCGCATGGACCTTCGTCTGTGCCGCTGGCAAGTTCAAAGCGCTTCTTGGCGTTGGACGACACGACATGCTCGATATCGGCCAAATGTGGCGCGCGGTCCTCAGGCATGGTGATTTTTTGGATTTTAGGGCGCGCTAGGATATCGCTGACGCGGACGTATCCATCCGACCGGATGTGAACGTGCTCCTTTTGGGCGCCATGCCGCAAGATGTATGCCAGGGCTTTCGACAGCTGGACCTCTGGCGCATCCTGCTTGGGACGCGGAGCAGGTGTCGGAGGCTTAGCAGCAGCTTTCTGCTGGGCTTGGAGCTTGCGTTCCTGCTTGGCCTTTTTCGCGTCTTCTCGCGTCCTGGTGGACATGGACCAGAAAAAGGCGCTCCACTATGTACGCTGCCAGTATTGGAACTGAAAGAGCATGCCCTGCTCTTCCAAGCCGGGCGCGACATCTCCAGGCGCAATGCATGGAAAGCGCGCTACGTGCGTGTCTGCCGAAGCGAGCGTCCATGTAGCTGGTGTGGGACAGGGGCCCTGGAAAAGTCGCTGCTCCCACTCAATTTGCGGCGGTGTGCGAAACTCGGTGAAAAAGACGTCGCACTTTTCGTGCAGATCGGCCGGCTCCTGAATTCGAGTCACTAGTAGTCCGTCCAAGTACCAGTGGTCACTGGTAGATGTAAGGGCGTGGTGGTACAAGGCAGCACCGCCAATGATAAATGTGTGAGCGAGCGCTGAGCCCGCACATGCAGGTCGCTGGGTATATCGCCACGATCGTCGCTCCTCCAAAAGAGTCACAGCATCTTCCAGAGATCTCGCGATGAGCGTGTCGTCGTCAGGCTCGGCCAGGCCCAGATCATGCTGCGTCATGGTTGTGCTGACCACGACGTTGATCCGATCACGCAGAGGCCGGAACCGCGGCGGAATACTATCCCACGTATGTCGTCCCATGATGACAGCATTTTTGAGCGGGATGGGCTGGCGCACATAGCCCGCACGGCGCATCACGTCGTCGTCATGCTCCGGCTCGACGACATGGCGCGTAATGGCTCGAAAGTACGCCATGTCTTTAGAGAGACGCCATGGGAGCGTGCCACGAGCACCGATGCCATTGCGTGCGCTTGCCGCGACGATGGCTGTCAGCGGCAGGGCGCCCAGCGGCACCGCCGGACGCGTCATGAAGAAACACCGCTGGACGCGCGTCGCGCCGCCTGTGGATCCGATACACACCTACATAGCACTACATCAGCGGGCGCATTCGGTACATGGTCGTGCTGACGGGCACGTCGGTGGGTGTTTGGACGAGGGGCGCGGCGTACATGTGAATGCTCTTCGTGCCCTCCTCAATCAGCTTCTGCACGGGGTCAGCGGCGGACGCCTTACCGCTTTTTTGCTTCTTTTTTTCCTCTTTTTGCGCGGCCTTTTGGGCACGGGCAGCGGCAGCAGCGGCCTTCTTCTGCTCCGGGTTCTCATCCGGGGCCGCCTTGCTGGCACTCGAAGCGGCACGGCCATCCGGAATCTTGATAAACTCGCGACGACCATCGACACCCTGGACCTTGTCGAGAATGTAGTAGCCGTTGCGCTCAAACTGAATTTGGTCACCCTCCTTGAGCTCAGCGACGTTCGCATCAGCCAGCGCGGGCGTCTCGAAACGCGTCTGTGGCGTAAGGAAGTCGGTAAAGTTGTCGTCCTCTTCAAGCTTCTTCTTCGTAATCAGATAGTCAAAGTCAAGGAGCATGACAGGAGTGAGATGACGCGACTCGGTCGGCTGAGCGAGCCAAGTGACCTTTTTCTTGGTCACCTTAAAGTCTCCGTCGAGATGAGCCTCGAGCTCAAGAGCCGTCACGACGCCATCCTGCACGCTCTTGTTGCGCACAATGACATTGCCCCAGTCCATGAGCGTAATTTCCTCATTGTCGCCAAAGCTAGCCGCATCCGCCTGCTCCAGGAAAATATGACTGTCATACACGGTGGTCTTCACACCCAGCTCAGCGTTCTTCTTGTGACGAGGCACCTGCTTCTCATGCGCAGGTGGGGCACCCTGAATGGACGCCTTGACGAGCTGGTTCTCTGACAACGCGACGAAACGCGGCACGACGGGGTCCAAGAGACGTTTGTTGAGCGCCCAGATATTGTCCCACTCCATGTTGATAATCTGCTGCGACGGACCCTGCGACAGGATAAACTGCTGAATACAGTCGATGGTCATGCCGCGGCGACGGATACCACGCACCGTCGGGAAGCGCGGGTCGGACCAATCGGACACCACGCCATGATCCACAAACCACTGCAATTTGCGCTTGCTCAGAAGCGTGTACACAAAGTTGAGGCGGCCATAGTCCCAAATTT
>ERZ1029854.718-NODE-718-length-11017-cov-6.495621_pt1 | contig 11017 bp, 6 predicted proteins | sample MGYA00519239_ERZ1029854 | MGnify/ENA primary metagenome ERZ1029854 (study PRJEB33666, sample SAMEA4610917) | skin metagenome | biome: Human-associated habitat; feature: Malodor aspect; material: skin | place: Philippines | collected 2015-08 ... | reverse complement strand
AACTGCTTTTCAGTGGAGGAAACAGTGCGCCCGACGATCTTGTCGCCCAATCCAAGTCCAATGAGGGTGCGTGACAAGGTGCCGTAGAGGTCAAGAGCGAGAATTCTCGAGGTGCTTTTGATCGTCACCTTGTTCCCCTCGACGTCAGTGACGGTCACTGGAAGTTTTTGGGCAGACGACCCCTCGACTGGCTTCGGATCAGGTAGTTCTGGCACTTCCGTGAGACCGCGAAGGGTGTGCGGGTCAGGCAAATCCCGCGCTGCCTGTGAAGTGGCTGATGCCGCCCTCGTCGACGATGTCGCGACGGACGGTACCGGCGTGGAGGATGTGGCAGGACCTTGGGAGGTCGAGGAGGAATGACCACAGCCGGCCACCAACATGGTCAGAGCCAAGCCGACTCCGGCAACTCGACGGTACATCCGGATCATGGTTCTCAACTTTCGAAACTCGTTTTCGGGAATGTAGCAGGGATGGGGACGAGTGCCCCCATCCCTGCCGGCACTTTGTCTGCGTGCGAAATGACGGCGTTCGACGAACGGATCAGATCCGGGCAGCGTAACGACGGCAGACGACCACCGTCGAGACCACGGCGGTGAGGGCGAGCCCTCCGACGATGCCGAGATCGATTTCGTCACTGGATGGGCCCTCAGCACCGGTGACGGGCAGTCCCCGTCCCGCACCCTTACCGGAGTCGTCACCGATGACCTTTCCGGTGACAGCGTCAACAGTGACGTTGTGGCAGACCTTCTCCGCTGACAAGGTGAGGTTCGTCGACAACGGGTTCATCGGCTCACCAGCCCTGTAAAAACCGGCAAAAGCCTTGGCCCCAGTCGCGGTCAGCTTGACCGGCGAACCTTTAATGGCGGCGTTACCGGAGACCGATACCCCGAAAGTGGCAAAATCAACGCGACCATAGTTGGTTTTCTTTCCATCCATCGAAGAGGACTTGACGTCAAGATAGAGGTGCCCAGTCGAGCCCTTGATCTGTAGGGAAGGCTCAGCCAGCGTCATGTCCAGAATGCCGTGATGGCCAGTCATGTGAACCGAGCCGGAGTACTTAAGAGATCCAGATTTGGTAGCAGGATCGAATGAGCCGCTGGTGAGAGGGAAAGTGAAGGCCGAACCGTTCCAGTTGGCGCCGCCCGAAAGCTTCCACGAGCCATTGGCAATAGGACCACGCAGGTAACTGGTGAAGGATGTTCGGATACCCCAGGTCAGCGAACCCGAGGTCACCTTGGACGCACCGATTGTGCAGACCTGTTTGGTCATGGTGCGATGGGCGGCCGGAGTCTGGGACCTGTGTTCTGCCGTCTTCTGCTGTGGTGTCGTGCTCTGCTTGTTCGGGCCGGCCTGCTTACTGGGCTTAACCTGCTTCGACGGGGCAGCTTGCTTACTCGGCTGCTTCGACGGGGCAATTGGGGTCTTCGGCCCTGTAGGAGCCGGTGTAGCTTCCCGATAGGTCACCGGAGTACGGGTATCGTCAGAGTGATCTGTCTTACCAACTCCATGAGCCTTCGTGGTGAGGACGACGAAATCCTTGCCTTGTTCAAAGGGAGGGGCTTTCATCGTGATGGTAAAAGACCCATCGTTATTCATCGGCCTACCTTGAGCGAACCGGGAGCCAATAGCTTTTTGACTCGGGGTATAGACCCAGATTGTCGATGGGGACTCCGTCGTGTCCTTGCTCGGGTCATAGCCGTAGAACTTGTCCGAATTGCCATAGAACTCGGGCACCGAGGCCGGTGCCACAGCAACGTAGACACCGAAGCCGGTAGTCGAGAATCCCTTCCCACTGATGGTGATATCACCTCCCTCCCGACCTACTGGTATCACGGTTACCGTCGGACCAGCTGCCCATGCCGCCGGAGTGATCAACACTCCGGTAAGGGCCAAGATGGCCCCGAGCACACTGGCGACGATTTTGCGCATGGCCGATGTGGTCATGAGACGTCCCCTTCGGTTGTGAATACGGCCCACCTTGGGCCACCTATAAGGTTAGCCTTGCCTAATTCGTGCGCGCAAGCATGAAACCGCGCCCCATAATCGGACTCCTACATCAAGCTGGCAAAGGAAGGACCGTTCGCCCCCCAAGCAGCCCAACAAACACAAACGAGGGGCTCCGCCATTATGGCGGAGCCCCTCAAAGTTTCGACGAAAAGTAGAATCAGTTATGGGTCAACTTGTCACGAAGAGCCTGCAGAGCCTCGTCGGACGCCAGCGAACCCTCAGCCGGGCCACTGGTGTAGGACGACTGGGCGCCACCATCGGTAAGAGCGGCTTCCTGGTCGGCCTGCTCGGCCTCAATGACCTGCTTGCGGTGAGCCTCCCAGCGAGCCTGAGCCTCGGCGTACTGCTGCTCCCAAGCGATGCGCTGCTCGTCGTAACCCGGCTTCCACTCATTGGTCTCCGGATCAAAGCCCTCGGGGTAGATGTAGTTACCGTCCTCATCATAGGAGGCAGCCATCCCGTACATCGACGGATCGAACTCGTCAGACTCCACGTCGATACCCTCGTTGGCCTGCTTAAGGGACAGCGAGATGCGGCGACGGTCGAGGTCGATGTCGATGATCTTGACCATGACATCGTCGTTGACGCTAACGACCTGCTCAGGGATTTCGACGTGGCGCTCGGCCAGCTCGGACACGTGGACCAGACCCTCAATGCCGTCCTCGACGCGGACGAAAGCGCCGAACGGAACGAGCTTGGTGACCTTGCCAGGAACAATCTGACCAATCTGGTGCAGACGGGCGAACGCCTGCCACGGATCCTCCTGGGTCGCCTTGAGAGACAGCGAGACGCGCTCACGATCCATGTCGACGTCCAGCACCTCGACAGTGACAGGCTGACCAACCTCGACGACCTCGCTCGGGTGGTCGATATGCTTCCAGGACAGCTCGGAGACGTGGACTAAGCCGTCCACACCGCCCAGGTCAACAAAGGCACCGAAGTTGACGATCGAGGAGACGACGCCCTTGCGGATCTGACCCTTCTGCAGCTGATGCAGGAAGTTCTGACGAACCTCAGACTGAGTCTGCTCGAGCCACGCACGACGCGACAGCACAACGTTGTTGCGGTTCTTGTCGAGCTCGATGATCTTGGCCTCGATCTCCTGACCCACGTAGGGCTGGAGGTCACGGACTCGGCGCATCTCAACAAGAGAGGCGGGAAGGAAGCCACGCAGGCCGATGTCGACAATAAGTCCACCCTTGACGACCTCGATGACGGTACCGGTGACGACGCCGTCTTCTTCCTTGATCTGCTCAATCGTGCCCCAGGCGCGCTCATACTGGGCACGCTTCTTGGACAGGATCAGACGACCTTCCTTGTCCTCCTTCTGCTGAACGAGGGCCTCGATCTCATCACCGACGTTGACTACCTCAAAGGGGTCCACGTCGTGCTTGATCGACAACTCTTTGGACGGGATGACACCTTCGGTCTTGTAACCGATGTCAAGGAGGACCTCGTCGCGGTCCACCTTGACGACGGTCCCAGAGACGATGTCGCCGTCATTGAAGTACTTGATGGTGGCGTCCACAGCGGCCAGAAAGGCCTCCGGGCTACCAAGGTCGTCAACCGCCACGGATCCATCGGCGGTGTTGGCGACATTCTGCTGGTCAGTGTCGACCGGGTTCGAGGTGGAGGCCTCAGTGGAGGAGGTCATGTAGTAGGACTCCGATTGATGTTATATGGCTTGAAACACGCCGCAGCCCCGACCGTGGGGTCGAGCACGATCTACTCCCGTCCGAGATCGCACAGACCACAACGCAGTAGCCAGCGTAATACCCGAAACCACGAAGGGTCAACCAACCTTCTTTTCATTAACGGTTCTTGCCGTGCTCACCGTCAACACGAAAGTTGAGCACAATAGGAGGTCTATCCTCCAAGAAGGTAGCCTACATCTGGATCCGTTCCCTCGGACCCCGTCCGCATTCGGGAAATCCATCCCGAGTCTGAACCCTCGCAAGCCCTGGAGGACATCACAGTTATGACCGATCGGTCTCCCCGACGCCAAGAACCTTCCACCAGGTCAACCCCGTCGAACAGTTCGACTACCCATGCCGGCGACAGCGCACAGCCGGGCGGCCCGAAGTGGCGAATCGTTGCGCTCGTGGTGGTCATTGCTCTCATCATCGCCGCTATCGCCGTTATCTTCATTCAGCGCAACAATGACAGCGACTCTGCTGCTGGAGCAGCATCATCAACCACCGCGACCACGACATCTAGCACGTCGGGCATTCCCGCCGCTTCGGCCGCGAAAAAAGGCCCGGTTCCAGCCGGCTGCATGAAAACCCCCAAGCCGATCGTGCCGGTGAAATATTCCATCGACGGGATGAAGGCGTCCGCGAAGGTACTATCCCGAGGCGTAGATGAGACTGGGGCCGCTGGGGCACCGCCAAAGAATGACTCCTCGTCAATGGCTTGGTTTAACCAAGGCCCGAAGATCGGTTCCGACAAGGGGAACACTGTGTTGACCGCGCATACTTACCACAAGGGTGGGGCTCTTGGTAACCGCCTCTACGACAAAAACAACGGCATTAAGAAGGGCGACATTATCCGCCTGACTGACAAGACGGGGCAGACCGTGTGTTATCGCTACGATCACGACACCAAGGTCATGGTCAAGGACTACAACCCTAATTCAAATATCCTTTACGACAACAATGGTCCGGCCCAGGCCGCCATTGTGATCTGCTGGGATTACGTCAAGAAAACTGGAGAATTTGACTCTCGCGTCATCTTCTACGCATATCCAGTCGCATGATTTTTATCAGGCTCCATAATTTCATCTAAGGCCACCCTGAGGCGAGCGCGCACATTCAGCCACTTCTATTCTGAGGCTTATGAACCGTAGTGCGCGCTCGCCCTTTCCATCCTCGCTCCTCACAGATCTTTTAGAGGCCCTTGGAGAAAGCAAGGTCAGCCAAGATCCGCTCGACCTCGCCGCAGTAGCTCCTGATGCATCCCACTACCTGCTCACTCCTAGCGTCCTCGTCCGCGCCGGATCCACCTCCGACGTCGCTGCAGCCATGGCGGCCGCCAAACGCCACAAGGTGGCTGTCAATTTCCGCTCCGGCGGAACGAGTCTGTCCGGGCAGGGCTTGACGAACGGTGTCATGGTCGACGCCCGACGGTCCTTCCGCGGCATTGAGGTGCTCGACGGCGGCCGCAAGGTTCGCGTCCAGCCTGGGGCGACGATCGTCGCCGTCAATTCCGTCCTTGCCAGGTACGGACGCAAACTCGGCCCCGACCCGGCGTCGTCAGTGGCATGCACCCTCGGCGGAGTGCTGGCCGACAACTCCTCGGGTATGAGTTGCGGCACCGTCGCCAATTCTTACCGCACCCTCGACTCCATGATCTTCGTGTTGGCATCAGGCACCGTCATTGACACCGCTGACCCACAATGTGAGGACAAACTGGCCCATGACGAGCCGGAACTCGTCGAGACACTCATGGCACTACGAGACCAATGCCGAGAGCAGGCCCGTGCCGACGAAATCACTTTCCAATTCTCGCGCAAGAACACGATGGGTTATGGGCTCAACGCCTTCCTCGACTACGACACTCCAGCGCAGATCCTCTCCCACCTCATGATCGGTTCGGAGGGGACCCTTGGATTCATCTCCTCGGCCGTTATGAACACCGTGAAGATCATGCCAAACCTGGCCACTGCCTTGCTCCACTTCCCCACTCTTGACGCTGCCACCAAGGCACTACCAGCTTTAGTGAAATCCGGGGTGACCGTCACTGAGCTGATGGATTCCTCGTCCCTCCAGTTGTGTCGCGATGACCCGGTCAACGGTCACATCATCCCGCCAGCTCCCGGGAGCGGAGATGCCGCTCTTCTCGTCGAGTACCACTGCCCAGATCGAAAATCACGAAATGAGGCTGTCGCAGCTGGCAACTCCGTCACCTCCGAACTGGATCTGGTCAATAAGCCCACGTTCACCGACGACCCCGCTGTGCGTGGCCCAATCTGGACCCTGCGCAGTGGCCTTTATGCCAAGGTCGCCGGCACACGGCAGTCGGGCCAGACAGCCCTGCTGGAGGACATCGCCGTTCCCGTCGAAAACCTCGCCGCGGTGTGCGAAGACCTGCAGCAACTTTTCAGCGAACACAATTACCCAGAGTCGATCATCTTCGGCCATGCCAAGGACGGGAACATTCACTTCCTCGTCATCGAAGACTTCCGCAACAAAGCGGGCTTGGATCGTTACGAAAAATTCACCGAGGACATGGTGACCCTTGTCCTCAATACCCACGGCACCCTCAAGGCCGAGCATGGCACCGGACGCATCATGGCGCCCTTCGTCGCACGCCAATACGGGCCTGACCTTTACCGAATCATGCGTCAGGTCAAAAAATCAGTGGACCCGGCAGGAGTGCTCAACCGCGGCACCATCATCACCGACGACCCGAAATTGCACCTCAAGGAGGTCAAGCTCACCCCAACTGTCCAAGATGAGGTCGATCGGTGTGTCGAATGTGGGTACTGCGAACCAGTCTGCCCGTCACGGGATCTCACATTGACGCCTCGCCAGCGGATCGTCATGCAACGCGCCATCGCTCAAGCACGAGCTGACGGGGATGAAGTGCTCGCGACCGACCTTGAAGAGCGTGCGACCTACCCGGTAGTGCAGACCTGTGCCGTTGACGGCATGTGCCAAACCAACTGTCCTGTACACATCAATACCGGCGATCTGGTACGGCGGCTCCGAGCCGAACATAACCCAGCAGCCTGGCAGGCCACCTGGGATCTAGCGGCTAAGGGGTGGGGGCCCTTCGTCACGGCAGCAAGCGCCGGGATGTCAGCGATCAAACCTGTTCCCGCAGCAGCAACCAATGTCCTCACCGGAGCTGCCCGCGCCGTCTTGGGAGCCGACCGTATTCCGCAAGTTTCCGATGAGTTGCCTGGTGGTGGTAAACGACGCAGCTCCGGTCACCGCAGCGCCCCGCATGGACGCCCCGAGGTGGTGTACCTGCGGCCTGTGTCAACACCATGTTCGGTGGCGTCATGCCGGGCGAGAAGACAATCGAATTTGCGATAATTTCTCTGCTCACCGCGGCTGGGATCGGGGTGACTGTTCCTGAGGGGATCAACTCGCTGTGCTGCGGCACCCCGTGGAAATCCAAGGGGATGACACAGGGGTACGCGACGATGCGTCGTCGTGTGGTTGACATCATGCGCCAATCTACCCGAGACGGCGAACTGACGGTGATCTCCGACGCGGTGAGTTGCTCGGAAGGCTTCGTCCACGAGCTCGAGTATGAAGGTGTCAAGGACATTCGAGTAGTCGATGCTGTCCAGTACGTCGCCGACGAGGTTCTGCCTATCATGCCGGGGCTACCCAAGGTCGCGTCGGCGGCACTCCACCCAACATGCTCGTCGACCCGGATAGACTGGAACGCCTCGTTGCAGCGCTGTGCCGAAGCGGTGGCAGACGAAGTCGTCGTCGCCGACGCCTGGGGCTGCTGCGGGTTCGCTGGGGACCGCGGCATGCTACATCCAGAGCTCACCAAGTCAGCCACTCGCCGCGAGGCAACGGAGCTAGCAGAACGAGAATTCGACCTCTATCTGTCCGCCAACCGCACCTGCGAACTCGGCATGGAACGAGCTACGGGCAAGCCCTGGCGTCACGCCCTCTCGGTACTCGCCGAGCGCATGGTGGAGTATGCCCCAGCATGACCCCACGCATGAGAGCTTCTTCCAACGCTGCACGTCGGCACCGTTATCCACCGGGTTCACAATGGCCACTTCAATCCCGCGTAGCTCGACGGGGAATGGCGGTCGAGGTATGAGGGGCGTCTCAGGTGCCCCCATTCCGAATCCGGCTGGTTGGGAGTGGTATCAGTGCGCAGCATCGAACCAGGACCGTCCGACCCCAATTGACACCGTCAACGGGACCGATAGGTCCATGGCGTGTCCCATAGCGTTGGTAACGATCTCGCGAACCTTCTCCTCTTCACCCTTGGCAACCTCAAGGATGAGTTCATCATGAACCTGCAGCAACACCCGGCTTGTCAAAGCTGCCTCAGCAAGTTTCTGGTCGGTGGCGAGCATGGCCAGTTTGATGAGGTCCGCTGCCGATCCCTGAATGGGAGCGTTGAGGGCGGCACGCTCGGCCATGTCTCGGCGCTGACGGTTTGTTGAGGTGAGGTCAGGAAGGTAACGACGACGTCCCAGGAGAGTCTCGGTGTATCCCTGACGACGCGCCTGGTCAACGACTTCTTCGAGATACTCATGTACCTTTCCGAACCGGCTGAAGTAGTCGGCCATGAGTTCTTTAGCCTCACCCACGCTGACCTTGAGCTGGTTAGATAACCCATAGGCACTCAATCCATAGGCCAGTCCGTAATTCATGGCCTTGATCTTGGAACGTTGCGCCACGCTGACATCCTCGGGAGCAACGCCGAATACGTGTGATGCCGTCACGGTGTGAAAGTCCTGACCCGACTGGAAGGCGTCAATGAGAGATTGGTCCCCAGATACGTGCGCCATAATCCGCATCTCGATCTGCGAGTAGTCAGCGCTCAGGAGGGATTCGTACCCCTCACCGACAACAAACCCTTCGCGGATGCGTCGTCCCTCTTCGGTACGCATCGGAATGTTTTGAAGGTTCGGGTCCTTGCTCGACAATCTTCCAGTCACGGCAACCGTCTGCATATACGTGGTGTGGACTCGACCGTCATCACGGATCTCCTTGAGCAACCCATCAACGGTCTGACGCAACTTGATGGCGTCTCGGTGCTCGAGAAGATGGGCAAGGAAAGGATGCTCGGTCGTCTCGTACAACCCAGCCAGAGCGTCCGCGTCAGTCGTGTACCCGGACTTAGTACGCCGGGTCTTAGGCATATCGAGCTTGTCGAACAGCACTCCCTGCAACTGTTTAGGCGAGGACAGATTGATCTTCTCCCCAGCTGCTTCCCACGCAGCCTCCTGGGCTCGTGTTACCCGCTCGTCGAACTCGGAGCGCAACCCTTCAAAGATGTCCGTATCGACGGCGATACCGGCACGCTCCATTGAGATAAGGCACCTCTGTACCCCCATCTCGACATCATGCAGCAGCTCGGCCCCGCCGCGCGCCTCGACCTCTTTCTCCATGACGTCAGCCAGCCTGGTGACAGCCACTGCTCTCTCCATCGACTCAGCAAAATGGTCTTCCCCAAAATCGAGCATGGCCTGGTCAGAGTTTTCCTCTGCCTCACCCAGGGCGACGTTGAGGTGGGTACGTACCGCATCGTCAAACTTGTGGGCACGGCGATCTGGATGCAGCAAGTACGAGGCAAGCTCGGTATCACAGGTCAGGCCCGCGACCTCCCAGCCGCGCTCGGCGAGGGCCTCTACCGGACCCTTGGCTGAATGCATGACCTTAGGACGGTCTTTGTCGGCCAGCCAGGCGGCAAAGACGTCCTCGTCTTCAGGGCTCAACTCGGCGGCGTCGAACCACACTGCATTACCGTCGACGCCTCCCAGCGCGACAGCTTCCACATCTCCAGATCCACTTCCCCAGCTACCAGTGACGTCGACGCCTATGCGACCTGCAGTTGTGGACAGCCAATCATTCAATGTCCGTGGTTCCAGGACCGTCCCTGAGATCTCGAGGGTGTCGTCGACTTCATCGACCCCATCGGCATCAGATTCGGTGGCCAGGGCACGAACGCGGTCCCACAGGGTGCGAAATTCCAGGGTGTCAAAGACCGCGCGAGTAGCCTCCGGGTCCCAGGGATGACGGGCAAGCTCGGCCAGGGTGAGGTCAAGGTCAAGGTCACGGACCAAGGCATTGAGCTTGCGGTTACGGATGACGTCGTCGAGGTGATCGCGGAAGGACTGTCCCGCCTTCCCCTTAACGGTGTCGGCCTGACGGATGAGGTTTTCCAGACCGTCATAAGCCGTTAGCCACTTCACCGCTGTCTTAGGGCCAACACCGGGAACCCCGAGCAGATGGTCGGCGCTCTCCCCCACCAAAGCTGCCAGCTCCGGGTACCGTGCCGGAGGCACCAGGTATTTCTCCTCAACGGCCTCCGGCGTCATGCGAGCAAGGTCTGAAACGCCCTTGCGTGGGTAAAGCACCGTCACCTGATCGTTAACCAGCTGCATGGCGTCACGGTCCCCAGAAACCAGCAGCGTTTTGAATCCCTCTGTAGTCGCCCGGGTCGACAAAGTGGCAAGGATGTCGTCGGCCTCGTAGTTCTCCTTAGACAAGTGAACGATGCGAAGAGCATCGAGGACCTCTTTGATGAGGTCAATCTGACCGGGGAACTCTGGCGGAATAGCGGCACGACCGGCTTTGTACTCGGAGTATTCGGTGGTGCGGAAAGTGCCTCCGGCAAGATCCCATGCCACCGCGACGTGGGTGGGCTTCTCGTTACGCAGCAGGTTGATAAGCATCGCGACGAAGCCATGCACTGCATTAGTGTGCTGCCCCGTCGAGGTGGTGAAGTTCTCGACCGGCAGGGCGTAAAAAGCCCGGAAGGCCATCGAATGCCCGTCAAGGACCATGAGGATGGGCTGCGTCGTCTCGCTCATATCGTTGACTTTAGAGGACGCCACGGACAACGGGATGCGATCAAGGTGGCACACGGTGGCATGCTTCACCTGTGACGTATTCCGTTCCTGAACATCCGCTTCCCGACTGGCTGGCACAACTCGTCAGTCCTCTTGACGACAAGCTCGGCGTCAAAGTCCGAGAGATCTCACCTCACCGCTGCGTCGTCACCGCGCCGCTCGACGGCAATACCCAACCTATGGGCCTGTGGCACGGGGGCGGCTCGGGAGTCCTGGTGGAGACCGCCGGGTCGCTGGCAGCCATGGCCCACGCACGGACGCTCGAGCATTCAGCCGTGGGAACCGAACTGTCAGTCTCGCACCTGCGCCCGCCCCACGGTCATCAGGTCATCGCTACCGCGACAGCCGTGCATCTCGGTAAACGCACAACAACCCACATCGTCGAAATCGTCGACGATGAGGGCCGCATCTGTGCTATTGGAAGGATGACCTGTCAGGTCATCTAAAAGGACC
>ERZ1029854.714-NODE-714-length-11032-cov-66.304455_pt1 | contig 11032 bp, 8 predicted proteins | sample MGYA00519239_ERZ1029854 | MGnify/ENA primary metagenome ERZ1029854 (study PRJEB33666, sample SAMEA4610917) | skin metagenome | biome: Human-associated habitat; feature: Malodor aspect; material: skin | place: Philippines | collected 2015-08 ... | reverse complement strand
ATGCTTTCGTTCCCCCCACTGCTGATGTTCTAGTTCGAACACCCGAAGGGCCGCTCTATGCAGAGCGGCCCTTCTTCAGTTCACCCGGCCAGTGGTGGTTCCAACTACGAGCTCCCCGGCGACAAGATGTCGCATACGTTCGCTATCCGCACCGACAAACTGAATCATTTCCACGATTCGCCGTGCGGCCATCCGCCCAACCGTCTCGACGGGTTTTCGGACCGTGGTCAGCCCGATGAGATCCAGTCCTTCGAGGACCCCGTCTGACCCTGTAACTGAAAGCTGCCCTGGGACGTCAATTCCGAGCTTTTTTGTTGCCCTAAGCACTGCAATAGCGTTGCGGTCAAAAAGTCCCGTGATCGCCGTATATCCGTCACGGTACACAGCGTCGACCCACCGGATGAGGTCTTGCTCCTTCATTCCAAAGGTGATGGCCGAAGCAAAATCCAGACCCTTTGATGCCGCGTATGCCTTTTGCGCCTCAGCCCTCATCCACGTGCCCATGGAGCGATCCTGCGGAGCCTCTTGCATCATGATCCGCGTGTGCCCGAGTTCAAGGAGGTGATCCACGATCAACCGTGCGTGCGCTTCTTCGTCGAAACCAACCGTGTCCAGCTGCCCTGTCGGTTCGGGCCGTCCCACGACAACCAGGGGCATTCGTTGGGCAAACCGAAGGTGCTGTTCCGATTCGACTCCACCGACCGACACGAGCATGCCCTGGATCGGCATGCTAGCGAGGTTCTCCAACGCCGCCTCGGTCGACTCACGGGTCGAGTGGGTGACCGTCTGCTGGATGACATGGAACCCGAGCTCAGTCAATCCCTCGTGGAGATACCGGTTCAGCTGCGCGAAAATCGGGATATCGATGGAGCTAATCAAGAGTCCGATTGTCGGCGCAGGCTCCGCCCTCATGAGCTGAGCGGACATCGCGGGGACGTACCCCAGCTGTCTGATCGCCTGTTCAACCGCTTGCCGCGTCGTTTTCGCGACACGCGAGTCTTGCCGGATGACGCGGGAAACGGTGGACTTAGATACGCCGGCAGCTGCGGCCACATCAAGAATTGTCGGTTTCGAGCGTCGCGTCTGGAGGCCGTGTAACTCCCGCGGGGGACGGATCGGATCCATTCTGTTCAGGGCTCAATTCTCTTGACTGCACTTCTTCGGTTTTCGCACCGCGCCGCCCTACGCCGGTTTGAGACGTGACACAGCACACTAGGGAACAGAATCTACCAAAAAGAGAGCCGCGCACATTTCGCGCGCAGCCCTCTTTCCTGCAATCGCTTAGAGCACCAGCCCAAACACCGGCACCGCGATGAAGTAGGTGGCCAGGGTGATCAGCACCAGCGCGATGAGGTTGAGCCACACACCGCCCTTGATCATCTCGCCCATGGTGACGTAGCCCGAGGAGTACGCGATCGCGTTCGGGGGCGTGGCCACCGGCAGCATGAACGCACACGTTGCGGAGAGCGCGACCGGGATGGCTAGCAGCATCACGTTCATCTCGGTGGCGTCGGTAAGCCCGATGCCCACGGCCACGCCGCCCATGATGGGCAGGAAGGTCGCGGCCGTGGCGGTGTTGGACGTCAGCTCCGTGAGCAACAGCACCAGCGCCGCGACGGCCAGGATGAGCAGGATCATCGGCAGCGACGCTAGGCCCTTCGCCTTCTCACCGATCCACAGGGACAGGCCGGTAGCGGTGAACATGGCGGACAGGCTCAGACCGCCGCCGAAGAGCAGCAGCACGTCCCACGGCATCTCGTTGGCGGTCTCCCAGTCCAGCAGGCGCTTGCCGTTTGCGGTGCCCGGCACGATGAACATGAGCAGGCCGGCGATGATGCCCACGATGGCGTCGTCGTACGGGAAGTCCCAGCCGAACTGGTTGATGCCCAGCGGGATGAAGATCCAGGCCAGCGCTGCCACGAGGAAGATCAGCCCGACGGCGATCTGCGGGAAGGTCCAGGGGCCGAGCTTTTTCAGCTCGTCGTCGATGAGCTCGCGTCCGCCGGGGATGGTGTCGACTTCAGGCTTGAACACGGTGATGAGCACCCACCACGCGACGAAGGTGAACACCACGGCCACGGGCAGCCCCACCAGCATCCACTCGCCGAAGCCGATGGTGATGCCGTGGGCCTCCTCCATGTAGCCCTTCAGCAGCGCGTTGGGCGGGGTGCCGATGAGCGTGCCGAGCGAGCCAATCGACGCCGCGTACGCGATTGCCAGCATCAGCGCGGTGGCGAAGCGTTTCTGGTTGGCCATCCCGCCGACGGTGTCGGCGGTGAGCATGAGCACGGAGGTGCCGATGGGCAGCATCACCACGGCGGTGGCGGTGTTGGAGACCCACATGGACATGAACCCGGTGGCGAGCATGAAGCCCAAGATGATGCGCTTGGGGGAGGAGCCCACCACCTTGACCACCATGAGCGCCAGGCGGCGGTGCAGGTTCCAGCGCTGCAGGCCCAGCGCCATGAGGAAACCGCCCATGAACAGGAAGATCGTCGCGGACGCGTAGGGCGAGGAGACGTCCTTGAACGGGGCCACCCCCGCGATCGGGAACACCGCGATGGGGATAAGCGCGGTCGCGGCCAGCGGGATCGCCTCCGTCATCCACCACGCGGCCATGAGCACCGTGGTGGCGGCCACGATGCGCATAGAGCTCGCGGAGTACTCCACGCCTTCCTTCGCGCCGGACGACTGAGCGACGGTTTCCGCCGCACCCGAGGGGAACAGGAAGTACACGAGCGCGGCGAGCACCACGCCGGCGATCAGACCGATGAGTTGGCGGCGCCACTCGCCGGGTTCTGGTGATTTGGCCAGGTCGCCGTCCGATAGCGCGGCGGAATCTTGGAGTACGGGAGTCGACATGGGCGAAAGGTTAGCGGACACCCCCCGTTTCCCACATCGATTTGGGCAATTACACCCGGATTTGGGGGCTGCGCTGGAGTACCTCCACGCAGGCACGGACGCGGTCGAACCACCAGTCGCGGCGTTCACCCGGTGCGCGCAGCCCGTGCAGGCGGTCCGGATCGGGGGTGGCGCGGGTGACGGCCATGCACCCGTCTGTGATTGCCCGCGGCTCGGCAACGTCCTCCACGAACAACCGTTGCGTGGCCAGGCCGGCGGCGCGCGAGCTGGTGAACTTCGCGGCCACCAGCCCGGCGTCCATGCCCACCGCGGTGTCGAGGGCGCTGGCCACCGTCACGCCGAGGTGCAGCTCGCGCGCGATGCGCACAAGCCTTGCGACGCCACCTAACGGCGCCACCTTGCACACCGCCACATCCGCCGCGTGCAGCTGCGCCACCCGGTAGGGGTCGGCCGCACGCCGGATGGATTCGTCCGCCGCGATCGGCGTGCGGACGCGCCGCTTCACCTCCGCCAACTCCTCCACCGTGGCGCAGGGCTGCTCGATGTACTCCAGCTCCCCCAACTTCTCGGCGGCCTCGACGGCCTCGTCCACGCTCCACCCGCGGTTGGCGTCCACCCGCAGCCGCGCGTCGGGGCGCAGCTCGCGGACGGCGTTGACGCGCCGGAGGTCGTCGTCAAGCGACTGCCCCTTTTCAGCGACCTTGATTTTGAACGTCCGCACCCCGGGGTAGCGCGCGAGCACCGGCTCGACGCCCTCCACAGCGGGGATGGTGCCGTTGACCTCCACGCTGCCCTCCACCGCAGGCAGGCCCGTAAACGCCGCCTCGATGCCGGAGGCGAGCCACGCGGCGGACTCCTCCGGACCGTACTCGAGGAACGGGGAGAATTCGCCCCAGCCGGCGGGACCGTCGATGAGCAGGGCCTCGCGGGTGGTGATGCCGCGGAATTTCACGGCCATGGGCAGCGCGACAACGTGGGCGCGCTCGAGAATATCGTCGGCGGTAGGCAGCATGGGTGATTTATACCTCTTTATAACTCGACTGACCTATAAAGAGCTACAAAGTGGCTACTAGGTTACTGCCCCGCCCAACATATTTCTCAACGAAGCGCAACAAACACGCCACATTTCGTAAAGCTATAAACTATTTGCATGACTGATAATGCAAGATATCCAATGGCCCACTTCGGCGACACCTCTTTCCGCAGGGCAAACGTCGTAGAGGCATATCGAGAGGTCTTGCTTGTTCTATCAGCCAACCGCGGGGATCAAATCTGGTCTGGGAACAACCCTCTACGCGCCGAAATCTATAAGCAGCTGGTTCGAAAGGTATCAAGTCTCTCCAAGACGTCTGCCGACTCGCTGAGTCTTGAGAAACAAGCTCAGAGAGCGAGGACCTACACCAGCGCCCTCGTAAAAATTGGACTCTGCGACGACGAAAGGCGACCCACCGACCTCGGCCTCGCCCTCGCAGCTGGTGATCTCGATAGCGACCATTTCGAAGAGACCGCGCGTCTTCGCCCAGAAAATGCGGCGATTTTACGTGGCTTGCTTACGTACTCAATTGGAAACTCTGACTCGAAACTCTTTCCCTTTCGACTTCTTTTGCGTGTCATGCAGGAATTCGACGGATCTTTGTCTTTAGACCAGTTCAGATGGACGTTATTGGTTGCGCCTACGCTGGAACAATTCTCGTTAGATGAGCTTCGAGCTAGCTTGACAGCCCTTGAGTTGGGAACAAGTTTGGAAGAATTGCTCGAGTCCAAAGCAGCATCTACATCAATTCCTGGGGTCAAAACTTTTATTGAGACCGGACAAGAGACACCCGACCTCTTCCCCCACGGTAAGGGGCAAACCTTCCGGGTACGTTATTGGGCGTTCGTTAACGCGATTCAGGTTTTCCAGCAGAAACCATCGACTGAAACAGCCCTTCAACTCCTCGAATCGATGTCGACGAACACAGTGAAGGATGGATTTTGGACCGCTGGTCATTTCCCCACTAGAGCTCAGCTAAGGAAAATGGGGGTCCAGGGATTTTATGAGGCCATTACCTTCCCTGGTTTTCAAGGAGGAGACTTACAAGTCCTTCGCCGTAGCTTGTTGACGAATTTCACCCTCGGCAAGCAGTTAGCTCTCATCGGCGAGTACTCAGACAACAATCAGCGCCTCGCAGCAGCAACCGGTCTCTTTTCTATGGCCAACCAGAGAGTCGATATTAAGGACCTTTTCGCTAGGGAGTACCTGCTAACCGCCCCGCTGGTTGAGTTCGAAAAAGAACATGGCTCCTCGACGTCGATCCCGGCACGTGTTAGTTTTGACACCCTCTTCGGTATCGAGCATGTTGAGGCAACTTATCACCACCTTCAACGGGAATTCGGTCTACACACTGAAAAAGATGTGGCTGATTACCTGCTGCAACAGCGGAAAAGGCGATTTTACGAATCGGTCACTGCTTCCTACCCAGAAGAACGCGTCCGGCAACTTCTTACGGAGATCGCAGCTGGTTACCCCGAAGTGTCCGTTGAGACGCAAATCCGCAAGGCGTTTCCCACTGAGCCTTCGGTGCCCACGGCATATGAGTATCTAATTGGGCTCTCCGCCTACTATTCGATCGCGCCGGAGGCCGACCCACTCACCCTCTTTGGAATGGCCCTCGACGCTGATTTTCTGCCGCTCAGCCCAGCGCCTGGTGGACGAGGCGATATTGAGATTTTCACAGAGAATACGGCGCTCCTGATCGAAGTCACTCTAATGAACCCAGCCAACCAGCGCCGCAATGAACTGGAACCTGTTCTAAGACATGCCTCGAATTTCCATTCCGAGTTCTCAGATTCCTTAAGGGTCTACACCGTTTTCGTTGCTAATCAGATCGATCCAAACGTTAACACCGTTTTGAGTTTCGCTCGGTTCATGCCCCTAACCGCAACCATGGGAAAGAACCGCAAGACGGTAAACCCTGACATTGAATGCAGAAGCACCCGGCAGTGGCTGGAGATACTGTCTCGTGGTCCCAGCATGGATGAGTTTCTTGAAACGGAATTCGGCGACAGACCGACCACTTCCGAAGAGTTATTCAGGAAGATTGAGTCGTCTCAGAAATTGGTCACTGCTACCTCTATTGAAGGGCCGGATTCCTTGCGTTGATACGAAGAGTTGGCATAGGACTTCTCAAGTTTGCGGAGTGTGAAACTTTCCTGAGCCACCCATTCAAGAAGCAGCACGTGCTCAAGGCCTTTATTTTCAGACACGTTAGACAAAACGAACGGTATCCCTCGAGCGGACAGCCTTGATAATCCTTCAAGGAGATCTACTTCGTCCTTTATCGACCATCCGTTTTTCTCGTTATATGGTGCCAACCCAAGCAGATACGGTGGATCGCAGTAGACGAGATCGCCCATTTGAACGTCCGCCAAGACTTCTCGAAAATCTCTACTCGTAAAGTCGGGGTCCATGTCGTGAAGACGCTGCATAGTGGACTGGAGGTTAGCTCGTACCCGCGCATTGAAATCCCTCTTGCCGACGGGCATATTGAATTTTCCCAAACCGTTAAATCGGATCTGATTGTTAAATGAGAAAACGATTGCTGTAAAAAATGCTATTGCACGTTCATCCGTACCGCGTGGTTGTAAATCTAAATGCTCTCGGAGTTTGTAATACTGAGTTTTGTTGAACTGGCCCAAGCCATTCGAAGAATTAGCCCCATACGCCTCGTAACCGTATCGCCTCGAGTCGCTCAACCCGAATCTCGAGACGAGCTCCTCGATCTCAGCCGTTAGATTTGCATAATCCCAGTCCCTAAAAACTCTGCCGAGGTTAATCACATCCTCGTTGCGGTCGTTAAAGGAAACTCGTTCTACTCCGCAATTCAAGCCCACGGTCATGCCACCACAAAAGATATCCATAAAACGTTGTGGCGATTTTGGAGCAGCTTCGAAGATAGGGCGAAGCTGGGGCATCAGGGCTTTTTTGTTACCTACGTAATTCAGAGGACTTTTAACGAAAACCGGCGTCTCCTCCTTGTGCGAATTCGCAGTTCGCTCAGCCGTAGATCTTCCAACATGGCAAACAAAAAGGCGCTCGGAAACTCCACCAATCCTAGACTTCCCTGTTGTAAACGGACGATGATCTACCTCTTGGATCTCCACCTTGCCTTTCCTTGAAAGAATTTCGAAGATCTCATCGTCGGAAATTTTCGCGGCTGAACGAGAGTTTCCACGGGCACCGGTGTCGTTGTACGACAAAACGATTGTTCTAACATCCAACGACTGTACGAGGTCCCCCAGAGCGAGTGGCGCAGACTGCGTGGAAAATGCACTCCGAATGTGACGTCGATCCATCTTTCGCGCCTTGAAATGCACTTCCGGCTTCTGCCAGTCGGTTAGATTTTCCAACACGTGGTACATATCGCCATACTGACGAGAATTGTAAGGCGGGTCTAAGTATGCGACATCCCATTGCCCCCTTTTCGCCAGTGCGTTGGCATCGTCGCTGATAATCTCCGCGCTTCCTGAGAAAGATTCGATCTTTGGCATACCGAACACCACACGAGGCGTATCCTCCGCACCCGGACGGAATGCATCGTAATGACCGACGGTGTTAGCAACCTTGTCAGCGCCGTATATTGCTGACGCAATGAGTATGTCTTTGCTTCGGCCACTGAACTCTTCAGCAATCTCGCGAAGATGGCCGATGAGGCGAGCGTTGACTTCCGAGAAGTAAGCTCCGCCAAACGTGTGCGAGAAATAGTTTTCGGAAAGTCCGGTAGCGGAATCTATCGCATTCACGGAGGCAATCACTTCCTCCAATTCACACAAGTTCACCGTCTCTGACCCGAAGAAGGCGTTATGGATCGCTGCGTTGGAGTGCAGAAGATCATTAAAAGTCACTTTCATCCCATTACGCAGAAAACCCTGCCCCACTAGACCCGTGCCGGCGAAAATATCAACAACGCTTTTGGGCGTGTAGCTCAGCCCTGCGCATACGGCGAGGATGTTTGGAAGAACCAAGCGTTTTGATCCCAGATAACGTCGGTTTTTCAGCTCGAAATACCTCACCCATCAGCACCTTTCCATTTATGCATCTCCAAAAGAATAGAGGAAAGTAAGGGCTGCGTAAAAATGTCTGTCTTGGAGCTCCGTTTGCCAGGGCTGTTATATCCCCGGACGCTTGGTCAGCACGAGTGCGACCGGCCCCTTCGGCTTCGGCCTGTCCGCGCACGTCATGCCGTTGGCCGCGGCGGCGATGCAGGAGCCGCAGTTGCCGCCGGCGCAGGACGAGCCGAGCTCTTCCAGGGTGAGGTGCCCGGTGCGCTCCAGGTGGTGCACCACGGCGTCCACCGTGGAATCGGTCAAACCGGTGGCGCGGCGGATGTCCGCGCGGGAGCGCGCGCCGTCTCTGATCGCGGCGACCACCGCCTGCATCGGGCGCATCAGACAACCACCTTCAGCAGCTGGAACGTAGCCACCGCCAGGGCCCACGCGAGGGTGAGCTGGCCGACGAGCCCGAACAGGGTCCACTTCCACCCGATCTCCCGGCGCTGCGCCGCCAGGGTGGCCACGCACGGGGTATAGGCCATGAGGAAGATCATGTAGGCCCACACCGCGGCGATCATGTGCCCGCCGGAGGCTTGCGTGAAGTCCGCGCGCACCGCGGAAGCGAGGTCGGACGTGCCCTGCTCTTCGGGCGCAAGATCGGACGGGTCATCCAGCGCGTAGGTCTGCGCCCAGGTGGAGATGACCGCCTCCTTGGCCAAAAAGCCGGTGACCAGGGGGCCGGTGAGCGACCAGGAGCCAAAGCCCGCCGGCTCGAACACCGGGGCCACCGCCCCGGAGGCGACGCCGTAGACGGAATCCGCCGGTGCAAGGTCTTCGTCGCCAAACCCGTAGCCGCCGACCGCGGGCGTGGACTGCAGCGCCCAGATGACCACCACGGTGGCCACGATGATCCCGCCCGCGGTGTGCAAAAAGCCCTTCAGGCGCGACCACATCACGCTGAATGTCAGCCGCGCGGTGGGCAGCTGATAGGTGGGCAGGTCGATCACCAGCGGATCCGAGCCCATCGTGCGCCACAGCGTGTTTTTCAGCAGCAGGCCCGCCAGCACCACCAGCGCGATAGAGACCACGTACATGGCAAACACCACAGTGCCCGCGTGGTCCGGGAAGAACGTCTGCGCCAACATCACGTACACCGTCAGGCGCGCGGAGCAGGACGTAAACGGCACCAGCAGCGCGGTCAGGCGGCGCTGCTGCGGGGTGGCCAGCACGCGCGTGGCGGAGATCGCCGGCACGTTGCAGCCGAAGCCCACAATCAGCGGGATGAACGCCTTGCCCGGCAGCCCGATGGCTCGCATGAGCCGGTCCGCCACCACGGCGGCGCGCGCCATGTAGCCGGAGTCTTCCAAAACCGCCAGGCACAGAAACATCAGCGCCATCAGCGGCACAAACGTGAGCACCATGCCCACGCCGCCGATTAGCCCGTTGACCACCAGGCCCTTGACAAACGGGTAGTCGAGCCCGATACGCTCCAGCCCCGCGCTCGCCCAATCCGACAGCGGGCCGGTGAAAAACGCGTCCAGGGCGTCCTGCAGCGGCGCGGCCACGGTGGTGGTGATCTGGAAGACCACGAACATCGCGGCGAAGAAGATCAGCGGGCCCCACACCGGGTGCAGCACGAAGCGGTCCACGGTTTCGGTCAGGGTGTCGCGGTGCTCGTCGCGGACCGTCGCGGCGGCCACGGCGTTGTCAATGAACTCGAAGCGCGCGTCGGCCTGCTCGAACTCGTCGCCGGCTGCTGTGTCGCGCACGGGTTCGGCGGGCTGTTGCAACTGCCTTGCGACGAGCTCCGCAACCCCGCCGACATCCCTCCGCCGCGGATCCAGCGTCACCACCGGCACGCCCAGTTCCCGCCCCAGCGCCACCGGATCCACTTCGAGGCCCTGCTTGGCGGCCACGTCGCTCTTGGTCAGCACGACCACGACGCGGTAGGGGTGCTCTACAAGCTGCGCCACCAGGTACAGCCCGCGCGCCAGGTTGGAGGTGTCCACGGCGGCGAGCACGATGTCGGGGCGGTCGTTCCCGGAGGCGTCGTCAAGCAGCAGCTCTCGCGTGAGCGCCTCGTCCGGGCTGACGGGGTCCAGCGAGTACGCGCCCGGGAAATCGATGATGTTGTACGTGGCGCCGCCCGCGCGCCAGACGCCGCGGGAGACCTCCACGGTGGTGCCCGGGTAGTTGCCCATGGTCGCGCTCGCGCCGGTCAGGGCGTTGAACAGCGTGGACTTGCCGGCATTTGGTGCGCCGACCAGCGCGATAGTGGGCGTGCCTACCGGAGCAAACTCAGCGACCGGCGCGCCGTGGCAGTCAGCCATTTACGCCGCCTGCTCAGCCGGGGCAATGGCGATCTGGCGCAGGGTGTCTGCGCCGAGGGCGTAGTGGGAGCCGCTCACCTTGATCACGCGGCCGCCACCGGCGGTCTTCTGCATCACGGTGACGTTCGCGCCGGTGCGCAAGCCCAGTTCGCGCAGGCGGCGGGCCGTCGGGCAGCCAACATTGGTGATGGTGGCGTGGTGACCGACGGGGACGTCGAAAAGCATGTGCTCGTGCATGCCTCAAATATTAAAGCAAGGCTGCCCTAACTAAAAGGGGGTAGTGGGTACGATTACCCCCATGCAGTACTCCACCGCCCAGCCCTTTGACCCCGCCCAATGGCGCGAGGTCGACGGCTTCGACTTCACCGACATCACCTATCACCGCCACGTCGGCGACACGCGCGCCGACGGCATCGTGCGCATCGCCTTCGACCGGCCCGAGGTGCGCAACGCGTTTCGCCCCCACACCGTGGACGAGCTTTACCAGGCGCTGGACCACGCGCGGCGTGACCCGTCTGTGGGCGTGGTGCTGCTCACCGGCAACGGGCCGAGCGAGAAAGACGGCGGCTGGGCGTTTTGCTCCGGCGGCGACCAGCGCATCCGTGGCCGCTCCGGCTACCAGTACGCGGGCGGCGAGACCGCCGAGACGGTGGATACTGCGCGCGTGAAGGCCGAGGGCGGGCGCCTGCACATCCTGGAGGTGCAGCGCCTGATCCGCACGATGCCGAAAGTGGTCATCGCGGTGGTGAACGGCTGGGCGGCCGGCGGCGGGCACTCGCTGCACGTGGTGTGCGACATGACCATCGCCT
>ERZ1029854.707-NODE-707-length-11103-cov-98.309106_pt1 | contig 11103 bp, 9 predicted proteins | sample MGYA00519239_ERZ1029854 | MGnify/ENA primary metagenome ERZ1029854 (study PRJEB33666, sample SAMEA4610917) | skin metagenome | biome: Human-associated habitat; feature: Malodor aspect; material: skin | place: Philippines | collected 2015-08 ... | reverse complement strand
GAAATGCTGATTTAACGATTCATGAAGATGGCGCTGAAGACTTACTTATCGAAATCGAACGTTTCTTAAAAGAACGTAAAAGTGGTTCTGCTGTACGCTTAGAAGTCGACAATCGTACAGCCTCTATCGAAGATTTAGGATGGTTAACAGACACTTTAGAAGTGGATGAACAAGACGTTTACTTACTTAACGGACCTTTAGATTTAACATTTATCTTTGGCTTAGTTGATCATCTATCCCATAAATTAAAATACTTAACATATGATAAATATACACCACAAATTCCACGTTCATTAGGTAACAATAATGTGTATGATCTTGCATTAAAACGTGATGTCTTTTTCCATCACCCATACGAATCATTTGAGCCTATTGTAGACTTTATTCGTGAAGCAGCTGAAGATCCTAACACGATTGCGATTAAACAAACGCTTTATCGTGTAAGTAAAGATTCACCCATTATTAAAAGCTTAAAAGAAGCGGCTGAAAATGGTAAACAAGTGACTGTCCTTGTAGAATTAAAAGCGCGTTTCGACGAAGAAAATAACGTTCATTGGGCACGTATGTTAGAAGATGCAGGTTGTCATGTTATTTATGGTATGACTCATTTAAAAACGCATAGTAAAATTGCTCTAGTCGTTAAACGCATCGGTGGCAAATTAACTTCATTCGTACACTTAGGTACAGGTAACTATAACGATAAAACTGCAAAACTATACACAGATATGGGTGTGATTACGACAGATACATTAATTGCTGAAGATGCCATTAATTTCTTTAACTATTTAAGTGGTTACTCAGTTAAACCTGAATATAATAAATTAATTGTCGCACCATTTGATATTCGTGACGTCTTTATTGATCGTATTGATAAAGAAATTGCAAGTCATCGTCAACATGGTAACGGTAAAATTATGATGAAAATGAATTCCTTAACTGATAAGGCTATCATTGAAAAATTATTTGAAGCATCTCAAGCGGGTGTTACCATTCAACTTATTATTCGTGGTATCTGTTGCCTAAAACCAGGCATTCCAGGTGTCAGCGAAAATATTGAAGTTGTAAGTATTGTAGGTCGTCTATTAGAACACTCTCGTATTTATTACTTCTACAATAATGGTGACGAACGTATTTATTTATCATCTGCAGACGTCATGACACGTAACATGATTAAACGTGTTGAAATCTTATTCCCTGTAGAAGATAAAGAAATCGGTAAACGTCTTGTAGACTTTATGAATTTACAATTATCTGATAATCAAAAAGGACGTTATCAAGATCAGTATGGTGAGTATCATTACGTTCAAAATGATTTATCTCCATTAAATTCACAAGCTTACTTGATGAAAGAAGCAGTTAAGTATGGTAAAAAGCTAAAAAAGGAGGCAACCCAGCCTTCAGGAATGCCCGTCGTTTCTAAAAGAAGAGCTAGCTGGGTCAATCGTCTTCGAAACACATTAAAAAAATAATGTGACTATAAAATAGCCAAGTCGTGTCATTCATCAGCACGACTTGGCTTTTTAATTTATTTCTCAGGATGGTCATACCAGTGTTTTAAGAATGTATATAACACATCACTATAAGTTTGAAGTTCTTGTGCTTCTATCTTTTCATCTACACTATGAGCTTCTTCTAAACTACCTGGACCATATAAAATTGTTGGAATATCAAAATGAGCTGTCCAACCTCCATCTGTCACTGTGGTACTCATACCATGTTTCATTTGACTGTGATGAACGTGATAATGTGCATCTTGTAATTGTTTAAAGCCTGGATGTTCTAATGGAATAGTAAAACTCGGGAAAATTTCTCCTTTATCTTCTATCATTGATTCACCGCCCCATTCGAACTGTAACGGGTTCTCTCTTAGCCAAATGTCTGCATCTGCAACACGATTTAAATACGCTTCTATCTCTTTTGTAACGTCGTCATAACTTTCATTCGGTAAATAATGAACCGTAATCCATAAACGACATTCATCAGCAATAAAAGCAGGATGGCGTCCTCCTTCAATCACTGCTGGATTAATCGTATTCGCACCTGGTGGCATACCAGGACTATATTTCATCACTGCCCAGTGCTGTTCAAGTTCATTCAGTGCTTGAATGATTTTGGTCATTTTTTCAATTGCACTCGCACCAAATAAACCTCCACCTGCATGAATCGTTTGACTACGTGCGCCATCATGAATGGTATTCTTACTTTTAACCGTAATCCATCCTGTAATGACCCCACCTTGTCCAAGTGCCATATTTTCACTTGTATCTAATACTAATGCCAAATCTGCTTGAGGACTAATTTCACATGCGCGTTTCGTTCCCGCTTCACCCACTTCTTCTCCTACTACAGATTGCACGACAATATCTCCTTTAGGTCGTCGTCCTTCTTGATGTAACTTTTCAAGCACATAAAACAGCGAGGCCATACCGCCTTTCATATCACTCACACCACGACCATATAGCCATCCCTCTTTTTCAGTCAGTTGAAACGGTGGATATTGCCAATTAGAATCATCGTCCACATTCGCCACATCTACATGACCATTGAGAATTAATTTAGGTGCATCCTCATCTTCCCCTTTTAATGTTGCGACGATAACACTATCATTTTCATATAAATATTCACGTTGAATATCAAAATTTAGTGTTTTTAATAAGTGTTCAATGTCATCTTGTAAAGGATCCGTATTACGTCCAGGGGGACTCTCCGTATTATATTTAACTAATACATCTAACAATTCAAATAAACGTTGTTCCATCACTTTATCACCCTTTTAAGTTATATGATCTTTCAATATAAGTGTAACATTTCAACACTCATATTGAAGGGTAAAAAGGAGCGTTTCCTACCATAGGCAAGAAACGCTCTTATTCTCATTAGATTTAAACTGGACGAACGACGACTTCATTAACGTTTACATGTGCAGGTTGCGTCACTGCATAGATTACCGCATCAGCTATATTCTCAGGATCTAATTTCTTTCTATCACCAAAGTCATATCCTTCTGTCATAGGTGTATCTACCATTCCTGGTAAAATACTGGTTGATTTAATACCCGTTCGCGCAAGCTCTTTTTCTAAAGCTTCTACAATACGTAATACAGCAGATTTCGTTGCACTGTATAATGCACTCGTCTTATTAACTTCAAAGCCTGAAATAGATGCCATATTGACAATATGACCACTAGATTGTTCTTCAAAATGAGGAAGTACGGCATTCAGACCATATAACAATCCTTTAATATTCGTATCAACCATTTTATCCCAATCGTCTACTTTGTAATCTGTGATTTTAGAAGATAAGTTAATGCCTGCACAATTGACAAAGATATCAATTTTTCCAAATTTAGCAATCGCATTTTCTACGAGCGCATCAACGTCATCACGATACATCACATTGGTTGGCGTAATAAGATAGTCTCCTTCATTCAAATGTTCTGCAACACGTTGTAACTTCTCATCACTACGACCAGCTAGCACAACTTTAGCACCTTCTTCAGCAAGTCGTTTGGTCGTTGCTTCACCAATGCCACTACTCGCACCTGTAATCATCGCAACTGTATCTGTTAATTTAGCCATATTCATCATCCTTTATTGTTGTTTATTCATCCATTTCCATAATTCTTTATACATAAACGTCATTATCAATTTAAAGTCTCAATTATAGATTGTAATTTAAACTTAAACGTAATAAAGTGAAGATATATGACTATAAATAAAGGGGAATAGATATGTCTGTGATTGCGAAAGATTTTAGTCCATTAGTTCAAGCATTACGTCAAAAAGTAGGTCGCACAAGTTTTTCATTTCGTTTCGAAGATTTATTTACTAAAGAAGAGTGGTTACACATGAGTGTCAAAGAACGTACACGCCAAGAAAGAGAATTTATTGCACGAATGGATCACATTCCAAATATTCGAATGCCTTTTTCTAGTGAAGATGGCTATAAGTTCAAATTGTATAATCAAGAGTACCAATATAATGAAGTGAAGAACAATTTTAAATCTTTATCATAAAAATAAACCCGCATCAAGGGAAGTGAGATGCGGGTTTCAACACATTATCTAAAAATGATTGGGGGTATATTTAGGGTATGCCCTCGATTGCTCACCAACGAGGGCATGACATTATACGTTCATGAATGTTATAGGAGGTCATTCAATTCTGTATTTTAATTTGTAACTAGTGTTTTACGTTCGAGACCATAGAAGTATAAACGTTCAGCATCTAAATAAGACATTGAATCAATTGTCATATATCCATCTTTTATATCACTAATTAATCCTTGGTTTACGCCTGTTTTTAAATAAATATCGTAGCTGCCTTCTTCAGAAAAGATAACGCCTTCTATTACTTTTCTCATTAGTATCACTCCAATTACTTATTCCTTACAATTCTTATCATACACGCTTTTTTTTATTTTAAAAGGGATATGTGATGATTTTCACAAATAGTTCAATAATTTAAAAATTTGTTTGTTCATTTTTTCACATGTAAGTTGAATTTAAATGACAAGTATGTTAAAAGGATTATTTTTTTAGTTTCGATAAGATTGAATTTAGTATTTCTAACTTACTTTTATTATTACAATATGACTTAATTATCAAAATTAAATCTATAGAATATGCATAAATATATCCAAACTTCTTTTCTTGTCCTTCCACAGAAGTTGAGCCAATAAATTCATAATTAGTACCTAACACTTCTGGCATAAAAAATAAATTTGTTATTTCTTGGTAATCATCTTTTAGAGATAAGTAGTAAAATAATTGCTTTACTATACTTTCCCATCCAGGATATTTTTTTTCATTCCTATTTTGAATAGAATAATATTTAGCATCTATAATAATTAAATCTTTATTTTTTTTTATTAAAATATCTGGAATTTGTCTAGAATATTTCTTTTCATGATTAATTTCCCAATATGGCTTAGGGATATTTTTAGCTATTTTATTATTATGTCCAAAAGTTTCTTTCAACATATCTTCCCAAATAAAATAAAAATATGGCGTTACTAATTCGTAACTTTCATTGCCATTTATTTTTCCTTTTAGAATAGTCAATAAACATTGAATTAGTTGTATTTCTCTTTCTTTAAAAATTAGATTTAACTTTTTCTCTAGGATAACTATCTGTTGTTCCAAATCAATATTAAGAGGATATTTTTCAATATCAATATCTAAGTCATATAACCAAGACATTTTTTTCAAGCAATCATAAAGAATATTATTATGTATCTTCCGTATATAATCATCAAACTGCATGCTATTATTTTTCGTGATTAGTTCAGTATAAATATATTGTTCGTTTTGAATTATTGGTAGTTTATTTTTTATTGTTCTATTCCAATCTATTTTTCCATATCCATTTATTTCTTTTTTTTCTATTGTTTCTAAATAAAGCCCATTTTTTCTATAATCATTAATTATCCATTCATAAACAGCTCGGTTTTCAACCATTCCCTCTTTTTCTCCAAGCCAATCTTTTTCTTCTTCATGTAATTGTATATTATTTCTATATTTATTTATTGCATTAAACAGATACTTTCCATTTTCATTTTCAATATTTTTATTTTCACTTATTTTATAACCCTTAGGAAAAAAAATATACCAAAGATTATTAAACATGGATAAACCACTAATTTCGCATCTATAGAAATTGTTTTCTTTAAGAGAAAAATATTGCTTATCGATATAGATCTTAGGAATATAATCTTTTTTATAGTATTCTCCTTCTATAAAATATCTATGTTCCATTTTAATTAATTTCATCCTTTACAAGTTTTAGACGGTTACACAATTCTTCTTCAAAGCATCCTATCCCATCTTTATTAAAAGAATCTATTAATTTTGAAAACATTTTACTTTCTCTGAATAATTTATGTCTATTATATCGTACTACATCATCCCAAAGATATATCAATAATTTTGAAGCAATTAATTTTTTATCATTTAATTCTAATTTATTTAAAAATCTTTGCCCTATTAATCGGTCTTCATCAACGCCAATTTCAGTCAAATAATCATTTAAAATAGGAGCGAATTGTGCCCACTTCATTTCAAATCCAGCTATATCTAAACTATTTAAGTCACTTTGATTAAAATCAATAGGCACATATTCAAATAACCATCTTCTCTTAAAAGCACTATCTAATACATATACACCCTGGTCTGCACTATTCATTGTGGCAATTATTTCAAAATTAGATGGCAAATAAATATAATCACATTTCTTTCCTGTGCTCTCCTCAATATATTGGCATACATCTTTATTTCTAATTTTGTATTTACTTTTGCCATTGATATCTCTATCTAATAGTTGAAAAACGTCTCCAAATACAGCAGCAGTATTAGCTCTGTTCAGCTCTTCTATTATAATTCCATTCATTTCATTTTTATTGTTAACAGTTTTGACTAAAACATCTATAAATATACCGGGTACAAACTCATAACTTATTGATTCATCCTCTCGTTTAACTGGTCTCAATCCCCCTATAAAATCAAAGTATGAATATTCAGGATGAAATGTTACTCTTTCATAATTCGGATAGTTATTACTTACAATATGTGATTTCCCTGTACCTGGAGCTCCATAGTATATTTTATTTTTTCCTCCACATTTTCTATCGATATCATCATAAAAATTTTCTGTATTTTGAGAATCATTAGATTTAGAATTGGTTAGAAAATCATAATATAAACTCATAGCATTTTGTATATCGAATTCTATTTTAACGGCTGATCTTAAATTTTGATCTGAATTTTTTAATAAATTATCAATTTCTTTTTTTATATCAATACTTAATTTATTATTCACTAGTTTTTGTTTGAAGATTTCAACATCTTTTGCAAAATCTATATTCGTTGAATGACTTGAATTATAATTTTTGTTCCCTATTTCTAAATAACCAATTATATCGTTAGAATTATCAATTTTATTAGAATCTAACCAATTTTTAAATGCCTTATACACTATAATTCACACTCCTTTATAATAATCAAAAATATTCTCTTTACTTTTTAAAGCAGCATCCATATTTTCGATATTCACCTTGTTAACTACTAAATTCTCATACTGTTCAATTTTATACTTAACTAATTCAACCTTTTCAGGATTTATTTCAATAAATTTTTCTTTATCGTTAATATTTAATGTTTTTAAATCTTTATAAATTTTATAAAATCTTAAATTATTAATCTTACTGTTTACTTTTTTTACATAATCAGTATATTTAGCTCTTGAAATTATAATAGAATATACACAATTATATACTTCAAAATAATTATCTAAAAATACTACAAAAACTTTAAATTCCATATAAGAAATTTTATATTCGCCTGTAATATTCCCTACTAATAATAAAATTTTATATAATATGAACAACGGGTGAACAGTAAACTTATTATTGGATTTTTGCTTAGCATACTTAAAGTCGAAATACATTTTTTCAACTTGACTTTCAAATATGTCATAATAACTATCTAAGTTGTCGAACTCTCCATTACATCTTTCGTATATTTGATCAAATATGTGTGTAGGGATTTTACTACTATAGTTATTTGCATGACTTACTAAATATAAATATTCTCCATTGGATATGCGCCGGTGATTAGCTTTTTTTAAATCTGGACGATGAGTATCTCTTTCAATTTTAAAATATTCTTCAAAATTAATATTTTGTTTACTATTTTGGTACTGTTTCAGTATACTGATAGCAAAACATATTGTTTTAATATCCCATTCCTGTTTTACAGCGTACCAGTATTCATCGTTTATACTTTCTGATTCTAATTTTGATTTTAATTTATCTTTTACTCTCATTGATTTTCCCTTTTCACTATGTTATTTAGTATTTCAGCTATAATCTTACCTAAAAGAGGTGGAACTGCATTTCCAATTTGTTTACCTATTGAAGTTTTATTTCCAATAAATATAAAATCATCGTCGAATGATTGAATTCTAGCTGCTTCTCTTGGTGTAAGTGCTCTATTTAAATCAGGATGAATAACTCTTCCAGCAGAAGGAGTGTCAAACCTAGTTGTAATAGTGTAGGATGGTTTATTCCATTCCATACGTCCGTAAGCACCACTATGAACAGATTTCGTTCTTTCATTTTCTGGTAAATTTTTAAAATTTTCACCTTCTTTTATTAAAGATATCTTTCTTAAAGTATTTTCATCATGAACGGGAGCTACATGATTAAATAAAATATCAGAATTTTTCCTTCTTTCTATTTGATACTGTGTTAAAGGATCATTTAAATATATATTTTCAATCAAACCTTCTCCAGTATTTAAATAGTTTAAATCACTTATTGCATCTCTTAAAGTAATTACATCTTCTTTAATATATTTAGAAAGTTCATCTTTTAAATTAATATTATATGATTTAGACCCCACTATAAGAAGTCGTTTTCTCTTTTGTGGAATTCCTAATTTTGATGTATCTACCAAATAATAATCAACATTGTATTTTCCATTTTTAAAACTTTTCTCATCTTCAAATATTGAAATAATTTCATTAAGAATATCACCATTTTTTATATTTAATAATCCTTGAACATTCTCAAAAACAAAAAATTCAGGTTCAAAATATTTTAATACTTCAAAGTAGTATTTAAATAAATAATTTCTAGGATCTTCAATAAATTCTTTATTTTTACGAATTCGTTTCCCAGCCATACTAAACCCTTGACAAGGAGGCCCTCCTATAATTACATCTATATTATTTAAATAACTCTCATATATTGAAGATTGTTTCGGTCCGACTTTTTTCAAATACTCTATAATTTCTTGATCAATATTTGAGGCAAAGTCTTTAATATCTTTATTTATCATAATAGTTTCAGGATGATTAATTTTATAAGATTTTGCTATAGTTTTATCAATTTCATTTGCTAAAACTATATTGTAATTTGCTTTTTTAAATCCTGTACTAAATCCACCTACTCCAGAAAACAAATCTATTACATTCATTTCTCATTTACTCCTTTTTTAGAATTATATTTTTCTAATTCGTCATTCATTCTTGAACTAATTTGATAAGTTCTGATGTATTCAATTTCTTTCTCATTTAAAGAAAACAACTGATTAATGAATATATTAATTTCGTCAATTATAATTTTTGATTTTTTGTGTTTAAATATATATTCAGTTTGTTTTGAACCTATATATTCTTTATTTAACTCAATATCCTCAGATAATCTTTGGGCTAAAGTTTTTATTTTTTCTTCTGATATACTTAAATATTTCTCATAATTAAATGAAAGAACTTGCAATTCTTTATTTGTGATGTGCCACCCATCTGATATAGTTTCCCACAAATAAAAGAATATATCCGAATTAATAATTAAGTAATAAAGATCGCGATCTTTTTGTGAAATAAAGTTCATCTTTTTATATTCTTTACCATTTTTAATTTGTAAAAATGATTTAACCCAAAAAGTCATTCTTTGACTTAAGTACAAAGAAAAATCCCCAGAATCAAACAATAAATCAGAAAGCGACATATTACCTTTTGTAAGTTTATTATAAATATTTTTTTCCATTATATTTCCTATTTTAGGAATGAATTTTTCATCAATGTTATTATTAAAAATAAATTCAATATTATTAAATAGTTTTTTTCTATCTTTTTCGTACCAATGAATATATTTTGAAGTAAATACTTTCGATGTCATTCTTTCATTTTTATTTGCGAACACTATTGTTACTTTTTGATGCACACCATTAAATAATGATGCTGGTCTATCGGCAAAAGTTAAAAAATAAATTTCTTCACAATCTTTCAATAACAAATCTCTTAAACTCCCCATACGAGCTGTAGAAATAATTGATATCGGAACAACTAAACCTATTTCACCATTTTGATCAATTAACTCTAAAGATTTTTCAATCATATATGCATACACATTGCCTGCCTTTATACTTTTAAAATTTTCGATCTTATAATTTTTTCTAATCTTTGAATATTCAATATAAGGAGGATTACCTACTATTAAGTCAAATTTATTAATATTTAACTTCTTTAACTTTTCTTTATCAATTAATAAAGAATTTCTAGTATAAAGATTCAAATTAAGAATATCTTTTACATCTGTATCATATTTTCTAGATAATTGTAAGTATTTCAAAACAAATCTAAATTTAGCCAAGTTTACTGCATCTTCCATCAAATCAATGCCATAAATATTATTTTCAAAAATGTCATTAATCAATTGTGTATAATTAATTTTTTCATTGATTAAGTTTTTTAGCTTTTTAATAACTTCAATTAGTATATCAATAATATTAATTAAAAATGCTCCAGTTCCCACAGAAATATCAGCAATTTTAATATTAGTTATAATAGAAATTATTCTTTTTATTTCTAATTCTTCAAGATTTATTACGTGTGTCCAAAATTCACTTTCAATATCTTCTATATTAATTTTATAATCTATTAATTTCGAATTATTTATAATATATTTATATAAACTAGTTTTATTAATATATTTAATTGTATCAAGAGGTGTATAATATGCCCCATTCTCCCTTTGATTAATAAATTTTTCGAAAACGTTTCCAAGAATATCTGGTGTTAACGAATCACAGTTATTTACATTTAAAGTCCAACTATAATTATTTACAATATCTTCTATTTTTTTTTCAATACTTTTTTCAATAATTATCTCTTCATTTATTAAAAATTTGATCGAATTTAAAAAGAAGAGTTTATACTCTGTCATTTCGTTTACTTCAGAAAACTTTTTTAAAATTTTATAATTTAAAAATCTAATTACTTCAATGTCATTTAGGTAAGTATACTCTTCTAATATTTTAACCATTTTCTTATAATCTCTATAAAATTTATTTATTAACCTAGTGTTATTATAATTCATTTTTAACTCCTGATTTTACGAATATATGTTCTATATATTATATATTTATTATGGGATATGCTCAATGGAATTAGTAATTTATTAAGCTGATTTATTGTAGCAATAAAAATATGACTTTTTATTTTTTATTAATGTTAATCAACTTTTCTCGTTATTTTCCCTAAAAGTGCTATTATTAGTCGAATTATTGCTATTGCAACATCTATGATATTCAAATTTTATATT
>ERZ1029854.703-NODE-703-length-11189-cov-60.955811_pt1 | contig 11189 bp, 12 predicted proteins | sample MGYA00519239_ERZ1029854 | MGnify/ENA primary metagenome ERZ1029854 (study PRJEB33666, sample SAMEA4610917) | skin metagenome | biome: Human-associated habitat; feature: Malodor aspect; material: skin | place: Philippines | collected 2015-08 ... | reverse complement strand
TCTAAGCGTGTCCTGCTGCGCTGCGGCGCAGCACCACCGCGCACAGCCCGGCGGCAAGTGCCCAGCCGATGAGCCAGAACGGTGTGGTTGCCATGAATTCGGTGTCGGGCGCGATGAAGCCGAGCCCGATGAGCACCACCGCCGCCAGCAGCGCGCCCACCTGGGTGCGGGAACCTGTTTGGTTGGTGTTGTAGGTGGCAAACGCACCGACGATGGCCACCGCGGCGATCACTGAGAGCACCTGCGGGGTAATCGGGAACGTGGCATCGCCTCGAAGCAGCGCCAGCACGGCGTAGAGCACGAGCACGAGCGCAATGCCCAAAAATGCGCCGCCGACGCGAAGTTGCACTGGAACCATTCCGAAAACCCTACTGGTTTTCGTACCAGCCCCAGATGATGGCGCGGCCGAGCGAGTGGAAGTTCAGGTTGAAGCCGAGCTGGGTGGGGTTGGCAATCTCGTCCGCGGGCAGCTCCGTGTCTACCGCGTGGACGGCGTAGAGGTAGCGGTGCGGTCCGTGGCCTGCGGGCGGGTTTGCGCCGTAGTAGCCCTGTACCCCGCTGTCGCCGGTAAGCACCACCGCGCCCACGCCCAGGCCGTCCTCAGCGCCTGCGCCGGCGGGCAGCTCCGTGACATCTGCCGGGATGTTGAACGCGGACCAGTGCCAGAAGCCGGACGCCGTCGGTGCGTCCGGGTCGAAGCAGGTCACCGCGAACGTCTTGGTGCCCTCCGGCGCGCCGGACCAGGACAGCTGGGGGCTGGTGGCGTCGTCGCCGGTGAGCTTATCCGCCAGACGCTCGCCGTCGGCGATGTCCTCGGAGGCGATGTCGAAGGAGGGCACGTCCGCGAGCGGGGCGTACGGGTCGGGGCCGGGGAATCGGTCTTGGTTGTAAGAAGCAGTCATGGTTCCATTACTACCCGAGCGCCAGTGACCGCCGCCACTCCCGTGCGATGCGTGGCATTACCCCACTCGTCTCATCATGCGCACGATGCGGTTGACCCAGGGCGTACTCAACGCGGATATGAGACGACTTTTACGCGTTGTGCTGGCGATTTGGAACTCACCCCGGCCCGTCTTATAGTTATGCGAGTGCCCAGCCGAGAGGCTGATCAACACCCAAAGCCCGGGTGGCGGAATGGCAGACGCGCTAGCTTGAGGTGCTAGTGTCCTATTAACGGACGTGGGGGTTCAAGTCCCCCCTCGGGCACAGATGTGAAGTCTCAAGACATCGTTCCTACGGTGTCTCGAGACTTTTTGTTTTTGGTGTGCCCCGGGGGTTAAAGGGGGGTTAAGGGTCAAAATGTGTGTCTGGTGTCGGCGTGCTCCGGAGTGGGTGATTTCGTTATCTTTTTGGTTGTAGTAGCCCCCTCGTCGGCGAGTGTGTAGGCGGCGATTTGTGCCCCAGTGCTGTGCTTCCGGCACGCCGACTTTCGCTTCTGCGGTTGAGCAACACGACGAGCAGGAAAAACGTAATGGCAAAGGTGATCACCATGCCGACCCAGAGGTACCCGATCACCGGAGAATCCCTCAGAACGCCGGAGATTGGAATCATGACCTTGTGCGGCGCGGGGACCAACACAGCTGCCAGCCCCACTGCCGCGATGAATGGCCACGGTTTGATTGAACGCGCAATGAGGTACGCCCAGGAAAAAGCCAGGAAGGAAACCGCGGGCCCGCAAATTCCAGTGACAATAGCGTAGCCAGCGGGCTCCCCCATCAGAACTGGAAGTATCCACGGTGCCGCGACACCTACAACCACGAGCCCGCACGACGCCGCTCTTCGCGCGGCGCCGCCTGTTGTGGACCGCGCAGCCGCCATACACCCGATGACGACCGCGCTGCCATAAAACAACCATGACAGCTCTGTTGGCCCATAGGTCACCGAGATTCCTAGGACTGTCAACGTCAGGGAAAGTAGAAACAGGCCGACGGACGATGTGTTGCGTTGATTTGAACTCATGGACCCCCTCCTCAAGTTGGTTCCAGACTACTGGACGATGGAAGATGGCGTGGTGAATCGTTTGCGGAAGGCGCCACGGAACCGGGTGGCATTCGTCGTTGCGGCGGGAGCGTTGTTCGTTGCTGCATGGATGCTTCTCGACGTCCCTCCGCTGTCCACACTCCGCACCTGGTCCGATGAGACCGGAGCCTGGTTCCCCGTCCTGTTCTGGCTGCTGTACGTGCTGATCACCCAGTTCCCCATTCCTAGGACCCTGATGACCGTCTCCGCCGGCATCCTGTTCGGCACCGGCCGCGGGATCCTTATCGCGCTGACAGCTACGACGGTCAGCGCAGTGGTTTCTCTCCTCATCGTCCGTACGCTGCTGCGGGATTGGGTGGAACCGCGCCTCACGCACCCGGCCGTGGAGAACATCAACCGGCGGCTTGAAGAACGTGGTTGGTTAGCCATCTTGAGCTTGCGCATGATCGCGGCGGTGCCGTTTTCCATCATGAACTACGCCGCGGCGCTCACCCGAGTGCCCGTGGCCCCGTTCGCGCTGGCGACCCTGGTGGGTTCTGCGCCCGGCACGATCCTCGTCACCCTGTTCGGCGACACGCTGACCGGCGAAGCGGACCCGGTGTTCGTGGCGATCATGGCGGTACTCGCTGTCGTCGGCGTCGCCGGGCTGCTGCTGGACGCACGCTTGCCGACCCGCTCGGGACGTGTCGGAGTCAAGCCTCAAGGATAGACAAGAGTACGCTTCGGCCCATGATTGCCGTGCATGCGAGGTACCGGGGCCGCGAGAAAGCCCGCGCCACCGTGGTGGAGCGCTCCGCCGAGGCGCTCAGTGGTTTGCCCGGCGTCGCAGGCTTCGAGGTGCTCGGGGTGGAGGACATCCGCTCGACAGTCGCAGACGCGGAGGCTGCGCTGAACCTGATCATGGCCCTGCTCTCAGACGGGAACTGGGCCATCGGGCTCGGTATCGCCGACGGCGCCGGCAGCGGCACCAGCGCACGGAACGACGCTTCCGCCACGGCGACCAGGGCTGTGGGGACGCGACCGGGTCAAGTGCGGGTGATCGTCGATAGGCAAAATGCGACAACGGATGCCGCAGACATCGCGGCGACCTTCGCGCTGATGGCGCATGTGCTGCACAAACGCACGTACGAGGGGCGCGAGGCGACGTCGCTGGTGCGACGCGGCATGAACCAAAATGAAGCCGCCGCAACCCTGGGCATCTCCAAACAGGCGATGAGCCAGAGGTTGCAGGCGGCCGGGTGGCCCGCAGAGCAGGCCGGGTGGCAGCTCGCGCTGAACTTGATTACTCGGGCTGCTGGTCAGTGCGAGTAACCGGACGCGAGACCGGCTCGGACTGGGCGGTGGAGCCGAAGTCTTGCTCGAAGCCAGTCTGCTCCGGTTTGCGGGCGGTGATTTCGTGGCGAGACGGCGCCGGACGCTGGGTGCCGGCGACACTGTCCTGCGTCGGGTCTGGGTCATCGACGTGCTTGTTCGCCACCGCCCGGGCCTCCGCGAGCGCCTTGGCCAGCTCCGGGTCGGTGGAGGTGTCGAACCAGCGCTCGGTGTTGTCGGCGTCTGCGATTTCGCGGTCCTGATCGGTCGGAGTCTCCGCCTCGTACCGGAACACCCCGTCGTCATCCTTGTTGGCAAACGCCCGGGCGAACTGCTCAAGCGAGTCACCGAACTGAGACGGGATCATCCACATCGTCGCCGCCTCGCTGCCGGCGATCTTCGGCAGCTGCTCCATGTATTGGTAGGCCAACAGCTCTGGGGTGACGCCCGAGGCCTTAATCGCCGCGTTGACCTTCTGAATGGCACGGGCTTCACCCTGCGCCGCGAGGTACTTCGCCGCGCGCTCACCTTCCGCCCGCAGCATCATCGCCTGGCGCTCCGCCTCTGCAGCAAGGATGGCCGCGTGCTTCTCGCCCTCAGCGGAGAGGATGCGGGCCTGTTTTTCGCCCTCGGCGGTCTTGATGTCGGACTCGCGCTTGCCTTCCGCCGTCAGAATCATGGCCCGCTTTTCGCGGTCCGCCTTCATCTGCATCTCCATGGACTGCTGGATCGACGGCGGCGGATCAATCGCCTTCAGCTCCACGCGGCTGATGCGTAGGCCCCACTTCGCGGTGGCCGCGTCCAGTTCCCCGCGCAGCCGGCGGTTAATGGTCTCGCGTGACGTCAGCGTTTCCTCGAGCGTCATGCCGCCAACGACATCGCGAAGCGTTGCAACTGAGATCTGCTCAACGCCGACGAGGTAGTTGTCCACGCCGTAGATGGCCTTCGCTGGGTCGTTGATCTGAAACGTGACCACGGTGTCGATCGCCACCGTCAGGTTGTCCTGCGTGATCACGGCCTGCGGCGGGAAGGACACCACGCGCTCGCGGGTATCAACCCGGGCGCGAACCCGGTCAACGTAGGGCACCAGGAACGTCAGACCGCCGGACGCCGTGCGGGTGTAGCGGCCCAACCGCTCGATCACGGCAGCTTCGCCCTGCGGGATGAGCTTGATGGATGCAGTAAAAATCGCCACCAACAAAGCGACAATGACAACGAGCGTGACAACCCCCATTTAGGGCTCCTTCCACACGACAGCGACAGGGCCATCAATATCGTAAACGGTCACCGTAGATCCCGCTGGAATGGTTTCTCCCGGGTCCAGGCTGCGGGCAGACCACAGCGAGCCGTCGAAGCGCACTTGCCCCTCCCCGGCCACGATGTCCTCGACCACCTCGGCCCGGCTTCCAACGAGTGCCATCGGCGAATCGTCCAACACCATGGGTTGGTCCATGCGGCGGCGCAACACCGGGCGCAGAAAGCACCAGAACAGCGCTGACGCCGACACGAAGACGGCGACCTCCGCCCACAGCGGCAACCCCGCGAGTGCCACCACCGCCGTTGTCAGCGCACCGGCACCGAGCATCAGCAGTGTCAATTCCCCTGCCGCCAGTTCCAGTAGGGCGAGGCTGGCGGCAGCAACAAACCAAAAAAGCGGTCCCACAGCCCGTACCTTACATGTGTGCGAGATCCGATTTGGTCAGTTCCGGGTTGGTGACAAAGTCGACCAGCCTCTCCACCGCACCGATGAGCGTGGAGTCCAAGTCCCGGAAGGTGCGCACTGAGGACGACACGCGCCGCCACCCTTCCTTCGGGTCCGACCAGCCCAGCCGACGGCACACACCCGTCTTCCAATCCTCACCGTAGGGCACCTCCGGCCAGGCAGGGATCCCCACGCTCGACGGCTTTACCGCGGCCCAAATGTCGATATACGGGTGCCCGGTGACAAGGACATGCGGTCCCACGTCCTCCACCAGACGCGACTCCTTGGTCCCGTCGATGAGGTGGTCGGCCAACACACCAATGCGCCGCCCTGTTCCGGGCTGGAACTCGTCCAGACGTTTTTGCAGGTTATCCAGACCCTCCAGATACTCCACCACGACACCCTCAACGCGCAGGTCGTGGCCCCAGACTTGCTCCACGATGGCGGCGTCGTGAATACCCTCGACCCAGATGCGCGACGGCATAGCCACTTTCGCCTGCACGTTTTCGACCTTGCGCGAGCCCGAGTTGGAGCGCTGCGGCTCCGTCTGTTTCGGCGCGACGTAGCGGGTCAGCGTGACTCGCCGCCCTTCCACCATGAACGCCCCGGGCAGCATCTTGAACAGCCGCTGTGTGCCGTAACGGTCCTCGAGCCGGACGAAGTCGCCGTCGTAAGTCCGTTCACATCCCACCACCGCGCCAACGAAATCGTTGCCCACGATCTCCACGATGATGTCTGGCTCCGCCGGCATCTCCGGGTAGGTGGGCCGCTTCGTCCTTGCGTGGCCTTTGAAAATATCTCCGCTGTACCGGCTATCTCCCATAGTGCGTACGTATTCTATCTGCCCCGTTACACTGTCCGGGATGCACACGCGCGCCGAAGTCTATTCCCCGCTCCAAAACACCGCCGTCTGGCTGGCGGCGTGGCTATATCACGTCGAATCCTCTGACGACACCCTCGATGCGCTGGCGGACCTCGGCGGCACGCACAGTTTCAACGGCGCATCCATGGCGCATTTGCTTTACGACGTCCGTTCCGCCGCCGACCTCGAATCCCCGGGCCCCGCCATCCGGTTGATTTTGTGGGGCCCCGGCCAGGCGCCGCGTCTGCGTGCCGGCTCACCCTCGATGGTGGCCCTAACCCAGGCTGGGGCGCTCGTGGTGCGCGGCGTCGGAGCGAACCACGTTTTGGTTCCGGAGTATCTTGGTCCGGAAGTGCGGTGGCGCTGGTTCGAGGAGCAAGAGCCGCTGCCCGAGCCGGAGTGGCTTTCTCCCGGCGAGGCCGACCAGGTGCTCTCACGCGCTACCGACCAAGCCGCGGTACTGATTGAGGCGTTAGGCGGCACCCGCAAGGAGCTGCCAAACCCGCGCCTGGCCGTGGGCACCCTCGCCGATTTCTACGACACGCCGGGCCTGCCCGCCGGCGTGACCCCGCGCGCGGCGAAGCTGTTCGCTCGTGCAGACCGGGTCGCAGCCACGATCGAGACGGTCACTGACCGGCTCGACGATCATTCCTTCGACCCCCAACTGTTCGCCCTGTGGCGCCACGTCCGCTCCGCTCGCATGGCCGGGGTAGCCGATGCGGTGGTGGATTACCAGCGCGAGTGGGCGCGCTAGGCGCGCTGCGGCCGCTTCACCGGGGCGCAGCACCCTTCCCTGCACGGCGCACCGTTCACAGTGCATCCCTGAACCGATACGTAAGACAAGGTTTCAGGCTTGACATCAGCGGCGACGGCCTCGGCGATGTCAACTACCAACCCGGCGAACCTCGTGTCGAGACCGACGGTTGGGGTCCGGTCTAAGGTGACTCCCATTTCCCCGCACGCCTGCCTGAGTTCCGTATCGAGGTCCCAGACAACCTCCATGTGGTCGGTGATGAAGCCGATAGGTACGCAGATCAAATGCTCCATCCCCGCCCGCTGCAAATCAGCGGCACGATCAACCACGTCGGGCTCCAACCAAGGCGTAGCAGGGTTGCCAGAGCGGGATTGCCACACCACCTCGTAGTCCTCCACCCCGGCTTGCTCGGCAACGAGACGCGCTGCTTCGACCACCTGCCGGGAGTAGAGGTGCGCGTCGCCTTCGCCCCCAGCGGCAGCGTCGGCCGCGCTGGGGACGCTGTGCGCGGTAAAGAGGACCTTCGTCTCGCGGGGGGCCTTCTCAATAGATGAACGCAGACCCTCCGCGACTAGGCCGACGAACGTCGGGTGACCGTAGAACTGCCAGAGTTTGGTGTACGTGATCTCCGGGGTCACCTCCCGGATGCGCTGGATGTCTTCGTCATACTGCCGACACGCGGAGTATCCGCCCCAGGCGCTGGTGGCGAAGACGAGGACGTTCTTGTGGCCGTCTGCGAGCAATTGCTTAGCCGCATCCTCCGCGAACGGGTGCCAGTTGCGGCTACCGAAGTAGACGGGAAGATCGAGGCCGCGAGCGGAAAGTTCATCCTCGATGTTCCGGATGAGTTCGCGGTTCTGCGCGTTTATCGGGCTGACGCCGCCAAAATGAAAGTAGTGCTCGCCGACCTGCGCTAGTCGCTCCCGGGGGATGCCACGGCCGCGGGTGACGTTCTCGAGAAAAGGAATTACCTCGTCCTCTCCTTCGGGGCCGCCGAAGGAGAGGACGAGGAGTGCGTCGTAGTCGTTGAGAGCCATGGGGTTGAGCCTAGCCCCTCGGCTGCCGCAGCCTAGAGCAGGCGCACCGCGTTGGGCGACATGCCCGACCAGCGCACCGGAGCAATAGTGACGTTCTGACCGGCCTGCGGGGCCTCGATCATCGTGCCGTCGCCGAGGTAGATGGCTACGTGCTGGTTACCGCCCGGCCCCCAAAACAGCAGGTCTCCGCGCTGAGCCTCACTCGCGGGGATCTGAGTTCCACGCTGATACTGGTACCCGGTGTAGTGCGGCAGCGCCACACCCGCCGCAGCAAACGCGTAGAGCACGAGGCCGGAGCAGTCGAACCCGGAAATTGAGCCGCCGTCCACACCTGTGGTGGGCCCGTTGGCATCGCCGCCGCCCCAGACATACGGGGTGCCGATGGCCGACTGAGCGCGGGCAATTACCGCCTCCACCTGCGAGGAGTCCGATACTGCGGCAACGGCCTTTTGCGCCTTGTCGGAGACGACCTCGGCAGTTTCAACTTCCGGCAGCACATCCGCGACAGTGTCCGCATTCCTGTCCCCAGTGCCGAGAACACCGGTCAGGCCGTCGGCGAATGCAGTGACAAGCTCAGCCGTGTCGACATCCGAACGGTTGAACGTGCCGTGGCTGGCAGCCACGCCGCCTACCAGCGCGATTCCGGTAGCAACCGCACCGACTTTCGCGATGGTGTCCTCGTCGATCTGCGACAACGCCGACTGCGACGACGTGGAAGACAGCTCCGCTAAATCACTTGCAGAAGACGTTTGCGCCACGGTGCGTACCGCATCCACCACGGCCTCACGGCTCGGCTCCGGAGCGTCCGGTGCCTCGTCGGACACCCGCTTGCGCACCAGATCCACTACCTCTTCGGGCACCTCAAACGTGGTATCACCCTTGGAAACAGTCAACGTCGCGGCGTACGGCTCGGCTACGACCGTGCTGCCCTGAGCATCCTCCCCGTGGATCTCATTGTGCTCGCCGGAGGCGTCAGCCGCAGTGTCGGAGGCGCCCGCAGATTGCGACGGGCGTTGCTGATCCAATTCAGCCTGCGCGCTTTCCAGTTGAACCTGGGCGGCGTCGCGTTCCGCCACCGACGCGTCGAGCGCCGCCCGGTTCGCGTCGAGAAGCTCCCTTGCATGTGCCTCAGCGACCTCCGCCTCGGCCGCGGAGACGTCGGCGAGCTCGCTTGCTTTGCGCAACGTCGCTTCCTCATTAGCGGCCTCGGCGCGCGCTTGTTCCGCTTCGGCCAGCTTGGCCCGCTTTTCCTCAGAGCGTTGACGGAGAAACAGGGAGCGCTCAAGCACATCTCGCTGGGTGTCCTTGCCACTCACCGCGGCCAGCGCGTCGCTTGCCGCGGCCCCGCGGTACTGGGAGCGGCTCAGCTCATCCAGCTCGGAGCGAAGAGTCTCCACGCGCTGCTGGGCCTCGTCGAGGCGACGCTTGGCCTCATCTTTACCCCGGCGAGCCTGTTCGGCTTTCACCTGGGCATCATGAAGGTCCACCAGCGACTGGTTGACAGACTCTTGCAGCCCCCCGAGGTCGAGATTTAGGGAGTCCACATTCGCCTGGGCGCGGGAAACCGCAGTGACCAGCTCGCCCAGAGCGGACGTGGAACTCTGACTGGAAGCGGCAGGGCTGACAAATCCTGCCACCAGGGAAACAGATGCGGCACACGCGGCGGCGCCGAACGCATTTCGCGCACGGCTGAGCCTGGTACCCCTTTGTGGTTTGGCCACGAAGGTGCTCCTCACACCGCCCGTCGCGCACACCTCAAACGCGCTCGAGCGATCAAGAAACTCGGGGTTTTGAGGCGCACGTGAGGCAACCGTGACTAGCGGCTCCACGAGCGGTCTCGATGTTGACTACTGACGCGGCAGCACGAATCGCAGCAGACACACCCTTGCAACGGAACCTGGTACTCGGCGTGCTTCCCCACATGCCCGAACCTCTGAGAGCGCTTGACTAGAGCGCTCAGATGATGCTGTTGCGTTGTGTGTGGCAACTATCGACCCGCGAGCCGATACGGGAACCATACGTCAAGGCAACAAACTTGTATCCCTTTTGTTATAAAGAATCACCCGAGTAAAGACCATTCACATGATTAACCTGCGCCTCACCTGCACGTTTCGGGTTAGCCGAGCGTTACGTGACATTAATCACAGTGAGATGCAGGGGCGCGCACGATTTACCATTTCGGGAAATTTCCCGTGCGACGACCTGCAGCTTTAGAGCGGTCGTGTCAAATCGTGCGCTGGCCCGATATCCGCGTCAAGCGCACAGGCTTGTCATCGGCGGGCGGCTACCCACGCGGCTACCGCGACGGCACCCAGTACCACTAGCAGCAGTGCGACGGCGAGCGGCCACTGCACCGTAAAGGAGGTGGCGGCATCCGCGAAGGCGTGGACGCCGGCCGGGTAATCCGGTTCCGCCATCATCGCCCGCTCCCCACGCTCCACCTGGGCGCGGGTCAGCGAGTCGCTAACGCCGACGGCGACGTCGGGGGTGCGCACCAAGACCGTGTCCAGTCCGGTCTGGGCGGCGGCATCCTGCGCAAGGTCTCTCAGGTCCGCGATAACCGGGGGCGTCTGCTCGAGCACGATGACGCTGACCGCACCGAAATCGGCAGTGTCGGAGTGCGCGATGGCGTCTTCGAGCGCCGCCCCTAATTCGTCATTGACAGGGTTACCGGTGCCGAACGCGACTGGGGCCTCGCCGAGCTGCGCGACAAGGTCGTCGAGTGTGGAATTCGCGTGCATCGGCCTGCCCCCTGTGTCGCTTGAGTGGTCGGGTTGAAGTGTAGCGGTGGGGGCCGAAGGTGCGTCGATAAGCGTAATGCGAAACATTACGAGCGTACTGTTAATATCGACACGGAACTATGGAAGGTCGCATAGACTGGTGGCTTGACCATAGGGTCGCAAACCCCTGATTTGATACGACGAGAATTGGAGCTCACCGTGGCAGAAAGCAAGAACTCGTTCGGTGCCAAGAAGACGCTCGAGGTCGGTGGTAAGTCTTACGACTACTTCGCGCTCGACGCCGTCGACGGCATGGAGAAACTCCCCTACTCCCTCAAGGTCCTGGGCGAGAACCTCCTACGCACCGAAGACGGCAAGAACGTCACCGAGGACCACATCAAGGCAATCGCGAACTGGGATCCGTCGGCAGAGCCGAGCGTTGAAATCCAGTTCACCCCGGCCCGTGTCCTCATGCAGGACTTCACCGGCGTTCCCTGCGTTGTGGATCTTGCAACCATGCGCGAAGCCGTGGGCACCCTCGGCGGCAACCCGGATCAGGTCAACCCGCTGAACCCAGCTGAGATGGTCATCGACCACTCCGTGATCATCGAGGCGTTCGGTTCCGAGAACGCCATCGACAAGAACGTCGAGATCGAGTACCAGCGCAACGAGGAGCGCTACCAGTTCCTGCGCTGGGGTGCAGAGAACTTTTCCAACTTCCGCGTTGTGCCGCCGGGAACCGGCATTGTCCACCAGGTCAACATCGAATACCTCTCCCGCGTCGTCTTCGACAACGAGGGCTTGGCCTACCCGGACACCTGCA
>ERZ1029854.692-NODE-692-length-11319-cov-8.989879_pt1 | contig 11319 bp, 6 predicted proteins | sample MGYA00519239_ERZ1029854 | MGnify/ENA primary metagenome ERZ1029854 (study PRJEB33666, sample SAMEA4610917) | skin metagenome | biome: Human-associated habitat; feature: Malodor aspect; material: skin | place: Philippines | collected 2015-08 ... | reverse complement strand
TTCCGATCTGGCGCCGATGGCGACGCTTGAGGCCGCACGCGATTATTTCGAGCTGGAAGACGGCGCCTCCGACGCTGACTACAACGCCTACAACTACATGGTGCTCACGGCGCATTCGAAGCCGGAGGCGCGCGCGAAGATACCGGCCGTGGTGCACGCCGACGGCACCGGCCGCATCCAGATCGTGCGCGAGGCCGACGATCCCCTTACCTACGCCTATCTGAAGGCGCTCGGCCGCCATATCGGCGTCGAGATGTCGGTCAACACCTCGTTCAACGTTGCGGGGCCGATCGCGCAGACCCCGGTGCAAGCAATGGACACGCTGCGCCGCTCCAAGGGGCTCGATGCCGTGGTGCTGGTCGCCGATGACGGCACCGCCTACGCCGCCTGGCACGGCGGCGAGCGCGACAGCGGTCGTTTTACTGGCTGGTATGCGGCGTGGAAGCAGGAATATCCAAGGACCGCGGCAACCTAGCGACTGGAGGAGCCGATGTACGACCTTTTGAAGGATTGGGCTCAAATCTCTCCAGGATTTGTACCCGTTGTCGCGCTTCTCGCCGTACTAATAGCCGGGCGGCAACTCGCCCTTAATCGAATAAGTCATCGGGAGACGACCGCAAAAGCGACCCTCCGAGAGTATCTCAAGCTTGCCGTCCAATACCCAAAGCTTTCTCAAGGTGACTTCAGTCAACTGCAGGGAGAAGAATTAGAGCGCTACAAATGGTTGGTTGGCTATCTTCTTTGGTCGGCCGAGGAACTCCTAGAATTTGATCCGAAAGAAGGTGCCTGGACGCGCAATCTGAAGATGTTGATGAAGCATCACGGCGACTACCTCAAGTCGCCGGAGTTCAACGCGCAAGAGCTCGGAACCTATTCCGCGAAAACGCAATCTTTCATCAAGGATGCCGTTGCGTCGAACTAAAGCATGATCCGGAAAAGTGCGAAGCGGTTTCCGAAAAGATCATGCTTAAACAAGAATCCAAAGCGCAGTGACGATTCAACATGATCTCATCGCGCTTTAGATCTCGCAGCGCTAAAACAAAGATTTGCGGCGCAAGATGTCAGCGTGTCGTCGAGCCGACCGGACGCTGTTTGCGCTGGCCGAACGTTAACACACGTCCGTCGATCAGCAGCAGCGCGCTCGCGATCACCAGCGCGCCGGTCACCTCGCGCCACGAGACCGGCTCGCCGAGCACGAGATAGCCGAGCAGCATCGCGGTGGCTGGAATCAGCAGCGTCACCAACACCACATTGGTCGCGCCGGAGCGTTGCAGGATCTGAAAGAACACGATGTAGGCCAGCGCCGTCGACAGCGCCGCGAGCCCGAGCACCGCGAGCCACGTGGTCGCCTGCGGCATCGGCAGCAGCCAGGGCCGATCGGCCACCGCGGCGATCGGCGCAATCATCACGGCCGATGCCAGCATCTGGAACGTCGCCGTGCCGAGCGGCGGCACGCGCTGCGGCAGCCGACGCCCGACCAGTGCCGCGATGCCATAGCTGAAGGCGCCGGCAAGGCACAGCGCGATGCCGATGCCCTGGCGGCTCTCGAAGCCGAGCGCATCGCCGTGCAGGATCGCGACCCCGATCAGCCCGACCACCACGCCCACGACGCGACGCGCCTGCAGCCTCTCCTCGCCGGCCGCCGCCATGATGACCACCGCGAACAGCGGCGTCGTCGCATTGAGGATCGAAGCCAGCCCGCTCGGAATGTAGGTCTGCCCGAACACGATCAGCGAGAACGGCAGCACATTGTTGAACAACCCCATCGCGACGAACGGCGCCCACCCCGGCACACCGCGCGGGAATTCGATCTTCCTGGCCCGCAGCAGCGGCAGCAGGATGATCGTGCCGAGCACCACGCGCAGCAGCACCAGCGTCAGCGGCGGCAATTCGCGCAGGATCATGCCGTTGAAGAAGAACGAGCCGCCCCACAGCACCGACAGCAGGCCAAGCAGGCCCCAGTCGCGGCGATCGATTCTGTTGTCGACGGAAGGCATGGCGGGCACCCGGCTGCACTGGCAGAGGTGACTAGCGCGGCGCCGCAAATATTCCCACCCGATTTCCCGGAATGGCTGGCCCGCCTATTTCGGCCGCGATACGATCTCGATCATCTGGCCTTCGTCGCCGTCGGGGGCATGAGCCCTGGCCTTGTCGTAGGCGGTGAGCGCGGCGCGGCTCACGGGCACGCCGGGCAGCAACGTTTCGGCGAGCCGCACGGCATATTCCGCGTCCTTGTGACGCAGCGCCGCCGTGAACGACGCGCCGGAGAAGTTGCGGTCGATCATCCGCTTGCTGTGGCGGATCACCTGCGGGCTGGCGATCGCGCCGGTCCCTAGCGCCTCGGCGACCAATTGCATGTTGAGGCCGGCCTGCTCGGCGATCGCAACGCCTTCGGCAAGGCTTGCGATCTGCACCGCGCCGATCAGGTTGTTGATCAGCTTGAACACGGTGCCGGTGCCGACCGCACCGAAATGGCGGATCGTGCTGCCGATCGGCGTGAGGAACGGTCGTGCCTTGTCGAGGTCGGCGTTGTCAGCGCCAACCAGCAGCGTCAGCTTGCCGGCGGCCGCAGCCTCCGGCAGCCCGGTGACGGGACAATCGATGTAGATCAGGCCGCGGCTCTGCAGCTCGCGCGCCATATCGAGCGTGTGCTGGTAGGAGACCGTGGAGCATTCGATCGCCAGCGTGCCGGCCTTCATCGTGGCGGCGGCGCCATCCCTGGTGAGCCAGACATCACGCGATGCCGCATCGTCGGCGACCATCGTCACGACCGCATCGGCATCGATCGCGGCATCCTCCGGCGAGGTCGCCCATTGCGCGCCGCGCGCGATCAGATCCTCGGCCTTGGCCTTGCTCCGGTTCCAAACCGCGACCGTGAAGCCGGCTTCGAGATAACGGCCGGCCATCCCGTGGCCCATGCGTCCCAATCCGATGAAAGCGACGCGCGGCATGAGCTAATCCACATCCTCGACGGAACCGGGCCCGGTGCCGAACGCACGCTGCGCCAGTGTCGCCGCCATGAATTCATCGAGGTCGCCGTCGAGCACGCCCGAGGTGTCGGAGGTCTGCACACCGGTGCGCAGGTCCTTCACCATCTGGTAGGGCTGCAGCACATAGGAGCGGATCTGGTGACCCCAGCCGATATCGGTCTTGGCGGCCTGATCGGCAGCCGCCTGCTCCTCGCGCTTCTTCAGCTCGATTTCGTACAGTCGTGCGCGCAGCATGTCCCAGGCCTGTGCCCGGTTCTTGTGCTGGGAGCGGCCCGCCTGGCAGACCACGGCGATGCCGGTCGGAATGTGTGTCAGGCGCACCGCCGACTCGGTCTTGTTGACGTGCTGGCCGCCGGCGCCGCCCGACCGCATCGTGTCGGTGCGGACGTCGCTCTCCTTGATCTCGATCTTGATGCTGTCGTCGATCACCGGAAAGATCTGCACCGACGAGAACGAGGTGTGCCGCCGCGCATTGGAGTCGAACGGCGAGATGCGCACCAGGCGGTGCACGCCGGCCTCGGTCTTCAGCCAGCCATAAGCATTGTGCCCGGAGATCTGGATGGTGGCGGACTTGATGCCGGCCTCTTCACCCTGGGACTCTTCGAGGAACTCGATCTTGAAGCCGTGCTTCTCCGCCCAGCGCGTGTACATGCGCAGCAGCATCTGGGCCCAGTCCTGGCTCTCGGTGCCGCCGGCGCCGGCATGGACCTCGAGATAGGAATCGAACTTGTCGGCCTCGCCCGAGAGCAGCGCTTCCAGCTCGCGCCGGGCGACCTCCTTCTTGAGGTCCTTGAGCGCCTTCTCGGCCTCAGCGACCACGCCGGCATCGTTCTCGGCCTCGCCGAGCTCGATCATGCCGACCTGATCCTCGAGCTCGCGCTCGACCTTGCCGATACCCGAGAGCGCGTCCTCCAATGAGGTGCGCTCCTGCATCAGCCGCTGGGCCTTCTGGGGATCGTTCCAGAGATTGGAATCTTCTGCGAGCTTGTTCAGCTCAGCGAGGCGTGCCGTCGATTGTTCGACGTCAAAGATGCCTCCTCAGCAGCCCGACTGACTGCTTGATCTCTTCAACAAGGCGTTCGATTTCCGCGCGCATGGTCTTTCAGGTGTTGGCAAAAAGGTTCCGGGGGATGTAGCGACCGGCGCGGCAAAGCGCAATCGGCTTGGCCGCACTATCCCGGCGATTCGTCGCATCGGCCGCTAGTAAAGCCCCCCGGTTCCCGGCCGCATGAAGAAGCCGCTGTCAGGCTGCCCGCCTCCCTGCGACGGCTGCGGCGCCGGGCCGCGGCCGTCGGCATCGGCGACCCCGATGACCGAGTAATTCTCCGGCGGCGCGGTGCCCGGCTTGAAGGCTTCGAGGATGGTGTTGCCGCCGTCGCCGGGGCCGGCACGCATGCCGGTCTTGGCATCGACCCGGATCAGCTTGATCCCGGCCGGCACCTTGAACGGCGTCGGCGGCTTGTCGGCGAGCGCAAGCTTCAGGAAGTCGCGGGCGATCGGCGCGGCGACGTGACCGCCGGTGGCGGCGCGGCCGAGATTGCGCGGCTTGTCGTAGCCCATGTAGACGCCGACCGCGAGATCCGGCGAGAAGCCGACGAACCAGACGTCCTTTTCGTCGTTGGTGGTGCCGGTCTTGCCGGCGATCGGCTTGCCGACTTCCTTGACGACGGTCGCGGTGCCGCGCTGGACCACGCCTTCCATCATCTCGGTGATCTGGTAAGCGGTCATCGGATCGAGCACTTGCTCGCGGCGGTCGACCAGCTGCGGCTCCGGCTGGCTCTTCCAGCCGCCAGGCGCGTCGCAGCCGCGGCATTCGCGGGTATCGTGCTTGAAAATGGTGTGGCCGTAGCGATCCTGGATGCGATCGATCAGCGTCGGCTTCACGCGACGGCCGCCATTGGCGAACATCGAATAGGCCGTCACCATCCGCATCACGGTGGTTTCACCGGCCCCCAGCGCATAGGACAGATAGTTCGGCAATTCGTCATAGACGCCGAAGCGTTTCGCATACTCGCCGACCAGCGGCATGCCGATGTCCTGCGCGAGCCGCACCGTCACAGTGTTGAGCGAGCGTTGCAGTGCGTTGCGCAGCGTGGTCGGGCCGTAATATTTGCCGGTGGAATAGTTCTCCGGTCGCCACACGCCGGCGCCCTGCCCCTGATCGATCTCGATCGGCGCGTCGATCACCGTGGTCGACGGCGTATAGCCGTTGTCCAGCGCCGACGAATACACGATCGGCTTGAACGACGAGCCGGGCTGCCGGTAGGCCTGCGTCGCGCGGTTGAACTGGCTCTGGTCGAACGAGAAGCCGCCGACCATCGCGAGCACGCGGCCGGTCCACGGGTCCATCGCCACCATCGCGCCGGAGACCTCCGGCAATTGGCGCAGGCGGTACTGGCCTTCGACCGCGGTGCCGTCCTTGGTCACCAGCGGATCGGCATAGATCACGTCGCCGGGCTGCAGCACCTGCGACACCGCCGTCGGCGCCTTGCCCTTGGACTTGGCCCAGCGCACGCCCTCCATCGTGATGATGCCGGTCTGCCGTTCCTTGCTGACCGCACCGCCGAGCTCGCGGCCCGGCTGAAAGCCGATCCGCGCCGACTGGTCGCTGGTCTCCAGCACCACCGCCATCCGCCATGGCGAGATGTCGGACAGCGATTTGACGTCGGCGAGCTTGACGCCCCAGTCGCCGGAGATGTCGAGCTTGTGAACTGGCCCACGCCAGCCCTGCGCCTCGTCGTAGTTGACGAGGCCGGCCACCATGGTCTTGCGCGCCATCACCTGGATCTTGGGATCCAGCGTGGTGCGGACCGAGAGGCCCCCCTCGTAGAGCTTCTTTTCGCCGTAGCGCTCGAAGATGTCGCGGCGGACTTCCTCGGCGAAATATTCGCCTGCGAAGATGTGCGCGCCGTTCGAGCGGTTGGTGACGTTAAGCGCGTCCTTGCGCGCCTTGTCGGCGTCGGCCTGCTTGATCCAGCCGTTCTCCAGCAGGCGGTCGATCACATAGTTGCGGCGTTCGATCGCGCGGTCACGGTTGCGGACCGGATGCAGCGCGGCCGGCGCCTTCGGCAGCGAGGCGAGATAGGACGCTTCCGCGATCGTTAGCTCGTTGACCGATTTGTCGAAATAGACCAGCGACGCCGCAGCGATGCCGTAGGCGCCGAGCCCGAGATAGATTTCGTTGAGATAGAGCTCGAGGATGCGGTCCTTGGAATAGGCGCGCTCGATGCGCATCGCCAGCAGGGCTTCCTTTATCTTGCGCGCGAACGAGACCTCGTTGGTCAGCAGGAAGTTCTTGGCGACCTGCTGGGTGATGGTCGAGGCGCCCTGCGGGCGGCGGTTGGAGCCGTAATTCTGCGCGTAGAGAATCGCGGCGCGCGCCATACCCTGATAGTCGATGCCGCCGTGCTCGTAGAAGTTCTTGTCTTCGGCGGCGAGGAACGCGTTGATCACGAGCTTCGGCACTGCCTGGATCGGCAGATAGAGCCGGCGCTCCTTGGAATATTCACCGAGCAATGCGCCGTCGGCGGCATGCACACGGGTCATCACCGGTGGCTCGTAGTCCTGCAGCTGCGAGTAGTCGGGCAGATCCTTGGAGAAATGCCAGATGGCGCCGGCGACGGCGGCGACACCGACCAGGAACACGACGGTTCCGGCGGCGAACAAGAAACCCATAAACCGCACGAGCAGGCGCATTATCGACGTTCCGTTCCTACCCTCCGGCGCTCAGTCGTCAGAGGCGCCTGTCCAAAAGTGCGAAGCCTCGCACAACCAAGGCTCACAACAAAGCCCCGTCACAACGAGGACTTTCCACAACAAGGCCTTGGCCCGGCGAGCCGCCTTGCGCATGCGAACAAAAACAACAGCCGCCGGACAATATGGTCGATTCTGCGGACCTGCGGTCGATTGTCTATACCGTTGCCGCTGTGGCCAAACTAGGGCTTCCGCGCAACGGCACCGGCTTTTCAGCCGGACAATTTCACTTGGCCGGTCCAGCGGTTGCCAGCCGTTTGGCGAAGAACGTGTCGATCGCCTGGACCATCGATCCGACGGCCTTGTTCCGCCAGTTCTCGGACACCAGGTGTTCGAGGTCACCCTTGTTGGAGACGTAGCCGATCTCGACCAGCACGGACGGCACGTCGGGCGCCTTCAGCACCCGGAAGCCGGCCGATTTCAGCGGATGCTTGTGCATCCGCACCGTGGACTTCATCTCGTCCATCAGCAGCCGGGCGAAGCGGTTGGAGAAGGTCTTGGTCTCGCGCTGCGCGAGGTCGATCAGGATATCGGCGACCTCGGTCGGCTCGTCGGTCAGGTTCACGCCGGCGATGGCGTCAGCCTTGTTCTCCGCTTCCGCCAGCCGTTCGGCTTCGGCGTCGGAGGCCTTGTCCGACACCGTGTAGATCGTGGCGCCCTGGGCATCGCCCTCGCGACGCGGCAAGGCATCGGCGTGGATCGAGACGAACAACGCCGCGGATTGCGTGCGCGCGATCTTCACCCGGTCGTTGAGCGGAATGAAGGTGTCGTCGGACCGGGTCATGATCACCCGATACTTGCCCGACTTCTCGATCCGGTCGCGCAGCGCAAGGCCGAAGCCCAGCACCAGGTTTTTCTCGGTCTGATCGCCGGACTGGGTGCCGTTGTCGATGCCGCCGTGGCCGGGATCGATCACGATCAACGGGCGCGAGTCGGTGACCGCAACCGGCGGCAACGCCGCCGTGGTGACGGCCGGTATGGCCGCCGTGGTCGACTCGGAGATCGCAGGCTTCAGCTCGGGACGGCTCTCGGGCGCGAGCGACTGCACGAAGCTGGTGCGATCGACCTCCTCGAAATCCAGCACCAGCCGCGGCGGCTGGCCATTGGCAGCGTCAAGCACGTAGGAATTGGCGATCTTCACCGGTCCGGTCAGGTCGAACACGATCCGGGAACCGCCGGGCATCACGAGGCCATAGCGGAACGCCTTGACCAGCCCGCGCCCAGCCGAGCCGGTACCGGCCGCGAGCTGGAAATTGACCTGCGGGATATCGACCACCACCCGGTACGGGTCGGCCAACGGGAAGGCGCGAAATTCGATCTTGCGATCCAGATCGAGGATGAATCGGGTCTGCTTGCCGTCGCCGGCAAGCCTGGCGCCGGATGCGACCGGGAAGTTCGCGGTGCTGGCGTCCGGCGCGGATGCACCGGCCTGCGGGCCTTCGGCCGCGCTCGGGGCGCTGGCCACGGCAACCACCAATGCTGCAGCGCACAACAGCCCGCATCCCAGAAAAACAAGGTGTTTTGCGCGGTTCTCCACCCGATTCGGAGCCTCCCAGCTGCTTCTTACCGCATTAGAACCACACGGTTAATCGTGCCCTAATGACATCGGAGCGAAAAGAACCGAGTGTTGCGGCGGCGTGACGCTTCCCTTGCACGCGACGGTCAATCCACGTATGTACGGAATGCTGACGGCTAGTACTCCCGGTTGTGTCGCGTTCAGCCTCTTGGTGCAGCGGTGGAACCTTCCAAGTCGAAGATCCCGCCGTGTTTTTCCGGTCCCTCCCCAGCCAGCGCCGCGCGCGGCTGACACGGAGTGGCGGATTCAAGCCCGAGCGGCGTCCGGTCCCAGACACACTCCCTCGCCAGAGGGACGGTTTGAGACACGGCGTAACCGATTATCCGGTTCCTTGGGGGATTCCTTGGGGCCTCGATATGCGATCGCCGGCAGGCGCTTCGGCGCCGGACGGGGCTTTCAGCAAAAGATACGGCGGTCAATTTCGCCGCCAACATGTTTAGACGGGCCGACGCTTAATGCGCCAGACTGCATTGCCGACCAGGATCCCCCGAATGCTCGCGCTGACGCGAGGTGAAAACCTCGCCCGTCGCATCATCCCGGTGAGTTCCCGTCCGGCGCTGCGCCGCGAGACGCGTTTTGGCCTTCCCCTCACCCCCGAATCAGGTGGACCGTCGCGTCACCGGGCGGCGCAGTTTGCGCGCGCCATGATCCGCGCCCGCCGCCGTCAAGAGCTCCAAAATGCCCAACAAGATGTTGATCGATGCCACCCACCCGGAAGAGACCCGGGTCGTCGTGGTCCGCGGCAATCGCGTCGAAGAGTTTGATTTCGAGACCGCCCAGCGCAAGCAACTGCGCGGCAACATTTACCTTGCCAAGGTCACGCGCGTAGAGCCGTCGCTACAGGCTGCCTTCATCGAGTATGGCGGCAACCGGCACGGCTTCCTGGCCTTCAGCGAAATCCATCCCGATTATTACCAGATCCCGGTCGCCGACCGTCAGGCGCTGATCGAAGCCGACGAGCGCGCCCATCGCGAGGCCGAGGAAGAGCACGAGAACCGCGGCCATCGCCGCCGCTCGCGCCACCGCAATGCCCGCCGCCGCGGCCACGGCGACCGTGTCCAGAGCGAGGTGATCGAAGGCGCCGGCGACGCGCAGGCGCTGCCGACAGCCGAGGCCCACGAACATCCGGTCGATGCCGAGCATCACGAGCACGGCGTGGTCGCCCATGAGGGGCACGAGCATGAGGCGCATGACCATGCGCATCATGAGGACCATGAGCACCACCACGATGATGAGCACGGTCACGCTCATGATGATCACGGCCACCACGATCATGGCCACGATGACCACGATCATGACCACCACGATCATCACCACCACGACCATGACCATGCGGACGATCACGACCGTGCCCCGGTCGTGAGCGAGGCGCCGGCTGCCGATGCTCCGACCGATCCCGTCGCCGCGGCGGTCGAAGCCTCGGTTGCATCAGCCGCCCCGGAGGCCTTCGAGCCGGTCGAGGTCAATCATGAGCCCGAGCGGGCCCATGAGGAACAGGTCGAGGAAAACGCCGCCCACGCCGATGACGCGCCGTATGTGGCTGCCGAAGAAGTCCACGCCGCGGCCGATGAGCATGCGGTCACCGAATACGCCTCGCTGGTGGAAGTCGCCCCCGAATCCGCGCGCAGCGACGAAGCTGGCGAAGATGATGACGAGGATGACGGCGAAGAAGGCGAGGAAGAGGATGTCGTCGAGTCCGTCGGCGGTGACGACGTGCTCGAGGAGGTTCCGGAGCGCCCGTTCCGCCCGCGCCGCCAGTACAAGATCCAGGAAGTGATCAAGCGCCGGCAGGTCATGCTGGTGCAGGTCGTTAAGGAGGAGCGCGGCAACAAGGGCGCCGCGCTGACCACCTATCTGTCGCTCGCCGGCCGCTACGCCGTGCTGATGCCCAACACCGCGCGTGGCGGCGGCATCAGCCGCAAGATCACCTCGGCCCAGGACCGCTCGCGGCTCAAGGAAGTGGTGCAGGATCTCGACGTGCCCGAGGGCATGGGGATCATCCTGCGCACCGCCGGCGCCTCCCGCAGCAAGCCGGAGATCAAGCGCGACTTCGAATACCTGATCCGGATGTGGGAGACGGTGCGCGACCTGACGCTGAAGTCGCAGGCGCCGACCCTGGTCTACGAGGAAGGCTCGCTGATCAAGCGCTCGCTGCGCGACCTCTACAACAAGGAGATCGACGAGATCCAGGTGGCGGGCGAAGCCGGCTACCGCGAAGCACGCGACTTCATGAAGATGCTGATGCCGGCCAATGTGCGCGCGGTGAAACAGTATCGCGACGGCCAGCCGCTGTTCTCGCGGATGGGCGTCGAAAGCCAGCTCGACGCGATGTTCTCGCCGACCGTGCAGCTGCGCTCCGGCGGCTACATCGTGATCAACCAGACCGAGGCGCTGGTCTCGATCGACGTCAACTCCGGCCGCGCCACGCGCGAGCACCATATCGAGGACACCGCGCTCAAGACCAATCTGGAAGCCGCGGAAGAAGTCGCGCGACAGCTGCGCCTGCGTGACCTCGCCGGCCTGATCGTCATCGACTTCATCGACATGGACGAGAAGCGCAACAACCGCGCGGTCGAGCGCAAGCTGTCCGACTGCCTGCGCCAGGACCGTGCGCGGATCCAGGTCGGCCGCATCTCGCATTTCGGCCTCCTGGAAATGTCGCGCCAGCGCATCCGCGCCAGCATGCTGGAGAACTCGACAGAGCCCTGCCCGCAATGCGGCGGCTCCGGCCACGTCCGCTCGGTCTCGTCGGTTGCGCTGCAGCTGCTGCGCGGCATCGAGGAAATCCTGATGAAGGGCGCGACCCACAATCTGGTGGTCCGTACCCGCACCGACGTCGCGCTCTACGTGCTCAACCACAAGCGCGGCCATCTGCGCGACCTCGAAGACGCCTTCCGCGTCTCGCTGTCGATCGTCGCCGACGCCACCGTGCACGGCCAGCAATCCTACATCATCGATCGCGGTGAGCAGGTCCATACGCTCGAAGCCGCCAAGGCGCTG
>ERZ1029854.690-NODE-690-length-11396-cov-71.505335_pt1 | contig 11396 bp, 7 predicted proteins | sample MGYA00519239_ERZ1029854 | MGnify/ENA primary metagenome ERZ1029854 (study PRJEB33666, sample SAMEA4610917) | skin metagenome | biome: Human-associated habitat; feature: Malodor aspect; material: skin | place: Philippines | collected 2015-08 ... | reverse complement strand
ACCAGGACATCTCCGACGTCTCCGACTTTGTCAAGGACGAGATCGAGCACTTCTTTGTGCACTACAAGGACCTCGAGCCGAACAAGGAAGTCACCGGCTCCGGCTGGGGCGACAAGGCTGAGGCCGAAGCGATCCTGCAGGCCGCGCTCGACGAGTTCAAGCGCGTGGGCGACAACTCCCGCGAGGGCCTCGAGGCCGAAAAGGAAGCCAAGACGGAAAACTAGGCTCTTGCCTATCGACGTCTAAAGCCGGGCCCGCTCCTTGCGCGGCCCGGCTTCTTTTGTTCGCTGTCTTGGCCTTTGCCGGCCTCCGGCTCGTGCCCGCTGCCCCCGGGTCGGTTCCTCTGACTCGGCTGCTCTGACTTGGCTGCTCTGACTTGGCTGACCTCTGCCCTCCCCTTGCGCCCACGTGGTATAGCAGGGCACCTCGCCTGCTATACCACGTGTGAATAATCGACAACGTTTTCCAACATCACCTGGGAAAGCCCAGTCGCTCGCCGCGGGCAGTATAGCGGGCCGGAGCAGACTGCTATACCGCCCTTGCCGAGCACCCCAGAATCGACAATCGCGCGACTTTCCGCCACATTCCTCTTCCGCGTCTGCGCGAGGCTTAGAACAAACCGTTCATGTGCGCCCAACCTGTAGCACCGAGCGCCGCGAGCAGCAGCGCGACAACGGGGATGATGATCGCAGCGACGGGCGATCCACCGTTCGTAACAGCGTCGCCCTCCTTCACGTCGCGTTGATCGCCGGTGGTGACGGTGATGTCCACGTTTACCGTGCTGGTTTCGCGGGAGACCGCAGGAGCGGATGTGCTCGACTGAGGTTGCGTGGCGGTTGCCGGCTCGGTAGAAGTCGTCACCTTGGTGGTAGCCGCGGGTGCCTGCTTCGCAGTCGTTGCTGGCTCGCGGCTCGTCGTCGCACTGATCGGTGCCCGAGTCGGCCCCACTTGGATCGTGGTAGCGCGGTGCTCCCCGGTGATCTCAATGACGTTGCTCGGCTTCGAGGTCGAAGTGTGCTCTTCACTTATCGAAGCCACGGTGGTCCCCGCCGCCTCCGATTCCCGCGGTTCCGTGGTGCTCGCGGAAGTTGAGGAGGTCAAGGAGTTCGCAGACGTTGTCGCCGACGTCGAGATCTCAGAGGAGCTCGGCATCGTCGAGGAGGTCGACACTGCAAGTTTAGTTGCCCGCGTCGCGGTCGGAGTCGCCTGCGGCGCGGGTGTTGCCGCTTGCACTGTCGATAGCGCCGAAATCGCTGCAGTCTCCGACGACGCTGGCGTACTGCTCGACGACTGCGCCGGGGTGCTCACAGAGATTGAGGTCGTCCTCTGGGGCGTGCTGGAAGGCGCCATCGAAACACGCTGCGTCGTGGTCGAGGAGGTCGACACCACAGGTGTAGTTGCCCGCGTCGCGGTCGACTGCTGCGCAGCCGTGCGCGTGGTTGTCACGGTCGAAGTCGTTTCCTGCGCGGGAGTTACGGCTTGCACCGTCGATGGCGCCGAAGTCGCTGCAGCCTCCGACGAAGTCGGCTGCTTGGTCGAGGACTGCGCCGGGGTGCTCACGGAGATTGCGGTCGTCTTCTGGGTCGTGGTCGTAGACGGCGCCTGCGAGGGTCGTTGCGTGGACGTTGCAGCTCCAACCGGAGACGGGGCCGAAGTCGGCACAGTTGACGACGGCGCAGGCTCTTCGCTCGAAGGCGCGGAGGTTGTCGTCGGTGACGGTTCAGATGGTGCTGAAGGCTGCTGGTTTGAGGTGGTTTCGAGCACCTCATCTGAGTGGGCGGCGATGTATTCTCGCCGGTTCTCGCTCGCCTGACCGTACGCGGCCAGGGCGTTTGCGATCTCTTCCTGGGCCTTGGCCAAGCCGATCCCTGTGACCCGTGCGACCTGTAGCGCGTCGAGTGCCGCTACGTACTCGGCCTGGGCCACCTCGAAAGCTTGCTGCGCCTCGCGGAGGGAAGTCGGCTTCGGTAACGCAACCTGGGTGTCAGACGTGGTCGGCTCAGCCTCCGAGGATGTGGTCTCTGGCGTCGGCTCATCTTCCACCACCACCGTGGAGGTCACGGGCTTGGGCATCTCGGAGGTGGGCTCAACGGTCGGCTCTGGGGCGGGGACGGTCTCGGTGACGTAGACGATCGACGGCTCAGAGGTCATCGCCGGTGCAGCGGTCTGCACTGCGGTAGTGGGCGATGCCGTGGGAGCCTCGGGCGCCGGAGTCGGCGAGAATTTCTCAACGAGGGCCTCTGCGGACTGCACCGCTGATTGGGCGCGGGCAACGCGCCCCTGTGCAGCGTTAACGTCCTGTTCAGCAGCTGTTTTGCTGAGAATCTGCCACGCCGGGATCGCGTCGTACTTGGCCTGCGCGGCGTCGAGGTTGCGCTGGGCGGCGGTGAGGGCGGAGTTGGCGTCGGCAAGCGCTGCCTGAGCTTTCTCGAGCGTCTGCGGCTCAGGCGCGGCCGTCGTTGTGACCGGCGCAGGCACTGCAGTCGTGGTTGTCACCGGGCGGCCGCCGTACTGGCGGAGGTTGTTGGCCTGGATGAGCACCTGCACGTCCAGAGGCTGCAGTGTCGTAGCCACCTTGCCGCGGTTCGAGCCGTCCTTCATCAGCGCGCCGTCGCAGGAGTGCGCAAGCCCCATGGCGTGGCCGAGCTCGTGGGTGATGGTCATGACCAGGCTGTCGATGTAACCGTTGCGCAAGATGTCCGGGTTGAGCAGCAGCTGCATGTTGTCCACCGTGCCCTGGACACGCCCCACGACATAACCGCCCAGGTTTGCCTCGCGCACGGTGACAACCTTGTAGCCGGGCTGGTTCACGTACTCGAAGCGGATCAGGCCCCCGGTTGCGCTCGTCCATTGGTCGGTGGCTTTGGTGATGTACGGCTTGTACTTGTCGGGGGCGTAGATGCGCACGAGGTTGCCGTCGATGACGTTCTCGTTGGGGCCGAAGACGAAATTGCCGATGTTGGGAATCGGCTGGCCCAGTTTCGCCGCGGCGGTGGCGGCTTTGCACTCGCGGCCGATAGGGTCGACGGCTGCTTCCGCCGGTGCGGCTACAACGCCGAGGGTGATCGCGGAGGCGCAGGTGGCGGAAAGAAGATGTCTATAGTTCACGGGGCCAGAGAATACCATTGGTCTGGCCCCGGCCAACCGCGGTGAATGCGCTGAACCTAGACAAGGCGGCGGCGCGCGAACGCGAAGAACGCGGCGCCGAGCGCGGACGCGAACACGAGCGCGAACAGGGCGCGCACGAGGGTGTTCGAACCGGTTTCCGCCTCAAGACCGCGGGCAGGAGCCGCATATTGCTTGTCGACGTCCGCTTCGCCCCCCGCCCTTGCCGCCTCGAGCCCCTGGCGCCCGACCTCGCCGGTGTTGGCGGAAACCAACGCCTCTGACGTCGCCGCCTCCTCCGGGGTGACGTCGGCGTTGACACGGGTGACGTCGGCAACGAACGTGTGGCCGTCCTTGTTCAGGAAGTAGGTGTTGCCGTCCAGGGTCAGCACCGGCGGATACTTGATCAGCCCGTTTGCCACCGGCGCCTCGACGGATGGGTCGACGTCCTCGGCACCGAGCGGCTCTTCGGGGGCGTTCTCCGGGGCCGGGGCGTCCGTCGGCTGGTCCGCAGGCTGGTCGCGGATAACGCCGGAGTTGATGAGACCTGCCACCGCCGCGTCCGCGACAGCAACCGCACGCTCCTGTTGCGAGGCGTCCAGTTGCGCGTAGGGCTTGGCCGCTTCCTGCGCGCTGCGCACGTAGTGGGTACCTTCCTGGTTGAGGAAGTACTGCTCGCCGCGCGCGTCAGCGGTCTGGGCGGGCAGGTCCTGCGCTGCGGCGGCCACAGGTACAGCAATCAGCACGGCGGCCAGGCCTGCGACAACACGGGTGGGGCGGTTCATTGGGGTCTCCTCGGGGGTTTGACGGCTACACCAGGAAGCGGCGTCCTGCAAGGAAGGCGGCGGCGCCCAGCACGGACGCGATTACCAGCGCGAACAGGGTGCGCGCGACCGTGTTGGAACCGGTCTCTGCCTCAACACCACGGGTTTCAGCAGCAGCCTGCTGTGCCGCGATCTCCTCAGCGTGCTCGGCGCGGAGGCGGTCGGAAGCGGCCTTCTCCTCCGGGGTCGGCTGCTGGTTCACGCGGTCGGAGGAGCCGACCAGGGTCTCGCCGTCCTGGTTGAGGAAGTAAGTCACGCCAGCGATCACGATCGGCAGGCCGACAGCCGCGGCAGCGATGCCCGCGATCGCGGCCGGGGACAGGGCAAGCGCAGCGTCACCGGCGTCGTCGCCAGCCGCAGTGTCGACGAACACGCAGTCATTCTGCACCGACTCGGGGGTGCGGACCTTGGCGTCGGCGGGCAGCTGGGCAGCGTCCACAAGCTTCTCATCCGCCACGTACGCCTTGCCGTCCTTGGTCAGGTACCAGGAGTCCTTGCCACATTTCGCCTCGGCGACGCGGCCAGTGGCACCGGCGCGGGTATCAGTAACACCCTCGACGACGGCATCCACGTTTGCTGCCTGGTCGCCCTCGACCGCGATGTCCACGTTGCCCGGGAGATCCGCCAGGGCCGTCGCCGGCGCCGGGTTTGCGGGCTGGGGGTTGACGCCACCTTCAACCGAGAAGCTCCCGTCGGCGTTCTCCACAATCTTCGGCGCTGCTGCGACGTCTGCGGCCGTCGCGGGCAGCTCCGACTTGACGTACTCGCCGCCAACCAGGCGGTAGTAGTTGCCGGCCTCGTCGGTGAAGGCCTCGGGCAGGCCCTGTTCGACCCAGCGGGCGAGCTGGTCCGGCTCGATGGCGTGTGCGGCGGGGGTGGCAGAGAACGCGATCGCGCCAGCTATGGTGGCAGCGGTCAGCGTGCGAATGGTGCGCTTCATGCGGGGGCTCCTATCGGGAAGTCTTAACCTCAAGTCGAGGGTTATGCCCCAACAGTAAACTGGTTTCACACAAGTCTCAACAAAAACTTCAGACTTTTTGGAAAACGCCTGGAAAATCGCACGCTACCGAGGTTCGAAGGCCGCCTGCACCTCCTCTCCGGTGACGACCCCAGCCAGCTGCCACCCCACCACGGCGTTGCGCACACTGTCCGCGAGCGGATTCGCGGGCTGGATACAGGAGATGGTGAGCAGCCGCCCCGGCATCGGGCCTGACCCCCAAATCTCGGCGTTGACCGCCAGCGTCCCCTTGTCCGGCTCGTGCAGGTCGGTCGCGGTGTACTTCAGCCAGTCCTCCCCGGACGATTCGGTGCGCAGGAACAGCGTGTCGCCGGGCGCGACATTGTGGTGCTCGGCTTTGCCGTCGTAAAGCTTGTTAAACACCGCGTTCACGCCCGCGCCCGTGTGGCCCGCCACCACCACGATGTCGCCCGCGTCCGTGCCGGGCAACGCATACGGATAGCCCTCACCCGTCAGCGCGCATGCCTTATCCATGGTCTTCGGGTCGATCTTGCCGTCCACCACGCGGCAGTCCGCTTGCTCGAAACCGGCGCGCAGACCCAGCACCGGCACAACCATCTCCACGGGTCGGGCTTGGGCAATTGAGCTGGCCGCTTGCCGGCGGGGCTCCGCCGCGACCGACGTGGTCTGCGTGGGCTCGGGCGGTGGCGGGTCCGAAGGGGCGTCGTGAAGCAGTGCCTTCGCACCCGCGCGGATGACCAGGATGACAATCAGCAGCGCGACAAGGCGTCGGACATGGTACTTCACGGCGGTTATCATACGAGCTATGAAAGAAGTTTCTGTCACCGAAGTCCCCGCAGGCGCGCAGCTTATCGACGTCCGCGAGCCCGACGAGTTCGCCGCCGTGCGCGCGGAAGGCGCCGTGAACATCCCCTTGTCCGTCTTTGTCGCCCGCGCCGACGAGATCGATCCGGACCAGGACATTTACCTGATCTGCAAGTCCGGCGGGCGCAGCGCCCAGGCGGGCGAGTTCCTGGAACAGGCGCGCGGCTGGGACAACGTGATAAACGTCGCCGGCGGCACCACCGCCTGGGTGGAACAAGGCCTGCCCCACCAAAGTTAGGTAACCCCCAATGTTGGGCGCGGTCAGACAGTTAAGATAGGCCCTATGTCGACGCTCCCCGAACTGCCGTCCGCCCTGGCCAAGTCCCCCCACTTCCAGATCGAACGCGTGCGCAGACACACGAAAGACGAGGTGGAGCGCGCACTGGGCAACCACGACTCCACCATGCGGGAGTACTGGATCCTCACCTGCGTGGACGTGCAACCGATGAGCCAGCGCCAGCTGTCGGAGTTGCTGGGCATCGACGCCTCGGACATGGTGCGTCTCGTCGATTCTCTGGAGAAGAACAACTGGGTCACCCGCGAGCGCGACCCGGAGGACAGGCGGCGCCAGATCGTCGCCGCCACGAAGAAGGGCTCGAAGGCGTTGACCAAGCTCGGCGGCGACGTCGCGGAGGCAGAGGACCGCGCGCTGGAGGCGTCATCCTCCAAGCAGCTGAAGAGCCTGCGCAAGCTCTCCCAGGCGTTGGAGGCGGAGGACTAGGCAGGGTTGCTCGCGCGCGGGTTTTTCGTTCGCCCAGTTTTTCCGCCCGCCCCGTTTTTCGCAGATCCAGCTAGTAGGTCCCAGCTATCAGGGCTCCAGGGGCGTGATAGCTGGCACCTACTAGCTGGATCCACCTCAAGCCCCGCCAGCCCGAGCCCCCGCTACGGCCGGTACCGCGTCGCCGGGACGGTCACAGGTCCACGGCGATCCGCGCGCGCCTTCGCTTCGACCACGCGACGGATGCATTCGGCCTCCTGGAAAAGGATTTCCACCGGAAACAGATGGAGCACCTCGTAGCCCTGCTCCTTCAGCCAGTTTTCGCGCCGGGTCATCTTCATCACCTCGGCATGCGGCATATCTTCGAATTTGATGTAGCCGTCGATTTCGATGATTAGGTTGCCCCACAACAGATCGACCCGGAAGTGCCGACCCACCCACATCTGCTCCAGGACCTCAATGCCGTGTTCGGCCAGGATGATGCGGAAAAGCGACTCCATTGCGGATTCGGATTTCGCCGAGCTGAGCTCCAACGCCCGCCTAGCCTGACCCACGCCCTTCTTGCCCGTAAGCCGAGTGATCGTGGACGAAAGCGCCGCCTGGACGGCATCGATCTGAAGTGGAGTTTTGTCGCGGTAGAGGCCGTCTATGGCCACGACGGCGTCGCGTACGCCGTGGAAACGGGCAATGTCTACAGCAGTGCGCGGCATCGTGGTGAGACGGAGCTGGCCGTCGCCGCCGGCAGGGTCGAACGCGTCGAATTCCCTGACGTCGATGTCGGGGACCGTGATGTTGCGGTAGATCACGCCCTCGGGCCACTGCGACTTGGACGGCGGGTGCCCGTTTCGCTGCGCCAGCTCAACAGTCTCGGCGTCTTTGCCCACGACCCACATGCCGTACACCCGTGCTGCCGATCTGCCCATCAGCACCGCCTTATGGGCGCTCACCCCGTGCGCGTAGCAGCGGAGAAACTCCTGTTGGTAGCGTTTCAGGCCCTGCCAGTGCGCTAGCGGCACGAATTTCGTTGCGGATAGCTGCACGCATTCTTGCTCGTCCACGTCCCCGCGCGCCACTAGCGGCGCCACCAACTGTGCGTGATCCATGTTCCCCCCCCTTGGAGCGGCCTCTGCCGAGGCAGCGGTTCTGAGGTTAGCGGCGTCCTCGGGTCCGCGCATGCCATAGCAGATCCAGCTACCTAGACCCAGCTACCAAGGCTCTAGGGGGCGGTTAGCTGGTCCTTGGTAGCTGGATCCGCGGGGGCGGCGGCCTCAATGGGCGAAACCAAATAGTTGGCATTTCCCACGATTTGCGGATTCTTCCGGCACCATTAGCCTTATCCGCATGTCTCAGCCCGACAATCCCCTCCTTCGAGCCCACTTGGCGCCGCCGGAGCGCACGCTTATCGACGTCCTCACGGCCACCGCCGCCGAGCACCCCGACGCCGCCGCCATCGACGACGGCGGCGCCAACTCCGCCGACGACGGCGTGCTCACCTACGCCGAGCTGGTGGAGGAAATCGAGCACCGCGCTGCTGGCATGCGTGCCAAGGGCGTGCGCGATGGGGGTCGCGTGGGGATCAGGATGACGTCGGGAAGCAGGGAGCTCTACCTCGCCATCCTGTCCACCATGCGCGCGGGCTGCGCGTACGTGCCGGTGGACGCGGACGACCCGGACGAGCGCGCGGAGACCGTCTTCGGTGAGGCGGATGTGGACGCGATCTGGACCGACGACGGCCTGCGGGTGCTCAAGCCCGCGCAGCCGGGCGAGCTCGGCGAGGTCACCCCGGACCACGACTGCTGGATCATTTTCACCTCGGGCTCGACGGGCAAACCAAAGGGCGTGGCGGTCACGCACCGCTCCGCGGCCGCGTTCGTGGACGCGGAGGCGCGCCTGTTCTGCCAGGACAACCCGCTGGGTCCGGACGACCGGGTGCTGGCCGGCCTGTCCGTGGCCTTCGACGCCTCCTGCGAGGAGATGTGGCTGGCGTGGGGCCACGGCGCCTGCTTGGTTCCCGCCCCGCGCGCGCTGGTGCGCTCTGGCCAGGACCTGGGACCGTGGCTGATCCGCCGCGACATCACGGTGGTCTCCACCGTGCCCACCCTTGCCGGCCTGTGGCCGAAGGAGGCGCTGGATAACATCCGTCTGCTCATCGTGGGCGGCGAGGCCTGCTCGCAGGAGCTGACGGACCGCCTGGCTGCGGGCCGCGAGATGTGGAACACCTACGGGCCCACCGAAGCGACCGTGGTGGCCAGCGCCAAGCAGCTGTTCCCGGGCGAGCCGGTGACCATCGGCTGGCCGCTGGACGGCTGGGATCTCGCCATCGCAGGCGACGGCGAGGACGGGCAAAGAGAGCTGATCATTGGCGGCGTCGGGCTGGCCCGCTACTTGGACCCGGAGAAGGACGCGGAGAAGTACGGTCCGCTCGGGGAATGGGAGCGCGCCTACCGCACCGGCGACCACGTCAAGCTCACGGACGACGGCCTGACGTTTATCGGCCGCGCCGATGACCAGGTAAAAATCGGCGGACGCCGCATCGAGCTCGGTGAGGTGGAGGCCAACGTGGCCGCGCTCGACGGCGTGTACAACTCCGCGGTGGCCGTGCAGACCCTGTCGTCCGGCGACAAGGTGCTGGTGGGCTACGTCTCCCCCAACGAGGGCGCGGAGCTGGACGTCCAGCAGATGCGCGAGCGCCTCGCCGAGGTCATGCCGGCCGCGCTCGTGCCCCGCCTGCACGTGATGGACGAGCTGCCCGTCCGCACCTCCGGCAAGGTGGACAAGAAGGCCTTGCCGTGGCCGCTGCCCGCCAGCGTCGGCGCCGTGGGGCTGACCGACACCGAGGCGTGGGTGGCCCAGCAGTGGGTCGAGGTCCTCGGCCTCGACGTGCCGGGCCGAGACGCGGACTTCTTCGAGCTCGGCGGCTCCTCGCTCGCGGCCGCCGCGCTGATCACGCGCCTGCGCGAGCGTGTGCCCACCATCGCGGTGCGCGACCTCTACGACCACCCCAGGTTGGAAACGCTTGCCTCGCTTATCGACGAGCTCACGCTTGCCAACCGCACCGCCAAACGCGAACGCGAGGTAGAACCCGTCGGCGCTGGCACCCGAATGGCGCAGACTGCGCTGATGGTCCCAGTAATGACCCTGAAGGCAGCCACGGCGGTGACCTGGGTGGCCATCGCGGCGAACCTGCTGGGCCTGACGGATCTGAGCTGGTCCTGGCTGGCCGTGGCGTTTTTGGTGCTGTGCACCCCGTTCGGCCGCATCCCGATCGGCGCGCTGGGCGCCCGGGTGATCCGCGGGCGCGTGAAGCCCGGCGTGTACAAGCGCGGCGGCGCGCAGCACGTGCGGCTATGGGCGGCCGAGCGCTGGCTGGTCGCCTCCGGCGCGCTGAACATCTCCAGCGCCAACGCCGCGAAAATCACCGCCCGCATGCTGGGCGCAAAGATCGGCAAGGGTGTGGACATGCACGCGTTCGCGCCGGTGACGGGCCTGCTCACGGTCGGCGAAGGCTCCGCCATCGAGCCGGAGGTGGACCTGTCGGGCGTGTGGCTCGACGGCGACGAATTCCACGTCGGCGAGGTGTCCATTGGCGCGGAGGCGCGCGTCGGTGCGCGTTCCACGCTCATGCCCGGCACCGAGATCCGCAACGGCGCGCACGTGGAGCCGGGCTCCACAGTCACCGGCCGCAAACCCGTGAAGAAGCGCTCGCGCTGGGCGGGCTCGCCCGCGCGCAAGGTGGGCCGCTCCAAGCACCGCTTCCCCGACGAGCGCCCGCCGCGCCGACCACTGTGGGCGCTGGGCTACGGCCTGACCTCGCTGTTCCTCGCGCTGCTGCCGGCTACTGCCGGTGTCGCCGGCGCCGCCGCGACGGTGGGGCTGGCTCGCGTGGCGCATACCTCGTCGGTGTGGGGCCTGCTCGTGTTCGCCCCGGTCGGCGGCTTGGTCTACATCGGTTGCGGTCTCCTGTTGACGTGGCTGGCCGTGAGGGTGGCGTCGATAGGCGTAAAGCCCGGCGTGTTCCCGGTGCGCAGCGTGCATGGCTGGGCGCTGTGGACCGTGACCAGGCTTATGGACGACGCCCGCACCCGCTACTTCCCCATCTACGCAGGTCTGGCCACCCCGGTGTGGCTGCGCTCGCTGGGCGCGCAGATCGGCGAGCGCGCCGAGGTGTCCACCGCCGTGATGGTGCCGAAGCTCACCGAGGTGCGCGACGGGGCATTCCTTGCCGACGACACGATGGTCGGCACCTACGAACTCGGCGACGGCTGGATCCGCACCGACCACACCGTGGTGGGCAAACGCTCCTTTGTGGGCAACTCCGGCATGGTCGCGCCCGGCCGCAAGCTGGCGAAACAGTCGCTGGTGGCGGTGCTGTCAGCGTCGCCGAAGAAGTCGAAGGCGGGCTCGAACTGGTGGGGCTCGCCGCCGGAGCGCATGCGCCGCGTCGAGGTGGAGGCCGCCGGCGAGGCGACCTACAAGCCGTCCGCGTCGCTGATGCGCAAGCGCGGGTTTGTGGAGACGCTGCGCCTGCTCGCGCCCATGACGCAAGCCGTGGTGGCCGCGGTGTTCGCCGCTGTGGTGGTGACGCTTCTGGAGCGCTTCGGCTTCTGGACGTACCTCCTCGGTGGCCTGGTGTGGATGGCCGTGGGCGTGCTGGCCGTGCTCTCCGCCGTGGTGGCGAAGTGGGTGCTGGTCGGGCGGCACAAGGCCGGCGAACACCCGCTGTACTCCTGGTTCGTGTGGCTCAACGAGCTGCAGGACCAGTTCGTCGAGGTCGTCGCCGCGCCGTGGTTCTTCAACTGGGCCTCCGGTTCCGGCGAGATGAACCTGGCGCTGCGCGCGCTCGGCGTGCGGGTCGGCCGCGGCGCGTGGATCGAGTCCTACTGGTTCCCGGAGACGGACCTGTGCG
>ERZ1029854.689-NODE-689-length-11400-cov-7.534509_pt1 | contig 11400 bp, 7 predicted proteins | sample MGYA00519239_ERZ1029854 | MGnify/ENA primary metagenome ERZ1029854 (study PRJEB33666, sample SAMEA4610917) | skin metagenome | biome: Human-associated habitat; feature: Malodor aspect; material: skin | place: Philippines | collected 2015-08 ... | reverse complement strand
TGCCGTGGTCCTCGCGAAAGCACTGCATGTCCCCATCAATGTTGGTAAATCCTGTGCTGCGATCCATGCTCCGTAGAGCGTAGGCATACATGAGCAGCTCCATCGGCACGTCAGCCAATGTACGAATCTGGTCAGGAAACGCGCGTCGGAGCTGCTCTGCCTGCGCCGGGTCTGTGAGCCTAGCGCAAAATGCGTGCCATGGATTCATCGCCTTGGGGACGATCCAGCTTTGGCCTTGGAACAGGCCCAACACACTCGCAAAGGCGTTCGCCACATCACGTACGCTGCCTTTGCGTGACACGTTGGCCACATAGAGCAAGGCGTGCAGCCTGCCATCATCGGTGGTGAGCAGTGCGTCCAGGGCGCGGATCGCCGTGTCAATGGCTGCAATACACGTCGGCGGTGTGCCCTGCACAATCGCATCGCTATACTGGGGGAAGGCATCTATGGCGTGCACCACACCCGAGCTGCTAATCGCGCCAAACACCAGGTCCGGGTAGAGTGTCCGCATGAACGCAGCACGCGCGCCAGCGTACGACGAGCCATAGTAAATGAAACGCAACTCGGCGTCACGGGGCACACCTTCCAGCTGGACTTGGCGCAAAAAGCGCGCCGAATCAGCGAGCGACTGCCGCAATGTGAGCCACTGCAATTGGTCCGTGCCCCAATGGTCACTGTGCCCCAACTCCGACAAACGCGGCTTGGACTGACCGTAGTAGCGATGCTCCAAAGCGATGCCAATCCCACCGGTGGCATTCCAGATGGCAGGAAATATTGTGTACGGCAACACGTGCGGGAACGAAGAGATGCTATCCTCACCGCCATCGTACACAAATACCGGCACCACATCTTTGCCGTTTAATTTACGGCGCTTTTGGGCACCTGCTCGGTACTGATCCATGAAAACAAAGTAACGCTGCTCAAACGTGGCCTGCGTCGAGTTGTCATAATGATCCAGCGGCTGCAGCATCGTGTGTTCCGTCCACCATGCCCACCGATGCGATGTTGTGCCATGCACAGCGTACGTGTTCTTTATGACGCCATGACCATGATGCACCTCAACTTTGGCGCACATCACTTGTACAAGAAGCCATGCAAGACATCCCAGCCAGAAGAGAGGGCCCATAAGTGCGCCTTATCGCGCGTTCCGGCCACTTTATGTCGCACGCGGAGGCGTTCACAAACATGCAGGGAACAAAGAAGCCTTGTTACCATACTAGGTGCCTTTTTTACGATATACGCCCACACATGTCCCTTTGTGTCTACGCACGCCGCCTAGCCAGCCGCCATCATGGAAGGCGTCGTAGCTATGCCCCAGCCTGCCGAGCCTCTCGGCGCCCAGCACGGGCCACGTGATGGCAGTGTCCCACTCTCGTCTTGGGCGTGTGTGGAGTAGCGAAGAAGCAATTCCGCAATCGGTAAAGCAGGGCGTGTTGGTGTTTACTCGCCACGTGGTAGACCCATGCTGGGAGGGGCGGGCAAAGCCTCCATACCTTGGGACTGAACACCATGTCGGAGCTCGTGCCTCGTTCACACGCCAAGCATGGACGCTTCCCAAAGCCATCGTTTGGACGATCCAACAAACAGCACCATTCACTGTTTCGTCCCATGAACGATCATCGCATGAAGGAGCACACGCGACACGAGGAGGACCAGACGCTGGCTGCAGCTCGTGAGGCCGTGGCCAATGCAGGCATTGTACCTGCGCAGCACCAACCCAAGTCAGCCCGAGCACAAGACTTGTCGCGTCGTGCGAACTCTGAAGGTGCCTCCATGAAGCGCAAGCCCCGCCAATTCACCAATCTGCCTGTGGAGACGATGCTGGGTGAAGTGCCACATGCCCCCGCCTCGGTCTTTGCTCAGGGCGGTCCAGCTACCGTCCCATTCACGTACCACGAACCCAAGAACTTCATTCCCAAGCAGTCTCGCTCGGAAATCGCGCGTGAAGAGGCCGTTCGCATCCATGCTCTGCGTTTCCGCCGTGAGCAGTTGAATGCTGACGCTATCAGAGAACGGGAGGCACGCAAGCTTGCCGCTCAAATGGACGAAGAGCCTCATGTGGTCTCGGAATCTCGGGGCAAGTCCATCTTCATCGAAGATGGCGTGCCTCCGCCCCTTCCCGAGAAGGACCTTGCGAACGATGAGCCATCTCGCTCGTACCTGACCCCTAGGATCAGGGATACTGCCGCCATGCCGTCGTTGTTGAGCTCTGAGCAGACAACTTCGGTGGTGTACAACCCGAAACCCCTTAGCTATCTTTCTGGCAGCACTCTCCTTACCAGCAGTGCACCTGTGCAACCATCCGAACCCAAGGACACGACGTCAAGTGTGGGTGAAAACTTGACGCCTGCTCAATTTGCCGAAATGACCATGGCTGACTTTAGTACTGTGCGTGCTGGCTCCACGCTGCCAGACTACCTGTCCAAGCGTCCCGAGGTACCTACCCTCGAGGAGGATCGGGACCAGGAAGATGCTAAGGCTGCTGTGCCTGTGTCAGAAACTCTAGACAACCTTCGTCCATCTGACACTGACGTATCTGGTCGTCATGTACCTGAAATCCCAGAGTCTGACGTCACGCTGCTTCCTGACATCTCCACTGTCTCTGATGCTGCGCGTGCGAAAGAAGATAACATGGCCGAACTAGCACGCAAGGAGGCTGACCTTGCCCGTCAGGAAGCTATTCTAGCTCGTCTTGAGGCTCAAAAAGCCCGCGAGGAGGCTGAAAGGGTCCGTCGCGAGGCTGAACAGATTCGTCGTGAAGCCGAAGCGGCTCGTGCTGCTGCTGTTGAGGCTCGCGAAATAGAAGTCAAGCTCGTTGAAGAGGCACGTCGCGCCGAAAATGCCAGAAAGGCTGAAGAAGCCAAACGGGCCGAGGAGGCCCGGAAGGAAGAGGCCCGCAAGGCGGAAGAAGCTAAGAAAGAAGAGGCCCGCAAGGCGGAAGAAGCTAAGAAAGAAGAGGTCCGCAAGGCCGAAGAAGCTAAGAAGGAAGAGGCCCGCAAAGCGGAAGAAGCTAAGAAAGAAGAGGCCCGCAAGGCGGAAGAAGCCAAGAAGGAAGAGGCTCGCAAGGTCCAAGCCAAGAGCGCGGCTTCTGTGCAGACGCCTTCCACCTCGAAAGCCGCCGACGACCTCCCTCCGTATGCGTCGCCACATCGCATCACTCATCTTCCGGCTTACCTTCGTAATGGCATTAACAACATGATGCGTGCTCATCCAGTGAAGCCCTCGTCTTCTCCTGCTACGACGACCAAGCTCACCTCTGCCCAATCTTTCTCGAGCCTCCCAAAGTCTCCAGTCGATTCAGGCAAGGTCGCCGCGGTGCCGCCAAAGACATCTATTCCCGCTCCCGCCGAAGCGGCGACGTCAACTCGTAATAAGGTGGACCAGGAGCCTTCATCAAAGCAAAAGGATGCCCCAATTTCGGCCAAGAATGAGCCCACTAAGGCGGCCAACGCTAGTGCCCCTGTGCAGCGCGTATTTCCTCAGCTCGAAATTGTGCATGTGCATCCAAAGGGAGGCTCTAGGCCTGCGCCAAAGACGACTGTCCCGCCTTCAAAGCCAAGCAAAGATGAGCCTAGTGTGACAGCCAAGTCCTTTAATGCAGAAAAGGCTCCTACCACGACGCCATCGTTCTCATCCCTGCCTAAGGGAGAACTGTCGTCTCGTTATGGTCTGTTCATCGTGGGAGATGCGGAGGGCAAGCCAGAACTTGCCAAGCCGGCCAAATCCCACGGTGACCTCTCCAACGAGCCATCGGCTCCCAGTGCGCCCGTTCTTGATGAGGAGCTTTCGAAAAAGACGCCCATCAAGCCTGTGGCTCGTGAAGCCAATGCTCCACTGAACCTGCACTCCGGCTCCAAATTAGCACCGGCTATTCAAAACATCGGCTATCTTAAGACGAAAGATTCGGCACCTGCGACCGAGGAAACATCCATCTCCAACAACCAGCAGAGCCGCAATAGCGGTGTCGATTCGAAACAAGAGCCTGCCCCTGCTTCTTCGAACGTTGTTCCGCGCGAAGTGAACCAAAGCACGCAGGAGAACCTGGCTCAACCTACCTCTAAGGCAGTGGACAACCTGGAGCCTGCTCAGGCTGCCGCTGAGCCAAAGCCTGATGCGACTGCTCAGAGTGCTCCATCTACGGAACAACCCTCAGCTACCGTGTCAGACAAGCCGGACTTGCCTTCATCGAAGCCCAAAGAAGAGTCTGAGCCGAAGCTTGAGAAGGAGTCGACTGAGAAGGCTGTGAACAACAAGGCTGAGGAAACTGAGACCAAAGCGGAGCAAGAGCTCAAAGAGGATGCAGCGGAGCCGACCGAGGACCAGCCAGGAGCCAAGACCGACAACCGTGCCCAGAGGAGAAAGGCTCAGAAGGAAGCTAAGAAGGCCAAGAAGACCTAACCAGCGAGGATATAGAGCTTACGCCCTCGCGCTGGGACTGCACATGGTTCTCAAGCATGGCGTGGTGCCTTGTCCTTAACAGAAAAGCACGAAAAAACGTTTTTTTGGCAGACGTGGAGGGAACCTTGCCCTTTCCATCTCGATTTTGCGTTTGGGTAATAAATTACTTCTTGTTGCGTGCGTCTTTAACTGAATGACGATCGCCTGCCCATAATCCCACATAGTCGATGCCCGACTCAGCAGGTAGAGGTCCATCTGCCGTACGCCGTGCCTTGAATCGCATGCCACCACCCTTCCGTGATGGAGTTGCGTGCGCGTTCACAAACTGAGACTTGGTATCTGCTTCGGGCTTGCTCTCTTTAGCGCGAACAGCCGCACTACTGCGAGTTTTTGACGGCTACAATGAGCTTCATGCATACTTACGTTTTTCTTGTAAAATTTCTTGCGTCAGTAGAGTATCAACGTACAGCGGATCGACCCATCGTGCTGCAAGGCGGATGGAGGTTGAGGGAAAACAGCACCCAATCCTGGGTGGAGATATCAAGTCTGGTACCTGTCTTCAAGTTTGCTTCCATCCACACTGGGTATGCTCTGGCCGCGCCTCTTGGTGGCAAAAAGTATACGCAGAAGCATTTTCAGAACAAAGATACCCGCAACATGGATTGCATTACGCACATTTGGGCGTACAAGAACTTCGTATCTTCCGGCTGTGGCTGCTTTACCAGCTACGCCGGAAACCTACCTCGCTCTTCGCGCATCGCCCCATGAGCTTCATACGCTTCCAGCCATATCCATCGAAGCTTTGATATATGAAGCAGGCCAAGCAGGTCTTTCTGGACTGATTGGGACCATGATCTCTGATGTGATGGAATACCGAGCTGCAGACGCAGGGTCGGATCGACAGCAGCGCTTGCTGCTTGCCTTACTTACTATGTCCAGCATGTATCAAAAAAAAGTGCCTATGGCGCCTGATATTGTAGTGGATCTGGCAGCACAGTATATTCAGGCTGCAGGTGTCACGAACCTGTCGCCTTCGATCGCTGCCCACATCATGCGCCATTGCTTCGCGATTCGTCGCAAAGACGGCGTGCCGTGCCGACTGATCCACTCCTTGTTCTATCACCTGGCTCATACAGCCGAATACCCTTTGCTCGAGGAGGGACTGCAGGTAATCGAATGCATGTTGCGATACGAATGGATCGATCCTTCGATGATCATGGACTTTGTCGTCAAGACCGCTGAAGTCGATGGCGATCGACTTGGAAAGCATACTTTGGAGCAAGCTCGAGCTGATGGCTTCGCATGGCAAAGATGGGCACAAGATGCTGGTGGTTTTGTCGCAGTGAGCGAGCTTCGTCACGGCAAAGGCGATGAGGTACGCGACTATGCCTTCCGCATTACCATATGGTCACTAGCCTGTCGCGCGTGGATTCGCCTCAATCGCTCAACTCGGTTCCGAGAATCATTTCTGAGTCTTTACCACGAGTACTTGGCTGCGACAAAAGCCGTGACGATGGGTGCCACATCGCAGGCGGCGCCGTGTGTGTCGATGTTACGCGCGCTGCTGCAGGCTCATCTCGTGAACTTGGCTGGCACGCGCCGTGCAAATGCTTTTCGAGCAGCGCTTGCTACACTGAAGCAGGTACCTAAGGAACTCGTCGCCCAAGTGTCGCCACGTGTTATCCAATCTTTGTGTAATACAGCCCTCGATCTAGTCGATGTGACGACGGCGGCTTCCATCTTGAAGTGGTACATTTTATGCCTTCGGCACATCAATGATGATGAACGACGCCTGGTTCGTTTTTTGCGTGATATGCACCCAGCAATTTTGGTACCCATATTGACCCACCTGGCCGAGTCCGTTGATCGGTCAGCTGCAGCCAAATGGGCTGACTGGCTCGTTGGAATGGAAGAGGATCCATACATGGATACATTTCCTGAAGCATTTCGTGCGCGATGGCTGATGTGTTTGTGCTCGTTGGACTTGTTGGAACAGGCACGAGCTTTGTATCGTCGATGGACAGGTGCCAGCGGTTCACCACTGGAGCCCAAAGTGCGCGCTGCCTATCAGAGTCGCCACACAAGTATGAATTTTTCTGGCAATGCTGTGTACAGACAGATCCACCATGCATTTGGCTCGCAAGCGCCGCATGAGAGCGCAGAAGTCGTGCATCCCGCAACCGACAATATCATTCATCGTAATGGAGCCTGTATGCTGGCTCTAGTACGCAAGTTTGGCCATGGCACACAGTGGAAAAGTGCACCTGATACCCAGTTTGCTCGAGCTGTTCGCGACGACTTTTTAGTGCATGTTTATGGAAGTCATATGCCACCAAGTCATTATGAACTCACTGCGCTCCTGCAAGCTTGCATGCTTCTCAGAGAGCACCAAGTGGCAATGCGTGTGTTGCGTACGATGGAGTCTTTCGGGTACGAGTTAGATGCCAAAGACATGGCCGTGCTTCTTGGTGGCATGATGGATGTGAATCCCTCGGCAGCCGTCATGATAATGAAACATTTATCAGCTCCCTTGTCCCGAAACCCGCATTTGTATGCTGCTGTCCTCTCTCGTTGTGTCAGCTCGAGTCACTTTGAGCTGGCAGATCAAGTATATGACATGGCCTGCCAACACTACCTCGGCTCGAAGGTCGCTAGACTAGCACCAGGCACATTGCTTGCTTGCTCTCGTGACCGATCTCCTACATTAGTGAACCGTGCCATCACGATGATGCGCGATGGATGGAAACCAAAAGGAAAACTCCTGAATTGGATTGTGCGGACCGTCGTGCGCGGCATGAGTCTCCGTGATGCTCGCCTCTCTGTCTCTCGACATGGAATCTCGCACGATTACGACGTGGAAGCAGGCGTGCGTTTGTATGTGCACATCGCGTCTAAGCATGGATGCGCCGACATACCTACAGCAAGGCTCATTTTGTATCATATCTTTCTCCTTACGACCCGTCCTTCTACGCCACACACATCTGCCGCATGGCAATCGCTATGGTCAGCGAGGGTTGATGCCGTGCTCTGTGCCGTGTTCTCTACGATGCGTGCGGACATACCATATTTCCCTAAGCCAGAGTCTGAGAGATGGAAGAACAGTTTCCCTATACCACTCTCTTTCATCCATGAAGCTCTTCGAGCTTACACGAGCCTACAAGACCATGCTGGCACACAGGAGCTGCTTGCATGGCTACACTTGCATGGCTTATCCACTTCCTTGATGCGGAACATGTCGTCTGACAAAGAGCTGCGTGGACTGCCGCAGGTACAAGCTGACACGATAAGGCGCCAAAAGCCGTGGTGGTTTTCAGCGGAAACTAGCTCGACCGTGGCTTGACATAGATACCCTCCTGCCTGTATACCAACTTCCGTGTCGTTGAACTCCACTTCGCCCCACCACAATCCAACCTCGGATCGTCCCGCCCATGTCGTCTGTCCGCTGGACTCGTCTTGCGCAGCGCCGCTTATATACAAGCGCTCCTTCTAGGCTTGTAGGTACGCCGCCCATCACACAGGTTAGCTCGGTACGTCATGTGCGCGCATGTATCTAATATCAGCGACCGTTCGCTGGCGGGCTCCTTGGCTTCCTCACTGGCTTGAGCATAACATCACTTGCAGGGCTATACTGGATTCAATATGAGTACAAAAGTGCTTCTATCAATGTCGTGAACAGCAGTGAACGCCTGTCTGATATGGCCCACAACGTACGTCGATCGCATTCACATGTCAGGTCACTCATTACCTCGAGCGCATCGCTTTGCTTGAACAGCGACTGAACATGTTGGAGAAGACACTCGCTCCTCGCGATGAAGTGCAAAAGGCTTGGGAATCGCATCGAAACTTGTACACCGACATGTTTGAAGAAACACATGCGATTCGCGAGCGCCTATGGAAGCTGGGTACGTTGCATCAGTTGCTTACACAGAACATGACATGTTCGCAACTCGCACACGTTCGCGCGTGTCGCCAACGTGGGATCAGCCATCGTATGAGATACCCCCTATGCCTCCCGTGCGGCTCGTATGACTTGCTGCATAGACGCCATCCCTGCGTAGATGATAGACGGTCTGCACATGTAAGCAATGTACGCCCCCTCATTTTCTCCTGATACTCCATTGCATCGGCGGTGGCGGTCATGTCGCCTGAGGCCCATGCAGAAAATGCTGTTCAAAATCCGCTCTTAGCACTAGTCCCGGATAGGAAACAGCTTGAACACGAGCGTCTACAGCGCGTAGCTGCGCGTGAGCGACAGCACTCGAAGCGCAAACGCAGTCGCTCCGCATCATATGATGCATCCGCATCGGTCGACACTGAAGAGCAGTTCACAAAGCAAGCGAGAATCACGGCGCCTAGTCAGCGATATACGCCCGTATCATCTGCAGACCGATTCTGGAATGGCGCTATCAAGGTACGCCCGTTTGCATGTGTAACACCCAGGCCACCCACAATCGATACTCACGCGCGGCTCGTGCAGGAACACGGCTAGAACAGGTTCTTCTACCTGCTACTTCCACCGATGCGTGTGGACTGCAGCGAGTCATGATGGCGTCATATGATGTGGACATTGAGTGGCTCGAGTCGATCTTTCCACCTGATATTCCTATCACGTACATTGGCAATCCGCCGCCGGCGCACCATGGTGGCGTACCCGCAGGGCTGTACCGCAGTGATTTGCATGGAAACTGGGAAATGGCTGTTCCGTTCAGACCACATGCTCGCGCTCTGCAGCACATGAAGTTTCTCCTTCTGTTCTTCGACACACACGTACGCGTCGTCATATCGACAGGTAACCTAACCCCTCTTGACTGGTCTCGGTATGAAAATGTACGTATGTGATGGCTCACCGCAGATGATGTATATACAGGACTTTCCGTCCACAACGCAGGCCCATGTATGCACCTGCGGTGCCGGATACAGCAGCTACGGGTTTTTGGCGCAGCTTGAGCGCGTTCTTTCTTCTCTAAGCATACCCCCCAATCATGCTGCCATGCAGAAACTCCATGAATACTCGTTCCAAGGAGCACGCGCTCATATCGTAGCGAGCTGGCCGATACAATCCGTCGCACGCGGATGGTCTAACATGGAGGAAGCGGGTCTCAGTCGTTTAGGCCATGTGGCTCGTGCGTTGTGCCCTACGATAGAACCCTCACTTCGCATGGAGGCTCAAGGATCATCTCTTGCGTCCTATGACCGCCGCTGGCTTGAGCAATTCTACCTTCTTGCCTGTGGTTACCCAACATCGATTCTGCCGCTCACATCAAAGCGCACAGAGAATCCATCTCCCGAATTCGTGCAAGCTGTCGGTATTCAGGACTGGCCACCAATTCAAATTTTGTTCCCGACACAATCCTACGTCGTACACAAGAGTGTGGAAGGCCGCCAAGGTGGTGGATGCTTCTTTGGGAAACCGGACGACTTTCACAGGCGGCAGCTTCGGGGGCTCTTCGCGCAGCCTATATCTGAGCGTGGTCATTTACTGATACATGCAAAAAGTATTCTCGTGACCAATGATACATATTCTAACGGGTACGTGTACCTTGGAAGTCACAACTTCACTCGTGCCGCTTGGGGCACAGTATCAGGTACACCCGAGCACCCGACGCAGTCTCTTAGCAACTGGGAATTGGGTGTAGTGCTTCCTCTCTCACACAAAGATGCATGGGATGCAATTTTGTACCAGCGCCCCGCTCAGCCTTATGGAGCACATGATGCGCCTTGGGATGCCAACAGCTTAGCCGCTTGACGGACAGTACCAAAAATATCCTTAGTGGAGGTTGACACCAACACGTAGAAGCGATTTTCTCTTGGCCTCCGCGCTTTCGATTATATCGATGTCCACGTACGCCGCTTAAGTACTCACAAGTAGAAATCTTGCACTAGCTGAGGGTGAAGTGTACAGTCAGCCGACCAATACCGGCGTGGGTCAACATGAAAACACGCAGCTTGTGGCTGCCATCGATGCACTCAAGGTTCGTTAGCCTATTTCTCACCTCAGCGCACGACACATCCCGTGCGAATCGAAGATTTCGCGCTTGTGCATGGCCTAAATGCACTTTTAGATCAAAACAGCTCACTATTTCAGCGCTTTAAGCAACATCCCAAGGTTCGTTACGATGAAAAAACGGATCTTTGGAGCTACAAACCAGATTATGAAGTGCATTCGTCGGCTGATATCATTGCGCTTCTTCGCAAGAAGTACTACCATCCATTCGCACTCACGCCTGAATCTTCTGCGGCAGGCATGCGCATTTCTGAGCTTCGTGAATCATACCCTCCCGCCCGTGAAGCTGTTGAAGAGCTCGTGAACGAAAAGCCTGTCGAGAATCGGCAAGTGCTCGTACTCCGTGGAAAGCGTGATGGCTCAATTAGGCACGTCTTCTGGAATCCGATTCAAGGAGACATTGTCAAGCCCATTGACGATGAATTCAAGCAACTATGGCATAGTCTTCCCGCGCCTAATGTGGTGGACCTGGCCTCGGACCTTGAAAGTGAGGGACTGAGTGCTACTTCAACGCTAGAAACGGTGCCCCAAGCGAACACACCATCTACTACAGCCCAGCGTGGAAAGAAAGGCAAACGCGGCTCTGCGCCTCGCAAGTTCAAGCTTCAAAACACCCATCTAAAGGGAGTGGATCTAAGCAAAGATTTTATCAAACCTAATTAGATGGAAGCGTGAAAAAGAAACGCCTATGCGCACTATTCTGGCCCGATCTGACTGTTGAAGGCATCTGATATGGGTAAGCGTCCATGTACATACCGTAAGGATCCATAATCGCGTCTCTTTCAGCCACAGCAACGTCACCAGCATCTTTGGGGGTGCCATCTGAGCTCATGGGCTCGCCTAAAATGTTGTATGTGTGGTGATCGCCAGCGGACCGCTGGACTACGTCCCGTGGCGACGTTGGAAAATGCTCATCGCGACGACGCGTGGCTTGGGCACTCTGCTGGGCAGCCACAGCCGTAGGAGACATCTGAGAAGGCTGATGCTGCTGCAACATT
>ERZ1029854.686-NODE-686-length-11419-cov-6.375748_pt1 | contig 11419 bp, 9 predicted proteins | sample MGYA00519239_ERZ1029854 | MGnify/ENA primary metagenome ERZ1029854 (study PRJEB33666, sample SAMEA4610917) | skin metagenome | biome: Human-associated habitat; feature: Malodor aspect; material: skin | place: Philippines | collected 2015-08 ... | reverse complement strand
GATCGGACTGAGGCTCGGAGTGCCCGGGTACATCTCGCCCGCCCTGGGGTTCTCCACCAACCCGGTCCTCCAGATGGTCGCTGCCGCGGTCATCGCCGTGACCTTCGGCATTTCTTCTCACGCTGGATACCGCACCCTGGCGATCTGTGCGGCCTTGGGGGCGGCAGCCTGGGCCGGATACCTCCTCGGCATGCAGTTGACGGGATCTGTGTCGGCAGCGTCAGGACTCGCAGCCATGGTGGCAGGCTTTATCGCAGGCCTGGGAGCGAAGCGCTGGAAGGTGCCTCAGCTAGGTTTGGTGACGATCGCCATCGTCCCCCTCATGCCCGGCGTCATGATGTACCGAGCCCTGTACATGATCGTCAATGCGCAAAACGAAACCGGCGGCACCTCAAACGCTGGGTGGACCCTCTTTCTAGAGGCCCTGCTCGTCGGTGTGGCGCTAGCCGTCGGAGGCAGCTTCGGCGCGCTGCTGGCCCGTCCATTCACTCTCCCGAAGGATCTGCGGTCCCGGTTGGCGACCCTCGCTTCCTGGGGTGCTGGTCAAGCCGTCCCGCGTGAACGGCGCCGTCGGCGATCCCAGCCCCCGGCGGATCCGCACCATCCAGCTCTCAACAACACTGAGACTGACCCGACTGTGACGGGAACTTGGGCACGGTAGGCGTCAGTCCAGTCTCTGCATCCGTGGTCGCGGCACTGGTACGGCGACCATCGTCACTAAAGCCAGCAGCACCGGCGGGGCGAACACGATGAGCGCCAGCCACGGCAGTGGCATTGGCATCGGCCAGCGGGGGCCGACGCACGTCATAACGGCAACCGGCACGAACCCCACGAGAAAGCCAAGGATCTGACCAAGCCCTGTCGTCACGAGGGCCTGTGCTGCCACCATTCGTCTCAAGGTCGCCTTTGACGCCCCTACCGACGCGATGGCGGTGCGCGACCCCCTCGAGTCGGACAGAGTCAAGGCCAATACCACGGCGCCCACGCATACCGCCAACAGCGTGCCCACTACCGCCGACCAGCGCATCACGGTCCCGGAAATATCCGAGTACCCCTTTTCCCATATGAACTCCGAGGGTGACCCGGTGACGTCCATGAGGGAATGTTGCAGACGGTCCCCTTCCTTCGCGGTCGGAGTATGCGGCAACCGCAACCACACCGTTGTGGATTGGGTTTTCATGTTGTCGGGGCTTACCCCAAGCACCTTGGCTGCCGTTCTACGGCTGATGAGATTGGGCACACCGTATCCCAGGGCATGGTGGGGAGCATGGATAGCTGGAAGCACGGTGGTGCCGGCACCGTGACGTTCGTCATGGTCAGAGATGATGGCCTGCGAAATCCGTGTGGCATCGGGCGAGAACAGGACGACTCCATCATCGAGAGCCTTCATCACCCTGCCGTCTGCCTTCTCCCCAGTCAGCAGCTCATACAGAGTACCGTCGTCGATGGCCACCGTCGACGACATCGCTCCGTTAGGTACTTTGGGGGTGACTTCGAGACTGCTAGTGCAGTACTTCCCGTCCTGACCGCACGTCACCGGCTCCTCCGGTCGTAGATATTTCACGTGCGGCCCGAAAACCGCAGTGACCCGTTTGATCTCCCCGGCAACACGATCGTCCGAAGTCCTGACCCCGTCATCGTGTTCACCAGCGAGAACCCCAATGTGGTCTCCGAACTCCGGGACGTATTCGGCCTTGTCCTGGATGGCGAGACTGTCGCAAAAAGTAACGGCGGCGCATGCCAGCACGGTGATAGCCATGGAGGCGGCAACCCCTGGTACCGCCCGTCCTCGGTTACGGTTAAGATCGCGCAGCGCGAACCGGATCGGCAACCGCGACGATTTGCGTCCCGACACCTTGTCCACCAACCAGGGCATGGCAGACACAGCGGCCAGGTACAGCACGACAATGGTGACGATAATGCCAATATTCAGGCGCACCATCACGTCGCCGGTCGTTCCACGACGGCCATATATGACGCCACCGACACCAGCGAGCAGACCGATCGCCGCGATGACGATCGCTAACGTTGGTCGCCGCGCAGGCCGTGCCGCAGATTCGGCATGTTTGACCCCCATGAGGGCGTCTTGACGGGCAACGTCACGAGCCGGGAACCAACAAGCGGTCAGTGCCGCAAGCAGACCGACCACGGACCCGACGGCGGCATATCCCCAATCGACCCCATAGGTGATGTAGTCGGGGTACACCATTCGAATAATGGCCACCGCGCCATTGCCCATACCCACGCCGAGGCCCACCCCGAGGAGGGCCCCCGTCAGGCCCAACAGCAGTCCCTGATGAATCATCACACCCATGAGGTCACGTCGAGCGGCCCCGGTAATGCCGAGCAGAGCGAGCATCCGCCGCTGTTGACGAGCGCCAATAGCGAATGCTGCGGCTGCGATAGTGGCTACGACAATAGCCGAGAGCACCCCAGCGGCCAGTATCAGCGCAAACATGTCCCGTTCGAAGGTGTCTCCTTGACTGGCACTCTCTTCGGCACGGCGGTCGGCGACGCCCACCCCGGACGCATTAAGCTTCTCGACTTGTTGCCTCGTGAGCGATGCACCGTTGACGTAATAAGTGAGCTCTCCACCACGGGCCAACGGGCTGCGAGGGGCTACCCAGAACGTTGGACCATTCCCCGGCCATTCTTCCCGGACCACCCCAGTGATGGTGTACCGGTGCCCGTTGACGGTTACTCGGGACCCCACCGACCAGCCATAATCTTTCGCAGCACCGGTGGTCACCCAGATGTTATTGCCGGTAGGCATGGGGCCACGCGGGAACTCCATGCGGTAGGGACGCATAGTCGTCAGGTCCATCGCCTTGACCGTTGCCGACAAGGTGGCAAGCCGCCAGGAAACGCTAGCCTCGGTAGTCCTCAAGGGGTGCAGCTTGTGGCCAGGCAGCCTCAGGTTGGCCAGAGCCGTCTGTTGCTGGGCTCGTTGGTGCGCATCTGGCTCGGCACCGTCGTCACAGTACGTGTTAGTCGGCCCTTGCTGGGAACAGTGACCATCCCAATTTGATATCGGGCTGATGACCATGTCGGCGTCACCGTAGTTGTTGAGGGCCTGACTGCCGGAGATACTGCCGTCCGAGCGCAGGAGCACCCCTAATCCGGACATGATGGCCACCGGTAACGCTATGAGCATCACGATAAGTAGGGAGCGCAACTTGTGCCTGCCGATGTCACGTACGGCCAGGCGATTGATGAGACGGCGGTGGGGCCGTCCTCGGGCAATAGCGTCTCCGGAGAGGCGAACCGCGCTAGTCGGCATCTCGGGCGTGGTCCGGGCTGACATCACCACCGGCCACGTTTCGGGTTGTCGTTGAGTAGTTCCATAGGATCGCTGACGACCTGGGACTCGTCGACGAGCCTTCCGTCTCGCAGGAAAATCACCCGGTCAGCCCACGCCGCGTGACGAGCCTCGTGGGTCACCAGGACGACGGCGACTCCCTCGTCAGCGAGGGTCCGGATGAGGGCCATGATTTCGTCGCCGGTGACCGAATCAAGAGCACCGGTGGGTTCATCGGCCAGCAAAACGCGGCGATCCCCGACGATGCCGCGGGCGATGGCTACTCGTTGACGCTGCCCTCCCGACATCTTCTCGATGTGGCGATCAACTAATTCCGGGACGCCGACGCGCTCGAGGGCGATCTCGGCGGCCTTGCGGGCACGAGTGGCCGACACCCCGTCGAGTTCCAGCGGCACAGACACGTTCTCGACAGCAGTAAGGGCGGGCACGAGGTTGTAATCCTGGAAGACGAAACCAAGCTGACGACGTCGCACCCGCGCCAGGTCGTCGCGGGACATGCCGCCAAGCGGCTCGCCACATACCGACACAGTTCCAGATGTGGGCTGGTCCAACCCACCAGCCAGACCGAGGAGGGTGGATTTACCGGACCCCGACGGCCCCATGACAGCGGCAAAGGTACCAGGGTTGACGCCTAGGCTGACGTCGACGATGGCGTCGACCCGCTGCTCACCCTCGCCGAAGGAACGACTCACATGATCCAGGGACAACACGGTGCGCTGCATCGTGGGAGTGATCTGGTCAGCGGCGTGCAACGGGGTCGACGTCATACGGTTCAGGCTTCCTGGACGGCCTTAGAGCCGTCGGTCACTGGCTCGACAGGCTGATGGGGGTGGGCGTGAGAAGCCTGTACCGCCTTAGATTCGCAGTGGTCGAGCCAACGGATCTCTGCCTCGGCGGCGAAAATCATTCCGTCAACGAGTAGCTGACCGGCAAGGTCGTCCTCTGCGACACTACGGCGGGCCTGACGACACTCTTGCAACTGGTGCATGGTGGCGTGACGCTGATCCTGAATGAGGGTGGCGACGTCAACATCTTTCGACGTAGCCGCCAGGGCGATCTTGATGGCCAATTCATTGCGAGGCGGGTTGGCTGGGGCGATCGGGGTAGTGAACCATCGACGCACTTCCTCGCGACCCTTCGGACTGATGGTGGCGATAACCCTGCCATCGGGGGTCTCCTCTCCACGGTAACACAACCCGTCACGCTCAAGACGGTCCAACGTTGTGTAAACCTGTCCAATGTTCAAGGGCCAGGTATGATTTGTGCGCCGATCGAACTCGTTTTTGATCTCATACCCGTGACGAGGCTTCTCAGCCAGTAAGGCGAGGATGGCGAACTTGATGGACATGTAACCTCCGGGTGCCGTGCTTCGATCTCGACCAATAGTCGCATACGCAATATTCGTCGGTCAAGGACTTATCCGACCTTTGCCCACTTAGTGAGACACAGCGCTAATCAGGCACCAACTCCCACATGGAGGCGTCCCTCGAAGGCGCGCCCCAGGGTGACCTCGTCGGCGTATTCCAGGTCGCCGCCAACCGGCAAACCAGAGGCTAGTCGGGACACCGTCACGCCCATGGGCGCGATGAGGCGGGAAAGATACGTTGCCGTTGCTTCCCCCTCAAGGTTCGGGTTGGTGGCCAGGATCACCTCGGTAACGGTTTCGTCAGCCAACCGCTGGCACAATTCACGGATGTGGAGATCAGCTGGGCCTTTTCCGTCTAACGGTGAGATCGCTCCGCCAAGAACGTGATACAGACCACGGAATTGTCGGGTACGCTCCACAGCAATAACGTCTTTGGACTCCTCAACAACACAGATCATCGACTGGTCCCGACGCGGATCACGGCAGTACTGGCACACCTCGTCGGAGGAGACATTAAAACAAATCTTGCAGAACTTGGCCTTCTCTTTGACCTCGCGCAAGGCGTCGGCCAGTTCATTGGCCTCCTCCGCAGGAGCGTCGAGGATATGAAAAGCGATCCGCTGCGCACCCTTCGGCCCGATCCCCGGTAGCCGAGAAAGGGCGTCAATGAGTTCTTGCAGCGGACCGTCGTACATCGATTCTCCTGTCTAGTGTGCTGGGGTAGCTCACAGCCCAAGGCTGGGCATCTGAGGCATGAGAGACTGCTGCATGGCGCGGGCCTGGCCGGTGGCGTCCTTGACGGCAGCCACAACGAGGTCCGCAAGGGTCTCGGCGTCGGTGTCTTCGAGGGCTTCGGGCGCGATCGTCAGCGCATCGAGTTCACCGGTTCCAGTAACCGTGGCGCGAACAAGGCCACCTCCAGCGGTGCCCTCGAAATTGCTCTCCGCGAGTTGGTTCTGGGCCGCTTCAAGCTGGTTCTGGACAGACTGAGCCTGCGCGAGCAAGGCACCCATGTCAAGTCCCCCGAGGTCGAATCCTCCAGTGGTCATAGTGTCTCCCGTGTGTGTGGCCCCTGGTCCTCGCCGGTGGGGCGGTGTCGTCATCCACAGTAGCCGTCGGTAACGACGAGATTCTGGGTTGATATATTCCCGCTCGCATTCATCTGGCGGTTGAGTCACCGTCGGTGTCTATGACGACCCCACCTAGCTCGCGCATGATGAGGTCAATCGGACTCTCGTTGGACTCCTCCACAACGGTGTCGTCCCACTCCCCGCCGTCATCAGGCGGCTCCTCGACCTGGGCTGACCGCGAAGTCACCTCAAGAGGGCGAACACTTCCTTTAGCGCGCTCACTCCAACGGTGCGCGGTACTGACCGCAGCAGCGGAGGGACGGCCTTGCGAGGATGCGCCACCAGGGTCGATCTGCCGCGCAGACTCAGCGCCTCCGGCAGCCTCGACGTGATCCTGGCCTGGCACCAGATCAGGTTTAGGTTCGGCAGCTCCACCGCTGTCAGGGTCTGGGGCGCCAGCTACGGGTCCCGATTCCACGACCTCATCGCGGACATCTGCGGACTGGTCCTCGGTCGTGGCATCAGGGGCAGGATCGTCGTCCCCAGCCTCGCTGGGATGGGAGCTGGTCACCGGCGGGGGTGGCGCATCCTTTGAAGCGTCGTCGGAAATCGCCTGACGGTCACCCGGTCGGCCCTGAGGATCCCGACCGGGATGAGTAGGGTCCGACGGTTCGCCACCTCGCGTCGAGTCTTGATGGTGTGGCCCTTGCTCCCAGGGATCGTCATCCGGTGGTTCCTGGGCAGCCGGTCCACTCTGAAACTCAGCAGGATGGGACTCGGGGCGGACGGCGGCCGGAGGCTCCCCGACGACCGCAGTGAAGGCCAGGTCCACTCCCAGCACCTTCACAACGGCGTCATGCAAGACCTTCGGGTAATTACCGGCAGCGAAATTTTCCCGGGCTCCGATATTAGAGAATCCCAAGGTGGCCTGATTGCCGTGAACCTCAAGCACCTGGGCGTACTGATTGAGGACCATCCATGCGACACGTCCGCCATCCTTGACGGCTTCGAGGACCTGCGGCCACTCGCGACGCAAGGTGGTGATGTTTATGGCATCGTCGGCGCGACCGCCTTGTTCGGCGGAAGGCTGTTGAGGTTGGGCCGGTGGGGAGTCCTGACGATCCCGCTGAGACGGCTGGTGGTCCTGAGGTCTGGGTTGCTGGCGCTGACTGGTTGACGGACCGCCCTGCTGCCTTGGTCCCTGCGACATCTGACCATCATCGCCGTGCTGGTTGGACGGCGGCTGTTCAGCAAGCTGATTGCCGGGCCGGTAATCCTTACGGCTGGGACGTGGACGCCCAGATGGACGCTGTCCGGGCGACGGGGCGTCGTGGTGTTCTGGTGCGGACCGACGCTCCGGGTTTTGAAGGTTCTCCGCTGGCCAGTGCTGAGGAGGACTAGCCTGCTGTGGTGTGTCCGCATAGCGAGTGGGAGGCTGGGCGGTGACCGGACGCTCAGCACGTTCGACCTCCTCAACGGGGCCGGAGACGCCGATCCTCCTCTCTAACCGCTCCAAACGTGCATGGATTCCACGACCATCCGTGTCGGCTCCGGGTAGGAGAATCCGCGAGCACATCAGCTCTAGATGAAGCCTGGGGGCGGTAGTGCCACGCATATTCGTCAGCCCAGTGGCCAATACTTCGGCAGCACGCGTGAGCTCGCCTGCGCCGAAACCGGCGACCTGATGAGTAAGCCGGGTGGCCTGCTCCGGTGAGACATCGATGAGTCCGCTCCGGCAGGCGTCAGGGACCGCCGAGACGATGACGAGGTCGCGCATGCGACGCAGCAGGTCCTCAGCGAAACGGCGAGGGTCCTGACCTACCTCGATGACCTTGTCGATCGTGGCAAAAACCTGGTGGGCGTCCCCGGCGGCGAAGGCGTCGACGATCTCGTCCAGGAGAGCCTCTGGGGTGTAGCCGAGTAGGGCCGCCGCCTGCTCGTAGCTGACGTGGCCGTCAGCAGCACCGCCGAGAAGCTGGTCAAGCACCGAAAGGCTGTCTCGCACCGACCCACCACCGGCACGCACCACCAGCGGCAGGACGGCGTGGTCGACGTCGATCCCCTCCTTGCCGCATAGCTCAGCCAGATACTCGACGAGCACCTTCGGCGGCACAAGGCGGAACGGGTAGTGGTGAGTCCGGGAGCGAATCGTCCCGATGACCTTTTCCGGTTCTGTGGTGGCGAAGATGAACTTGACGTGTGGCGGGGGCTCCTCGACGAGTTTCAGCAAGGCGTTAAAGCCCTGCGGGGTGACCATGTGGGCCTCATCGATGATGTAGATCTTGTAACGCGAATGTACTGGGGCGAAAAAGGCGCGTTCGCGTAAATCACGTGCGTCATCGACCCCGCCGTGGGAGGCAGCGTCAATCTCGATGACGTCAATCGATCCGGGTCCACCACAGGCCAGGTCGCGACAGGACTGACACGTTCCGCAGGGAGTCGGCGTCGGACCCTGCTCACAGTTCAGCGCTCGGGCAAGAATGCGGGCGGTCGTCGTCTTGCCACAGCCACGTGGCCCTGAAAACAAGTAGGCATGGTTGACGCGGTTATTAAGGATCGCGCGCTTGAGAGGCTCAATAACATGATCCTCACCAATAACCTCATCGAAGGTCTCCGGACGGTAACGCCGGTAGAGGGCCAGCGGAAGCTCTGGAAGATCGTCATCGGGGTTACTGTCAGGGGCTTCCCCGATTAATTCCTGAACCCGCTCAATAACGTCAGCCCCATCCTCCTCGTCCTCGTCTGTCTCGAGGCCGTCGGGTTCCTCAGGGGTCTCGGGGCCGTCCAGCAGCCCTGGATCGCGCGGATCCGAGGGAAGGTCATCATCAGGGGTAGCTTCGTCAGGAGGCATGACGGGGCGCGGCGACTCCTCGTCACCGAAAAGATCCGGACCGTCTTGCTCGAAGACCTCAGGCTCAACGGCCTCATTCTCCATGCCCGGTTCAGGCGCCCTCTCATCCACGGTGAAAACCCTAGTTGACGGCTGCGACACATTCTCATCGGTCCGCCCAGCTCCGCGCGGAACATCCTCAGCCAAAGAAAACCAGCAAGAAGCTGATCACCGTCACAACGGTGAAGGTGGCCCACGAGATCTGAACCGCAGAGCGCACCGGGTGGCCGAGCCGCTTAGCTTTACGGCCGCACGAGGTGGTCACGAGCGGGGGAATGAAGAAGGCCACAACGTCTAGGCCGACGACTGTCCAGGTCAGCCAGGTCGGCACACCGCTGTCGTGAAGCTGGGGGTAACCGAGATTGGCCGGCAGCATTGTTTGAGCCATCATTCCGATGATGCCGGCGACGATAAATAGCAACAGCGAGCACCAAGTGATACCTGCCCAGATGGAACCAGCACGGTCGGTCGTGATGATGCGTCGCTGATCGTCCATAGCGACCCTCCTCCCGGGCATTGATCGAAACCTTATAAGGCACGGCTGCCGCGGACATGAAAAGGGCTCCCCGCGCACCCGGTAGAGCCAACCTACCCTTGCTACCTCTCGGTCCTGGGGGAGTTCAGTCAGGTGCCGCCGCACGGGGAACCAAGTTCCACTTTAACCGACGCCCTGCCCGGGGAACAACCCGTGGCAATGCTGCGCGAATCATCATCGGCTGCAACAACGCGTGACTCGCCATAACATTGCTGACACGTTTTCCACGGCAAGGGAGGCATCATGACGAGGATCGACGTGTGGCTGTGGTCGGTGCGCGTCTATAAGTCCCGGTCGTTGGCTACCGCCGCCGTCAAGGGCGGCCACATTCGCCTCAATGGAGACCCGGTTAAACCCTCCCACGACGTGAAACCCGGCGATACCGTCACCATCCACACCCCCGGATGGGATCGGGTCCTCAAAGTCGTCAACCCGATCACGAAAAGAGTCGGCGCCAAACTCGCGGTCGAGGCTTACGAAGATCTGTCAGCTCCCCGACCCGCCTACCTCTCGGCTCCCCTCGCTCGCCGTGACCGTGGGACTGGACGACCCACCAAGAAGGATCGTCGCGAGATCGATCGGCTCCGAGGCCGAGACTCTCGCTATTGAGGGCTCTTCGCCCGGCTTAACACACCACGACTCGCGGCCGAATTGGCGCCACGCGTCAAGTCCATGTACGCTACTTGGCGGAGGATTCGCCTAGAGGCCTATGGCGCTCGCTTGGAAAGCGGGTTGGGTTCACGCCCTCACGAGTTCGAATCTCGTATCCTCCGCGGCAAGTCCGCCTTTCGGTCTATCCGGGGGCGGACATTTTCATTTGAGTTCACTGCATTCTGTCAGGGACCATCGCGAAATAGTACTTCGGGTTTTCGGCCAGCGTCACTCGCTCACTCCTCAAGGCCGGTGGTTATGTCCTGCCGTAAAGAGCGGGTATATTTCTCTGAGCATAAATCAAAACGGCGCAAAGGTGACCACAGAATGACCAAGAAATTGACGAAAACCTGTTTGCTGGGCATGGTCGGCATCATGGCGATCGGCCTTGCAGCGTGCGGGGACAAGACAAACTCGTCATCCGATACCCCCGCAAACCCCTCGCCGTCCACCAAGGCGGTCAAGCGAATTAGCAAGGACGACTTCACCAAGGCGTTCTCCCACAAGAAGATCGATGGCCACACGTTTGTCATCCAGGACAACTCTCAGCTCAGGCCCGTTGTGGACAATCTCGACAAGACGCTCAGTCAAGCGAAGATCTCCCCAGCTGGATGCGATGCGGCTCTCAGGCAGTCCTCCCTCGGCCTCACTTCACACGAGATCAGCGACACTCTCGTGGCCGTCAGTGACAAACCATCCACACGAATCATCGTCACCACGGCCATGTCCGACCGACAGAAGAAGGCATACAAATCACAAGAAGAACAAACTTCCAAGTGTGGTCATACCACGTTGTCCACGCAAGGTGTCAATCACGGCCTGGAAATAAACATCAAGGCGTCACCCATCAAGGGTTACGAAAATATCTCCAAGCAAGCCGCTCTTTTCGATGTCTCCATCAAAAGGAGTACCGGAACCTCTGATCACGGCTATCAGGCATACATCTGGCTCAACAATGATCAGGCGATCCGCATCTTCGGACGAGACGCCGGAATAGTCAAGTCCACGCTGCAGTCAGCCACCAAAGCACTGGGAATCGCCAAGAAGTGACACAGGACGTATAGCAGCCCTCAAAAGTCTAGCGCCTGCCGACTGCGCTCAGGACATGCCGGCAGGCCAGGCAGTGGAGCATCACGCTGCACTTTGCCCAAAGAGCAAGGGAGCATTCAGTGGTCGATTTCAGTATTTTCGGCGACTATCAAAATCCGGTGGAATTCAACTTCTCAACCGCCGAGGGGTTCTCGTCCCAGCTACGGTGGACTTCACAGCGGATAAACATCTTCTACGCGCGTACACCTCGTGTCGAATCCATTGCTGCAAGAGAGTTCCGAGGTTTCTTCGCGACTGTCTTCGCACAGAACATGCAGGTGTGCTCGGCGGATGCCGAGGCGTTGTCGGAGGCATTGACTGCCGCCGCTGACATAGTGGACTATCTTACCGAGCAGGCTCGACTCGAGAACGAGCGACGACAAAAGGTTCGCGACTTCGCGGCGCAGCATGACGATTTTAGCGATCATGTGCGGGATTTCTTCACAGGTGTGGATGTCCCGCCCAATCTCACGCCCGCCGAGCCGCCGCCGCCCCAGTT
>ERZ1029854.680-NODE-680-length-11489-cov-69.568830_pt1 | contig 11489 bp, 10 predicted proteins | sample MGYA00519239_ERZ1029854 | MGnify/ENA primary metagenome ERZ1029854 (study PRJEB33666, sample SAMEA4610917) | skin metagenome | biome: Human-associated habitat; feature: Malodor aspect; material: skin | place: Philippines | collected 2015-08 ... | reverse complement strand
TCCAGTCACCTGCGGCGAGGCCGTTTGCGCGCGACGTGAAGTACATCGCGAACAAACCGGCGAAGAACATGAGCTCTTGGGCGAGGAACGCGATCGTGCCCACGCTGACCATGTTCGGACGGTTCAGCGCTGGGACGCGATTCTGCGGCGTCGCCATATCTTGGTTTGTCATTGCGGTCGTCACGGGTGAGATTATCCCCTATCTCGGCCTGATATTCATCTCACTCACCCCCGTAATTTTGCTGTGAGTGCGCGCCCAGCCAGCAAGTTCTTGCCTCTTGGAAACTCGGAAAAAGTTTTTCAGCTCACGCGGGAACTTTTTCATCTGAAATACGACCGGAACACTGCTGGTCACCGGGCCCCTTCACCACGGGTTGACTTATCCCCTCTCGCCACCCCCCACTTTTTCCGTGTTCTTCGCGAACATGCGCCAGTTCCCAGATGTGCTAGATCTCACACCAGTAGGGCGAACTGGCAGGCTCCAACAGGGGACAAACTTTCGGATGATCGAAGACAAAAGAACACCCCCGCCGCGGGGATCGCGGCGGGGGTGGGTGCGTCGGCGGTTAGTGCTTCTCGCGCGGAATACCGTACTGCAAGCTCAGCATCGTGGTGGTGCCGATGAGGCAAACTGCACCGATAGCCAGCAGCCACAGCTGCCAGAAGGCGATGCCCAGGCCGAGGATGCAAATGGCCATCGCCATTGCGAACGGCCAAATGGAGCTCGGGGAGAAGAAACCGAGCACGCCAGCGCCATCCTCGATCTCCGCCTCTTCCCAGTCCTCCGGGACGATGTCCATGCGGCGTTCCGTGATGTCGAGGTAACCGCCGAGCATGAAGGAGAACACGGTGGCAAGCACGAGGCCGACCGAGCCGATCCACTCGATGCCGAAGAGGTACGCGTCCTCACCAATCCAGGTGGTAGCGAGGATGTAGAACACGGCCATCAAAGCAAGGAAGGTGCCGATGGCGTAGAAAACCTTTGATCCAGTTCCCATGGCTTCGCTCTCTCTTTCTTAAACGTTCGCGTTCGGGTCGACAGTGTTGTTGCCGTCGCGGGTGCCGGTGCGGTCCGAGACGAACGGACGGGTGGTGGTTGCGTACGGGTCCTCGCCGATGGAGCGCAGAGCCTCAGAGTTGGCTGCACCCGGGTTGTCGCGACGGAACTGGATGTAGCGCTCGAACTTGTCCGGGGACACAGCCCGCACCTCAAAGTTCATCATTGCGTGGTAGGTACCGCACATCTCGGCACAGCGGCCGACGAACGCGCCCTCTTCTTCAATGCGCTCGATCTGGAACGCACGCTGCTGCTGGTTGTTTTCCGGGTGTGCGTACACATCGCGCTTGAACAGGAACTCCGGAACCCAGAACGCGTGGTTCACGTCACCGGAAGCGAGACGGAACTCGATCGGGGTGTCGGTGGGCAGGACGAGCACAGGTACCTCTTCGGTGGACCCGATGGTCTCGATCTGGTTGAAGTTCAGGTAGGACAGGTCGCCCATGGATGTGCCGTGAATCGGGTTCGCGTTGTGCATATCCTCGGGGTCGAACTTGGTGTCCTCGGCCAGGGCCTGTCGCTCGGTGTCCAGACCGTCGTAATCCCGGCCGTCCGCGGTGAGTTCGCCGTCGACCTCCGCGTAACCGAACTTCCAGTTCCACTGGTAGCCGGTGACGTCGACAGTCACCTTCGGGTCCTTATCCAGTGCGGTGGTGCGGGTCTGCGCCTGCACAGTGAAGAAGAACAGCACCATGACGATGACGATCGGCACGACCGTCAAGACCAGCTCCAGCGGAACGTTGTACTGCAGCTGCTTCGGGAACTCCCCTGCCCCCTGCTTGGCGCGGGCCTTCCTGTTCCAGCGGACGATCGCCATAATGAACAGGCCCCACATGGTGATGCCGATAATCCAGGCGGCAAGCCAAGTCCACACCCAGAAGTTGTACATCTGGGTACCCTCCGGAGTGACCGGGTCCGGCCAGCCCATGTCGAGGATGTTTGCGAGCGCCTCCGGCGCGGCGACGTCACAGCCGGCTAGCCCGAAGCCACCCAGCAGGAGCGCGCCCGCGACGCCGGCCTTCTTGGCGAAACCGCGGTTTACTTCCTTATCCACGTGTGTCTGCCTTCCTGTCCACACTAAAAACACTGAATGCCCATGTTCGTGACAGAACATTCCTACGGGGCCAGAATAGTTCATCTCGTCTGGGCCGTCGGAATCTTGGTGACGGGGGTAAGGGCGCTGGCCGAAGGAACGTCGATAAGCAACTGCTTAGCGACGAAATAGCTTCGCCCCGCGGCCACCGGGGCTTAAAACTTCATCCATAAGTTGGCCCCCTTATGGGGCACGGCGAAAGTTGGGCGCATCCGGTTCACGAAAACGGCAAGCAAAACCCTATTGTTGAGGGGACTTCTGGCCGCCACGGCGGCGCACCTATATATACGGAGAGGTTTCAGTATGTGTGGCCTTCTTGCCCTGCTTTCTGCAGACGCGAACGCAGCCCAGTTTGTTCAACCGGTAGAGCGCGCCCTGCCGTGCATGTACCACCGCGGCCCCGACGCGGCCGGCACGTGGAATGACGAGCACGCTGTATTCGGTTTCAACCGTCTGGCCATCATCGACATCGAGCACTCCCACCAGCCGCTGCGCTGGGGCCCGGCCGACAACCCGGAGCGTTACGCCCTGACCTTCAACGGGGAGATCTACAACTACATCGAGTTGCGCGAGGAACTCACCGCGGCGGGCTACACCTTCAACACCAGCGGCGACGGCGAGCCGATCGTAGTCGGCTTCCACCACTGGGGCGCCAACGTGGTCGAGCACCTGCGGGGCATGTTCGCCTTCGTCATCTGGGACACCGAAACAAAGACGATGTTCGCCGCGCGCGACCAGTTCGGCATCAAGCCGTTGTTCTACGCCACTACCGGCAAGGGCACGGTGTTCGCCTCCGAGAAGAAGTCGATCCTGGAGATGGCCTCGGAATTGGGTCTAGGCCTGGAACTTGATCGACGCTCGATCGAGCACTACGTGGACCTGCAGTACGTGCCGGAGCCGGAGAGCCTGCACAAGGAGATCCGCCGCGTCGAATCCGGCTGCACTGTCACCCTCAAGCCCGGCGGCGAGGTTCACTCCGACCGCTACTTCAAGCCCCACTTCTCACCGCAGCCGGTAGTGAAAGGCAAGGAGCAGGACCTCTACGACCGCATCGCGCGCGCGTTGGAGAACTCCGTGGAAAAGCACATGCGTGCTGACGTCACCGTCGGTTCCTTCCTCTCCGGCGGCATTGACTCCACCGCTATCGCCGCCCTGGCCAAGCGTCACAATCCGAACCTGCTCACCTTCACCACCGGCTTCGAGCGCGAGGGCTATTCCGAAGTAGATGTGGCCGCCGAATCCGCAGAGGCCATCGGGGTGGAGCACATCGTCAAGATCGTCTCCCCCGAGGAGTACGCCGACGCCATCCCGAAAATCATGTGGTACCTGGACGACCCGGTGGCGGATCCCTCACTGGTGCCGCTTTTCTTTGTGGCACAGGAAGCGCGCAAGCACGTCAAGGTCGTATTGTCGGGCGAGGGCGCAGACGAGCTGTTCGGCGGCTACACCATCTACAAGGAGCCGCTCTCGCTCGCCCCGTTTGAGAAACTGCCGAGCGCGCTAAACAAGGGCCTGAACCGCCTCAGCCGCGTGCTGCCGGACGGTGTGAAGGGCAAGAGCCTCCTCGAGCGCGGGACCACCCCCATTGAGGACCGCTACTACGGAAACGCCCGCTCCTTCAACTTCGAGCAACTCAACCGAGTGTTGCCGTGGGCGAAACGCGAATGGGACCACCGCGAGGTCACCGCACCGATCTACGCCGCCTCCACCGAGATGGACCCGGTGGCGCGCATGCAGAACCTGGACCTGTTCACCTGGATGCGCGGCGACATCCTGGTCAAGGCCGACAAGATGAACATGGCGAACTCGCTCGAGCTCCGCGTGCCTTTCCTGGATAAGGAAGTCTTCGAGGTCGCCCAGACCATCCCCTACGACCAGAAGATCGCGGGCGGCACCACCAAGTACGCCCTGCGCAAGGCGATGGAGCAAATCGTGCCCCCGCACGTGCTGCACCGCAAGAAGCTGGGATTCCCGGTGCCGATGCGCCACTGGCTGGCGGGCGATGAGCTCTTCGGCTGGGCCCAGGACACAATCCGCGAGTCCCAGACCGACGACATCTTCGCCAAGGACGAAGTCCTTGAGATGCTCAAGGAGCACCGCGACGGCGTGTCCGACCACTCCCGCCGCCTCTGGACGGTGCTCGCCTTCATGGTGTGGCACGGCATCTTTGTCGAGCACCGCATCGACCCGCAGATCGAGCACAAGGACTACCCGGTCCAGCTCTAGGTAGCGCCTGCACTACCTCAAACGTAGCGCCAGGGGTGTTGTGCCGCGACCCGCATGCCGGTTGGATGAAATGCATGTCAAAAGCACGCAAGATTCTCCTCACGGTCGGCGGCCTGATAGTTGCGCTCATTCTCGCAGCGGCTACCGTCTTGTACGTTTACGGTCCCACTGTCACCGCCATGTACACCGGCACCGCTCGGTTCTTTGGCACGGACACCCCGAAGCGCTACACCTCTACGGTGCTCGACCTCGCCGACCAGGGCATCTACGCAGACTCTGCGGAGTTTGCGGAGGCCAGCGCGGCCGCTCGAGAGGAAGCGAAGCACGCGGAGACGCTCGACGACATCCGTCCCGCACTCGACAAGGCGGTACACGCCGCCGGAGGCAAGCACTCCAAACTGTTCGCACCGGTCACTGGCGACGATGACGAGGTTGCTGAAACGGAGGCCGCCAGAGTGGCGGTCAGAAACGGCGTCGCGGTTGTAACGGTGCCTGGAATCGACCGTCACGCTGACATCCAAGCATACGCGGACACCCTCACCAGCGGCCTGATCCAAGCCCGGGATGATGGGGCTTGTGGGGCTATCGTGGACCTGCGCGGTAACTACGGTGGCGATATGGGTCCAATGCTCGCCGGGCTCTCACCTCTACTTCCGGACGGGGAGGTGCTCGAATTTGTTACAGCAAGCGGCTCGATGCCGGTCAACGTCAGCGGTAACGCGGTCAACGGTGGAGGGAGCGCCCTGGAAACCGCGGGTGGCAAATGGGACGCGCCTACCGCTGTGCTTGTGGACGAAAACACCGCCTCGTCCGGCGAAGCGACGATGTTGTCGTTCCGCGGCTTGGAACGCTCGCGCAGCTTCGGTGCACCGACGGCCGGCTATGCGTCGGCCAACATGGTCTACGACTTTCCCGACGGGAGCAACCTGATGCTCACCATTGCGAAGGATCGCGCCCGCACCGGCGAAACGTTCGCGGAGGATCCCATTCGTCCCGATACCGAGGGCGGTGAAGCAGACGCGCTGGCGTGGCTCGCCGAGGAGCATGGCTGCCGGTAGCACACGAAAAAGCTCCGCACTGCTTGACGGTGCGGAGCTTTCCTCGTCGATAAGCAGAGAGTGCTTAGTTGAAGCTGTCGCCGCAGGCGCAAGCGGAGCCCGCATTCGGGTTGTCGATGGTGAAGCCCTGCTGCTCGATGGTGTCCGCGAAGTCGATCGTGGCGCCCGTGAGGTAGGGCACGCTCATCTTGTCCACTACGAGGCGCACGCCGCCGACCTCGTCGGCCTTGTCGCCGTCGAGCTCACGGTCGTCGAAGTAGAGCTGGTAGCGCAAGCCAGCGCAGCCGCCGGGCTGGACGGCGATGCGCAGGGAGAGGTCATTGCGACCCTCCTGGTCAAGCAGAGCTTTCGCCTTCGCCGCGGCGGCCTCGGTCAGGTTCACGCCGGTGGTAGAGGTGGGGGCAGTCATTGCAGTCTCCTTCGTGCGTCGACTTCAAGCTTCGATGTTTAAGTGTGCGCCCATGCTACGCGCCACTCGCTACTGACTGTGCAACCGGCCACCCTGCCGGTCTATTCCACTCGGACGAATTGGCCTTGTAGCCTAATGGGCGTGAAACTTCCCTGGCAGAAAACCGAGCAAGATGCCGACGCGGCCGCAGGCACCGGCTCGACGAAGGTCGAGCTGCCTGACGCGAAGCCGGAGGCGAACCAGCAGGCGGAGGCGAAGCTGCCCAAGGGCTACACCCCGCCAAAGGGCCGCCCAACGCCAAAGCGCATCGACCAAGAGATCAAGCGCGGCGTGGTGCGCGACCCGAACGCCGCCACCCCGGCGCAGGTTCGTCAGCGTGAAAAAGAACTGAAGAAAACCATGTCCAAGGAGGAGTGGAAGGCGCACAAGAAGCAGGTGCGGGAGGAAAACCGCGCCCGCAACCGCGAGATGCAGGCGCGCATCGACGCGGGCGACGAGCGCTACCTTTCCGAACGCGACCGAGGCGAGGTCCGCGGCTTCGTGCGCGATTGGGTGGATTCCAAGCGCTTCTTCAACAACTACGTCATGCCAGCCGCCCTGGTGCTTCTGGTGATCATGCTCATCGGCACCTGGTTGCCGCGGGTGTCCGCCGTGCTGTCGCTTCTGAGCCTGCTGTTTATGCTGACGATTTTCATCGAGGGCTTCATCATCGGCAACCGCGCCAACCGCGCGGTCCGGGCGAAGTTCCCGGAGGCCGACACTGGCTTCGGCCTGGGCATGTATGCGTTCTCCCGCGCCACCCAACCGCGCAACTGGCGCACCCCGAAGCCGCGCGTCGCCGTCGGGGAAAAGGTCTAGATCATGCACTTCCCGCCGGTAGAAGCTCCTGCGCAATCTCACAGGCACGCCGTGGCCGACGCTCTGGCTGAGTCCGCTAGCGGTCTCGCGCTGGGGCGCCTTGGCTCCCTTGCTGCGTGGATAGCGGCGGTTCAAGGAACGGACGTGCCCAAGCCGTTCTCCCGGGCGCGAGCGATAATCGTGGCAGGAAACCACGGCATCGCTGAGCGCGGCCTATCCGCGTGGACTGCCGACGCGGGCGCCGCACAAGCCAACGAACTGCGCGCGGGCGGCGGCCCGGGCCAGTCCGCAGCGCGAGTGGCAGGGGCGAGTGTTCGCCTCATCGGCGACTATCTCGATGCTCCTACCGGCGCCATCGATGTGGAGTCTGCGCTGTCCTCCGAGGTCTGGGAAGCAGCCCTCGCGGCCGGTGCGGAGGTCGCGGACAACGAGATCGACGCTGGTGCTGACCTCATCGTCGCCGGGGATATCGGGGTTGGCAACACCACTGTGGCCGCCGCCGTCTACGGCACGTTGACCCGCACCGAGCCGGTCAAAGCGATCGGTCGCGGCTCCGGCATCAACGACAAGGTGTGGAAGATTAAGTCCGCCGCCGTGCGTGACGCAATGTTCCGGGTGCGCAATTTCCGGGACGACACACCGCGGGTGTGTGCGGAACTGACGGGTCCGGACTTCGCCTTCCTGGTCGGGCTCATCGCCCAGTCCGCCGCCCGGCGCACGCCGGTGCTCGTCGGGGAGGTCTACCCCACCATGGCCGCATACGTGGCCGAGCGGCTGGCGCCCGGCACCAAAGAATGGCTCATCGCCGGGCAGGCAACGAGCGAGCCGGCCCACACCGGGTGCCTGGAGGCACTAAACCTCAAGCCGGTGATGGCGCTGGACATGAAAACGGGCCAGGGCGCCGGTGCCCTGGCCGCGTTGCCGCAGCTCAACCTCGCAGCGGAGCTTACGGGCGAGGTGCTGGCCGAAGGATCGTCGAGAAGCGACTAGCCCTCGATGAGGACGGTGTTCCAGCCGTGCGTGTCCTCTACCTCGCCAGTCTGGATGCCGCGCAGGCGCTCGCGCATGGCCATGGTGATCTCTCCGGCCTCGTTGTTGTTGACCGTGAACTCGCCGTCCTTGGACTTCACGGTGCCTACCGGGGTGATCACGGCCGCGGTGCCGCACGCCATGGTCTCGGTGATGGTGCCGTCCTGCGCTCCCGTGCGCCACTCCTCTACCGTAATTTTGCGCTCCTCGGTGGCGTAGCCAAGATCCTGCGCGACCTGCAGCAGCGACTTGCGGGTGATGCCCGGCAACAGCGAGCCAGTTAGTTCCGGGGTGATGATCTTGGCGCTGTCGCCGGAGCCCTCAACAAACATGAGGTTCATGCCGCCCATTTCCTCGATGTAGGTGCGCTCGATCGCATCCAGCCACACCACCTGGTCGCAGCCCTTCTCCGCCGCCTGCTGCTGCGCGAGCAGGGACGCGGCGTAGTTGCCGGCAAACTTCGCGTCGCCGGTGCCGCCGGGAGCCGCGCGGACATAGTCCTCGGAGATCCACACGCTGACCGGCTTCACGCCGCCGTCGAAGTACGCGCCGGCGGGCGAGGCGATGATGTAGAAGCTGTAGCTCGACGAGGGCTTCACACCCAGCGTCTTCTCGGTGCCGATCATGAATGGGCGCAGGTAGAGCGACGCCTCGCCTCCGGCCTGCGGCACCCAGTCCTTGTCAATTTCCACAATCTGACGCACCGCCTCCAGGAAGAGTTCCTCCGGCAGTTCCGGCATGGCCATGCGCTCCGCGGAGTTCTGCAGGCGCTTGGCGTTCTGCTCCGGACGGAAGGCGGTGATGCTGCCGTCGGTGTGGCGGTATGCCTTCAACCCCTCGAAGATGGCCTGGCCGTAGTGGAACACGTTCGACGCCGGATCGAGCGAAATCTGCTCGTAGGCCCGAACCCGCGCGTCGTGCCAGCCGTTGTCCTCGTCCCATTCAATGGAGACCATGTGGTCGGTGAACTGCTGGCCGAACGCCGGGTCCTCGAGGATCTTCGCGCGCTCGGCGTCGGGGGTGGGGTTGTCGGTCGGGGTGATTGTGAATTCGATCTCAGCCATAGCGCTAAGGGTACTCCCCGCTTCACTAGGCTCGGAGGGCGCAACTGCCCGCACGATGAAAGGACTCCCTATGGCCTTTGAAGTCAGCCTCCCCGCCCGCGGCACCACGCTGCGCGCGACCCCCGGCACCGCCGCCCCCGAGGGCGCCGCCCTGCTCATCCCCGTGGCCAGCGGCGAGGACGGCATCGAGGTTCCCGTCACCGCGCTCGCCCCGAAGGGGTTGCCGGAGGCGCTGGTTGCCGTCGGTGCGAAGGGCACCGCGGGTGAGGTGACGCGTCTGCTTATCGACGGCATTCTGGTGATCACGTTCGGCCTCGGCGACGCCTCGGAGATTGACGACGAGGCCGTCCGCCGCGGTGTCGGCGCCGTGGCGCGCGCACTCAACGACGTGGACCGCGCCGCAGTCTCCACCGAGTTCGGCGTCGGCCCCATTGTGGAGGGCCTGCTACTGGGCGGCTACCTCTACACCGGCCTGAAGTCCCGCGCTGAGGTGTTAGACGACGACAACGCGGACGACCAGACCCCGCAAACCACCGAGGTCACCGTCGTCGGCGCCGACGAGGCCGAGTACAACTCCGCCGTGGTCCTGGCGGAGTCCGTGAACCTGGCCCGCGACCTGGTCAACACCCCAGCGAACTACCTTTACCCAGAGCGCTACGCCAGTGTGATGGGCGAGGTTGCGCAGGCCGCCGGTCTGGACATCGAGGTGCTGGATGAAACCCAACTGGAGCAGCAAGGCTTCGGCGGCATCCTCGCTGTCGGCCGCGGTTCCTCCCGCCCGCCGCGTCTGGTGCACCTGACCTGGGCGCCGTCGAACGCCGGCACGAAGGTCGCCTTGGTGGGCAAGGGCATTACCTTCGACACCGGCGGCATCTCGCTGAAGCCCGGTGCCGGCATGGAGGACATGATCTCCGACATGGGCGGCTCCGCGGCCCAGCTCGCCGCCATCGCCGCGGCAGCCCGGCTGGAGTTGCCCGTGCGCATCGACGCCTGGCTCCCACTCGCCGAGAACATGCCGTCCGGCACCGCCACCCGCCCGGGCGATGTGATCACCCACTACGGCGGCATCACCAGCGAGGTCATCAACACCGACGCGGAGGGCCGCCTCGTGCTTGCCGACGCCATCGCGCGTGCCTGCGAGGACGACCCGGCCTATCTCATCGAAACGGCGACGCTGACCGGCGCGCAGCTGGTGGCGCTGGGCAACCGCACCGCCGGCGTGATGGGCTCGGAAGAACTGCGCGACCTCATCGCAGAGTCCGGTCGCGAGGTTGGCGAGCAAGCCTGGGCGATGCCGCTGCTGGAGGAGCAGGAGGACGAGCTGAAGTCCCCCATCGCGGACATTCGCAACACCCATAACGCGCGCACCGGCGGCATGCTGTTCGCCGGGCTTTACCTGTCCCGTTTCGTGCCAGAGGATACGGAGTGGGCCCACATCGATGTCGCCGGCCCCGCCTGGAACGGCGGCAGCCCCTACGGCTACACCCCGAAGCGGGCAACTGGCGCGCCTGTGCGGACGATCGTGGAGGCGGTGACGCGCCTCGTCGATAAGCAGTAGCGCTTGGTGTGCGCACGATTTGACATGCGCGCTTAGCAATACATCGCTGACCTGCGGCGTTGTGGTGGGCGGTGCAGCCGGTATGTCAGATCGTGCGCGCACTGGCTAGCTGTAGGGGTTTTCGCCGCGCTCGAACTTGGCGCGGCGCTCTTTTTGCTCCTCCCGCTTGCGCAGAATCCGCTCCTGTTCAATCTTCTTCCGCATACGGTCGGGGTATCCCGTCTCCTCGACGTCGTAGAGCATGATGCCCAGCATGTTCGCCACCTGATCGATGCCCTTGGGGCCGCCGATGCGACGGCGGGTGTAGTTGCCCTGCTCATCGACGAGGACGACGGACATCTCGTTGACCATCGTCTCCGGCTCCACAAACCCCTCCACAAAGGCACGACCCACAACCCAGTCGCGCAGATACTGCGCATCGTCCGGACGGATCGTCTCCCCAGGCGCACGGGGCGGTTTAAACGTCGTGGACTTCTTGCCTTTGCCGAAAAGGTTGAACACGCCCCACATCATACGGTGCACCCGCGGCAGAAAAGGTCACCCCTTGGGCAACGTGCGGGGCTGGTTACAGGTACGCTTTGTGGCTGTATAGCTTCCAACGTTTCGATGAGGAGACTTTAAGAGATGGCGCACTCAGTTGAGATGCCCGAGCTGGGCGAATCGGTCACCGAAGGCACGATCACCACGTGGCTGAAGGAAGTCGGCGACACTGTCGAGGTGGACGAGCCGCTGCTCGAGGTCTCCACCGACAAGGTCGACACCGAGATCCCGTCCCCGGTCGCAGGCGTAATCCTGGAAATCAAGGCCGATGAGGACGACACGGTCGAGATCGGCGACGTGATCGCCATCATCGGCGACGAGGGCGAGGAAGCGGACTCCTCCTCCGACGATGAGGGTGAGGAAGCCGAGGCGGAGGACGCCGACGAGGCTGACGCGGCCGAGGAAAAGGAAGAGGCTCCGAAGAAGGAGGAGAAGTCCTCCAAGAAGGCTTCCGGCGACGCCACCGATGTTGAGATGCCGGAGCTTGGCGAGTCCGTCACCGAAGGCACCATCACCACCTGGCTGAAGGAAGTCGGCGACGAGGTTGAGGTGGACGAGCCGCTGCTCGAGGTCTCCACCGACAAGGTCGACACCGAA
>ERZ1029854.676-NODE-676-length-11629-cov-169.009331_pt1 | contig 11629 bp, 8 predicted proteins | sample MGYA00519239_ERZ1029854 | MGnify/ENA primary metagenome ERZ1029854 (study PRJEB33666, sample SAMEA4610917) | skin metagenome | biome: Human-associated habitat; feature: Malodor aspect; material: skin | place: Philippines | collected 2015-08 ... | reverse complement strand
ATAGGCCAAGGATAAAGTTTTTAAATCTATGCACCTCTAAACACACCTCCTTAGTCATTGTTGAAATTATTTAATTATAAAATTTAAGTACCCTTTAAAAATTTTTTAAAACGTTAACATTAAAATTTTTTATTTAATTTTTTTAAATTTATTAAAGTTTACCTTCTAGATTAAATATTCCCAAATTTAACACAATAAAAACCTATTTTTCATAATTATTTTCGTTTTTTTATATTATTCGTTTTTTTGTATTTTAAATTATCTTTTTTCATTAAAACATCTTTCTTTGATACCCGCGGATGATCTGAACTCAACGTTTTAAATAAAGACCATATCATAAGAATAATAACTACGGAAAATGGGAGTGCTGCAATAATTAATAAGTTCTGAATTGCTTGTGTTCCTCCGGTGTAAATCATTATCATCGCAAATAAGGCCATAATAATACCCCAACTTACTTTAACGAAAGAGTTAGGATTAATATCTCCTTTACTACTTAACATTCCAAGTACATAAGTAGCCGAATCTGCAGAAGTTACAAAGAAAATCATAACAACGATTAAAGTAACAATACTTAATACAAATCCCAATGGAAAATGCTCTAAAGTGGCAAATGTTGCAGTTTCTGCTGCTTCTTTAGCAATATTAGCAATTCCACTATGCTGAAGATACACTGCTGCTCCTCCGAACACTGCAAAGAAAAAGAAAGATACAAGAGCTGGAGCAAATAACACTCCTAAAATAAATTCTTTAATTGTTCTACCACGTGATACACGTGCAATGAATATTCCTACAAATGGTGCCCAAGACACCCACCATGCCCAGTAAAATATAGTCCAATTTTGTACCCATTGAAATTTTGCGCCACCATCCATTGGAATACGCAAACTCATACTAAAGAAATTAAAAATATAATTTCCTAATCCGTTAGTAAATGTATTTAAAATATATAAAGTAGGTCCTACTAGAAATAATCCTATTAATACAATAAAAGCTAAAATCATATTAATATTACTTAAAGTTTTTATTCCCTTATCAATTCCGGACCATGCAGACCAACTAAATAAAATAGTTGCAATAATAATAATGATGACTTGTGTGCCGAAATGACTCGGTACTTTAAACAAGTAGTGAAGACCTTCATTAATTTGTAAAGCACCAAAACCTAAGGTAGCTGCTACACCTGTAACCGTTGCAATAACAGCTAAAACATCTATAGCACTTCCGATTGGTCCTCTCATTCTTTTTTCTCCAAAAATTGGAACAAGCGTTGCGCTTACTAAACCTGGATACCCTTTATGAAAATTAAAATAAGCAAAAACTAATGCAACAATGCTATACACTGCCCACGCATGAATTCCCCAATGGAAGAAAGCAAACTGAAACGCATCATTAATTGCTGCTTGTGTACCAATTTTATGTATAGGCGTTGCTTTATAGGCATGACTAACTGGCTCAGCTGTAGTCCAAAACACTAATCCTATTCCCATTCCTGCACTGAACAACATAGCAAACCAAGAAAGTAATGAAAATTCTGGCTCTTCTCCTTCCACACCTAACGTAATGGATGCATATCTTGAAAATAATAAGTATACGCAAATAAAAAATATAATTAAAACTAGTAAAAGATAATACCAAGAAAAATTAACTGCAATAAACGATGTAATATTTTGCGTGATTGCTTCTAATTGCTTAGGTAATATCGCTCCATACACTACAAATAATGTACAGATAGCTAATGCAATCCAAAATACAATGCTTATAGATTTTTTTCGCATTATATTATTCTCCTTTCTGATAGTTAGAAATACTATACCCTATTCATGTTATATCTAACGATATATTGGAATTTTTATAATTAATCAAATTGATATATTATAAAATAATAAAAACGCCTCTTAATGTCTTATTTATAGACACTAAGAGGTGTTAAATCATTCTCTATTCTTCTACATTTATAACAAGTTTTCCTATCATGGAATTGGATTCTAATATTTGATGTGCTTCATATAAATGTTCTGCTGTTAAGCCATTGATGACTTTTGTCGTTGTATTTTGATACGTACCATTCTCAATTTTTTTAGCAATATCCTCTAAATAATAATGATGTTTAATCATGTCTTCTGTTTGAAAAATAGGTCTTGTAAACATAAATTCATGTGTAAAGGAAACACTTTTTGTTTTTAATAAATTTAAATCTTGTGATCCTTTAAAAGCTACAATCGTAGCAACATGTCCTCTTGGTTTCACTATATCTATCATTGTTTCATAATACATGTCTGTATCAAACGTGCAAAATACGAAATCTACCGCTTCAATGTGCTGTTGTTCTAATTGAGATTTTAAATCTTCTTTATGATTGAGTACGATATCTGCACCCATCTTTTTTGACCAATCGATTGTTTCTTGACGTGACGCAGTTGTAATGACTTTTAGACCATATGCCTTAGCAATTTGAGTCGTAATGCTTCCAACACCACCTGCGCCATTGATAATAAGTAATGTTTTCCCTTTATTTTGATTTGGATTCTCTGAAATTTTAAACACATCAAATAAAGTTTCTGACGCTGTAATACCAGTTAACGGAAGACTAGCAGCTTGTTCTGCCGAAAGATTTTTAGGTGCTTTTGCGACTAATCGTTCATCAATAAGTTGATATTCCTGATTTGAACCATGTTGATTAGGCGCACCAGAATAAAATACAATATCGCCTTCCTTAAACATTGTAACCTCTGTTCCAGTTTTTTGAACCGTCCCTACTGCATCAAAACCTAAAATTCTCGGAGAATTTTTAACTTCAGTAAGGCGTTGTTTTGTATCAACCGGATTTACACTTATACTTTGTATTTTAACAAGCAACTCTCTAGAAGATGGCTGGGGCATATCTAATTCAAATGGTTCAAATACATTTCCTTCTTCTAATTTAAATGGTTGTTTAAATCCTATAGCTTTCATAAGTATATACCTACCTTTTACTGAATTTTAAATTATACATTCTCTGACACTTTAACGATCTGTTTGCCAAAGTTTTCACCTGTAAATAAGTTTCTGAACGCTTTTGGTAAATATTCAAATCCTTCTTCTATAGATACTTTTGTTTTAATTTTTCCTTCTTGTATCCACGTTGCCAGTTCTTTACTTGCATGTTCAAAGTCATCGGAAAATTCCGCTACCAAGAAACCACGCATCAGTGCTTGATGTTTAATTAATGTGCTTTGTACACGTGGACCTTTTTCTTGTTCAGTATTATTATAATTAGAAATCGTACCGCAAACAGGAATACGTGCATGACGGTTGAGATGTTTCATAACTTCATCGGCTATTGTGCCACCTACATTTTCAAAATAAACATCTACGCCATTCGGTACGGCTTTTGCTAATGCTTCTGCAAAATCATCCTTTTTATAATCAATGCCTGCATCAAAACCCAATTCTTCTGTTAGATAATTCACTTTTTTATCTCCACCAGCTATACCTACTACTGTAGCACCTTTGATTTTAGCAATTTGACCAACCACAGCACCTACTGCACCAGAAGCTGCTGAAACTACTACAGTGTCGCCTTCTTTTGGTTGACCAATCTCTAATAAACCGTGATAAGCTGTTTGACCTGTCATACCTAACGTACTTAAATATAAATAAAGTGGTACATCTGTATTAGATATTTTACTTACATTCTCTTCATTTACTGTATTAATACGCTTCCATGGTAACATACCTACAATAATGTCATCTTCATTAAATTTTTCAGAATTTGATTTAATAATTTTGCCTACAATGTGACTTTGAATAGGTTCGCCAATTTTAAAAGGCTCCACATAAGAATCAGCTTGAGTCATTCTTCCACGCATATATGGATCGACAGATATATATAAAGATTCAATTTGAATTTCATTTTCTTTCGGATCAACTATGTCAATATTTTCATATTTAAATGTATCATCTTGGGGCATACCTTCAGGATATTTTGCTAATAAAACTTGCTCATTATTCATTATAAAAGACTCCTTTCAGTATTCAAAAACAGTGTCATATCACAAACAATTTTATCGCAATTCAACTGCTTTCACTTTATAATGTCTAGTATGATAACACTTAATACTTTATTATACCAAGCAAAGTGAGGTCTTAAACTTGAAATTAAGTATCTTAGACTATGTACCACTCTTTGAAGGTGATACACCACAAGAAGCTTTAAATCATTCAATTGAACTTGCTCAACTATCAGAGAAACTTGGTTATGCACGTTATTGGGTAGCAGAACATCATCAAGTTCCTTCTGTTGTATCAAGCGCTCCTGAAATCGTAATGGCTATGTTACTTGAACATACACACTCTATTCATATTGGAAGTGGCGGTGTGATGCTCCCCCATTATAGTGCTTACAAAGTTGCAGAACAATTTAAAATTATGGAAGTCAAACATCCTGGCCGAATTGATATGGGAATTGGGCGATCTCCTAGCTTCAAAAATGTAAACGAAGCGCTAAATGAATTTAAAACTCAAAAACCCAAACTATCTCAACAAATAGATGATTTGAACAAATACTTTACGAGTGACACTATTCATTCACATCGTTTCAAAACTTTAGAAGCCACTCCATACACAGAGCATTCACCTGAGATGTTTATTTTAGGAATGAGTGAACAAAGTGCTGAGCTTGCCGCAAAAAAAGGCTTACCTTTTGTGATTGCTCATATGGGTCAATCGCACGCAAATTTAACACATGTCATTCGACATTATAAATCGCGTTTTACAGAGTATCATGGTCATTCGCATTCACCCTATATTATTTTAGCTACTTTTGTCGTTACGGCAGAAAATGAATTAACGATTAAGCAATTAGTAGATACATTAAATTTGTGGTTAATACGTATTAATTATCTTAAACAACCTAAAGTATATCCTTCTATTGAAACAGCACAGCAACGTCATTATTCTGAAAGAGATCGAGAAAAAATAGAAAAAAATAAACGTCGAATGATTAGTGGCTTACCACATGAAGTAGCTCAGCAGTTAATACAATTACAAAACGAATTTGAAGTCGATGAAATCATGATTCTTCCTAATGTATACGGACATACTCATCGTACTAAATTAATTGAACTTATAGCTCATGCTTGTCTAGATAATTAGGAGAGTCAGTATTATGAACGCTCCTAATTTTTATTTGTTTCATAAACTTTAATGTTTTTATTTGCAACATCTTTATTTTCATGAAGTTGGCTATGTTGAGTCGTTGATTCTATATATTAAGAATTTTTATACGTTTTTGGACTTGCTTCTAACAAAGATTTTAATGGCCGAGACGAGCTATTAGATACTTTAACGTCAAAATGCATACCATTTTAATTATCTTCATAAATGTTTAAATCTTCTATTTGTTTACCTTTATAAATAGTTTTTAATCCAAGTCACTTTTTATCATCTTCACTCATTTTGTTTGGTTTGCCATTTTGATCAACTTGAATTTCATTCACCTTTTCATTTAAACTAAGAATGCCATTATATGTTCTAGCAATATTGACTTCTTTTTTAGTGTCGGAAATAGCAGATGATTATCATCATTTTTCTTAAAATACGTGAAAGATAAATACTCCATAGAATATACGAGAAAATTATACTCCTTATTTTTTAATACTAGTATCTCAATAAAATAAGAAACAGGACAGAAATGAAAATTTCTGTCCTGTCAAATTTATAAAATTACTTAATTTCTTTAGATTCAGCTAATGCTTTATACCAATATGCACTTTTTTTCGGATAACGTTCTTGTGTGTCAAAATCAACGTAGAATAGACCGTAACGTTTTTCATAACCATTAGACCATGAGAACACATCCATAAGTGACCATAAGAAATAGCCTTTTACATTGGCACCATCACGTATCGCATCAGCAATGACTTCAAGATGTTTTTTAACATAGTCGATACGTGCATCATCATCAACTGTCTTACGTTCTTCGTCGAATTCATCTTTATAACCAAGTCCGTTTTCAGTAACATAAATTTTGTGATAGTTAGGATAATCTTTTATAACACGCATAATTTGATCATAAAGACCTTGTGGATAAATCATCCAATCCCAATCAGTACGAGGAACATCTATGTCAAATTCACGTTGTCCTACACCTTTAAGTTGATACTTAGAGCCACCTTTATCTCCAGTAGCATTGTGTGTAATTTCTGATTCTCCTTCATATCCTCTCATCCAATCACTCATATAGTAATTGATACCTAAGAAGTCATTTAAATCTTTTGCAGCATCTAATGTAGCATAATCTTCATCGGTAATATCTAATTTACCGCCATTGACAGAAAGAATATGTTGTACACCTTCCATAGTTTCACGAGAATATTTTCCTAAATATGTTGCATCTAAGATAAATTTATTATGAATAATATCTTCAAGTTCTGCTGCTCTTACATCTTCCGGATTTGAAGGATCATATGGATACTTAGTTGGTAATGCATGAACTACTCCAATTTCCCCATTATATCCATTATCTTTAAATAATTTAACTGCTTTTGCATGTGCGACCATCATATTATGATGAGATTGGAATACTTTTGCAAAATCATACTTAATACCTGGTGGGAATTTACCGACTAAATACTGGCCATCACCAATAGGACCAATTTCATTAAAAGTAGTCCAATAGTTGACTTCAGTAAATTCTTCAAAGCAGAATTTTGCATAGTCTACAAAATAATCAATCGTTTTACGGTTTAAGAAATCTCCATCACTGTGAAGTGTTTCTGGAGTATCAAAATGATGTAATGTAACAAACGGTTCAACGTGTCGTTTATGACACTCTTTAAATAAATTGTGATAGAATTCTACACCTTTTTGATTAACTTCTCCATAACCTGTTGGAAAAATTCTTGACCACGCGATAGATATACGAATACCATTAACACCAAATTTCTCACTTAATTCTAAATCAACTGGATATTTATGATAAAAGTCACTTGCAGGTTCAGCTGTATACCAATAGTTTTCTTCTAGATAAGTGTCCCAGGCTACACGACCTTTTCCGTCTGTTTGAGTCGCACCTTCTGCTTGATAAGCTGCTGTTGCACCACCGAAAATAAAATCTTCTGGTAATTTTTTCATTATACTTTCATCTCCTAATTATTTTTCAAATTGTTGTTGAACGAAGTCTAATGCTGCTTTGCCATCACGAGTTAAGTTAATGTATTCAACACCTTGAGTTTTTGCTAATTTAATACCTAATCGATCTGTATCTTGTTTTATATCTTCATAGTTAGAAGCAACTTGAGGCGCTAAAATAATTAATTGATAGTCTTTCATAATATCCATATGTGCACCATAACCACCAGCTGCCGCTTTTACAGGTACCTGATATTCTTCAGCAGCCTTGTTTAACGCATTTGCAAGTAATCCACTTGTACCGCCACCGGCACATAAGACTAAAACGTTAGTTTGTTCGTTAATTGAATTCGATGATTCTTTAGCCGATACTTCCTCATCGGAAGGTGCTGATTCAGTTGTCGTCGCTTCATTTGCACCAGCAGTTGCTAAAATTGCATCTGCTTTTTTCGTATCAAAGTTTGCTGATACTTTTTCTTTTAATTCATTATTTACTTCTTTATTGCCTCGTTCTTCTTCAAGAATTTGTTCATCATATACTTTTAAAAATGGATAATAAATCATAACGTCAACTACGATTAATACAATCGCTAACACAAATGACCAAAAAGCAAAGCCTGTACCCATCACAATACCAAGAGGCCCTGGTGTCGTCCATGGTAAGAAGATGCTAAAACTATTCATTTTAAGTACATCAACAAAGAATTTAAAGATCCATACGTTTACTATTGGTGCAAAAATAAATGGTATGAAAAATACTGGGTTTAATACGAGTGGTGCACCAAATAAAATTGGTTCATTTACTCCAAAGAATGTTGGTACAACTGATGCTCTACCAATGGCTTTATTTCTTTTTGATTTAGTTAACCACATAAACATAAATGGAACGACTAATGTAGCACCGGTACCCCCCATAGTTGCAACGAACATTTGTGTACCAGGTGTAATAATTTTATCTGCATGTTCTCCTGCTTGAATCAAATTTAAGTTTGTTTCAAGATTTGCATAAGTAATTGCAGCGATTGCTGGTTCAACAATAGATGGACCATGTATACCTACAAACCAGAAGAATGCGAAAGCACCGAAGATAAGTGTGACACCAATCCAGCCATCTGCCGCAGTAAATAATGGTTCAAAGATTTTTAATACGGCGTTCGCTACATTTGTATGAATAAATGTTCTTGATAATAAATCTAATGCATAAATAATGATAATAACCGCTGACAACGGGAAGATATCTTTAAATACCTGGGAAATATTTGGTGGTACTTCTTTAGGCATTTTTATTGTAATATTTCTTTTAATAAAGAAATTATAAACAATTACGGTAATAAAGGCTGAAATAAAGGCTGTTAATAATCCTTTTGTGCCCATAAATGCACTTAAAAATCCACCCTCTTTAATAGGATCTGCTGCTAAGAATAAAAATCCACTCATCGCAGCCATCATTGTAGAAATAAAGTTAATTTGATTGGTTTTATCTAATTTCCTGTTGTAGGAATCGGTTAAAGACTTAGCTGTTGTTCCAGCTACAATCAAACCAACAATACCCATGGTTTAGTTTGTACTTTTTACATGTATTTCTAACCGTTTATAAATGTTGATATATCAGTATTTTATAGATATAACATTATTATAGATTGATATTAATTTTTAAATAACGTATTCAAAACGTATTCAAAATAAAAAACGCCACTTTAAAAGTGACGTTTAAAATGAGATATTTAACTTGTCCGTGTGCAAAATACTTATTATTCTTTTTAAATTTAAATTAAAAAGGAAAGTCATTGAGAAACTTTATTATAGTTACAATTAAAATTGTAGTAGCTACTATTATTAAACCAATAATATTAAAAATTGTATAATTAGTATACATTTTCTTCACATCACTTTGATTATTAATATCTATAATATAATAATCTATTTCTATACCTCTTTTTATAGTTTTCGGAAATACTCCCTCTAAAAAAACTAAAATAACAAATGAAATTACAGTAATATAATCAAAAATACTATCTTTATTGAAAGACAATGTAAAAAGTAAAAAAATCATTGAAATTAAATATGTAAACCCTGATATACAAAAACCAAATTCTATTAAAAAAAACTGAAATGGACTAATATTATTTAAATTTACTGATAATTTAATTCTATTAATAAAAATAAGGTGTCCAATAAATACCATATAAGTTATAGTAGTCATTATTGCAAAACTATCTAAGCTAAGCGTTAAATAAAACAATATATTTAATAAAGATATCACTAATAATATAAATAAATTTGATGTCAATCTAACATCGTTAATACTCTTTTTGTTCAATTTATTTTTGTTCATATTAGTTATCTTCCTTAGTATTTTTGCTATTAATTCTTAACTGATCTATAAAATCATCACTAATTTCGTAAGTAGTAGGACGACTTTTGATTTTTATCAATTTGTTTTCATGTTTTTTTATAATCCCATTTAGTTTTTTTCTTCCAAATGGTTGAGATTTAACTAATTCTTGTAAAGATATACGAGAATACTTACTTCCAAATACTTTATCTTCTAATAACGAAATTAGTACACTAGCTTCCTCTTTAGGTAAATTGTATTTATTTAAACCATTTGTTAAATTTTCTAAAACTTTTATATTACCTTCAATATTCTCGATAGCACTATTTTGTCCTTCGTAAATCAAATCTAACATGCTACTTATAAAAAAAGTTAATTCCCCTTTATTAAAATAATTTGATGTAACTTCAAATGCTTTATCATATTTATTTTTATTTCTATTAACAGTATATGAAAACGTTAAGGCAGTTACTTCATCTAACTCATCACTCAACATTTTTGCCATTATAAATCTTCCAACTCTGCCATTTCCATCATAAAAGGGATGTAAATATTCAAATAGATAATGTATTACTATTAATTTAAATAGATACGGCGCTTCAAAATATTGATTAAATGACAGTATCTTATTTAAAAATTCTATGATTTCATATTCTCCATATTCATTTACATGCACCCATTTACTTTTAGAATAGTTAAGTACACCTACTCTTTTAGTTCTAAAATTAATGCCGTCTGGCAAATCTTTATTTTCAATTTCATCTGATACTAATACATCAAATATTTTTCGAAAATCAGAAATCTCTTTTAAATTATAATTGTTTTTAGTCTGTAAAAATAAATATTGACTTACTAAGCCAATAAATCTTTTATTTTTAGAATTTTTATTATAGTGTTTACTTTCATTTAATGCTTCTGCTATTTCAACTTTAGTACTTGCAATATTTTCCTTCTCGTTAGTACTTTGTAATTCATTTATTAATAATCTAGTTCGATATGAAGATAAAGCAATTTGAGGTTGTTTTGATAATAGATTTTGTATTTTCATAGAATTAGACATTATTTTCTCGGTCTTAATTCCGATTTCTTTAGTAAGACAAAAGAAAACCTTGTATACTATATTTCTTTTTTGTATTTCATCTTGGATTGGATTTATATTTATATCTGTTGTATAGGTTGAAAAATGATTAAATCTCATTTCATATTCACTTTCCCAATTTGTAGGATCGCTCATATGATAAATTTGCTCTAATGTTTTATATTTCATACCCCTCACCTTTTTAACCTTTTCTCATATTTTGACTATAATAGTTATTATTTATAAGTATTATATTATACAAAACAATCATTTAGTTCAATAAGAAATAACAGGTATAAATATAGTATATTCATGAAGTTATATAGTATTTTCCACATTTTCTTTATAATATAAATTATTTAAACCACATCGCTAAATCGACAAGCTGGTTAATGCTGTAATCCTAATTTAGGACTGCACCCGTGTATTAATATATGTCTAAATTGGGAATGTACCTATGTATCGAAGCGGTTGTTATATTCACTTACCTAATGTCGCAAGTTGCGACACATGGGGGAACGTTTTGTTCACTCATCTATGGGGTAGCGTTTCACGACCCCATGAATAAGGGGGGAACGTTTCGTTCAGTCCTTATTTAGATCAACTAATAAAGGGCGTCGTGTTTCCCTACTCCCTTTTATACCTGACTGAACAAATTGTTCATGCAGCTAACGTCACGAATGGTTACGTTAGTATAATACAAACGTAATTGTATTAATTGAAGCGGCTATATGTTAATATAAGTTATAGACAACATTTCTTTCATTGAACTTAGTCTTACTAGTCATGAACTAGTGAGACTTTTTTCGCATACAAAAAGGGGCTTTACGCCCCCTAAAGAATTATGCTATTTATGAAAGCTTTTAAAATGTTGAGATTGCCTAAACATACAGTATTTTCAATGGAGAAGAAATACTTAGTGGAAAGGAAAGAATCGCCAGTTAGACAATCTCAATTATTATTATTACACACTAATTTTTATTTAGCCACACTATTATAATAAAAATCATTAGTTTGTATGTAATAAAGTAATAAAAACGTTTCACTTCTTACTTTTCATCTACACTCTCACTTAGTCCGTCATAAGCTAAGTTGAGAGTGCT
>ERZ1029854.674-NODE-674-length-11707-cov-8.505578_pt1 | contig 11707 bp, 5 predicted proteins | sample MGYA00519239_ERZ1029854 | MGnify/ENA primary metagenome ERZ1029854 (study PRJEB33666, sample SAMEA4610917) | skin metagenome | biome: Human-associated habitat; feature: Malodor aspect; material: skin | place: Philippines | collected 2015-08 ... | reverse complement strand
CATCCTATCTATCATTATTAAAAAGTATGTTACACCGGGTGGAACGGCATCGAGGGACTGCGAGAGAACTTCTTAATAGCATTAAGCAATGGGAAGAGTTGCCATCTCATCCCAACGATCTTGTCCAGACGTCATATCAAGATGCTCTTACGACGTCTCTCATTTTACCCCGTGACCACCAATTGCGTAATACTGTGACAAGTCGTGAACAAGATACGGCGAATGCGAGGGTTGGATCGTTCTGGCAGTTGCGTAATTTAGCATTGCCAACTTTTCAACCCGTGTCTCGCTATCTTAGTGATTTTGAGGAAGTTGAATTTCTTGGGAAAGGTGCATTTGGTGTGGTTGTCAAAGCTCGTAATAAACTCGATGAGCGATTCTATGCTGTTAAAAAAGTACACTTGAGCAGTTCAGCAGCTGAGGAAGAACGTACGATGCGTGAAATTATGGCACTTTCGCGTTTGGATCATCCCCACATTGTACGATATGTGACATGTTGGATTGAGCGAACCGAGACCCCAGCGATACCTCCCAGTACTATTGATTCGAATGAGCGATGGCGCGATAGCAGCGCACTCACTACGAGTCAGCAGCTTGATACCAGTGCTCTTCGACAGATACATCATCTTAAGATGGGTAAAGTGGATGACTTTTTGTCAGAAGACAAGGACATGGACTTGATGGATGATGACTTCATCCAGTTTGGTGAAGGCAGTTGGAGTGAGCAAGACGAAGATGATTCGTATCCCAGTGAAGATTCACGCTTGTCAGTGCCAGCATCCACAACGGATCAGTCTATGCGTGTCCTCTACATTCAAATGGAATACGTGGAAAACCAGACACTTGGTGACGCTCTTGAACACGGTGTAAGCGTGGATCAGGCATGGCATATTTTTCGACAGATGCTCGAAGCGCTTGCCCACATTGCATCGCTTGGTATCATTCATCGTGACTTGAAGCCCAGCAATGTATTGATGGACACGCATGGAGACATTAAAATTGGTGATTTTGGTTTAGCTACGACCAATCTCCACGCTATGGAGCCTGGTCAGCGAGATTCTATGACACAGGGTGAGTCAAAAGAGCTTACATCGGGTCTTGGGACTTTTCTGTACATTGCACCGGAAGTGTTATCTAAGAAAGGAATAAGTGCCCGATACAACCAGAAAGTCGACATGTTTTCACTGGGCATCATCTTTTTTGAGATGCTCGCATCGCAACGATGCTATAAAACAACCATGGAGCGCTATAAGCTTCTTAATGACCTGCGAAGCCCTGCTATTAGGTTCCCAGCATCATGGGATAAGACCCTCTTTGCAAGTCAAACACAAATCATACGGCAGCTTCTCGACCACGACCCGGGTCAAAGGCCTACGCCTATGGCAATGCTCCGTTCCCCCCTCTTGCCCCCCAAGATGGAGGATGAATTTGTTCAGGAACTCGTACGCCTAGCCGCCAATCCCACGAGCCTACATCGCCATGAGCTCATCCATGCCTTATTTTCTCGTCCACAAAATGATAAGCTTCGTGACTACACTTTTGACACTGGCGCACAGGGTGAGGAAGATGATGTGTTGGTGGGTGTGGTATGTCGTTACTTACGCGATACATTCCAATGCCGTGGTGCAGTGCCTGTTCACCCGCCGCTCTTGTTCCCGCCAAGTGATGAGTATGGTGAAGAAAGTAACATTGTGCGTCTGCTCGATAAGACAGGGAATGTGGTGTTCTTACCGTTTGACTTGACCGTTCCTTTTGCTCGAATCTGTGCTCGGAGTGGTCATATGCGACTTAAGCGTTTTGACATTGCCGATGTGTACCGGGAGAATTTGCTGGCAGGTGGTCAACCACGCGCCGTATTAGCTGCTAGTTATGATATCATTTCTCAGGAACCTGATCCTTCTGCTGAGGCTGAAGTTTTGGCGCTGATGTATGAGTTGTTACAAATGCCTGGATTAGCAGGTGAAGCATGGAATGTGGAATTGAGTCATGAATCCATTTTGCGCGTGTTCCTCCAGCGATTCCCAGCGCAGTTTCACTCAGCGCTATTGGAAGCACTTCCTCAGTACCTTGCGAGGGGTTCAGATGCACGTGTTAGGCACCTGCTCGGATCGGCTGGTATGCCTGTGAGCTTGCTAGACGAAGTGGATGCATGGAATATTTATGAGGACTTTGATACAGCCGTGCACACATTAGCGGAGCTCCTAACTCCAGAAGAGCGAACGAAATTGGCTGAGCCCTTGGCACATCTGGTGAGTGTGGTGAGACTTGCTCGAGAATTTAGTGTACAGTCCAAGATTTATTTGGTGCCGCTCTTTTCTCACAGCCATACACACTACCGTAATGGCACTATGATGGCCGTTTCTAAGATGTCAAGTGGTGGTAAACATCGAGATGTCCTAGCGGTCGGCGGTCGATATGATGAGCTCTTGCGTCGTTTCTCGTATCCACGAATTGGAAGCTCTCAAGAACCCCGGCATGGCGTTGGCTTACAGATCGCTGTGGGTAAAATGGTCAAGGCTGTCGCGCGGTACCAGCAGTCCCATGTGCCACGGTTTCTTGGTCGGCCAGAGCAAGAACGAACATTGGGACCATGGACACCACGTCGCTGCGAATGCTATATTGCTTCCAGTCAGCCTGGTCTTCTCGAGAGCAAGATCCAAATTTGCAAGACTTTGTGGTCCAATGGGATTAGTGCGGACCTACAGTATGAATGTGCCGCGGGTGAATCTCCCGAGGTGACTGTTTCAACATGCCGTGCAGAAGGAATTCTATTCCTCATTCTACTCCGCGCGCATACATCTGCCGTCAAAGTAAAAGAGGTTATAACGCGCACAGAACATGAAGTGGCCCGGGAAGGCCTCACTACATTTTTACAAGATCGTATTGCTCGACAGCGACGCGTGGATCAAATGACCGTGGGGGTGCGGCCTCGAGAATCTGACACACAAAGACTAAGTACATCTTTGAAAGGTGGCTCTCACAGCAATATAAAGTATGCTCCTCGCATAAACGTTCAAGTTTTTCTTCCTGGGCGACTGGACCGGTCACGCCGCACCGAGCGTCGCCTCAAGTCTGCGTCACGACTCGCCCTAGCCGAAAAGGCTGCTTCCGACATTTCGCGGCTGCTTGATGCGATTCATGCTGGACGTGTTCCAGTTTTCGCCGTGGAACTGTCGTCAGGTTTACTTGAGCGATTCGCGGCTGTCGCACTAGAAACTGATGAAGTATTCAAAACATTCATACATGATGAAATACCTTCATCAGACGAGCGCGATTATGTCAAGGCGCTTCGCTCCATCATTCTTGATACAATCGATGACGATACACCTTCCAATGGGCCTCCATCATTCGGCACATCACCCACTACCTCACATTCGAATATATCATGTCAACCTTCCCGTGTACTTATTTATTCTATCAAAGATGGCAAAACAGTCCTTTGTGGTTAAATCATTCGTTGTGGTGCTCTGAGTACTTGTATATTTAAGTGCATAAACGACATACCATGCGGACATATCCAAGGCATCGCAACTCGCAGTAAAACCAGACCACATGACACTTTGAGGAGAACAAATATCAAAGGCAGAGAGAGGAGGGGCAATGTTGTCGGATACATTGTATAAGATATGAAAATGATCGCATACAAATTAATGATACAGCCGTTAGTGGACCGTGCAAAAGATGATGCAAAGCATTCCAAGGACTAAGCAGTATCAGGGTATACGAGGTACATTACGAAAGCACTAGGGGAATGCCTATAACCTGTGCGATGACATAGTGACATGATTTAAAATAGGGACACTCAGGAAGCAAATAGAATGCTGCAAAATAAGCCCAGGTGATGTATGATATGTTCGCGTGCGATGTACCATGCCTACTCAATCAGTCGCATGTGCGATACTGGTAGATAGTACTCGTCTAATGTCCAGTATTTTCGTTTGATGCCTTTCCACGTATCTTCTTTAACGCTCATGGGTAGTGCATGCCACTTGGTTTCGAGTCCGATTTCACGCAGGTCGAGTTCCGCCACGCGCGTGAAGATGTTATAGAAGAAGCCGTTTGTAGCAGCTAGACCATGGACTGCAACAGTAAGCCAAACATGAAGCACGTACAAAATGAAAATCGTGAATCAGGGCCTGATAAAACATTAGGCAGGCATTCAAAAAAGCGTCGAAGATCTGTGCATAAGCAAAACCACACGTACCTTGGTAATCTTGTGAATATGTATCGAAGTAAATAGCATCAAATACTCCCAATTTCATGGCAATACTTCCATCTTCGTCATTTTCTGGCTGCAGGAAGTCTTCCCATGTCCCCTCAAAGATTTCTACGCCCGCACGTTGATCCCATCCTTGCTCCCGCATAAATGCAATGGCATCAGGATGGGGCTCGATAATGACATGACGGCGAGGCTTGTACGTCTGGATCATCTCATCGATTATTCCTAAACCGAAACCGACATTCAGGATCGAGAAACCTCTAGGCTGATCTTCACAAAGAACCTTGGCCGATGCGTGCATAATTTCATTCTCCCATTCAGCCATGACCATGTTGTTATCTTTGTCAAGGCATCTCCATTGACCATTTTCATCCTTCATGAATGTAAGCTTGCTTTTGAGAAATTCAGCGTTTGAGTACGTCACTTCTTCTTGTGACCCGGACTTGAGTGTCACAAGCGTAGATCCATTTTCATCTTCACGAGAGGCCTGATGTTCTGCATGCATTTCCATGCTTTCATCATCCAATTTTGCGTGTCGTGCAATGACTGGGACTAGAAAGGACTGGCGCACGCCCTCTTGGAATAGGATATCGTAGCATTTGGTATAATTACGCGACCAAGCGATATCAGCTGCAGTGAATCCCAGTTCGTCGACGGCATTCCACAAGGCACCATTTTTCAACAGAAGCTTTATAATGTCTGGATGTCCCCCGTCCGCAGCATAATGCAATGCATCCCAGCCTAACATGGCCTCGTCCGCGTACCATGCATCGGCAGAACCATTCCATTCAGCAGCTGGTTGGGTAATCGAAAGGAGTGTTTCGCATGCTATCATATCACCAGCCCCTGCAGCACGGTGCAATGCCAAATTACGCTCGATGCGCTCTTTTGGCAGCAAGGACTCTGGTTGTGACATGGTGGTAGAGTAATGGGTAGTGAGGATATATGCCACGAAGTGTAGGTGCCACGTGGAAATTGAGACTGTGGACACGCGAGCAAATTTGGCAGCGCGCGGCTGATTTCTATTCATGTCGTTGTTTGGTGCATCGACGGCGACCAATCCAACACAGAACAGTGCAGCTGCTGCACTTCCTCGTTCCATGTCGTTCACAGCAACAGGTAATAAAGGATTTTCATTTGGAGCTCAAAATGCTACGGGCACGCAAGCTCAGCCGAGTGGATTATTTGGTTCGGCTCCTTCCAATAATACGGGAGGTACTGGTCTTTTTGGAAGCGCAGCATCCAATGCAGGAAGTCTTTTTGGACAAAATACCACTCAGAAGAATAATACAGGTGGTTCATTATTTGGTCAAAACAATACGTCTGCCAATACTGGTAATAGCTTGTTCGGGCAGAACGGTACCACAACATCCAATGCGGGCGGTGGTTTGTTTGGCCAGAACAATACCTCCTCAACTGCAACAGGTGGCTTGTTTGGACAAAACAACAACTCTTCAACCACAACTAGTGGTGGAGTATTCGGTCAGAACAACACTGCCCCGAGCGCCACGGGTGGTGGATTGTTTGGTCAAAATAATGCGTCGGCAACTAACACGGGCGGTGGTCTTTTCGGTCAGAACAGCACATTGCCAAATACCACCAGTGGTGGTCTGTTCAACCAAAACAATTCTTCTGCATCCAACACTGGCGGGAGTCTGTTTGGCGCAGCAAATGCACAGCCTTCTGCAAATACAGGCAATGGTCTCTTTGGACCAAACACGTCACAAACTAATACGGGAAGTGGTCTCTTCGGTCAAAGCACCAATACCGCGTCTTTATTTGGCGCTCAACAAAATGTTACGGGTCGAAATTTGTTTGGATCGCAGCCCGCTTCAACCACTCTTGGCACAAGTTTGACAGCGTATGTATGAATATTGACTCACTTCAGACCTTCGCAAAGTACGTCTCCTCTCATGCAGTTTCCGTATTACCAGAGAGAGCGGTATAATGAGTTACCTGAACCACAACGAGCGCTTTTGGATTCCATGGAGAAGTATATCTCATCACAAATGCAAATCAAGCACGAGCTACGTGCGCGTAGTGCAAATGAAAGCATGCGTCAGCTGATGGGCAACGTTCATGAACTTATGTCGGAGCAACAGGCGCTCTCAGCTGCTCTTGAAGCCGACTCAATGAAGCTTCAGTCAGTTGTGAGCAAGGTTGAACAAGATCGACATGATAATGCCATGATGCACCAAGTCGCATTGCATGCAAGGGACAAGCTCAGTGATGGTAACGGTTTTGTTGATTGGCTTCGACGATTTTATGAGCGCGTTGCTGAAGACTACATGGGTCGTATCCAGCGATATCGCTCGACCATGGAGCAACTCGAGCGATACCTTTTGTCCATTGACCAAACAGAACAATTTGCACCGCAAGTAATCTCTGATATTATTCATGAGCAAAACACTTTGTTCATGTCCATGGCCGAACAGGTTGCTACTTTGCACGCTGAGATTGATATGCTGAAAAAAGACTATGTAAAATGGTACCAGGCCAGGTTTCATTCGGTGAGAGACCCTTTCGCTCCTGTGGCTGCAGCTGCTACAGACCGCCCATGACTATTGTTATATTATAATTGAGCTTCCACAAGGTCAAAGTAACGACCACGCTTTGAGATGAGCGTTTCGTGTGAACCAGTTTCCACAATCTCGCCATCCTCAACGACGCAGATGAGGTCAGCATGGCGAATCGTCGACAAGCGATGAGCAATGGTCACTGTCGTGCATGTGGTTGAAGCATTATCCAACGCACGCTGAACAAGGACTTCAGACTCAGGATCCAGGGCTGATGTGGCCTCGTCGAGCAACAAAATTTTGGGGCGACGAATCAGTGCACGAGCAATACAAACACGTTGGCATTGTCCGCCACTGAGCGATGAGCCTTTGTGACCGATCATGGTATCCAAGCCATCGGGGAGAGCCATAGCAAAGTCCCAGACACAGGCCTGCCGACAAGCCTCTTCGATGTCAGCGTCGGTTATCTTGGATGCATCGATAGCTCCCAGCAACAGATTCCATCGGAGTGTGCCCTCGTAAAGCACTGGATCTTGGGATACATACGCCATCTCAGCGCGCCATTGATGAATAGGAACAGAACGTATATCAATGCCACCGTAAGTAATTGTGCCTTTGCAAGGATCATAGAAACGCTGAAGAAGGCTCAATGTAGTACTTTTTCCGCTGCCTGATGTACCACAGAAGGCAACGGTCATGTTTTCTTTGATTGTGAGGTTCAGATTCCGAATAGCAGTGTGTGTGGGGCGCTGAGGATATCTCAATTCCACGTCTGTGAATACAATATCGCGCGGACCTTTAGGTGGCCAGGCTGTAGTCTCAGGCAGCGAGGCATACTGGGGCGTTCGATTGAGCCAAGTTCGAATGACACGCAAACCAAGGCGTGCTCGCGCGATATCCGGCATATAAGCTGTCAGACGTATAGCTGCAAAGAAGGCAACAAACTCTCCCTCAAACGCAGCCAGGATGTTGAAAGGAGAGGCATGTCCGTTTTTGATGATAGTGGCGCCCCAGTACATCATTAGACCCGTAATACCAAACAATGTGAATTGGGTATACGCATAGGCAAGAACGCCGGCAGTCAATTTCCAAATATATGGACGACCGCGTGAGCTTTCTGACGCAAAGTGTCGCAAAATATCAGCTTCACGTCCCAATGTTGTCACGGTGCCAATAGCATCGATCGTCTCCGCAACGTAACTCGATGTACGCTCAATGGGCTCTTGTATCACGACTTCAAATTTCTCCATGAGATAGACATTTAAGTAGCTCGCAGCAAGGAGGGAAAGCATGGCAGGGAAAACGGCAATCGCAAGGCGCCAGTCCATCACGAAAGCCATGATTTGCGAGCCGACCAGGCTACCGAACGCAATTAATATTTGACAAAGCACGGTACCAAAGGCAGTGCCCACATTGGCCGAGTGGTTGAAAATCATGGAGCTTAGAGCACCACTAGAATGTTCTTTTTGGTCGAAGAAAGCAATGTCCTGACGCATGACGGCACGCAGCGATTTCAGTTTAAGAACGCTTGACAGGCTCTCTGCTGCCGTTTCCAGAGCGTATGACCCGAAAAATGCGAAGCATGTGTCGATAATCGAAATGATGAAAAACCACAGTGTCCTCCTGTTCATGTCCGAACGCATGCGGTCGGGGTCGGGATCACCAAGACCTTCAAGCACGTAACCACTGATCCATGCAATGACAGGGAAAGCACTGGCCACGCCCAGCGCTAGCGTACAGCCTGGCAAAATAAGCCAGTAGTGACCCTTCAGCAGGCGGAATAAGTTGAGCTGCTTTCGATTGACGGCTTTGGGCTTCTCGACATCTTGATTGTTGGGCTCAAATTGTTCTTTTTCATTGGGCGTTTCGGAGATGAATTCGTGGAATCGCTCATTTGCCTCCATTGTGAGCGAAACAGCACCAACGGATCCTCTTGATACAATATCAGGAGGGATGGAGTTGGTGAGAAGGTAATGCTTTGGTTCTTCCGGTTTGGGTGGGACATAACGCTCAGCTTGTTTTTGCGGACGCAATGAACTGACATTGTCATCCGCCTCGTCGTCTCCTTCCTCATCAATACCAGACGCGGCACGGTTGTGCATAACCATCTTGCGATACAAACCACCTTTGATCTGAACGAGCTCATCATGAGTACCGCGTTCCACAATGCTACCCCGTTTCAGGACAATAATCTGATCAGCGTGTTGGATTGTGGAAAGACGGTGAGCTACCACGATGGTTGTCATCCCCCTTTCCTCTTGCTCCTTGGCAAGCGTACGCTTGATGCTGTCTTCTGTTGATGTGTCCAATGCCGAGGTCGCTTCGTCAAGGCACAGTACCTGGGGCTCACGCACCAGAGCACGGGCAAGTGCAATGCGCTGACGTTGACCACCACTCAGATGTACATTCCGACCGCCAGAAATGTGTGTGTCCATACCTTCCGGGAGTTTGTTCACAAAACCCATCGCCTCGGCTTTGGCAAGGGCTACTTTGACCTTTTCACGCACGACCGGGTCATCCAAAGAAATGTCGGATTCGACACCAGCCGATAATCCCATGGCCACATTTTCCGCGATGGTGCCAGTGAAGAGCTGAGGGTTTTGGCGTACAACCGCGACTTGCGAGCGCAGCCAGCGCACGTTTAGGTCACGAACATTTTCTCCCGCGAACAAAACACGGCCCGATCCCTTCACAGGTTCTTTCTCGGGATCGATTGGAATATTTGATGACAGCACAGCATCCATAGCAGAATCAGGGTCATATTCACGCGCAAGCAAGGACGTAACAGTAGACTTTCCACTTCCAGAGGGACCCACCAAAGCCGTTACTGTACCTGGACGAAAATCGATGCTGACGTGGTTTAAGCTTGCCACATGAGGTCGACCTGGGTAGGCGAATGTGACGTCCTCCAGTGCAAAAGATGGGATGTACGTTGGAACATTTTCTTGCACGCCCTTGGAAGCTGGAAGACCCAAAATCTTGCCCGTGGTACTGCGCACGTCAATTCGAGGTTCTCTTTCGATGGTGGCCCGCATCTTCTTGATCTTGGCCATAGACTCAAAGATACTTTGAAAGTGAAGCACAATCATGGCCATACTGAACAACGCACTTAAATAATTGAAGAAGGATGAAATGACGTCATTCATGCCTTCCCTTCCATCAGCAACCAGGACAGATGCCCACCAAAAGCCAAGGGGGTAAAGAATCGTTACAGTGAAATACATAGAGCTCATATCACCGCCACGGACAATCGAGCGTAAATTGACAGCACGGGCCAATGGCAGAATATAGAGCTTTTTCATACGATCCACAAGCGTATTTGTCAACTCGAAGCTTTGAACTACACGGACAGAAGCAATGACTTGTTCCATGTAAGTCGATAAGTGCCCATCGACCTCCATCACCTTTCCAGTAGTCTGTTCGGCGAGCATGCCCAGAATCGTAAGTGTAAGTACTGAAAAAAACAGCAGTGCGAGTAAGACGCCAGCATGATTAGGGGCCTTGCTCAACGCCATAATGACACATGCTAAGACAGTGCCGATGGCATTTAGCAGAAAGCCTAATTTTTCGCCAAGTGCAGCGTGCACTTGTGATACATCGCGATTGGCATAAGTTGTGATAGCACCGGGACCGTGACTGTCATAGTAGGTAGGGTCTTGAACCAGAGATGCTGCAAAATATTCACGGCGAAGACCAGAAGACAGGACGTGGGCTGCGTGTGTCAGCAGAATGGGAAAGAGCCAGTTTGAAAAAAGCGCGACTGCACCGACGACGATGGCGACCCATGCAAGCTTATTGTTGTAGCCCATTGATGAGGCCAATTCGTCTTCCTTGTGTGCAAGATTTTGAGTCCAGTGTCCATAGATTATATCGATACCGGCTATAGTGCCACCTGCAGTCAGGGCAAGTACGACTCCCAGTAGATAACAGGTATAAGGATGCGTCAAAGCACCCCAAGGATTGCGCCAAGGCGCTGGGAATTTCTCTGCAAACGAGAATAAATAGAAAAGATTTGGAAGATTTGAAGTGTGTCTCTCGAACAAAGGGCGCCTGAAAGGTGCCTCTAGTTCATTGACACTTACCGAAGTCTTCTGTCTTTTCGATACCATCCCCGCAGTACGATGTAGTCATGTGGCAAAAATGACGATCACTTATCGCATCTTTTATCGTCACATGACGGATGCCAAGAAAATTTGACTTGGCCCGAGTAATCCCGGACGCCTGCATGATGCCTACTGTGCCAAGAAAATATTGGGCGAATCATGTGTGGTTGATGGAACTATCATTGGACCTGTTTAAGCAAAGTATGCAGTTGAAAAGGCTTTTTTGCCAAGCAAAAAGGTCCACTCCGGTGGACCGATTATGCTGTCAGATTGGGCGTTATGATGTAAAAGGGCATAAACTTTCAAAGGTCTGTGCTTAGGAAACCTGTGTTCCTTGCACTTGGACTTGATTATACACGCGTGTCAGTCACGTGGTTACTTTAACAAATGAGTGGCATTGGGCGAACTAGTGAATGAAAAGGCAATGTGCGGAGCATTGCTTGCTAGTGACTACGCACAGACGGTCAAAGAGAACACAGCGCGACCTTGGTTATAGGCAAGAGCGCGCCGCGAATGGATTGCTTATGCAGCTCTGACGGGAACCTGAAAATGACAGGCAGTTGCAGATGAACAATAGTAGCGTATAGTCCAAGGAGTAGAGCAGCGGGGACAAAGTGAGGCCCAAGAATAAATGTAAGATAAATATGTAGAGCGAAGGTTTTTATGGCATAGTGAATGGTAAATTGTACTCGCACCGATGAAGCAAATAACGAACTACCATAATTTCAAATATGACCTGATTAATGCAAAAAGAACGGACGTTATAATGTGTTGTTCGTACCTTCATTGCGATCTATTCTATTTTACGCCTGTCGATGAACGAAGAAGTATATGGACATTGAAGCACAGTTGCTGCACCGGTGTTCTAT
>ERZ1029854.673-NODE-673-length-11712-cov-57.027880_pt1 | contig 11712 bp, 12 predicted proteins | sample MGYA00519239_ERZ1029854 | MGnify/ENA primary metagenome ERZ1029854 (study PRJEB33666, sample SAMEA4610917) | skin metagenome | biome: Human-associated habitat; feature: Malodor aspect; material: skin | place: Philippines | collected 2015-08 ... | reverse complement strand
CTTGGTGTCAGCGATGACCTGGAAGAACACCGGCTGGGCGAGGAGCTCGTAGTTGCCAGCGGCCCCAACCTCCTGGCCTTCTTTGTTAAACGCCCTGACGTTCTGTGGCGCCTTCGTCTCAACGATGCAGTAGCCGTTGTTGCCCGGGTTGACCGCCTCGTTGTCGACGAAGTTGTTCGCGTGAACGCCGGAGAAGTAGGCGAGGCCGTCAGCGCCAGAAGTGGCGGTACCGAGCGCCTTCGTCGACTGATCCAGCGTCAGCTTGCCGTCGTCAGCCTTCGTGCACTTGTACAGCTCGAACTCGGCGCCCTTTAGGTAGTTACCATCGTTGTTGGTCTTCTGGATCTTCACGTTGCCGTAGAAAGACCGCGTGAACGGCTCCGGCGTATCAGTGCCCGGAGGCGGGGTGTTGGTCGCCGGAGTAGACGTCGTCGGCGGCGTATCCGTCGCCGGCGGGGTCGTGGTCACCGGGGTATTCGGGGTGGTCGGCGGGTTCTGACCCACACGCTGCCACAGGCGCAGATCGGTGTTGTCGACCGATGCGAGAGCGGCATCCCTATCCGTTCCAGGAATCTCGACGAGCTCCGCGTTGAACTCGAAAGCAAGGCGGCGCTGGCCAGTGGTGCCGTTCAACTTCGCCAGACCCTGCGGGGTGAGTTCGACAGCCAAGTAGGCGTTTTTGGTGCCAGGGTTCTCAAGGCTCACGCCGTAGTCGCCTGCGGCCAGGGTGGCGAGCGCGGTGCCGGCCTCATCGGTAACGCGGACGTTAGTCACCAGCGCGGTTTCGCCGTTCTGGCCTTCACCAGCGGTGCGCTGGCGCAGACGGGTGCCATCAAAGTGGTCCTGGATGCGGTAGTACTCGAGCGTGCCGTTCTCAATACGGGAGGAGATCGGGTAGGTGACGTTGTTGCCCTTCACCAGAGCCACGGGGGTGGCGGTGTAGCTGTCGGGGGAGATGAATGCGTGGGAGTTGGCGTCCTTCACATCCTTCTTGAACAGCTTGCGGTCGTCCGGCGTGTTCTTCGGGTAGACGTGAACGTCGTAGATCCACTCAGTGCCGGCGCTGTTCGTCATCGGGAGGGTGACGTAGAACGGCTCAGCGTTGATCTCGTGGCCCGGAGCGGCAATTTCGGTCACGCGGTACAGGCCGAGCGGCAGAGTCGTCGTGACGTTGCCTTCCGCGTCGGTTGTGACAGTGCGGGACTCTTCGGTGCCCGTGATGTTGATGACCACCGCGTCTTCGGTTTTGGCGGCAATCTTCGATGCCTTGCGCCAGCCCTCGTTGGTCTTCAGGTCAGCATCGATACGCTCGATCTTGTACTGCGCACCTTCGACGGTGTCGAAGGTCGGCGCCGGAGTGAGCTTTTCGCCGTTGCCACGCGCCTCGGTGCCGTCCAGTTTGTGGGAGTACTTGTGGATCGTCAGGTTCGCTTGGTCCTGATTGGTTCGGACGAGGCTGTTGATCTGATCCTGCGTGACGGGGATACCAGCGGCACCAACCGTAGTCGGCTGTGCGAAAGCGGGAGCACCGCCGCCCGCCAGAATGGCGCCTGCAGCAACGGACGCAATCAGGCTTCGCTTGAAAGTGTTCATGTAAGTCCTTCGATCGTGGACCCGGATCACGGGTCCGGTTCCAAGTGAGATGGAATGCTCGGATCGCCACTTGGCGATTGAGCGAGGCCGATCTTCTAGGTACCTGACCATGTTCTGTGAGAAGTTTCGGAACAATTTCTGACAGCCCTAGCAGTAGCCAATTAGACCATAAGCCTTCGGCTAGCTGCCCGCCAAGATGAGTTGGATATATATTCACCCATTTGGGGGATGAAGTTGCGAGAAAGCGCGAGTATCGCTACACCTGTTCCCGATCCCGCTAACCCAGCTTGGTCAACCGCGCCCCGCATTCGCCCGGGCGGTCGTGCGGGCGCAGCTCCACTTTCACGCCGCCGGCGTCCTCCTCAAGGAAACCCTGGTGGAGCGCGCAGATCACCTTCGACGGCCGTGTGCCAGCCTCCGCGATGAAGGGGCACGCGTGCAGGCCCAGCTCACGTACCCGGGGCCTGGACTTCTCTGGGCGCTGCACCGGGTCGAAGCCCATTTCGCGCAGCGTTTCGGCGGTGTGCTGCTCCGCGGTGTCCAGGTCCAGGCGGATGTTGTCGTGTCTGCGCGGGTGCACGCGGTCCGCCCACTTCCGGCCCAGGTTCTTGGCGGCGTCCACGTCGTCGTCCACCACCGTCTCCGCCAGCACCTCCACCAGCCCGATGATTGCCTGTGACGCCTTGTCGGTGCGGGCCACGCGAGCGGTGTACACGTGCGAAGGCCGGCCACGGCCCGGCGCGGGAGCGACTCGGCGGGAGATCACGCCGGCGGACATCAGCTCGTCTAAATGGCCGCGCACGGTGTTGGGGTGCATGCCGAGGGCTTGGCTGATCTGCACCACCTGGACGCCGTCCGGGTTGGCCTGAATCTCCTGAAACACCGCGAGCTGCTTCAAGCTCAGCTGGCCGGCCGCGGTGACGAGGTCACCTGCAGGGCGGGGCCCTTGCCTGCGTTCCATGCGCGCACTCCTGGAATAATGTGGACTCGCCAAGAGTGTACGACTACCTGAGTTGGTGAACAACTCACAAACGAAGTTTCGGAGTGAACACATGGCACGCAGCACCGACATCGCAGCGTGGGCGATTGTCTCGGCGGGCATCCTCGGGGTGGCTTCAGCCTCCGGCCTGGCATTATCCCGCGAAGGCAATCTACCCACCGGCGACGACGTGGTCACCGTCGACGTGGTCGCCGAGCACATGCGGTTCACCCCCGACCGCATCGAGGTCCCGCGCGGCACGAAGCTTGTGGTCAACCTGACCAACAGGGACGACAAGGTGCACGATTTGAGGATCGGCGACGGCTACTCTGGCCGCCTAAACCCAGGCGAAAGCTCCGCCGCCTACTTCGGCGAGTTCAACGTGGACACCCGCGGTTGGTGCGACGTTGCCGGCCACAAGACAATGGGCATGACGCTCAAGGTCGACGTGAAGCCTTGATCACAGCCACCTGCGCCTTCACCGCACGCGCCATGAGCGGCAGAAACGCCACCAGCACGCCAAACGCAATGAAGGACAGCGCAATCCGCGCGTACGAGTTGCCCACTGCGAGCCACCCCAGAAGCGAGGCATTAAACAGCGCGACGCGCAGGTAGGCGGCCCGGTTGAGCTCGCGCAGCCCCGCCTTCACCGCCGCCGGGCCACCGCCCATCGTGGTGGGCATGAGGTAGCTCATGGTGCCGATGAGCAGCTGCGCCGCGAACCCGAGCAGCAGCGGCAGAGTGGGGATCTCACCCGCACCGCCGAACAAGCGCACCGCATACCAGGTCAACCCGCCGATGAGCCAGGTCACCGCGCACAGGGTGGACAACGCCGGGTAGGTCACGCGGCCGCGGGGGTCCTTGCACACCGTCAGAGCGCTGGCAACAAACCCCTGGTACAGCCACACCCAGCCCGCCAGGATCACCACTGTGCCCGCGCCCACCACCACCTGCAGGCGCAGCAACGACCCCGCCACCGACACGACAACACCCGCACCGGCCAGGACGAGCGCCACGCCGACGCGGTCCTTCCCGCGGGTGCGCCACATCGCCGGGAACAGGACGCTCAGCGCGCCCATCGCGGCCAGGCCCACAAAGCCCGCCACGTTGGTGAACATGTGCGCCTGCCGCACCGCCGCGTGCCACTGCCCCGGCAGCCCCGCAGACAGCGCGGCGCCGAACAGTGCTCCCACCGGCAGGCAGCACGCAGATGCGACGAAGCCGGCAACCCCAGCGTTGGATCGGGAGGCCGAGCGCACCTGCCCGACAAGCACCGCGGCGTGCCAGGCAAGCACCACCGCGACGACCAGCGCGCCCACCCACGTGAGCCAGTACCAGCGCGTCACCTGCCCCACCAGCACGGGGACCACCCCGGCGTTGAGGAGGTAGGTGCGGGTGAGTTGGGCGGGCCGTGAGGCGTCGGAAAGCTTATGCCCCAAGAAACGCTCGGTGAGGTTCTGCGACCACAGCATGATCGAGTTGGTCAAAATCCCCAGCGTAAAAATGTGGATGAGCAGCCACGACCCATCGGGGATGAACGGGTGCGCAAGGCCGGCGACGATAAACACCGCCATCCAGATGCTCACCGGGCGCGAGGCTTTGCGGTGCCAGGCGCGGGGGTTCATGTCAGGCACGGATTCCTCCAGATTTTGGGTTGTCGCGGAAACATACCGCGGTTGCGGCGCAGAACACCGCAGCCGCCGCCCCTAGCACGACGATGACCCCGTTGTACGCGTCCGCATACTCCACCCCGCGGTCCAGCCCCGCCTGCAGCAGCGACCCGGTCAGCGCGACCGTGACCAGCGTACCCAGCTCGTAGGACACCTCCTCGACGCCCGCCGCCATCCCGGAGCGGTGCATCGGCGCAGACCCGATGATGGCGATCGAGGACACACTCATCACCGACCCCGCGGACAGTCCCAGCAGCACCAGTCCGAGCACCATGCCTATCGACGTCCCTCCGGCCACCAACGCCCCCAGCCCCACCACCGCACCAGCGAACCCGCCCGCGATCAGGGGCAGGAAGCCGACCTTGTGCAGGTACGCCCCGCCGAGGGTGGAGGCCGGGATTGCGGCCAAGGCCATCACGGCGACGGTGGCGCCGGCGGTAAGGGGCGTCAGCTCGTCGACAAGCTGCAGCTTCTGCGTGGTCATGAGTTCGGCGCCGGCGAGCACCACCATGCCGCCGACCGCCGCGAGCACGCCGCCGGTGAACATGCGCGAGCGGAAGATGTCGAAGGTGAGCAGCGGGTCATCGAGGCGGTGCTGGCGGCGCACGAAGAGCCAGGAACCGACGGCTGTGGCGGCAAGCGCCGCGAGAGTTATAGCGGGGCTGTTGGCGGCCTGCTTGATGGCCATAGTCAGGCCCGACAGGGCGAACAGCGCGTAAAGGGAGGAAACCGCGTCCCACGCCTTGTCCGGGTTGGGCATATTCGGCGGCGCAAGGGCGACGGTGAGCACGAGCGCGAGGACGACGATGGGCACGTTGATGAGGAAGACGGAGCCGACCCAGAAGTGCTCCAGCAGCGCGCCGCCGACCACCGGGCCGAGCGCGCCGCCCGCGACCGCCACCGAACCCCAGATGCCGATGGCGGTGTTGCGCTCGCGCTCGTCCGGGAACGTCAGTCGGATCAGCGCGAGCGTGGCCGGCATCATCACCGCAGCACCCAGGCCCAGCATGCCGCGCGCGGCGATCAGCGTGAGCGGGCCCGGCGCGAACGCGGCGCCGAGGGAGGCCACACCGAAGATGCACAGGCCCGCGATGAACATCAGGCGGTGGCCCACCCTGTCCCCTAGCGCGCCGGTGCCCAGCAGCAGCCCGGCCAGCACGAGCGGGTAAGCGTTGATGATCCACAGGCCCTGCTCCGGGGAGGCGTTGTAGCTGCGTTCCAGCGCCGGCAGGGCGGTGTAGAGGATGGAGTTGTCCAGGCTGATCATGAGCAACCCCAGCGACACCACCGCGAAGAACCCCCAGCGCTGCGGTTTAGTCATAGAAGCCTCGGAGCCGGTCGGCGATTGTCTCAGGCGCCGGATGGTCACTGGCAATCCAGGTGATGAGGTCGAACCATTGGTCGTCTGTAAGCACCGCGTCATCCACCCCGTGGAACCGGAGCATGAGGGACGCAAGCAGAACGCCGAGACGCTTATTGCCGTCCAGGAGCGGATGAGTGGACTCGATGCTGTCCAATAGCGCCGACGCCTTCGACCACACATCCGGGTACAACGCTTCGCCCGCGAAGGACGCCCACGGGCGCTCTAACGCCGCCGCGAGGAGACCCCAGTCTCGGGAATGGAAACCGTGGCCCTCCAGCCACGGGCGTACGTACTCCAGGGCGAGCAGATCCCTCGGTTCCATCACGCGTCCGCCAAGCGCCGCATGAGCTCCGCGCGTGACGTCAGCAAGCCCTCCAGCTCGTGCTCGACCACACTGCGTGCGGCGATCTGCTCCCACTCCTTCCGGATCAACCCCGCGATGACCTGGTTTTTAGACCTGCCCTCACGCCTGGCGAGCTCGGTAAGCTGCTGGTCTTCCTCAGCACTGAGCCTCAAGTTCATACCCATGGCGCGGATGGTACCACGACGGTACTACCCCGCGTTGCGGCGCATCTTCGCGCGACGCAAGTCGATCGCGAGCGCAATGCCGATCACCGCAGCGTGCTGGCGCTCGTCCAACCCCGGCTGGATGCGCACGCGGTAGCTCGTCTTGCCCATGAGCATCCGGCCCATCCCGGAGTACTCCGCGTCCACGCGCGCGATCTCGCGGCCCTGGCTGGTCAGCGCATAGTTCAGCTGAAAGGCCTGGCCGGCGATCTGCACGTCCGGAAAGCCCGCGACCTCCACGTCGAACTTCGCCCCGATCCACGCGAACCGCTTGGTCAGCTTCGCCAGCTGCATGTGCGGGTTGGCTAGGTGGACGATGTAGGTGTCGCGGATGAAGTTCACCGGGTCCTCGATGCTCAGCACGTGCGCGCCCTGCGCGTCGAACACCTCCACCCCGCGCGAGGCTTTGACCAGGTCGCTCATCTTCAACGTCTGCCGAGCCGTGCCCAACAGCTCCCCGCCCAGGCCCTCGATGGCGAACCCGTCGCGCCCAAGAGCTTTCGTTTGCCTTACGACGATCTCACGTTCCGTCAGCATGCGTGCCACTGTAGCGCGGGCACGAAGTTTGATCGCGGCGCCTTACCCTTCCCTGCCGCGCTCGTTGTCCCCCTAACCGGCGGATCCAGCTACCAGGATCCAGCTATCCAGCCCAAAACCGGTGAATAACGAGTTCCTACCAGCTGGATCCTCGGGAGGAGTCGCGCAGCCCCGCACCGAGAAGTACGCAAATCCCGCGTGACAGACCCCGAGTAGGGGCCAATCCCTGGCCCTACAGGGGGTTTGCCACGCGGGGTCTGCTAACGAGAGTCCAGGCGCGGGACTACTGCGAGGAGCCTTCCGAGCTACCGCCGGTGGAGGTCACCGGAGCAACCACGGTGTTCACGCTCCTACCGCCGCGGAAGGAAGAGCCTCCCTCGTCGGCCTGCTTCGGGCCAATGGCGGTGAATGCCTCACCGGCCTCATTGGTACACCAGTCGTAGAGGACGGAACCGGCCACAATAACGCCGAGCGCAATCGCTGCCCACTCGCCGTACTGACGCACCTCGGGGCGATTCGCCAGCTCATGAAGCATGCGGTTCGCGGCGTCCACACGCGCACGGATCTCGGCTGCTTGCTCGTTGTCGCTGCCGCAGCGGCCCTGGCCGAAGTCCGGCGAGTTACGCCGGAACTGTTCCTGAATCTCCGCAGACATCCGGTCGAACTGCTCGTTGATCTGAGCGACGTACGGCACCGCAAGATCGCCCAACACATCGCCTGCCAGCAGTAGCGGCACCATGTCCAAGATCGGTGAGCGCACCGCGTTGGCCACGCAACGACCCAGAACACTGTCCTTCGGCTGCTGCTGCGTCGTGGTGATCAGCGTCGGAACATCGGTCACGGTAATGGCAGGAACGGTGTAGGTCACGGTCTCCCGCGGCAGTCCGCCTTCCTGCGGTGTCGGCATGACGGTGGTGAGGGAGTTGCCCTCATCGTCCACAATCACCACCACGCGCGCCGGCGGCTCCAAGGTTTCTGTCACAGTCGGTCCAGCCACAGTGGTGATCAGCGTCTGCGGCTCCGGGGTTACAGTGTTGACCGTGGTCACTGGGGTGGTGCGGGTCACCGTGATCGGCTCGTGCGTCTTCACCACGGTGGTGACAATCGGCTCGGCCGTCTCGGTGACCGTGACTTCGGAGGTGACCGTGGTGACCTTGCCTGCCTCGGTGGTGGTTACCGGTGCCGGGGTGATGGTCAACCTAGTGACGGTGCAGTCGCACGGTGAAGCACCCGAGGTCGGGGCGGACTGCGCCTTGTTCGTCGGCGTGTTCGGGGTGCGCTCCACCACCGTGGTCTCGGTAGTGATGCTGCCCGGCACCGTCGTGGTCGCGTTAGTCGTGCCCGGGATGGAGGACACCACAGTCTCGGTGGCGGTGACCGGCGGTGCGGTCGCGATTGCCTCGTTGACGTGGTAACCCGCAGGCGCGGACACCTCAACCACGATCTCGACGGACGCACCCGGCTCCAGGCTCAGACCGCGGCCGACCTTCTCCAGCTCGGCGTTGATGAGTGCGGTGAACGCATCAGCATCGCCGCCGTCCAGGCGGGTGACGATGTCCACGCCGGCAAGCGCCACGGAACCGGTGTTGGTCACCATGTAGCGCAGCTGCATCGGCTCGCCCTCGCCGATAGGCAGGGCATCGCCCGGATGGGCATTGGAGCAATGGCCATCCCGACCGCAAGGCCAGACGAAAACCCAGCAGGCAACAATCACCGCAACGGGTCGTACAATAAGACCGCCGACTCCGGTTACGGCGCGTTGGACGTGACTGTGCCTAGGGTTCGCGCTAGCACGCTCGCGCCAAGGCGGTGCCCCAGGGCGCACGCCGGATCATGGGCTACCGAAAACCGAGGAAGCAACCTGCCGAATTCCATAGTGCAGGCCTGCATCCTGAATCGGACAGCGAACTGGCGGGTCTCCTACCAGAACCGCAGAGGTGTTTCCCGCGTGCTTCGTGAGCCGTCCCGCCCTGGATACTTCGGGACCAGGGGTTTTAATCCTCCATGGTTTCCACCAAAACGAAGACGTGGTCGACCTTGGAAGTTGTATAGAGGTTCCCCAACGCCGTGAACACATCCTTAACGTCCTGAGCTGTTAGGCGTTCACGCACGATTGTACCTGTACCTTTAGTCCCCGCAGGTTGGCCGTATTTCTCAAGTTCTTTTCTCAGCGCAGCCATTTCAGTTGATGGGCCACCTTGGAGAGACGGTCTTACAAAAATTCGCTTCATGTCCATCCTGACATGTTAGAACACGCGATCGTGCTTGGTGTGGAGATAGAGTTCTGCAAGGTGAAGAAGGGCCTAAACGCCAACGGAACGCAACTGACAACCCGTTAGATTCAAACCTTGCGGCAGCGCCACCGAGAAGACGGATACGAAGCCCTCGAACCCCGCTCAAAACGCCCCCGCACAAACCCCAGAGCACTACAGGAATCCGTCACCGACCGCATTCTCGAACTGCGTGAAGAACTCACAAAGCGAGGCACCGACGCCGGTGCCAACACCATCCGTTGGCTCCTCCAGCAGGAGAGTGTAGACCCACCACCAGCTGCATCAACCATCCACCGCGTACTCGCCGCCACCGGGCACATCACACCGCAGGCCCAAGAACGTCCCCACAGCCCATGGACACGATTCTAAGCCGATCAACCCAACGAGACCTGAAAACGACTACAGCGGTTGGAACATTGCCACACACAAACGCGTCGTCATCCTCGGCACCACGAGGTGGCGGTGCAAAGAATGCGGCGCCTCCAGCGTGAAGCGACGCGGCGACATCACCAACGCGGCGACGTTCACCCAGTTCATCGAGCATTGCACTACCGCAACATCGCTAAACGACCTCGCGAAACACAACGGCGTCAGCCGAGCCACCATGAAACGACGCTTAAAACGGTGCTGGCTCGTCGATGTGCCCGACCCCATTCCTCGACGGCACCTACACCGCCGGCGGCTGCTCGATCTCGGCAGCGACCTTGGATCTCCTGCATCAGATCAGACACAAGCTTCCGCGTCCGCCGCGCCGTGCCCAGCAGCTCGCCCGACACACTCTCGATCGCGAACACATTGCGCCCCATCGTCTTCGTTTGCTTGACGACGACCTCCGGCTCCGGAAACAGGTCCACTCCACAGCGAACGGCGGGGCTCAGCCCGTGTAACGAAAGTTCGTTACACGTAACAGAATCTGCATTGCATTTTCATTACGCGTAACGCAAATGCGTTACAGTTCGGTTCATGTCCGAACTTGACCTGGCAGCTTTGATCGACCTGCTGCTCAGCATCGGCACCGATACCTGGAATATCGAGGCCAAGGATGCCTCCGGTGGTCTGCCGACCTCACTTGATGAGACCCTCAGTGCGTTCGCGAATATGCCCGATGGCGGTGTCATCGTCCTCGGCCTCGCCGAAGAAGACGGGCAGATGCGCGTCCGCGGGGTTGCAAATGCGAAGGACCTGGCAGCCGGGCTTGGCACCAAGGCGCGCGAGCGCATTCACCCTCCAGTGCAGCTTGGGGCCGTGCAAATCGCCACCATCGACGGGAAGCAAGTTGTAGGTTGCGTAATTCCTCCGCAACCACCCGAGCGCCGACCATTTCGGGTCGGCGCCAATGGTCCCGCCTTCACACGATCGAGCGATGGCGATCACGAATTGAGCCGCGAAGAGGAGCTCTACCTCACCTCCCAGCGCAGCCAGCCAACCCACGACCGGCAACCGGTCGATGGAGCGGACGTGGACCGCGACCTGGTGCCGGAGCTGCTGGAACAGTACCTGAGTGCAGAGCAGCGAAGTTCGCGCCGCCTCCAGGGGATGAGCCGTGACGAACTGCTCGTGCGTACAAACGTCGTCGACCACGAGACTGGTCTACCGACGGTTGCTGCGGTGTACGCGATGGGGCTCCACCCGCAGCAGTTCCTCCCGCACACGGCCGTGAAGGCGCACGCGAGAGGTGACGGGCAGAACACCGGCCTGCGTCTCACCGACCACGAAGAGTTCACCGGCCCTATTCCCGATCTCCTCGAATCAGCCGAGTCGTGGGCCCGCAAGCACCTGATGCGCGGGGTCGCGTTTCGCGATGGCCACGGGTTCGACGCTCCCGAAATCCCGGCCGTCGCGCTGAGAGAAGTTATCGCCAACGCGCTCGTTCACCGCGACCTCTCCGTTGCCAGCTTCGGCAGCTACCCGATGCTGATCAAACTGCCGATGAAGTTTATCGTTGAGAATCCCGGTGGATTGTGGGGCCTGACAGAACGCGAGCTTGGCAAGACAAGCCCGCGGGCGAAAAACGCAGTGCTGTACCGCATGTGTTCCGCAATCAGGACCGAGGACGGCAAGCGAGTCATTGAAGGACATGCCACCGGGATTCCCGAAGTGCGGCGAAGCCTCCGCGACGCTTTCCTTCCGGCACCCTACTTCAAAGACGAAGTAATCAAGTTCAAGGTGCTGCTGACCTCGTCGAGCATGCTGTCAGAGGAAGATAGGAACTGGCTTTCCCAGCAGCCTGGAGCCAACGTGATGTCTGTCGCGCAGAAACACGCGCTCGTAGCAATGCGGCACGGTGCGGAACTGACGAACTCCTCTTACCGCAATGAGTTCCCGATGGATTCGGTTCAGGCCCGAGACGAACTCCAGGAGCTGGTCCGCTTTGGGTTAGCCGAGCAGGTTGGGACCGGAAGAGGGACCGCGTACCGCCAGAGTGGGAGCGGCCAAGCGGAACTGCCGGTCCGGGCTGTCGGCGAAACAGCAACGAACGAACAGCGAGTGCTCGACTCGTTACGGCAGACTGGCCGCCCTTTGAGCAGACGCGAGCTGGCTTTATCTACCGGGCTAAGCGAAAGCCAGGTGTACCGAGCCCTGAAAAACATCGATGGCCTCCAGCAGGGCCCGGCGCCCCATGACGGCAGAGTGGTTGTCTACTGGGTGTGATGCGGAGGCTGCCGGCGCGGACCGGGGGTTAAGGGTCAAAATGTGTGTCCGGATTCGTCGATTTGTTTGGGATGATCA
>ERZ1029854.672-NODE-672-length-11719-cov-11.344650_pt1 | contig 11719 bp, 7 predicted proteins | sample MGYA00519239_ERZ1029854 | MGnify/ENA primary metagenome ERZ1029854 (study PRJEB33666, sample SAMEA4610917) | skin metagenome | biome: Human-associated habitat; feature: Malodor aspect; material: skin | place: Philippines | collected 2015-08 ... | reverse complement strand
ACTTACTATCGCATCGTGATTAAATCCCCGTGTCCACTTTCCGGGGTTCGGGCCCAGTCTCGAACAATGGTGTCGGGGGCGGGAAAAGACATTCTGTGCTCCTTGGTTCGGTTGTGTCGAAAGGGGTAACACCGAGGGTAGCGACGGGTCCGACATGGGTGCGGAAGTATCGACTACATGTTCTACTCGCTGGTCGGTCACCGACAGGGGTGGTTAGTAGAAAATTGCCACGGTGAACCTTTCGCCCACCGTGGCGGGTTTCTCTCTGCATTTCTACACGGGGTAGACCGTACGAATTGTCTTACTCAACTGCGCCAGCACACCCTCATCCCGGAATGACTGGGTAATGCGACGAGCCGAGCTCGAACTAAGCGTTCCGGTGGATGGAAAGACCGTCACCGTAGTCAGAGTCGCATAAGGACTTTCCGCACCTGCTGGATGAGCAGAAAGAGCGCTTGGCGGGGAGAAAACCGTTTCGGACGGGATGCGTGTACTGGGAAATCAAACTTGCTTACAGACCCTCCTACAAGATGACTAGCTGGGTTGAAGCTCACTTGCGCAGTGAGCCATTCAAGTGGGTCAACAGTGGATGGCGGGTTGTCGACGGCAAGTGGAACAAATGGTGGAATTGAGTTGAAGGAATCGGCAATTCCTTGAACTTCTTCTTCAGAAAGATCACGACCCAATCTTTGTTTTTCCTGAATGACGTGTTCCAAAAACCACTTGTCTCTGAATAACGGTGCTGCCCACATGAGCTGGCGTTTCGGCTCGTAGATTGGTGACCGCGTGCCACGAGAGATGCTCTCTTGTGACGCCGGGCGGTAGGGAGGGGCGTAGTATCCCACCAAGCACCCGATGAAACCGTCTTCGATTATCGTAAAGAATGCGCTGGGTTCATTGGTGTTTTCGAGTAACTCTCCACTTCCTTGGCTCGTCCTGCTGGCGAAAGGGTCGGAAAGAATGCCGTCACTTGTCACTTCGTCGGGTCCGTAGTCTCGGTATATGATGACACCGAGCGGAGATTCAGCGTCTAAATCATCGAGGAATGTAACTAACTGTTTTGGCACGTCTGCACCACTGTCAACGATTCGGCAGCACATGTTTTTGACGTAATAACGCGCAAGGTGTCGGTTGTCGTAGTTCGTCTCTGCGAAAACTTCAGACCAGTCTATGTGCGTGACAGTTCGAAGCCGTTCGCGGTTGGCCTTAGTCCAGCCCACAAAATGGTCGTAGGCTGCGTCGAACGGTTGCGACCTCGTTGAGTTGCAACGCTGGCACAGTGTCTTCCCGAACTTCACTGCCTGCGCATCTGTACTTCGGAGAGTAGTTGGTCGAAACCCTGCGGCGAAGTACGTCAAGGGCCCTCCGCTGGAAGTCTCCGCTTCCAAACGTGAACGTTTAATTCGGTGCTCGCGTGATGAAGCGGGGTTAATACCGCACCACCAACAAATCTTTACATCTAGCCCGCCCAATAGCTTCCCTTCCCTGGCCGCCACAAGAAGGCGCATCGCCACGCCTCTGCTTCATCGTTTACTAGAGTCTCGGCATCCGCTCCGTCACCGAACCGGCAACCAAGTCGGCCCACGAGTCGGAAGAGGCAATGTCATCCTCGTAAGCAATGAGGTAGCCCCAGGTCTGGTCCTCGTACTCCGGCATGCCCACGAGCTGACGCACTACGCGCTCGGCGGCTGCTCGCTTGGCCTGGACGCGCTCGTCGTCACGGCCGCGGTTCTCCTTGGCCTCGACAATCCAGTGAGTGCCATCTTTGTCGTAGACCACGAAGTCCGGTACGTAGGAGTTGTGCGGAGTGTACGCCACCCGTGCGCCCTCGTGGGAGTAGATCCGCTTCCACCACACCACGTTCGGGTCCAGGTCGAGTAGCGCCGCCAGGCGGTACTCGCCAGTAAATGAGTCGAAGCGTGCCGCTTCGAACAGCCCCTTCTTCCAGGTGCCGTAGTATTCCGCGCTGCTAAAACCTGCCTTGCCTGCGCTCTTTTCCTGCCGGTCGAGCAGGTCGAGGATCTTCTTGTCGAGCGCCAAGGCAAACGAGTCGTCAACCGGGAGGGCAACCGGGCGGATCGATACCGTGGTCCCAGTCTGGGCGTTCGCCTTCCTGGACTCTTCAATAACGAGCTCGCGCAAGTGCCGGGCTGCGGACTCCTTGGCCTTCTCCGTCCACTGCTCGATCTTCGTCGCCTCCATGAATGCCGGCACAATGCGGCGCTTCAGTTGGCTCGTGTTCTCTGTCGTTGCGGCAACCGTACCGGAACCCATGACGCGGCGGATGAGTTCCGCGGCGACCTGGGAAGGAGTCTGTTTGAAACTCGGCACCGCGGAGCGGTCGTCGTTGTCGAGTTCGATTTTGTTGCCCTCGTCTGCCACACCGATCTTCGTGCGCGCCAAGTACTCGTCGGTGTTGGTGACCTTGTCAGCCCGCTCAACAATGATGGAGTTCGGAATATCAACCAGCTCGAACTGTTTCTTTGTCTTTGTCATAGCCGAAGACGGGAAGGCGAAGGTGGTGCCAGCGAACTTCTCGTTGAAGTGGACAACGACTGGCGTGAACACCTCAACGCTTTTCGCAACGTCGTCTTCGTCGGTGAGTGCTCGTGTGCCGACGGTGCGGTCAACTGGGGTGTCAGGTACGTCTACGAGGGTGTCTGAGCCCTCGCCAGGCTGCACCGTGGCGACAGTCTCGGCGGTGTCGGTAGAGGGGGCGCCCGCAGCGCCGGAGCCGCCTCCAGGCCCGGCGCCAACCTGCGGCGGATTAGTCGTGCCAGGCGGGGTAATGATCTTCTTGTTGTCGCCTTCTCGCACCGCGTTCTCGATACCGAACTGCTTGAGCACGTTCTCACTTTCCAGCAGTTTGACGAAGGACTCGTGCGACAAAATGTCCAGCTCGTCAATGGCCGGCACTTTAGTCAGCGCCCCGAACGGCAGGCGAAGGCCTCGCCCCATGACCTGCTGGGTGAGCACCTCAGAGCCCATTGTGCGAAGCGTACACATCACCGCAATGCGCTTCGTGTCCCAGCCTTCACGCAGCTTGTTGACCGAGACGATCACCCGAACCGGGGAATTGTTCGTGTCGAGGTCGCGCAAATAGGACTGGGTGGCGTTGTTGTTGTGCTCGTTGTCCACCTGGAGCACCGCAAGCGGGTCCCCAACGAAGCCTGGTCCGCGCAGACGTTCGGCGATCTTGGTGGCGTGTGCCACGTCAGAGCAGACCACGAACAACAGCGGTTTGGTCTGTTTGCCGTTCGGGTGTGCGGCCCTGTAGTTCGCGTACGCCTCTTCCTTGATAGCCAACAGTGACAAAGCGTCTTGGAGCTGGCGGTCCTCCGAAGCGTAGCCCGACTCGCGGTAGACCAGCACCGGTTGTTTGACGTAGCCGTCCTGGATAGCCCGCCACAGCGGGTAGTGGTAGACAATGTCGTCGCCCTTGTCCGGCGAGGCTGTCAGCCCCACAGTTACGGCGGGTTTCAGCGAAGTCAGCGACTTCCGGAATGTCTTCGCGGTGGAGCCGAACAGGTGCGACTCGTCGGCAATGATGACCAAGTCTTCCGTGTCGATCAACCGTTGCGCCAGCGCGCCGGAGTCCTCCTGGAACTTCCACGTCTTGCGGCGCGCCGCTTCGTCTCCCGTTGCGACGTTCTTGCCGCCCTCCTTGGGCGGGAAAAGCTGCTGAACATTGAAAACGTACAGCGTAGAGGCACCTTCGCCCACAAACAGGTCAGACGCGACGTTATCGACTCGCAAATTCGACACGTCACCCGGAGTGACAAGCCGAGGCGGAACATCGAAGCCGCCAATGTAGCGGTGCGAGCCTTCCGTGAAGTCGAGAACGGTCTTGTCCTGCACGACCTTCGTCGGCGTGACCACCATGACGTTCGAGTGGCCTTGGCGGCGCAGGTACTCGATAAACGCCGCCATGACGTAGGTCTTGCCAGCACCCGTTGCGAGGTTGAGCACCAGCGGTTCTAAAGCGTCGTAGTTGCCTTTTTCGATTCGTTTCACCAACTCGGCAAGCGCTTCGGCGTTCGGTGCGCGGAGAGTGAACTTGTTCGAGAGTTCTGCAACCAGGTTCTCGTCGTAGGAGAGGTTCAATTTCTGTGCCATGGTTACTTCTCCTCCTCGGTAATGTCGGAATACGGGAAGACTTCAAGCGGGACGTGAACGACTCGCGAACCGTTCTTGGACGAGCGGACATGTTCGCGGGCGAAGTCGTCAACCACGGTCGCAGCGAACAGGACGGAGTGGCCGTCAGGGAGGTGAGACATGACCTCGTCAATCTTTTCTTCGTCCAGCACACCCTCAACCACGACAAGGTGCTCGCGGCCGCGCTTACCGTCGAAGTACAGGTCGTTAGGGGTGAGCGCAAAGCGGAGCTGCGCTGCCACAGAACGCACGAGCAAGTCGCCGGTGGCACGCTCGGTCAAAGTGGTCAAAGCGACCTCCGGGTCGTAGTCGAAACAGGCCGGCTCAAGGTGGGCAACCTGAAAGCCACCACCGCCTCGCCAGTTGACGACGCCTTTCTGGTTCTTGGTCTTCGTCGCAGTCTTGAGTGCTTTGACTACCGTTTCGGCTTTCAATTCGGGGTTCGCTGCGAGCACTTTGTTCAGCGCGCTGTTGAACTTCTGGGCGTCTTCCGGTGAGAGACCTTCGGGCAGGCCTTCCTCGGTCGCGTCGACGCGCTCTGGCTTCTGGATGCTGATTCCGCCCTGGTCCTCGCCGTTTGTGACCTTCTCCAGGCGTGGGCGGGTGAAGCGGTTGAACGTGTCCTCCACGAGCTCGCACGTCACCCAGCGACGTCCCATCTTCTGGGCTACCGCGGCGGTCGTTCCGGAACCGGCGAACACATCGAGGACGACGTCTCCGGGGTTCGTGGCGATGTGGATGACGCGCTCTAGTAGACGTTCGGGCTTGGGGGTAGCGAAGGCAGCCGTTTCAGGAAATAGCGCGTTCATCTCGGCCTTGGAGGTTCGGCTATGTCCAACGTCCTCGTGCAGCCAGAGTGTCTGCGGGGCCCGGGTCTGCGAAATCTCGTCTAGATAGCGCTTCAACTTGAGACCTCCTCTACCGCCGTCGGTGAAGTAAAGTCTGGGGAGCGGAGACAAGCCGTAGAGGCTTGCCGTCTCCGGAACCTCCAGCAACGGACCATCCACAACAAGGTCAGGAACGTCAGCCCGAAGTTGACTGACAGGAATACCCGTTGCGCGGCTCCGCTTCTCCAAGTCGGGATTGACCTCGTCCCGGTAGGGCGTCGTCTCATTCAGCCACGCATGGAAGTCAGCGCGTCGTTTGCCCCACTGACGGTTCTTGGCTGGGTAAATCATTTCTCCGGTGATCGGATTCTGAACACCGTAGACCGCGGCAACTTGCCGGCCGTTCTTATCTACAGAGTGAGGCGCAGCGGGGTCCGCAGAGATCCATCGACGTGAGTCGCCGTCAGGGCTGGTGTAAAGGGCGTCGCGGGTCGCGAGACGGGGGAGTTTGTTGGACTGCCAGCCGGGAGCTTTGGAGTAGACGATGATGACATCTTGGTCCACCGAAAACCCGGAAGCGTCATTTCTTGGCGAATAAGCCTTCTGCCACACCACCTCCGCCACAAAGTTCCCACTTCCAAAGACTTCATCCATAAGCGCGCGCATGCGGTGGTTTTCCACGTCGTCCAGGTGAACCCAGATCGAGCCGTCCTCGCTCAGCAAGTCACGCATGTGCAACAACCGGTCTCGCATCATGGTGAGCCAAACGGAGTGCTCCAGGTTGTCCTCGTAGTTGGCGAAGGTCTGCGCTGTGTTGAACGGCGGGTCAATGTAAATGCACTTGACCTTGCCGACGTACTTCTCGGACCACTCGGGCATTCGCGTGAGCGCTTCGAGCACGTCGCCGGACTCGCCCAGAATGAGCAGGTTGTCTGACTGCGGCTCCAGGTCTGCCCGTTCGGAGTAGGTGGTGCCCTCCTCCTTTTCAGACCTCGTCCCGGCCACCGTCTCGTCAACCGTCAATACCCTCGTTTCGCAATACCGCGGGTCTCGTGGGTCAACCCAGGTGTAGCCGTAGCGTCCTTGCTCGGTAGGAATGAGTGCCTTGTCCTTGTTCGTCCAGGTCAGCTCAAGGCGTTGTTGTCTGCCCAACTGTGTCTCCTTCGCGCTAGTCGGGTGTGTTTTCGTCGTGTATCAGAGTAGCCGGGGCAACGACACCGACCCGACAAAACGACCTTTACGGCGAACCTGTTTTCGACACTGAAAAGTTCGTGCCGCCTTCACATAAGCGAAGTTGCATAATACCCCCGGAATAGGTCAACCAAATACCCCCATACGGGGTAATCCGCGCGTGCAAACATGCACACCCTCTTACTGTTCCCGTCGACGTCGTTCCGGCCTCCCACGTCGACACATCGAATCGGAACGACTTGCGCCTGCCAGGGGGTGTACTTTTGCGAGTGTGCGAGCGTTTTAGCCATGCGAAACAACAAAACTTTCACCAGCGCACACCCGCACTGCTTACGGGTAGTCGTACCCACCCTTGGACTTCAGGCCTCGCCTCGACGGAGCCTTTTGGTACGGCCACATTGGCATGTGGACCGCAGCCTCGACGGCGGCAACGGTGTCGGCAGACGGCCACACGTCACCTGTGACCCAGCGCGAGAGCACCGAGGGGTGCAGTCCGCACCTGCGGGCGAAGTCCGACCTGTTCTTCGCCCAACCCTCGGCAACGTAGTACTCGACAGTTTTCACGAGGTTGTCCCGCAGAGCCCAGGCCTTGCGGTAGACCTCCGGCACCGTCTCGACGTCCACGTCGGGCCACGTCTCGTATGCGCGCCTGGGTGGTGGGAACTGGGCCATGCCTGCCACGCTACAGCCCTAATGCAGCGAACCGAAGTGCAAGCATTGGGCGGGGGTACTGGCTTCGTCGTTGCGCCCATTTCCGCGCCGCACCCCGTTTCGTCTACCCGCGTCGAGTTCCGCTCAGTTACCCGAGGCGGTGCAGCATGACGCTCACTAACCAGCAGCGCGAAGAAGTCTTGCGCCGTATTGAAAACTACGCCCCTCAAGGCACCGACAACGGCGCTTGGGAACACATTGCTCACTTCGTCCGCGAGACCGCGAAGAAGGCGACAGTCGGGTCGGAAACCGGGTCGAAGGTGTTCGTTGCGGACCAGAAGTCGAGCGTCGACGTTCGTGGTGTACTGCGTGTGCTGACCCGAGCCTCCGCGAGGGCGTTCAACTCCGGGCGTGCGCTCACCGTTGACACGGTGCTCAGCGACGCGAACGTCTCAGCGATACTCGCAACCTTGAAGTCGAGGAACTCGGTTTATCAAGAAGGCTACCTCTACCGGCTCGTGCGCGAGGCGCTCGACGGTCAGGAGTTGTCGTTGTACCACCGACGGGACATGGAAAAGCCGCCGGCACAGCCGTACGAGCCGAACGACTGGCAGCGCCTGCACCACTGGGTCGTTTCACAGTCCACCGCGCTTCGCCGCGAGCGTGCGGCGGTCATTGTCGGCCTAGGTCTTGGTGCCGGCATTGGGCCGGAGGTTGCTCTGGTCAAAGCCCGTGACGTCACCCTCGACGTAAACGGCGTGGTGTGGGTTGCAGTGCCGCACCGTGTCGCAGAAGGCGCGGCGCCCTCTGTTCCTGTGGCGGCGGCACTGGCTCGAAGTGTGTGGGAAGTGGCGCAGAAGCGTGAACCCGACGAGTTGCTGCTCGGTGGCGCAGAGAGCGACGTTCGCGAAATTACGAAACGGTTGAACCTGAACCGTTCGTTCCGGGTCGAACTCGACAGGTTGCGTGCGACGTGGGTGCGTGAGGTGGTGCGAAATTTGCCGCGCGAAACTGCGGCGGCCGCGGTGGGCACTGACCTCCTCAGCTTTCGACGCCTTGAGAAAACCGCGCGTCTTGACCCGGCGAAGCCGGACTCGCTTGCCGACAGGCTCGACGTGTTGGCAGACCCGCTTCGAGACTGGCCGGCATTGCGGTTGTCTGAGGCCGCACCTGTGGCTGACGTGGAGGAAGGCACCGGTTCCGCCCCGGTCTCCGACGCAGTGGTCGTGACGCTTCCCGGCACGGCCAGCAACAACACGGACGAGGCCGAACCGGAGCGTGAAACCGAGACACCAGAGCCGCAGACCGCCGTTGTGGACATCGACGCCCACCGACACAAGCAGGCACCCCGCTCAATTTCGAGCAAACTGCCTGCCCCCGAAGAGGGTCGTCTTACCGACTTCGCTCGAGGACCGAACCCCGGTACGGAACGTCGTGGGTGGTAGGCATGTTGACCTGCGAAATTGCGCTGTTTGTCCAGGAAGAACATTCGGGCACGAGCCACTGGCGTGTGCATGTTTGCACATTGTGGACCTTGACGCCGTGTGCAAATTTGCACACACTGGGGCTAACTCTTTCCACCATAGGAGTAGCCCACGCCACCACCACCTTGCGTGTGGGCGGACAAGGACAAACAAATATGCCCACCACAACCACCCGCAATAACCCTCACCAGGTCATTGCGGCCTACAAACCGAAAGTTGTCGAACCCCACGAGTGGGACGTTGTCGCACCGTTTGTGCGCGAGCACGTCGCTGCTGTCGCGAGTGCCGACTGGTCGGCGGACCAGTGCCGAAACGCACTTCGACTCGTGACCTGTCTCGCGGTGCATGTGTTCAACGCTGGGCGAGACGTCAGCGTTGCAGCCGTGTTCAGCGAGGGTGCGATCAACGCATTTTGCCACCAGGAGCTCGACACTGCTGCAACGCACGTCCGCGGCACGTCACGGGCGACGCTGCGCCGCATTGCCAAACAGGTCAACCCGAACTTCGACGGACCGCGGCAGCGTCCCGAGTACGGCAACGAGTCGAAGGCCGCACCGTACACCGAAGCAGAAGTGCTTGGCGTAAAGACCTGGGCTGACGCTGAGCACACCGAGTCTCGCCGCCAGCAGGCGAACCTGCTGCTCGCACTCACACTTGGCGCAGGGCTTCGCTCCGGCGAGGTCGCAAACCTCACAGCCGGCGACGTTGAGACCGACGCAGAAGGCACCGTCGTCTACCCGTGGGGCTACCGCGGGGCAAACAAACGGTTCGTGCCTGTCGAGCGCGAGTGGGCAGGCGTTGTCGCTCAGGCCGTCGAGAACGCAGCATGCCGTACAGAGTGGCTGTTTCGGCCAATGCGGACAACCGCCGACTCGGGCACCGTTGCGACGTTTACGAAACGCTCTCCGCACCGGGGCACCGTGCTCGAAATGGCCCGGGCGCGGACGACGTGGCTTGTCAACCAAGTCAAAAAGGGCGTGCCGGAGACCGCGGTCGTTGAGGCAGCGGGGTTGACCGACTTGCAGCATTACCGGCAGTTCTTAGTCGAACCGACACACGTTTCGGCGCGCGAGGCGAGAAGTCTGCTTTCCGGGACGTTGCAAGAGACGCCGAAGCGAGGGCTGACGCTCATTCACGGCAGCGCGTAGGCGCTTCCCGCACAGACTTTTAACCCCACAAAACACCTGGTCGCGACCCAGGGTGAGTTTTCTATTGCCAAAAACAGACCACTTGAAAAGGAGGTGACAACAATGTCGAAGGGACTTCGCACACGCAAGTTTGCACCCGCGAAGAAGGGACACCGTCACAACATTCGCCTGGTGGAGGAGCGCCGCGTGTCGTACGCGAACATGCAGTTGGCCCAGCGCATTGTTGACACCTCCGGCGCGGTTGGTCTCGTGGACTCCTGGCGCGTCGCTGACGGGCTGAAAACCGACAAGGGCGGCCGCCCGCCTGAGGTGGACACCCGCGCGGCGCTGACGCTGTGGACCTACCAGGCAGTCACACAGTCGCCACAGCTCATTGCCCACATGGCAAAGGCCGTCGCCTTCGGCTTAGAGGGCAAGGGCTGGGAACTTCTGGGGCTCACCCCATTCGACTGGGACGAAGCCGACCCGAAGGCGCATTTCGACACCTACATGACCTGGTACAAGCGCATTGCTGCCTGCCTCGACCGCGTTCGCGCGACCATTGAGCCCTTCCCGGAAGTGAGCAAGAAGAAGCGCTACACCGTCGAGGAGTGGGTGCCCTTCATTGCGTACTACGACGAAGACAAGGGCAAGAAGGAAGTCCTCGCCCGCGTCGAGGAGCGAAAGGCCCGCGGCGTCGAGCTCACCAACCGCCTTGTGTGGGCGACTGTGGAACTCATGGACCCCGAGGCCTTCGCCAAGTGGAACGGCGACATTGCCGTTGACGGCACCATTATTCCGGTGTCGAAAAACGGCAACCCGAGCAAGAAGGACATGCTCTCTGGCAAGTCCGGCAAGCACCGCCTTGTCGCCTCGACCCCAACACTGGGCTGGCACGCCAAAGAAGGCGACCACGACGGCGAGAACACGACGAAGACCGCGACGCACACTTGGGGTCTTGAGGCCACCGTCGTCGCCATGTGCGGTGAGGGTTTTGCCGAACCGGGTGGCGCGCCGGGGCTCATTCTCGGGGTGACTGGCGGAGTACCTGCTGTGGCACCCTCGCAGCGCGTCTTCGAGTCGCTAAAGAACCTCACCGACCGTCCGGAACTCCCGCGCCGGCACTTCATTGCCGACCGCCTGTACTCGCCGGGTCAGAACCCGGTGAAGTTCCAAATGCCTATGCGCAAACTGGGCTACGGGTTCGTCGCTGACATGCGCCGTGACACCCGTGGTGTGCAGACTATTACGACGTCTGGCGCGCCCATTGTGGACGGTACTGCGTACTGTCCTGCAATTCTCAACATGCCGCGCCTGCTCGACCCGTACACCGCTTGGGAAAAGGGGCAACTGACCGACCAGCAGTTCTCGAACCTGCTCCAGGCTCGCAAGCGCCTCGCACTCGCCCGCTACGGCACGAAGCCGAACAAGAAGGGCGACGTGCGCCTGGGCTGTCCCGCCCGCGCAGAGGGCGCGGAAATTACCTGCCCGCTCGTGCCGCCTGCCGAGGAAGGCAAGAAGAAGGCCGGCTTCCAAAAAGACGAGCTGACCGACTCCGAGGTGCCCTCCAAGGCTTCCTGCCCGAAGGTGTGCCAACAGCGCACGGTGACGCTGAAGAACACCGCCGAGGACGGCGCGAAGTTCCTTCAGCACGGTCCGGCATTTATGACCGCCGAGTGGCGCAAGGAGTACGGCCGCCGTAACACCATTGAGTCTCGCAACGCCATGCTCAAGAACGGCTCCTACCAGGGTGCAGGCGACGTGACCACGCGCCTCATGCGCGGTTGGGCAGCACAAATGCTGTGCATGGCCATGGCCGCGGTGGGGGTGAACCTCGCCATGCTCGACGCTGCTGCCTGGTCTCGCCCGCACACGGGTCAGAAGCCGACTCCGCCACCGCCGCGGGGCGGCCGCAAGCCCAGCTCGGACGACATTGAGCAATGGAAGTTGGGCGACAACGCACCGCCGAAGGCGGCATAAGCCTCCACAGGCCACCGGCTGAATCTTGAGTTTCAAGAACTTCATGCCGAGTGGCCTACAGGTCGTGCAGCAACACCAGTTTCAACACAAAAAACCGGCCGGCAAAGCCTTGTAAGGCTCAAAAACCGGCTGGTTTTCGCGTTGTCGGGGATAGGTTCTGACAAAGTTACCGAATTTTGAAAACCGGGTTTAACCTGGAAGGAGTTTCCTGAATTGAACGGAAAAGTTAACCGAAACCCCCCTTAACTTTGGTGTCCCCGACAGGATTCGAACCTGCGACCTTCGGTACCGGAAACCGATGCTC
>ERZ1029854.669-NODE-669-length-11778-cov-69.929199_pt1 | contig 11778 bp, 10 predicted proteins | sample MGYA00519239_ERZ1029854 | MGnify/ENA primary metagenome ERZ1029854 (study PRJEB33666, sample SAMEA4610917) | skin metagenome | biome: Human-associated habitat; feature: Malodor aspect; material: skin | place: Philippines | collected 2015-08 ... | reverse complement strand
CGGAGGCGGTGGCGCTCAACGAGATCGCGCACGTGACCATCCAGACCGCCGACGAGCTGCCGGTGGAGCCTTACGCCGCTCGCGGCGCGGTGGGCAACTTCCTGCTCGTGGACCAGTCCTCCGGCAACACGCTCGCCGCCGGCCTGGTTGGAACCAGGTTGCGGTAGGGGATCAATCATGACCGCGCTGATCACCCTCTCCCACGGCTCGCGCCACCGGCGCGCCAAGGAAGGCATCCGCGCGCTCACCGAGGCCGCCGCCTCTCAGCTCGGCGTGGAGTGGGCGGACGCCCACCTCGAGTTCGATACTCCCACCCTCGCCGACGCTGCCCGGGAACTCGCGCGCTCCGGGCACCGCGAAGCGGTCGTGGTGCCGCTCCTGTTCACCCGAGCGTTTCACGCCAAAGTTGACGTGCCGGAGGCCGTGCGGCTGGCCCGCGAACACATGCGAGTAGTCCTGGCCGAGCCGCTCGGTGCCGGCGAGGACATCGCGGACGTGCTGGCCAGCCGCGTCCCTGCAGACGCCAGTCGGGTGGTGCTCTACCCGGTAGGCACCTCCAACGAGGAGCAGGCGAAAAGGTACGAGGCGCTGGCAGGGGCCGTCGAGAAGCACACTGCTCGCCCGACGGCCGTGGTCGCCGCAACCCGCGGCGGCACCGACGCGCTCCAGGAGCTGGCCCCGTTCCACCTCCTGCCGCTGTTTGTCACGCACGGCACGCTTCTCGACTCGGCGTACCGCGCACTCCCGAAAGGGTGCACCGCATCCGAACCGCTGACCACCGCGCTCGCAGGCGTGGTGGCACACCGTTACCTCCAGAAAGAGAAAGCTCATGTACAAGCTTGAGACGCTGGTGCTGATCGCACTGGCAGGCCTTGCCGCGCAACTCGTCGACGGCGGGCTGGGCATGGGCTTCGGCGTGACGTCCACGACCATGCTGATCATGCTCGCCGGGCTCACTCCGGCGGCAGCATCCGCAGTGGTGCACACCGCCGAGTTGGGCACCACACTCGCCTCCGGCATCGCCCACACCCGCTTCGGCAACGTAGATTGGCGAACCGCCTTTTCCATTGGCATCCCCGGCGCCATCGGTGCCTTCGCTGGCTCGACGATCCTGGTGAGGCTGTCTACAGAGGCGGCGAAGCCGATTATGTCGCTCATCCTTGCGCTGATCGGGCTGAACCTCGTGCTCCGCTTCGCCAGGGGATTGACGCAGCGCAAGTTGGATGCGAAGCCGCACTCCCGCGGCTTCCTCGCCGGCCTCGGCCTATTCGGAGGCTTCGTCGACGCTACCGGCGGTGGCGGGTGGGGCCCTGTGACCACCTCCACCCTGATGTCCGCGGGCCGTGCTGAACCGCGCCGCATCGTCGGCACCGTCAATACCGCCGAGTTTTTGGTTACCCTCGCCGCAACCCTCGGCTTCGCCATCGGCATGTGGGAGGACCTCGTGGCTAATCTCGCCGCGGTCCTGGCGCTGTTGACCGGCGGTGTCATTGCGGCCCCAATCGCCGCGTGGGTGGTCAACCGCATGAACCCCATTGCACTCGGCGGGGTGGTGGGCACCCTCATCGTCTTCCTCAACCTGCCGGTGGTGCTGAAGTTCGCCGGTGTGACCGACGGGCTCGTCTTCGTCCGCATCGCGATCCTCGTTATCGGCGGAGCGCTGTCGGTTCGCGGCGTGCGTAAGGCTCGAGAAAACTCGCGGGCCGCCTCAGAGCGCGAGGGCGTCACGGTGGTGGAGCCGCAGCCTGCGCGCCTAACATAGGCAAACATGTCAGAACTGCTCATCGTCGCGGCCATGAAAGAAGAGGCCGCGGACATCATGTCCGGCGGAGACCACGAGGTGCTGATCACCGGCATTGGCACTTTGCCGGCCGCGATTTCCCTGACCCGCCGCCTGTCGGATGGCCCGCTGCCGGAGCGCGTGATCAACGTCGGCACCGCTGGCGCGCTGGTGAACTTGGAGCCCGGCGTTTACGAGGTCTCCGATGCCGTCAAGCACGACTTCAAGGTCGGCGGGACCTCCGAGCTCACGGACTTTGTCTACCCGCGCTGGTTCTCTTTTGCACCGCTGACCGATCTGCCCAAGGCGAAGCTCGCTACCGGTGACGCGTTTGTAAACCGCTCCGACCTGCGCGACGAGCTCGCCCGCGAATGCCAGCTCGTGGACATGGAGGGCTACGCGCTCGCCGCCGTCTGCTCGACCTTCGGCGTGCCTCTGACGCTGCTCAAGCAGGTTTCGGACTCCGCAGACGAGTCCGCCTCCGAGGTGTGGGAGGCCGCCTTGGAGCGCGCCCGGGTCGAGCTCGAGCAGGCTGTGCGTGAACACCTTCGCTGAAGACGCGGGGATTCGGCTCCGCAACGAGCCGGAACCCCTCTACCAACTGTTGGTCCTGTGCATGCTGCAGGCCAAACCCATCCATGCCACAGTGGCCGTCGGCGCCGCCCGCGGCCTCTTCGACGCAGGCCTGACCACCCCCGCCGCACTGCTAGCCGCGCCCCGTGAGCGGCTCATCCGCATCTTCGGCGCCGCCGGCTACGCGCGCTACGACGAATCTTCCGCCACCCGGTTGCGCGCCATGTCGCAGCTGCTTATCGACGAGCATTCTGCCGACATCCGCACCCTGCGCGACACCGCCCCGAAATCCCTGCAGGCCTTCGACGGTGTGGGCCCTGCCTGCGCCACCATGTTCGCCCGTGAGGCCCAAGGCGTGTGGCCGGAGCTCGCCCCCGTCTTTGACAAGAAAGCCCTGCAGGGTGCCGCCAAGCTCGGCCTGCCCCAAGACCCGGAGGAGCTTGCCGCGCTGGTCTCCGAAGCTCCGGGTTCCCCAAGCTCGACCGACATCCCCGCGGGTGCCCTGGTGGACTTGCCCACCTTCGCGGCCTACCTGGTCAAGGTCGCCCTCGGCATCGGCTGACGTCTGAGGTTCGCGCGTGGTATAGCAGCAGGGCGTGGCCTGCTATACCGTCCGGTGTCCTCGGTAGAGTATCTCCAGGTGGTAATGAAAATTATGGTCAGTAAGGCGCGGATGGTATAGCGGCCCGTCCTTGCTGCTATACCATCCGCGCTTTCAGGTGGCGCTTGCGCTGTTGTGGCACTAGCAGATCCGCGCTCCGAGGTGATAGGCACGAAAAAACCCGCCGGCGCAGGGCCAGCGGGCAGTGGGCGGCGGGCTGTGGTGGGCTCGCGCGCCAGGGGAGGGGCGAACTACTTCGCAAACTCCTCGATGAGCTTGGCGTTGAACGCCGGCAGGTCATCCGGGGTGCGCGAGGAGATGAAGCCGGAGTCAACCACAACTTCCTCGTCTACCCAGTCGGCACCAGCGTTGACTAGGTCGGTCTTCACGTTGTTCACGGAGGTGAGCTTCACGCCCTTAATCAGGTCGGCCTCGGTGAGGATCCAGCCGCCGTGGCAGATCACGCCGATCGGCTTGCCTGCGTCCTTGAACGCCTTGACTAATGCGACGGCGTCGGCGTCGGTGCGGATGGTGTCCGCGTTGACGGTGCCGCCGGGGAGGATCAGCGCGTCAAACTCGTCGGCGGAAGCCTCTGCCGTCTTCGCGTTGACGGCTACCTTCGCGCCCTTCTTCCCCTCGATCTCGCCGCCTTCGGTGGAGATGACCTTGGTGGTCGCACCAGCGGACTCTACAGCCTCCTTCGGGGAGGTCAGCTCCGAATCCTCGAACCCGTCGGTGGCGATGATCGCGATGTTCTTGCCGTTGAGGTCGGCCACGGTAACGTCCTTTCGTCGAGAAGCAATTGCGGCACCCGACTGTACACTTATTCTTCGCCCTCGAGCGCGCGCGTACGGCCCGGGACTTCGGTGTCCGGCTTCGTGGGAACCGCCTCGCCGCTCAACGGGACGCGGGTGGAGCCCAGCCCCTCTTTCACCGGAACCTTGGTGTTCGGCCTTTCCCGCTTGGCCATGCGCATCATGTGGTCGCGCACGGCAAGGAAGGACTCCTTGGAATCCATGGTCTGGGTCTGCTGGGTGGCCAGCTGTATTTCATCTGCGGTGATTTCCCCGGAGCGCAGCGACACCATCTCCGCCCAGTAGCGCAGCCACACAGCGGCGACGGCTGCGACCGGCACCGCGAGGAAAGCGCCGACGATGCCGAACAGGGTGCCGCCCACCGCCACCGCGAGCAGCACCACCGCGGCGTGGAGGCCCATCGCCTGGGACTGCAGGATCGGAGAGAGCACGTTGCCCTCCAACTGCTGGACCGCGATGATGAGGATGAGCACGAACACCGCGTTCATGAACCCGTTGGACACCAGTGCGATGATCACGGCCAGGGCGCCGGCGGACACGGCACCGACGATGGGGATGAAGCCGGCGAAGAACGTGACCACGGCCAGCACCGGCCACAGCGGCACGCCCAGGAAGAGCAGGCCGAGGCCGATAAAGACGGCGTCCACCATGGATACGATGGCCTGGGTGCGGATGAAGCCGGACAGCGTGTTCCAGGACCGCATGCACACCTCGGTGAGGTGCCAGCCCGCGCGCACACCGGTGTACTTGCGCACCCACGGCAGGAACCGGTCGCCGTCCTTGAGGAAGAAGAACAGCAGCACCAGGGTCAGAGCCAGCGTGGTGCCCACCGACGTGATCACGCCGATGCCGGAGAAAACACCGGAAGCGATGTTGGAGGCCTGCCCCTTCGCAAACGCGGTGGCTTGGTCAACGGCCTGCTGGATGCGCTCCGGCTCCAGGAACGTGAAATCCTGCTGTTTCAGCCACTCGACGATCTGGTTGATGCCCTGCTCCGCCTGACGCCCCAGCTCGGTGCCCTGCGTCTTCACTGTCGGCGCCATCGCGGCGATGATGCCCCCGATGATGCCGAAGGAGCCGATGAGCGTGATGAACACGGCCAGGGCTGCGGGGATTTTGTGGTTGCGCATCCAGCGCACCGGGGGCCACAACACGGTGGCCACGATCAAGGCGAGCAAGATGGGCAGCAGGCCCATCCAGACCCACTTGAGCAGGTACAGCAGGATCGCGGTGGCGGCGACGACGATGATGAAGCGCAGCGCCCACGCTGCGGCGGTGCGGCCGTCTGCGGCGATGACATCTCCGCGGTCGATCGGCTCATTGGACATCTCCTGAGCCGCGTCGGCCGGGGTGGGCAGCATCTGCACCGGGTCAACGGCGGTGTCCAGTGCGCCCACGTATTCGTTGTTGTTCTGATTAGTCACCAGGTCATTGTGGCAGAAGTCAAGGTAATTGCCTATGTGGGGAGGTCCGAAGGGGCGTCGATAGTAAAATTGCTCTAGACCACAGGGGTGAGAGTGTGTAATCTGGGACACAATTAACTCCCTACCCATGAAAGGCCTGGACATGACCATCTACCCCAACCCTGGCACCGAGGGCTCGAACGTTAACTACCGCAAGCGCTACGACAACTACATCGGCGGCGACTGGGTCGCACCCGTGGACGGCGAATACTTTGACAACATCACCCCTGTCACCGGCGAGGTGTTCTGTCAGGTCGCCCGCGGCAAGGAAGCGGACATCAACTTGGCACTGGACGCCGCGCACAAGGCCGCACCCGCCTGGGGTGCGACCTCCCCACAAGACCGCGCGCTGGTGCTGCTGAAGATCGCGGACCGCATGGAGGACCACCTCGAGGAGCTTGCGGTGGCGGAGACGTGGGAAAATGGCAAGGCGGTACGCGAGACGCTCGCCGCCGACATCCCGCTGGCCATCGACCATTTCCGCTACTTCGCTGGTGCCCTTCGCGCGCAGGAGGGGCGACTGAGCCAGATTGAGGGGGATATGGTCGCCTACCACTTCAACGAGCCACTCGGCGTGGTCGGCCAAATCATCCCGTGGAACTTTCCGCTGCTCATGGCTGCTTGGAAGCTCGCCCCGGCACTGGCTGCGGGTAACGCGATTGTGCTCAAGCCTGCCGAGCAAACCCCGGCGTCGATTCTGTACCTGATGGACCTTGTCGGCGATCTGATCCCCGCGGGTGTGCTCAACGTTGTCAACGGACACGGCAGCGAAGCGGGCGCTGCGCTTTCTGGCTCCGACCGCATTGCCAAGATCGCCTTCACGGGCTCTACCGAGGTGGGCAAGATCATTAACAAAGCGGCCGCGGACAAGATCATCCCGGTCACTCTGGAGCTGGGTGGCAAGTCTCCGTCGCTCTTCTTTGAAGACATCTTTGACAAGGACGACGATTTCAAGAAGAAGGCGATCGAGGGGTTCGCCATGTTCGCGCTCAACCAGGGTGAGGTGTGCACCTGCCCGTCGCGCGCGCTGGTGCAGGAATCCATCGCGGATGAGTTCTTGGAGCTCGGCGTGCAGCGGGTGAAAAACATCAAAACCGGCAACCCGCTGGACACCGAGACCATGATGGGCGCGCAAGCCTCCGCCGAGCAGATGAACAAGATCCAGGAGTACTTGGAGCTCGGACCGAAGGAGGGCGCTGAGGTACTTACTGGCGGCGGTGTCAACAGAATTGAGGGCCTGGAAAACGGCATGTACATCGAGCCCACAGTGTTCAAGGGCACCAACGACATGCGCATTTTTCAGGAAGAGATCTTCGGCCCAGTCATGTCCGTGACCACCTTCAAGGACTTCGATGAGGCGATCACGATTGCCAACGACACCATCTACGGCCTCGGTGCCGGTGTGTGGGCCCGCTCGGGCACCACGGCATACAAAGCGGGCCGCGCCATCCAAGCTGGTCGCGTGTGGGTGAACCAGTACCACACCTACCCTGCCCACGCCGCGTTCGGCGGCTACAAGCAGTCCGGCCTTGGCCGTGAGACGCACTTGATGATGCTGGGCCACTACCAGCAGACCAAGAACCTCCTTGTGTCCTACTCCGAGCAGGAGACTGGCTTGTTCTAAGGGGTGTTCGGGGTTGGGTTCCCTATGGCGCCCTTCCCGCTGCTCCACCGGTGCAAAACACGCTCGACCCAGCTACCTCAGATCGCGTAAAGCGGTGAGATAGCTGGGTCGGGGTCGTTTCAGGGTGTGGCGCCTGGGGTTTTGTCGCGGGGACCTGCTCGACCCCGCTCCCTCGCGCTACACGGTTGGTGAGATAGCTGGGTCGGGGCCCAAGCTCCAAAGCTCTCAAGCCCCAAAGCCCCGGCCTCAGTGGGGTCAGCGTCCGAACAGCTTCGTGGCGTCCACACCCGGGATCAGGTTGTTGTACACCGCGAACCCGATGCCGCCAAGTAGAGCGAATGCCGTGACCAGCACGCTCACCACTACCGCGATGACCGTGCCGTTGGACTCGGTGGAGCCGGACTCGCTGGGTTCCTCGGTGGTGGCGGTTTCGGTGGTCGGCGTGGGGCTCACCGTCTGTACGACGGTGGCGGTTTCCCTGGACGTTTCCCTGACGGACTCCCGGACCGTCTCCGCAGGCTGCGTGATAGTGGTTGGTGCCGGAATGTTCGTCACCGTCACCGGCGGGGCTGTTGTGACCACGGTTTCGGTAACGGGAATGACATCGTTCGAAACCTTCAGCAACTTACCCAACAGTGAACGGCTTGCTTCGTCTGATGCACCTTCGCGAATTAGGCGTTCCACGACGTCGCGGGCCTCCTCCTCGGTGGGTTCAAGCACCGAGTAGTTGCCCTCCTTCTCAGTGATCTTCCCGTTTGTGCCGGTAACCGTGACCTTGACACTTGCGTTGCCGGCATCAATTGCTTTTCGTGGCACTGCGAATTCGAGGACACGCTTTTCGTGGCCTACGAGCGTGACTTCCTGTTCTGACAGGTAGCTCCCACTCGCAACCTTCACGGCGAATGTGTCTTCTCCCTTGCCGCTGTTTCGGACTGCGATCTTGAGTGTTTCATCATCCGCGGTCCCGATGATGTACCCGGGTCCCTCAAAGTCGATGTCTACTGTTCCTGGCATGTCTACCAGCCCGAGGTTGTACATCTCTTCTAACGAGAGTTCGGAATCGTGTTCCGGATCCTTCAGAGCGCCCAGCGATGTCTCCCCGAGCTTGGACGAGACCAACTGCATGTATGTCATCGCGCGAGAGGACGCCGATGTCGAGGGCCGAGGGGTTGCCTTCGTCGTAGTGGAAGACGAGCGCGTGGGAGCCGTGGTGGGTTTTGCGGAAGTTCGCGTGGTCATCGTTCGTGTGGTCGAGGGCGATGTCTTCGGTGTGGTTGCGCGGGAGGTTGGGGTGGGGTCGGCCACCGGGTCGCTGGAGCCGTCTGAGCTGCCTGAGCTGCCACCCCCGAACAGCTGGCACAGCAAGCCGCAACTCGATCCCGAAGAGCTCATCGCTTGCGCCGGTGTTGCCGCCCCTACGCCACCGAGTAGCAGCCCCGCGGCGGCAACTGCTGTGATGACCGAGCGTAACGGCACTTTCGCACGTGATTTCACGTTTTCTCCGAATGCTTTCAAGTCTGAAACTACCGGGAAGCAGTGTATAGCCTGTGCGCAGCCTTATAAATGCCAGCACAGAATTTTATGCACTTTTGCTTGTCGACGATCCCCTGTCCCCCAAAAATTTCCCACCGTTGGGAATAGAGTCCACCGCACTCAAGTTACATAGATTGAGCGCGCCAGGCTCAAGGCTAGAAATGCTGCATCAGCAAAGCTGGTACAGTGGCAGCCACGAGTTGAGCCGGAGTGCATCAACTTCACAACAAACCACATCTCAACAGGAGGAATTACTCTTATGGCACGTGCAGTTGGTATCGACCTCGGCACCACGAACTCGGTTGTCTCCGTCCTTGAGGGCGGTGAGCCGGTCGTTATCGCTAACGCTGAGGGTTCCCGCACGACCCCGTCCGTCGTCGCTTTCGCGAAGAACGGCGAGGTGCTCGTCGGCCAGTCCGCAAAGAACCAGGCGGTGACCAACGTCGACCGCACGATCCGCTCCGTCAAGCGCCACATGGGCGAGGACTGGACGGTCAACATCGATGACAAGAGTTACACCCCGCAGGAAATCTCCGCACGTACCTTGCAGAAGCTGAAGCGCGACGCCGAGGCATACCTGGGTGAGGAAGTTACCGAGGCTGTCATTACCGTCCCGGCCTACTTCGAGGACGCGCAGCGTCAGGCAACCAAGGAGGCCGGCCAGATCGCGGGCCTTGACGTGCTTCGCATTGTCAACGAGCCGACCGCTGCTGCGCTGGCATACGGCCTGGATAAGAACGAGAAGGAAGAGACCATCCTGGTCTTCGACCTCGGTGGAGGCACCTTCGACGTGTCCCTGCTGGAGATCGGCGACGGTGTTGTCGAGGTGCTCGCAACCGCCGGCGACAACGAGCTCGGTGGCGACGACTGGGATAACCGCATCGTGGACTGGCTGGTAGACAAGTTCAAGTCCCAGAACGGTGTGGACCTGTCTAAGGACAAGATGGCCATGCAGCGCCTGCGTGAGGCAGCGGAGAAGGCCAAGATTGAGCTGTCTTCCGCACAGCAGGCATCCATCAACCTGCCGTACATCACGGTGGACTCTGAAAAGAACCCGCTGTTCTTGGACGAGACGTTGACCCGCACCGAGTTCCAGAAGATCACCTCCGATCTGCTGGACCGCACCAAGACCCCGTTCAACCAGGTTGTGAAGGACGCAGGCATGTCCGTCGGCGACATCGACCACGTGGTTCTGGTCGGTGGCTCCACCCGTATGCCGGCCGTGTCCGATCTGGTCAAGGAGCTCACCAGCAAAGAGCCGAACAAGTCCGTGAACCCGGACGAGGTCGTGGCCCTCGGTGCTGCGCTCCAGGCAGGTGTCCTGCGCGGCGACGTGAAGGACGTGCTGCTGCTGGACGTCACCCCGCTGTCCCTCGGTATTGAGACCAAGGGTGGTGTGATGACCAAGCTGATCGAGCGCAACACCACCATCCCGACGAAGCGCTCGGAGACCTTCACCACGGCCGAGGACAACCAGCCGTCCGTGCAGATTCAGGTCTTCCAGGGCGAGCGCGAGATCGCATCCGCGAACAAGCTGCTCGGTTCCTTCGAACTCGCAGGCATCGCTCCGGCACCGCGCGGCGTCCCGCAGATCGAAGTCACCTTCGACATCGACGCCAACGGCATCGTGTCCGTGTCCGCCAAGGACAAGGCCACCGGCAAAGAGAACACGATCAAGATCCAGGAGGGCTCCGGTCTCTCCGATGAAGAGATCGATCGCATGATCAAGGATGCCGAAGCTCACGCGGACGAGGACAAGAAGCGCCGCGAGGAGCAGGAGACCCGCAACAACGCGGAGACCATGGCGTACCAGACCCGCAAGTTCATGGAGGAAAACGGCGAAAAGCTGCCGGAAGACGTCAAGGGCCGCGTGACCGAGGCCGCTGACGCCGTGGACGAGGCGCTGAAGGGCGAGGACCTGGATGCCATCAAGTCCGCAGTGGAGAAGCTGACCACCGAGTCCCAGGCGATGGGTACCGCGCTCTACGAGGCCCAGGCCAACGAGGGCGCTACCCAGGCTGACGCGCCGGCCGGCGACGACAACGTGGTTGACGCCGAGGTTGTTGAGGACGACGACGCGGCTGACTCCGAGTCCGACAACAAGTAACCCGACTACGCCAGAAGGAGGCGACGTCTGATGACGAACCCCCAGAACGAGCAAATGCCGGATAACCCGGGCGCTCCGGAGTCCACAGACGAGCAGTACGTGTCCCCCGACCAGGCCGAAACGCTTGCGGATGAGGCTGCGGAATCTGAGGCGCTCGCCGCAGACGAGGATCCCCTCTTAGCCGCCGACGCGGAGCTCGAAGACGCGGCTGAAATCGCCGACGCCGAGGTCAACCCGGACGCGGACGGCGACGGCGCTGTCAGCGACATCGAGCTCCAGCTCGCCGAGCGTACGGAGTCCCTGCAGCGCGTCAGCGCCGAATACGCGAACTACCGCCGCCGCACGGAGCGTGAACGCAGCCAAGCGGGCGACAACGCCAAGGCCAAGTTCGCCACCCAGTTGCTGCCGCTGTTGGACGATTTGGATCTGGCAGAGCAGCACGGCGACCTGGCCGAGGGACCGCTGAAGGCCTTCGCCGACAAGTTCCGCACCATCGTGGCGGGTCAGGGCATCAAAGAGTTCGGTGCCGAGGGTGACGAGTTCAACCCGGAGATACACGAAGCAGTGCAGGACCTGTCCCAAGGTGACACCAAGGCCGTGGGCACGGTGCTGCGTAAGGGCTACACGATCGGTGACCGCCTGGTGCGCAACGCCATGGTGATCATCGCCGATCCCGCCGAGCCGGCCGGCGAGCCAGAAGCCGACACCGCCGAGTAGATACCACGCTCGGAATGTAGGGCCGGGGAATGAGGTAGCGCGACCCACGCGGCCTCTTCCCCGGCTTTTGTACTTAGATGATTTAGTGAACAAACTTTATTTAGACGGACTCAACACTCTTGAGACGGAAAGGAGGGTGCGAGATGGCGATGCAACAAGAATGGGCTGACAAGGACTATTACGGCGACTTGGGCGTGAGCTCGTCGGCAAGCGCCGCAGATATTAAGAAGGCCTACCGCAAGCTCGCGCGCGAGAACCACCCGGATTCGCACCCCGGCGACAAAAAGGCCGAGGAGAAGTTCAAGCGGGTGGCCGAGGCGTACGACGTGATCGGCGATGAGCAAAAACGTAAGGAATATGACCAGCTGAAATCCATGATCAGCTCGGGCAGCTTTGGCCGTTTCGCGCGGGGAGGAGGCTCCGGATTTCCCGGCGGGTTTCGCGGCACGGAAACGGAGTTCGACCTCTCCGACATCTTCGGATCAGCCGCTGGTGGACAAGCTGGAGACGGCGGCCTTGGTGATATCTTCGGTGGCTTCTTTGGCGGCCGCGGCGGTGCTGGCAG
>ERZ1029854.667-NODE-667-length-11802-cov-13.225845_pt1 | contig 11802 bp, 12 predicted proteins | sample MGYA00519239_ERZ1029854 | MGnify/ENA primary metagenome ERZ1029854 (study PRJEB33666, sample SAMEA4610917) | skin metagenome | biome: Human-associated habitat; feature: Malodor aspect; material: skin | place: Philippines | collected 2015-08 ... | reverse complement strand
CGACATTGGTGCGGCCGATTGGCCGAAAGGAGTCCGCTGATGACGGATTACCGGGCGGTGATGAAGCTGCTTGTGCAGCGGCGTTCGTACCGCCAGATTGAACAACAGCTCGACTGCTCCCACCGTGCGATTTCGCGGGCGAACCAGGTACCTTCGATCCCTCGGGTTTCGCACCGTTGAGCAGGTTTCAGCCCTCACGGACGACGAAGTTGATGAGTTGTTCGTCGATGGGCGCAGTACCGGCCAAGGCGAGTTCGTCCCGATCGATTTCGATGCCGTGGTCAAAGCTCGCACCGGGCGCAAAAAACGGACGCTGCAGGAGCTGTGGGCCCGCTACACCACGCTAAAGGACGGCAACCCCGGCTCCCCCGTGTTCATCACCGGTGGGCTCGCCGACGCCCCCAAACCTCCTCTGGGGCCCTGAGATAACGCTCGTGCGCTCGCCACTCCCGAGCGCAAAGCGTGCGCCGCGGCGACACTTTTCGGTTCTTGCATATGGTTACTTCCTAACTCACCCCGCTGCCCCGAAAAACTAATGGGACGCATGAGGCAGCTAGAACTGCGGTCGCCGGTACCATATAGACAATTAGCAAAGATCGAATTCATGAGTAGCTCAAAAATTTGTTACTCATGGCGTTTCAAACAATCCATGGCGTTCCAGGCGATCACTCGTCTAGGCCCTTTTTGGCGATGTTGTCGTCCTCAGCTTCCGGGATGGCATTTATTCCTTGGTTGTCTGACCCAGGAAACAACATAGTTTTGGCGGTGTTTTGATCCATTCCTTCGAGTCCGTGCTTCTTTTCTAAATGTCTAATTCGCAGGAAGAAGATGCCGGTCACAACCAACGTTGCTACCACTACAACAATAAGTAACCCGAGTGACGCCCGAAGTCCGTCGACTCCAGCCTCCAAAGCGAACGATGCTCCTATCGAAATTACTACCAGGAAGGAAGCGTAGAGGCTGATCATTTGGGCACGTTTAGACCATCCGGCACTTATAGACCACTGAGCGCGCAAGTATAAGTTCGCATACTCTGCACTGAGAGCATTAATTTGCTTTGTTCGCTTTGCCTTTTGTTCCTGAGTCAGCGAAACGCCTTGGGGCATGCGGCTTGCCAAGTCCTCTATGGCCTTCATCTTGTCTACGAGTGCTTTAGGGGAGAGCTGATTGTACGATGCGTAAGTTAATCCAATTATTCCGATAGTTAGCGACAGCAGCTGAATTAAAGATACTTCAAAGTTCACCAGAACTAGAATACCCAATACCGGCGGGGTACTTCCTAGGCCGGTACGACAACGCGCGTAAGTCTCCTGCGTCCTGGATTCGCAGCGTTAGTGTCGCAGAAAAACACGCAGCCAACGCACCGGGCGGCGGCGCTCGGCTCTTCGATCAGCCATTCGCTGTCGCCGGTCTCGCACACCGCGGGCTACGAAGCGGCGGGGCTGAACGGCCGGGAGTACCCCCGCATTCTTGGCAAGGCAGGCGATCTTACGGGAGATGGGGGAGCCGAACACATTCTACGAGAATCATACCGTGCAGAATCGCCGCACTCAACTTCCCTGGCGAGGTGACCGACCGTGCCCGAGAGATCGGTCCTACGAACAACGCTCGTGCGTATCGGCGACTCCTGTTGACGCGCAGATAACACCGACGCTGAAGGCGCCATTATCGCTCTGGAGGAACTCCCGGGCGAGATAGTGCCGCGGGACGCGGTCCTTTTAGGAGCCAGTGGCACGACAAAAATGGAGCACCGGGTGCTAAGGATCGAGCGCGGATCTACACCTCCCAAGACCAGATGTTTTTCCACGCCCCATGGAACCGTATCTGCGTGGCGCACCGGATTGAGTTGCTCTTCGACCTGCTGGCCAACGACCCTCTTCACCGCATCCCCCCGCCGTGGGTGTTCCTACATCAGATCAGACACAATTCTTACCAGGCCAGCGCTTTAGCGGCCCAGCGCAGCACAGGTACGGGTGGCTGAGCCTGGAAACGGAGATGATTCAGCACGCCGATGCAGTGATCACTGTTTCAAACGACCTGGCGGAATCATTGGCTAAGCGTCATCATCTAGGCTCGAAACCGTTCGTGGTGGAGAACGCGCCTCTCGCTGATCTCACTCCAAACCCTGATGCAAACCGCAGGTCCATACGGGAAGAGCTCAGAGTTCCTGACGACGCTCCGCTAGCCGTCTACGTGGGCAAACTAGCTGAACGTCGCGGCATCTATGACGCAGTGGAAGCAGCGGCGAAGATTCCGAATCTTCATTTGGCTTTTGTTGGATCCAAGGACTCGAAGCCTCGAGCGCAGATTCTTAGGCTAGGTACCCAGTTTAAGATGCGTAACCGATTGCACATAGTCGATTATGTCCCTTCGAGCTACGTGACAAGCTACATTTCGTCTGCGGACATTGGGCTGAGTCCCCTGTACAGCACGCCGGCGCATGAACAAGCTCTGGCGACAAAAATCCGTGAATACATTGTGGCGGGGTTACCGATTGTGGGAAGTGATCTCAAAGCTCAAGGAAGCTTTATCCGCAGCCACTCCATTGGGGAAACGCACGTAGCGAATGATCCACGGTCAATGGCGGAAGCGATTGAAAGATCTCTGGCGAACCTTCCACAGCTGCGGGCGAACGTGGCTGAGATCCGCGACTTGCACACGTGGGAAAAGCAAGAAGTCAGTCTTGCAAAGGCTTGGAACTGGGCAGGGGAAGTTCGTTTGGATCGGCGGCGTGAACATGCAGCGAAAGAAGAGGCGACTCTGGCGCGCGCCGGAACTGTGTTCTCTCGTGCTAGGTCGAAAAAGTTGGTCCCCTTGTTCTCTGCCGTACGTGCCAGCTCCAAGCGCGTAGCAATTGCCAACAAATCGTCGATTTACTTCCAAGACCAAAATGGAGAATGGTGGATCCTTGGTCCTGCTCACGGCGATGATGAAGATACCTTCATAACTTGGCGAAACTTAATATCAATGGCGGATGTGCTAGTGGCGACGGACTTCGAACCACTGTTCAATGAAGTAATGGGGCCGGGGCAGAACCTCAGCAAACAGCTCGAGAGAGCAGGGATTGCCTTCTTCAATTGGACCACAGCGAGTGACGTTCTGAGCCCAGTTTCCGTGGGCGATGCTGGTGGAGGGGCAGCCTTTCCTGCCACCAAGCGTGCAGACAAAATGAAGGCCCGTGCTCTCGAGATAAGTGAGATGCGGAGGTCGACCATCATCTCTGATGATCCGAGCATTCTTGCCGCGACATCCAGCTCCATTTGGCTACCGGGATCGGTAGAGACATCCAAACTTGTAAAGCAGTCTAGTGACGCCGGTCGGGTAGTGGTGGTGATAAGTCCTGTTGAGCGAACTGCACGCGAACGGGAGGTTCTTGAGCAACTGAAGTTGGACTATCCGATGATTGATTTTGTCGAATATACCGAGGTGAAAGCGCCGATGGAAGCTTCGATCCTAATCGATTCCTTGGACGGGGGTGCATGGGACAGCCTCGCTGAAACCGCTTTTGCGTCTCGAATACCGGTGCTTGCCGAATACTCCCCCCAAATCGTAGAGAGGCTCGATGTAGCTCCACCTTTCGTTCCTACCGCCTACGATCTCGTGAGCCTTAATCTCCGTCTGGCGCTATCGGGGCGGATTGAGTCACCAGACCCGGATGAGTACCTCGCTTACAGGCAGAGCCTGATCAGTCAAGCATTTTCGCATTAGGGTTAAAAGCAGATAGAAGGTGGCCGTTGCTCTACGGCCACCTTCAGCTTGCAGCTCGATTCAAGTAGTTATGCTAACCAACCCTTCGTACGCCACAGCATAACAAGCGCTACACGCTGGAGGCGTAGATTGAACGTCTTCCGTCCGGCACGCACCGGAAATAGCATCGTAATCGCGTCCGGAGAAGAGCCGGCGACTCTCTCCACCGACGTTGAGAATTCGTCGGAGAGGAGGTTCTTGAGATCCTTCCACCCGTTTTGCTGTGTAATCCATGTTGCAGTGCTGCCGATCGGGTTCGTGAAATAGCGGTCAAATTCCGGACCATTTTCGCTCTGCTTCCAAATGGGGCCGTCGAAGGGGCGAGGGTCGCTGTGCCGAGCCGCATAGTCTGGCCCTGAGACACCGTCAAGGGGTTTATTCGACTCAAAGCGGAAGCCTTTTCCATACGCATGTGGCACCTTGAGGGATTCTTCCCAGATCTCCCTGAGGGCAAGAAACGCAGAGATGTTTTGCATACGGTTGATGGTCGGTAACGATCTCGCCACGGCAACCACCTCGCTATCGCAGAACGGGTACATCACCTGCGATTCCCTGTCAATCTGGATATTGTGAGGTTGGAGGTAGCGTGACGACCGGAGATCGTAGCCGTGCATGTATAGAAGCTCTAGATTTGACAACGCCCCGACCGTACTTATCCATTCATCAAAAACGCGTTGAGTGTATGCATTTAAGTCGTGGTTAAGCATCTGTGCGTCTAGCCGGGAAAAAGTTGAACGGACGCGATCCAATGAATTATTCGCGGCTTTATCTAAGACGCCTTTGAATAACGGCCACTGTCCTGCTACGAGATTCTCTCCCGGCGACAATGGTGCAGCACTCTTGTAAGGGGCGACGAGGCTTTCGGAAGGGATCATGCCCTGAGATTCTCGAATGCCCCCGGCCAGGGATTCGATCCAACTATTGGGATCGATAGGGCTCGGGATAACAACTAAGTGGCTGACCTTCGCCCGCTCTGCGAGCTCGGCCGCAACCATCACTTCCTGGGAGTTCTTGTTACCCTGTGTGACCGCAGTCAGTTCTATCTCGTCAACTTCTCTGAGCAGGCCGAGCATCAGACGGCTGTCAAGCCCGCCACTCAATCGCAGTTGGATTGAGTCCGTCGAGCGGTTTCTGACTGACCGTTGAATGGAAGATTCAAATGCGCTGACCAACTCGGGAACGCCTTTGGACCACCTATCTTTGCTCTCTTCAATCGTGAAGTCCGGTTCTTCGGGGGCAGCTCCTATAGAGAGGGCACCGCCGGCTATTTGAAGACACGACCGTGGCGGCAAGGTGCTAACCCCTTGAAACGGAGTGACACCTGAAACCGAGTACCCGAAATTGAGATACTCCAGCGCATACTTGTCATTCAGCTGGATTTGATGTGGTGAACCTTCATTGAGCGCTAACGCGGCAAGGAGAGGTCGATTTGACACGGCAATGAAATTTTCGGTTTGCCCGTAGTGGAGCGTTTCGAGTGAGGGAACGGTAGTCCATCCATAAACTCGGTCTGTTCCTTTATCGCCGACCAAAGTGGCGTATGACCCCCAAACAGGGGATTCGTAGCGCAACTTACCTGTTTTGCTGGTGACATGAGCAAGGATTTCGTCAACGACGTTGGGGCTCGTTGCAACTGTCCATCGCCCTTTTCGAACGCGGTGAAACGGGAGGCTATGTTGTGCCGTAGGCACGAACTTGACCAGAATGCCGCCGTTTGTCGTGACGTCCTTGTCGATTGTCGGCGACTCTGGATAACGCGGGCCAAGGAAAGGTGCGAAAGACCGGCATGCCACCTCTGCGAGTTGTGCGAAATCGTTGTTTTCGTCATCGATCGGTGATTTTGGGAGCAGCGCAAGAAATATCATGCTTGCAGTCTATCTTTCGTTTTCGGGCTTATCCCTGAAGGCATGGCACCACAGGTGATAGTGAGTCCCAATTTTTGGCTACTGTGGCAATTATGCCGAATGGCGTGTACAGGAAGGATCCGCTTTTCCTTGCGATCTGCACGGATGAGCCGATGAACTTCGCCCAAATTGAGTTAGCTTTGTCGGAATTTTTCGACATTGATTCAGACGAATTGCTAGCAGTTCAGACCGAACGAACGGTTGCTTTTTACGTACCTGGCTATTACGCGCCTGCCAAAGGTAGCTTCGTAAACTTCCACGACCAGTCGGTATTGACGGTGAGCTCACACATCGTCTACGAAACGGAACAGCTCTCAGATCCCGTTACCGGCCTGACGAAGCTCTTCTCCCAAATACATACGGGAGAGAGAGCCATCGCTGATTTTTCTGCCCCTTTAGCAATGTTTCAGTTCAAGCCTCGAAATGAAAGCATCGTCTGCTACAACGATGCATTCGGATTCGGACGCATTTACTACGCACGTCTGCCGGGAATGTCGATTGTTGCAAACAGCATCCCCGCCGTTGCGATAGCTAGGGGAGAAGTCTGCACGAGTGACCAAGACTATTGGGCCACCTATCACTGTGGTGGAGTTACAGGGGAGAACACCTACATTCAAGGGGTCTCTCTGGCACCTCCAAACTGCAGGATTGTTATTAAACCTAATGCTTTCTCTATTAAGGTGAATAACATCGCGGAGCAGCTACTTAGGTCAAGGAACAGTATCGATCACAGGCGAAAAGTCGTCAGGTCATTGGGTGAGCCTCTTCGTGCGGTTGCGGAAGCGTTTCCAAATTCGCAGCCAACTGTGGGCCTAAGTGGCGGACGAGACAGTCGCTTAGTAGCTGCATTGTCGCTTTATTTGGATTGTGATTGCGCTTTTCGTACCTCTTACCCGCCAGTACTCGAGGTTGAGATCGTCGAACAATTACTTTCATTGCGTGGCGACGATCATAGATGGGAGCGTGTTCCAGCTACCTCGACTGGCATTGATCCATTGACTGGTTTCAGGATCGATGTGGGAATCGCCGCCGATGCGCCCCTCGCCCCGTTGCAGCAGCGGGTGAGCGAGTGGTTCGCATTTACTGGCGGTGACAACTGGTCAACCTTTGCGCGTACGAATCCGCCTCTGCGAGGCGATGGCGGAAAAGTGCCGGACGGGATCTTCGTGACGGGTATGGGAGGGGAGACTACGCGTGGCTCTTGGTTCTTGGAGGAAGAAGCGAAAGTTGGGAACACTAAGAGGGCTCTACAGAGGTATATAGACCTTCCGAAAACGTACTGGCCCTTGTTGCCTGAAGAACTGCGGGAGAGGGCAAGCCAATTGCGTGCTGGGCTCCTCTTGGAGGGCTTCATCGAAGGGTTTGAGGGGTTCGATGCTCTAGATTACGCCCAACTGATGTCAAACTATCGGCGCTCTATACCGACTCCTAGTGCTGGGGTGGTCTCGCCTCTGTTCTCGCTGCCACTTGCAGAATACGCGTTTGGCTTTGACCCGCTTGAAAGGATCCGATCGAAGCCGTTGCGGGAGTTGACCGAATTCCTTGTCCCCGAATGGAAAGGAATTCCTTATTATCACGAGGTCGCGGAGCGCCGGGATGATCCCAAAGATAACAAGGTAACGATTCAGCCAACACACTGGGAAGTTAACCAGTCGCAGTTTCTTGAAGCTATGGAGGAGGCACTCGCCTCGACCAAGATTGACGGGCTGGACATGGCATCCGTAGAGCGCGAAATTGAAACCCCCTCGGACGGTCGAAACAGAACAAACACCTTGTTTGAGACAATACTTTGGCGAAACTCTGCAGAGCAGCAGATCAGTGCATTGAATAGACTATTGCGCCAATTTGATGTTTAAATGCAGATCTTCTGCAGGCTCCGTAATCGTCATTGACCGTATGCTTGTGGTCGGCGGAGGGGGCCTAGTTAGCTCGGCGCGAAATGAATTGCCGGGCGGGTTCGTCTATCGCCGGTGCATTGATGAAGCCGAGAGACGCCAATTTTTGAACGTCATTGGCGATAATTGCGCCAAGGGTTGACTCAATAAGAGTAATCGGTGGTGGGACGTGGCCCTGCCCCCAATCGTCCATAAGCAAATTTAAACGGTTCGATTCGGCCGGGATCTTTCGCATCCAGTAGGCAATATGCCGGTCGCGGTGATGGCCATCGAAGACGTTCTGCATGAAATACACGGTGTTGGGGAAACCATCGCGGTATAGCTCGCCCAAATCGGTCACGATAGGCACGTCGTCAAGGCTGGGCTTCCCCCAGGCGGTCTCGACATATTCAGCGACCGCTTTCGGATTGTATTCTGCGATGTCCGTCTGCGGATTCATGGCCAATGCGATGGAGTCGGGAAAACCGTGAGAGTAGAAGAGGCTTGCAAAGCCCCCGCCCGAAGCTCCGAAGAAAATTAAGCGCTGTTTCGTTTCATACCTATTGAGAAGGTGGCGAATCGCATTTGGAAGATCCCTTTGCAAGGGCTGAGATCTCGTGCCCGCGAACCACCCCAGACTGAGGCCCATAGATAAGACGGGATCGGAGACGCAGATGACATTGACCTTGAACCCTGCAGTAACGTTTAGCGCAGAAAAGAGGGGATAAGAAGCCACCTTCCCGTGCGCGAGTGCAGCGTGAAAGCAGACAATAGTTGTATCTGCCCCGCGATCAATGTGAAGAAGATCCAGATCGCTATCGCCATATTTGATGGTGATGAACTCGGCATCGGGCGAAGACGCAAAGAAGTCGCCCAAGTTTCGATACGAGCTAACGTTGTCGAAACGTGATATGTCTCTTCTTAGCATCCTGAAAACAATACAACATAGGCTGCGGACCACCGATTCCATTCAGGCGGTTTTGAAGCCTTTTGTACCGTCACCATGGCACGACCTAAATCGAACCGACGATCATGATGACACACCTTCCGATAAGCGTCACGATGATTGCACAGGGCAAATGGTGACGGTTTTCGTGTCGGTGGACTAGTAGAAGACCGCCGTGAAACAGATCGGCCCTGTCGCAGCGGCGATCGGCCTCGTTAAACATCGGAGATCAGAAATTCACGAACGAAGACGGCTACGAGGGCCTGGGATCCAGTTTTTTGTAGGCTCGGCCGCATGCGCAATTTGGGTTATGACGAGGTTCTGTCCGCGGTTACGCCACGTGATGCCGTCGATGCGTTACGGGAGGTACTGATGGGCGGGTTCGACCCCGCCACCGACCCGCACCGGCAGAAGGTGGCGCTGCCGCATGGGGAGATGCACCTGCTGCCGTCGGCGCTTGATGGGGCGGTCGGGGTGAAGGTGTTGGGGATTCAGCCGGCGGGTTCGACTGTCGATGTGCCGCTGGTGCAGGGGTCGTATCTGCTCATGGGTGGGGAGACGCTCACGCCGGAGGTCGTGATGGATGCTGCGGCGCTGACGGAGGTTCGGACGCCGGCGGTGGCTGTGGCGGGGGTGGTGGACCGGTTGCGGGCGTCGAGTGAGCCGTTGGAGTGCGTCGTTGTTGGCGCGGGTGTGCAAGGGCGGGCGCATGCGCGCACGGTTGTGGATGCGCTTGAAGGGGTGCGGGAGGTGTCGGTGACGTTTATCTCGCGGAGCGAGCCGGCGGATTTGCCGTACCCGTGGGTGGAGTCGGGCAGTGCTGCGGCCGATGAGGTGTTGGGGCGTGCCGGGTTGGTTGTGGTGGCGACGAGTGCGGGGGAACCTGTGGTCGTCGATAGGCAATTGCGCTCTGATGCGACCGTGCTTGCTGTGGGGGCGCACACGGTGGACACGCGGGAGTTGCATGAGGATGTGCTGCGGGGTGCGCAGGTGATGGTGGAGGATGTGGGGGCTGCGCGGCGGGAGGCCGGTGATGTGGCGATCGCGGTGGAGAAGGGGGCGCTTGCGTGGGAGGATGTGGCGACGATGGCTGAGGTGGTGCGTGGGGAGGTGGCGCTGGATCCGGCGCGGCGGGTGGTGTTCAAGACCGTCGGCATGCCGTGGGAGGACCTGGCGGTGGCGAGGGTTGTGGCGGGGGAGGGGTAGCGATCGGGCTTGAGGCTGATTGAGCGGGTGCTAGAATCCATGAGGAAGCGACACTGGGGGGTGCGCTGGCCAGGAAAACATATGGGGCCGGGGATAGATGGCCAGAGCTAGAGGACAAGGACTGCAATGAGCAGGCGCAGCGGGCGAGGTCTTTAGGCTGGACCGCAAGATCCAAGGAAAGCCACGGGGGCTTTGTGATCCGTTGCCCAGCTGGGGATTGCGAGGTGCGGTTCGACTCGACTCCAAGGAACCCCACTGCCAAGGCGAAAGAGGCTCGCCGAATAATTCAGCTGTGCGAACACGGTGTGGAGCACACCGATGCGGTCGCGGCGGCGAACGAGGCTCTGGACCACGCGGAGATGCTGATTGGCGCGGTAGAAAAACAGGCGGAATCGAATGCACTGTTAAACGCCGCGATAATTAAGGAGCGGAGAGCGCTGCTTGATCGTGCAGCAGGGTTGGAGAATGAGGCGCTGCGGATTCTCTCGGTGATTGAACGGGAGGGCGCCGATGGTGGTGATTTGGGCGATGTCTCAGGAATCGCGGATCGTGCTCGTGGCTATCTGAACCGTGCTCGCGAGAAAATTGCTCCGTTGCGTCAAAGCAAACCGGTGCGTCGAGATGTGGAGGCTGCTTGGCAGCGCTACAGGTCAGTTCGAGCGCGACTAAACACGCTGCAACAGGGATGGGGGAGTGAAGCCGAGGAGTGACGGAAGCAGCTGGCGGCCTGCTGCAGGCTTGGCAAATCTTCCCTATGCTGATTAACTAGTTGTCAATTGACAACTGCGGGCGTGTTGAAGGGGTAGAGGATGGCTATTGTCTTAGGCCTGCGAGTATTGGGCATTGATTTTGATGATGAAGAACGCATCGAGCGGATCGAGAGCGCCTTCCCGGCGGTTTCTTTCGTCCGGCTAAATGGTTGGACGATCGCGGAACTGCACCTGGAATGCTCTCCTGAGAAGGCCTTCCATGAGGCAACCGATCTCATGCATCAACTGGGAGCTTACGACGAACTTGAGTTTGTGGAAGTCGTCCCCCACTTGGTGAATACGAGCGATATAGCGAGACTGACGGGTGTGACCCGTCAGGCGGTGAACAAATGGGTTACGCACCCTGACTTGGGCTTCCCTGCGGAGACTGATTTTGTTGGGGGCGGCCAAGCGCGGCAGAAGATCTGGAGCCTCTACACCGTCAACGAATGGTTGTCTGAGGTCATGGGGATTGATCTAGGCCTTGATTTACCGCCGATGAGCCTAGTGAAACTAGTTGACGGGTACCTGGCGTTGGAGGGGGGTTCTCTACTTGGTGGTTTGAAGGATCTTCACGCGTCAGGTCTTTGAGGTTTTGTCAGGTGCATAGGCGGCATTAATCGGCTAGCGGACCGAAAGATTCAAGTTCGAAGGACCGGAGTTTTTCGAGCGCGTCATTCTGTTCCTTGGCCAGTTGGCTCTTGAGGGAGAGGACATCGTCTCGGTGAAAACGGGTATGTGTTCCAACTATAAAGCTGTTGATTTTGCCAGCCTTTGCCCACTTCATCAGGGTCGGTCGGGAGATTCCTAGAACGTCTGCAGCAGAAGTGCTTGTCAGGTGTTCCGGCATTCGGGTGATTGCGACTTCGCCCGACTCTGAGAGTGCTCTAAGGGCTGCGAGAACAGTAGCTTGCACACGCTCGGGTAGGTCAACCTGGTTGCCATCCTTATCAAGAACTGCGATGTCAGCGCCCTCAGGCACCCGCAGGGCTTCGAATGCAGCCGTATCTTCAGCGCTCAGCACAATGGAGCTTGAAGGTGATCGATTGATGGTCATTCGAGCTCCTTTGCTGTGCCGCCATTTGCGTGCGCATGGGATTTCACCTGTAAGTGTAATTGAATGCGGTCCCTATAGCCCTCGAGCCCAGCGTCGGGCTGAGCCCGTTTAACCCGTGACGACGCAATGGGGAAAGTGACGCGTTGTCCGTGGCTAGATTTTGGCTACAAAAGACCCCGGAAACCTCCGGAAGCAGAATTAGTGGCACAACAAGAGAAACATCCCTTTACCAGGCAATCCGTCTGGTAAAGGGATGTTAAGTATTTGCTCCTCCAACTGGGCTCGAACCAGTGACCCTTCGATTAACAGTCGAATGCTC
>ERZ1029854.657-NODE-657-length-11986-cov-62.767999_pt1 | contig 11986 bp, 10 predicted proteins | sample MGYA00519239_ERZ1029854 | MGnify/ENA primary metagenome ERZ1029854 (study PRJEB33666, sample SAMEA4610917) | skin metagenome | biome: Human-associated habitat; feature: Malodor aspect; material: skin | place: Philippines | collected 2015-08 ... | reverse complement strand
CCTCAGAGATTTCTGATGAGACCGTGAACGTGCACTTCGAGGCCGCAACGTGGGATCCGCTGACCGTGGCGCGCACTGCACGTCGGTTGAAGCTGAGCTCGGAAGCCTCGCGCCGATTTGAGCGCGGCGTGGACCCACAGCTGGTGGAAAAGGCCTTGGACATCGCGTGCGCGTTGGTGGTGGAGATTGCAGGCGGCACGATTCATGCGGGCAGGACGCTGGTCGGTGACGTCGAGAAGCGTGATGCGATTGCGATGCGCGCGACGCGACCAGCGGAGCTGATCGGCGTGGATTATGCGCGCGAGACCGTGGTGCGCCGCCTGGAGGAGGTCGGTTGCGAGGTCGCTAGCGACGGCGACGAGCTTCAGGTCACCCCGCCGACCTGGCGCACCGACATCACCGTGCCGGTGGAGCTGGTCGAAGAGGTCGTGCGCCTGGAGGGGCTGGACGACATCCCGTCGATCCTGCCCACACCCCGTGGAGGCCGCGGTTTGAGCTCGCTGCAGCGCCGCCGTCGTGCGGTGACCCACGCGCTGGCGTACTCCGGCTACGCGGAGATTATCCCCACGCCGTTCATTGCCAACGACACCTTCGACACATGGGGTCTAAGCGCCGAGGATCCGCGTCGCAACACCGTGAAGGTGCAAAACCCCCTGGATGCGGACTACGGCATCTTGGGCAGCACGCTGCTGCCGCCGATGCTTGAGGCAGCGGGCCGCAACGTCGCACGTGGCCGCAGCGATCTGGCTCTCTACTCTGTAGCGCAGACTGCTGAGAAACGCGCGGATGCGTCACCCTTGCCGGATGTGACGCAGCGTCCTGCTGACGAGGTAGTGGCCGAACTTGTCGCGTCCCTGCCCAAGCAACATCTCCACGCCGCGACCGTGGCGCTGGGCAATACCGAGTTGGAGGGCCCCTGGGGGCGGGGGCGCGTCTACGAATGGTCGGACGCGATCGAAGCTGCCCAGGTGGTCGCCCGCGCCTGCGGCGTGGAGTTGGGTGTGGAATCAGCGGAGCACCTCCCGTGGCACCCGGGGCGTTGTGCGGCACTCAAGGTGGACGGAGCGACCGTCGGCCACGCAGGTGAACTGCACCCCCAGGTCTTGGAGAAGCTCGGCCTGCCCGCCCGCACCTGCGCCATGGAGATCGATCTGACGGCGATCCCGCTCGCCGAACGCCTCCCGGCACCGCGTTTGTCGGCGTTCCCTCTGCTCAACCAAGACATTGCGCTTGTCGTGGACGAGGCTGTCGCAGCCGAAGATGTGCGCAGGGCCGTGCAGGAGGGCGCCGGGGAGCTCGTTGAGGCAGTGACGCTTTTCGACGTCTACCGCTCCGAAGCCCTCGGGCAGGGCAAGAAGTCTCTCGCCTTCGGGCTGGCGTTCCGCGCCGCGGACCGCACCCTGACTGAGGAAGAAGCTTCCGAGGCCCGCCTGAAGGCCGCCGAGTTAGCAAAGGAACGGTTCGGCGCGGAGATGCGTGGGTAATTTCTGTGTGAATAACTTCCAGCCGAATGCATAACTGATACACTGGCGGTCATGTCAGACGGCAAGGTTGTGAACGTAGCGGTTGCGGGGGCCACAGGGTATGCGGGCGGTGAGATCCTCCGCCTGCTACTTGGTCACCCTGCCTATCAGGCTGGGAACTTACGCATTGGTGCGCTGACCGGGGCTTCGAATGCCGGCGAGCCGGTCAGCAAACTCATGCCGCACTTGCCGGAACTAGGTGACCGTGTCATAGAACCAACTACGGTCGACGTTCTCGATGGCCACGATGTGTTGTTTTTGGGCCTTCCGCACGGGCACTCCGCAAAGATCGGTGCGGCGCTGCGGGAGGACGTCGTCGTCATTGACTGCGCTGCAGATTTCCGCTTGCGTGACTCCCACGCGTGGCAGCGGTACTACGGTTCTGAGCACGCGGGGGCGTGGCCCTATGGCTTGCCGGAGTTGCCGGGCCACAGAGAGGAGGTGGCGGTCTCGTCGCGTATCGCAGTGCCAGGTTGTTTCCCCACCGGTGCAACGTTGGCGGCATGGCCTGCGCTGCGGGCGGGGGTCGTGGAACCGGATCTCGCCATTGTCGCGGTAACCGGGGTGTCGGGTGCGGGCAAGAAGGCCAAGGTGGAAATGCTTGGGGCAGAAACCATGGGCTCGCTGCAGGCGTATAGCGTCGCTGGTGCCCACAGGCATACCCCGGAGATCGCCCAGAACCTGGAGGAGGTCGCGGGCAGGCCGGTGAATGTGAGTTTCACCCCTGTGCTCGCGCCGCTTCCGCGGGGCATTCTCACCACGGTGACCGCGCCGCTGGCAGAAGGCGCGGATCTGAAAACAGTGCGCGGGGCATACGAGCAGGCGTACGTCGAGGAGCCCTTTGTCCTCCTGCTCCCGGCCGGGCAACAGCCGCAAACGCAGCACGTCGTCGGATCGAACATGTGCCACCTCCAGGTTGAGGTAGACGAGGGGGCGCGGAGGGTTGTAGCCACGAGCGCGATCGACAATCTGACCAAGGGCACCGGGGGAGCGGCTGTCCAGTGCATGAACCTCGCGCTAGGGTTCGACGAGGGAGCGGGTCTGTCCCGAGCAGCGGTGGCTCCGTAATCGCCGGCTCAACGACCCATCCACTGATCTCCCAATTCCTGGAAGGCCCACTCATCATGAGCGCAATTGGAGTTACCGCGGCCCAAGGATTTTCAGCTGCCGCCACGAAGGCTGGCATCAAAACGTCTGGCAAAACAGATCTCGCTGTCGTGGTCAACGACGGTCCGGATAGCGCTGCGGCAGCGGTATTTACACGCAACAAAGTGTTCGCCGCACCCGTGAAGGTCAGCCGCGCAGCCGTCGCCGCTGGTCAGTTGCGGGCCGTCGTCTTCAACTCTGGAAACGCCAACGCCTGCACTGGCGAGCAAGGGCTGCAGGACGCGCAAACTATGCAGCGGCTGACGGCCGAGGGGATCGGGGCTGAGCCAGCGCAGGTTGCAGTGTGCTCCACCGGCATCATCGGCGATCAGCTGCCGATGCAGAAAGTGGCTGGCGGAATCGCGGACGTCGTCCAGCGCTTGGGCGACCACGGTGCGGATGCTGCGTCAGCAATCATGACCACTGACACCATCGCAAAGGAAGTCCTGGTCAAAGGCGACGGCTGGACGCTTGGAGGCATGGGGAAAGGCGCTGGGATGATGGCGCCGTCGCTGGCGACGATGTTGGTGTGCGTTACCACCGACGCGAAGGTGGACAGCAACGCATTGCAAACCGCACTCGAGCGCGCCACCGCCACCACCTTCGACACCCTGGACATCGACGGCTCTACTTCCACCAACGACACCGTTATCGCCATGGCTAGCGGCGCTAGCGGGGTGAGCCCGGAGCAGGCGGAACTCGATGCAGCCGTGCGTGAGGCGTGCGCCGAGCTCGCTGCGATGATGCAATCCGACGCCGAAGGCGTGACCAAGCGGGTGACCATCGCTGTCGAAGGGGCGGTGGACAACGTGCAGGCGCTCAACGCGGCGCGCACGATCGGTCGCGACAACCTGGTAAAGACGGCGATGTTCGGCTCCGATCCGAACTGGGGCCGCGTGCTCGCCGCCGTGGGCATGGCGGACGCGGAAATGGACGCGGAAGATATTTCGGTGACGTTTAACGGGCAGACCGTCTGCGAACACTCCACGGGTGCGCCCGGCGCGCGCGAGGTGGACCTCAGCGGTGCCGACATCGACGTGGTGGTGGACTTGGGCACCGGCGGTGCGGGCCGGGCCATGGTGCGCACTACCGATCTGTCGCATTCGTACGTCGAGATCAACTCGGCCTACACGAGCTAGGGAGGTGGCCGATAATGATGCCGAATCTGACCAATGAGCAGCGAGCCACCGTGCTGGCGGAAGCGCTGCCCTGGCTGCAGCACTACCGCGACAAGATTGTGGTGGTGAAATACGGCGGCAACGCAATGATCGACGAGGATCTCAAGGCCGCCTTCGCCGCAGACATGGTGTTTCTGCGCACCGTCGGAGCGAAACCCGTGGTGGTGCACGGCGGCGGGCCCCAGATCAGTGCGATGCTTGCGCGGCTGGGCTTAGACGGCGGCGAGTTCGTCGGCGGGTTCCGGGTGACAACTCCGGAGATCCTTGACGTTGTACGCATGGTGCTTTTCGGCCAGGTAGGTCGCGACCTGTTGGGCAAAATCAACTCGCACGGGCCGTACGCGGTGGGTACCTCGGGCGAGGATGCCGGCCTGTTCACCGCCAAGCGGCGCACGGTGGAGGTGGATGGACAAGCCCAGGACATCGGTTTGGTCGGCACGATTACTGATGTGAACCCGGCGGCAGTGATGGACATCATCGAGGCCGGTAGGATTCCCGTCGTTTCCGGCATCGCCCCGGGGGCTGATGGGGAGGTCTACAACATCAACGCAGACGAGGCAGCTGGCGCGCTTGCCGCGGCGATTGGCGCCGAGCGCCTTGTGGTGCTGACCAACGTTGAGGGCCTGTACACGGACTGGCCGAATAAGGATTCGCTGCTATCCAAGATCGAAACGGGGGAGCTGGAGCGGACGCTGCCCGATCTGGCTACCGGCATGATCCCAAAGATGGAGGCCTGCCTCGCAGCGGTGCAAGGGGGAGTCAAGGCCGCCCATGTCATTGACGGGCGGGTGGCGCACTCTGTGCTGCTCGAGCTACTGACTATGGGTGGAGTGGGCACGATGGTGCTCCCGGATGACTACGACCGCAACCACTACCCGGATGGGACCATCTTTAGAAAGGATGACGCATGAGCGACTTCGCTGCGCGCTGGTCGGGCGCGCTCCTAGACACGTACCCGGCACCGCCTGTGGAGCTGGTGTCCGGTGCAGGCGCCACCGTGAACGACGCGGACGGCAACACATACATCGATATGCTCGCGGGCATAGCGGTCAACGCCCTAGGCCACGGGCACCCGGCTGTGGTGGAAGCGGTGAGCAGCCAGATTTCCACCCTCGGCCACGTGTCCAACCTGTTCGGCTCCCGCCCCGTAGTCGAGCTCGCGGAAGCGCTACGAGCCCGAGTAGGAGATGAGACCGCTCGCGTGTTCTTCTCCAATTCTGGAGCCGAAGCAAACGAGGCCGCGTTCAAACTCGCCCGCCTGACCGGGCGCCGTCGCATCCTCGCCGCAGAGCGGGGCTTCCACGGGCGCACCATGGGGGCGCTGGCGCTGACCGGGCAGCCGGATAAACAGGCGGCGTTTGAACCGCTCCCAGCAGGGGTGGAGTACTACCCCTACGGCGATGTCGAAGCTTTGCGGGAACTGGTGTTGGAAGATCCGGACGATACCGCGGCAATCATCCTTGAGCCGATCCAGGGGGAAACCGGCGTTATCCCCGCCCCGGAGGGTTTTTTGCCGGCGGTGCGTGAGCTATGTGACGCCAATGGCATCCTCCTCATCGCGGACGAGGTGCAAACCGGAGTGGGCCGCACCGGGGACTTCTTCGCCTTCCAACACGACGGCATCTTGCCGGACGTGATCACCATGGCGAAAGGTCTGGGTGGCGGGCTGCCCATCGGCGCCACCATCGCTCGCGGGGCCGCAGCTGGCCTGTTCACCCCGGGCAGCCACGGCACCACGTTCGGCGGCAACCCGGTCGCTTGTGCGGCGGCCGGTGCGGTCCTCGGCACCATCGATGGCGAGTTTCTTGCCGAGGTGCGCCGTAAGGGCCGGCTGCTTATGGACGAAGCTTCGCACCTGCCCGGGGTTGCGTCCGTGCGCGGACGTGGCCTGATGGTCGGGGTGGTGCTGGATGCGCCGGTGGCGAAGCTCGTCGTCAAGCATGGGCTCGAGCGCGGGATCATCGTGAACGCGCCGGCAGACGACGTCATTCGCCTCACACCGCCCCTGGTTATAAGCGATGATGAAATCCGTGCCGCGGTTGCGCGCCTTTCCGAGGCGATCGCGGACGCGAAAGAAGGGAGCTAGATTATGGCCAGACATTTCCTTGCCGACGACGATCTCACCCCGTCCGAACAGGCGGAGGTACTCGCCCTTGCGGCCGAGCTAAAGGAGCACCCGTTCTCGCACCGGCCCCTGGAAGGCCCCAGATCCGTCGCCGTGTTATTCGACAAAACCTCAACGCGTACGCGGTTTTCTTTTGACGCGGGCATCGCGCAGTTGGGCGGGCATGCAATTGTCACGGAAACCGGCAACTCCCAAATGGGTGCGAAGGAGAGCTACCAGGACACCGGTGCCGTTCTGTCGCGGTTTGTGGAGGCCATCGTGTGGCGTACCTATGCACACCAGAATTTGCTGGACATGGCCGAAACGGCGACAGTGCCTATCGTCAACGCACTGTCTGACGACCTCCACCCGTGCCAGATCCTGGCAGACCTGCAAACCGTAGTGGAGAACTTTTGTCCGGACGACGGGCCAGCGGGCCTGCGTGGGCTGAAGGCCGTTTACCTCGGCGACGGCGACAACAACATGGCAAATTCCTACCTCATCGGGTTTGCCACGGCGGGCGTGGACATCACCGTCATCGCCCCGGAAGGATTCCAACCACGCAATGAATTCGTCGAGCGTGCCCGTCGTCGTGCCCGAGACACCGGCGCCACCGTCGCTGTAACTTCGGATGTAGCCGCAGTGGAGGGGGCCAACGTGGTGATCACGGACACCTGGGTGTCCATGGGCATGGAGGATGACGGCAAGGATCGGCGCACGCCGTTTTTGCCGTACGAGGTAGACACGGACCTGATGTCGCGTGCGGCGGAGAATGCAATATTCTTGCACTGCCTTCCCGCGTACCGCGGGAGCGAAGTGGCGGCAGAAGTCATTGACGGGCCACAGTCGCGCGTCTTCGACGAGGCGGAAAACCGCCTGCACGCCCAAAAAGCGTTGCTGGCCTGGCTTTTGGAGCACCAAGAATGACCCAACCTGTATCCCGTACCGCGCGGCAGGCGAGAATCCTCGAGCTGCTGGAGACGACTCGGGTGTCCTCCCAAGTGCAGCTCTCGGAGCTGCTCCTGGGCGAAGGCATTGACATCACCCAGGCCACGCTGTCGCGCGACCTGGATGAGTTGGGTGCCAAGAAGGTCCGGCCGCGCGCCGGAGGTCGTGCCTACTACACCGTGGGATCTGAAGCGGACTCGCTGGAATCCGCGCACTCCGGTCCGCGGGAAAAACTGCGCCGGATGATCGAGGAGCTTGTGGTATCCGTCGATTTCTCCGGTCAGATCGCGGTAGTGCGCACCCCACCTGGGGCTGCGCAGTACCTGGCCAGCTACATTGACCGCGTAGGTCTCGAGCAGGTGGTCGGCTCCATCGCCGGCGACGACACGGTCTTCGTGCTCGGGCGAGAACCGCTGACTGGCAAGGACCTGGCGCACCAGCTCTTTGGGCTGCAGACGACTGCCGGCGAATAAGCGCCGCGACCTCAATAATTTTTTCAACTTCTATAAGGAGAATCTGCAAACATGACTAACCGCGTTGTGCTCGCGTACTCGGGCGGCCTGGACACCTCCGTGGCCATCCCTTACCTCGGGGAGATGACCGGCGGCGAGGTTATCGCCGTCTCGCTCGACCTGGGCCAGGGTGGCGAGGACATGGAGTCAGTGCGCCAGCGCGCCCTTGACTGCGGCGCCGTGGAGTCCATCGTCGTCGACGCCAAAGACGAATTCGCCGAGGAGTACTGCCTGCCCACCATCAAGGCCAACGGCATGTACCAGGGCGAGTACCCGCTGGTTTCCGCCATCTCTCGCCCGTTGATTGTCAAGCACCTGGTGGAGGCCGGCCACAAGTACGGCGGCACCCACGTCGCCCACGGCTGCACCGGCAAGGGCAACGACCAGGTTCGCTTCGAGGTCGGCTTCCTCAACCAGGACCCGGACCTGGAAATCATCGCGCCGGCGCGCGACTACGCCTGGACCCGTGACAAGGCAATCGAGTACGCGGAGGGCAAGGATCTGCCGATCGAGCAGTCTGCGGCATCGCCGTTTTCCATCGACCAAAACGTGTGGGGCCGCGCGGTTGAGACCGGCTTTTTGGAGGATCTGTGGAACCCGCCGACAAAGGACCTCTACGCATACACCGAGGACCCGGCGCTGGGCAACGCACCGGACGAGGTAATCATCTCGTTTGAGGCGGGCAAGCCGGTAGCCATCGACGGCCGCAAGGTCAGCGTCCTGGAAGCAATCGAGGAGATGAACCGCCGCGCCGGCGCCCAGGGCATCGGCCGCCTGGACATGGTGGAGGACCGCCTGGTGGGCATCAAGTCCCGCGAGGTCTATGAGGCACCGGGTGCGGTCGCGCTGATCACCGCACACAAGGCTCTGGAGGACGTCACCGTCGAGCGCGAGCTGGCACGCTACAAGCGGCTCATCGACGCTCGCTGGTCCGAGGAGGTCTACGACGGCCTCTGGTTCGGCCCGCTCAAGCGCTCCCTGGACGCCTTCATCGAGTCCACGCAGGAGCACGTCACCGGCGACATCCGCATGGTGCTGCACGCCGGAAGCTGCACCGTCAACGGCCGCCGCTCCAACCACTCGCTGTACGACTTCAACCTGGCCACCTACGACACCGGCGATTCCTTCGACCAGACGCTAGCGAAGGGCTTCGTGCGCCTGCACGGCCTGTCCTCTCAGATCGCCAACAAGCGCGACAGGGCGGCTGCCGCCACTCAGGAGAACTAATGCAGCAGCACAAGACCAACGAGGGCGCACTCTGGGGCGGCCGCTTCTCCGGCGGCCCGTCGGAGGCCATGTTCGCCCTTTCCGTGTCCACCCACTTCGACTGGGTGCTCGCGCCCTACGACGTCCTCGCTTCCAAAGCTCACGCGAAGGTGCTCAACAAAGCAGGGCTGCTTAGCGACGAGGACCTGACGGTGATGCTCGACGGCCTGGATCAACTCGGCCGCGACGTCGCAGACGGCTCCTTCGGACCGCTTCCCTCCGACGAGGACGTCCACGGCGCAATGGAACGCGGCCTGATCGACCGCGTCGGCCCCGAGATCGGCGGCCGCCTGCGCGCTGGCCGATCCCGGAACGACCAGGTTGCGGCGATGTTCCGCATGTGGCTGCGCGACGCGCTGCGTGGAGTAGCCCAGGACGTGTCCGATCTGATCGACGCGATTGTGGAGCAGGCAGAAGCCCACCCGGACGCGATCATGCCGGGCAAGACCCACTTCCAGGCGGCCCAGCCGATCCTGCTGGCGCACTCGCTGCTCGCGCACGCGCAGCCGCTGTTGCGCGATCTCGAGCGCATCCAGGACGCGGACAAGCGCCTGGCGGTCTCGCCGTACGGCTCGGGCGCGCTTGCCGGATCTTCGCTGCACCTCGACCCGGAGGCGATTGCCGAGGAGCTGGGCTTCGATTCGGCGACGGACAACTCCCTCGACGGCACCGCTTCGCGCGACTTCGCCGCCGAGGCAGCCTACGTACTGGCGCAGATCGCTATCGACGTCTCCCGTTTCGCCGAGGAGATCATCGCGTGGTCAACCCCGGAGTTCGGCTACGTCACACTGCACGACGCGTGGTCCACCGGTTCGTCGATCATGCCGCAGAAAAAGAACCCGGACGTGCCCGAGCTCGCCCGCGGCAAGGCCGGGCGCCTCATCGGCAACCTCACCGGCCTTCTGGCCACGTTAAAGGCGATGCCGCTGGCGTACAACCGCGACCTGCAAGAGGACAAAGAGCCGTTGGTGGACTCGGTTACCCAGCTTTCCATCCTCCTACCGGCGTTCACCGGGCTCGTCTCCACCCTTGCGTTCCACGAGGACCGCATGCGCGAGCTTGCGCCGGCCGGCTTCACGCTGGCGACGGACCTTGCCGAGTGGATGGTGCGTCAAGGCGTGCCGTTCCGCGAGGCGCACGAGGCGTCCGGCGCCTGTGTCCGCATCGCGGAATCCCGCGGCGTGGATCTGGTCGACTTGACGGATGAGGAACTGGCAAGCGTCGACAAGCGCCTGCGCCCTGATGTGCGCGAGGTGCTCACCGTCGACGGCGCAGTGGCGTCGCGTGACACCCGCGGCGGAACCGCGAAACCGCGGGTCATCGAACAGCGGGAGCGCGTGCGAGAGGCGAACGCCGCAGCGCGCGCGTGGGCGACGACACCAGTTCGCCCGAACTAAACCGCCGTTAGCGGCGCGAAACCCTCAACCCCACAGGGCCCCAGTGGTCTTGTGGGGTGAGTTGTCGCTGCAGGCGGAGCACATGGTCTTTCCAAGACGCGACGGCCGGTTTACTACCGGCTGCAGGTACGATCGCAAACTATGAGTCTTGACCCGAAGCTTCTCAATGTCCTCGCGTGCCCTCAAGACAAGGGGCCGCTCGAGTACGACGAGGACCGGCAGCTGCTGGTCAATGAGCGCCTCGGCATCGCCTATCGCATCGACGACGGCATTCCGGTCCTGCTTATCGACGAAGCAGAGCCCCACACCCCGGCGAACTAGAAGAAAGTAACCATGACTTCCACCAACATCATCGACGAGCTGACGTGGCGCGGTTTGATCAACCAGTCCACAGATCTAGACAACCTGCGTGACGCTACCGCAGAGCCCATCACCCTGTACTGCGGCTTTGATCCAACCGGGCCGTCACTGCACGCCGGGCACCTCGTGCCGCTGCTCATGCTGCGTCGCTTCCAAGAAGCGGGGCACACTCCTATCGTGCTGGCTGGCGGCGCAACCGGGATGATCGGTGACCCGCGAGAGGTCGGGGAGCGCTCGATGAATTCTGAGGACACGGTGAAAGATTGGGCCGCACGCATTTCCGGCCAGCTCAAGCGGTTCGTGCATTTCGAGGGTGACAATGCCGCGAAATTAGTCAACAACAACGACTGGACCCGCGATCTCAGCGCCATCGAATTCTTGAGGGACATCGGTAAGCATTTCTCCCTTTCCACCATGCTCGGCCGCGAGACGGTCAAGCGTCGCCTAGAAAACGATGGCATCTCGTACACCGAGTTCTCCTACATGCTCCTGCAGGCTAACGACTTCGTGCAGTTGCGTCGCGAGCACAACTGCATCCTGCAGATCGGAGGCGGGGATCAGTGGGGCAATCTCGTAGCAGGTGTGGATCTGAATCGCCGTATCGACGGCGCCCAGACCCACGCGCTGACCGTCCCGCTAGTCACGGACTCTGAGGGCAAGAAGTTTGGCAAATCTACCGGCGGCGGATCCCTCTGGCTCGACCCGGAAATGACCAGCCCGTACACGTGGTACCAGTACTTCGTGAACACGGCCGACGCAGACGTAATCCGATACCTGCGCTGGTTTACTTTCCTCGATCAGGAGGAGCTTGCGCGTCTCGAAGTGGAGGTTGAGGAGCGTCCCTTCAAACGCGAGGCCCAGCGACGGCTGGCCCAGGAAATGACCGACCTGGTTCACGGCGTTGAGGCACGCGAAGCCGTTGAACTGGCTTCGCAGGCACTCTTCGGTCGCGCTGAACTTAGTGATTTGGATGAAGCAACGTTGGCGGCATCCGTTTCCGAAACGGACGTCTTCGAGTTCTCCGGCGCAGATGGAGTAACCATTGTCGACTTGCTGGTAGGCGCCGGTCTATCCGACTCCAAGGGTGCAGCTCGCCGCGCTGTGAAGGAAGGTGGCGCGTACGTGAACAACGCCCGCATCGAAGACGAAACCTGGTCCCCGTCGGAGGAGGACTACCTGCACGGGGCGTGGCTGGTCCTGCGCCGAGGCAAGAAAAACTTCGCTGGGGCGAAGCGCGTGTAACTAGTCGCTTGCCACTGCGTACACCCAGGCTAAAACACTGCTTCTGCCTGGGTGTTTGTGTTGGTTGTTGGTTCGTGGTTATATATCCATCCGTTGCTTCCGAGCGGTTCGGCCGGTTGGGAGGGACGAGTTAAATTGAATAGGGGTTACGTTCTGGTTAACCGGGGTTTAACGTGAGTTTGACTTTTGGTTGCTTGGTTGTGTAGCTTCTATCGGAGTCGCTTTGCTGGCTGGGATGTTGTGTTCTGGTTGGTGGGGTGTGCTGGTGTTGTTTGAGAACTCGATAGTGTGCCAATGTACTTTTGTTGCG
>ERZ1029854.654-NODE-654-length-12069-cov-11.413767_pt1 | contig 12069 bp, 10 predicted proteins | sample MGYA00519239_ERZ1029854 | MGnify/ENA primary metagenome ERZ1029854 (study PRJEB33666, sample SAMEA4610917) | skin metagenome | biome: Human-associated habitat; feature: Malodor aspect; material: skin | place: Philippines | collected 2015-08 ... | reverse complement strand
CCGCCGGTCTTGACGATCGCGTACATAGAGGGTTACCCCTTATCTCTACTCGCCCAACCCCGGCATGCACGGGGTCGGAATGGAACAATTCTGAGCGTTTCGGGGCCCATCGTGAGCCAGCCGTGCCCGCATGCGAAGGCAACGAGGCGGCACGCCCCAAAACAGCGACTGCCAAAGACTACACCGCCGTGGCGTTTTACTCCAAACCGCGCCCGCCGCTGCGCCGGGTGGCCCGCCTGCGTCCCCGCCGCGGGGTGCTTGCTTGACGACGAGCCTCCCGCTCCGGCTGCTGCCGTTCCCGCTTCCGGTCCTGCGACGGCTGCTTAGCCTGCTGCGCCGTCGGGTTTGTCTTGCGCACGGCGCGGCGGCGGCCGCGGCGGTTCGTGGTCGTGGTGACCTCGGCGCGGGTCTCGCGCTGCGACTTCTCCGGCTTCTCAGCCTTCTTGGGCTTCTCAGACACAGCCTCGAAATCTTCACGGCGCGGTTTGTGGTCCGAGCGGGAGTTGCCGCGGGTGCGGCGCTTGCGGCGCGGCGAGGACTCGAACTCGGCGACGGCCTCCTCGTAGGACTGCTCAGACTGCGGCTCGTCGGCCGGCTGCTGCTCCTGCTGTTCCGGCTGCTCCGGCGCCTCGGCACGGCCCCGGCCCCGGTTGCCACCGCGGCGGCCGCGCTTGCGACGCGGCTTGTCGTCGTCCTTCGCGGACTGCTTCTCCGGCTGCTTGTCCGACGGCGCGTCGGAGAAGATGGAGTCGAGCAGGTCGTCCATTTCGTCGTCGTTAAGCGAGGGCTTCGGCTTGGGCTTGGACGACTTGCGCGGACGCGCGGGTTTGTCGGGGATTTTGGTTTCGGGCTCGACGGGGTCGTCGGAAAGCACGACGCCCCGGCCGCCGCAGCACTCGCACGGGGTGGAGAACGTCTCCAGCAAGCCGGTGCCGAGGCGCTTGCGGGTCATCTGCACCAGCCCCAACGAGGTGACCTCGGAGACCTGGTGGCGGGTGCGGTCGCGGCCGAGGGCCTCGTTGAGGCGGCGCAGCACGAGTTCCTGGTTTTCGGGCAGGATCATGTCGATGAAGTCGATGATGATCATCCCGCCGATGTCGCGCAGGCGGATCTGTCGCACGATTTCCTCGGCGGCCTCGAGGTTGTTCGACGTGACGGTCTCTTCGAGCGAGCCGCCGGAGCCGGTGAACTTGCCGGTGTTGACGTCGATGACGGTCATGGCCTCGGTGCGGTCGATGACCAGCGTGCCGCCAGACGGCAGCCACACGGTGCGCGACAGGGCCTTCGAGATCTGCTCGTCGATGCGGTACTCCTCGAACGCGTCCTTGCCGTCGTGGGCGTTCCGGTCGTACTTCTCCACCCGGTCGAGCAGGTCCGGCGCGACGGATTTCACGTAGGCGTGGACGGTGTTCCACGGCTTCTTACCGTCGACGACGAGCGAGGTGAAGTCCTCGTTGAACAGGTCGCGGACCACCTTGACCAGAAGGTTCGGCTCCTCGTAGAGCGTCACCGGCTTCGCGCCCTTGGAGTTTTTCTCCTTCTCCGCCTGCTCCTGGATCGCGGTCCACTGGGTGTGCAGCCGGTTCACGTCGGCGGCGATGGCCTCCTCGGACACGCCCTCGGCGGCGGTGCGGATGATGGCGCCGCCCTTGCCCGGCACGACCTCGGCGAGGATTTCCTTCAGACGCTTGCGCTCCGGGGCCGGCAGCTTGCGGGAGATGCCGGCGCTGCGCCCGCCCGGCACGTACACCAGGTAGCGGCCCGCGAGCGAGATCTGGGTGCTCAGGCGCGCGCCCTTGTGCCCGATCGGGTCCTTGGTCACCTGCACGAGCACCTGGTCGCCGGACTTCAGCGCGTGCTCGATGCGGCGCGAGCGCCCCCCTAGCCCCGCGGACTTCCAGTCCACTTCGCTGGCGTAGAGCACGCCGTTGCGCCCCTGCCCGATATCGATAAACGCGGCCTCCATGCTCGGCAGCACGTTTTGCACGCGGCCTAAATAAATGTTGCCGATCATCGACGCCTGCGCGTCCGAGGTGACAAAGTGCTCGACCAGCAGCCCGTCTTCGAGCACGCCGACCTGGGTGATGCGGCCGTGGCCGTCGTGACGGTCGCGCTCGCGCACCACCATGTGGCGCTCGACGGATTCGCGGCGCGCCAAAAACTCCGCCTGGCTCACGATCCGGGAACGCTTGCGCTGCTCCTCACGGCGCTCACTGCGACGGCGGCGCTGGGCCTCCAGGCGCGACGACCCCTTGATCGCCACAGGCTCGTCGTTATCGCTTTGCTTCTCGACGACCTCCTCCACCGGCTCCTTCTCCTCCGCCGGCTTCGCCGCACGAGTGGCGCGGCGGCGCTGGGAGCGAGACGGCGCCTTAAACAGCGGGGCGCGGTTCGCCGACTGCTGCTCCTCCTCGGGCGCGGGAGTGACATCCGGCTCGACGTCGGTCAGTGGTGGTTCGTCGTCGGTGGGCTCGTCGGCGGCGGCGGTGTCGTCGTCAAGCGCGAGCTCCGCGTCGACCTTCTCCTCGATCTGGTGGATCTCGTTTTCCACGTCCTTGCGCACCCGGTTGCGGATCTTCTCGTCGGCGTCCTTTTCACGCTTCGGGTCGGTGTCGGCGGTGCTGCCGGCCGCGAGCGCGTCGAGCAGCGTCTCGGCCTCCGCCTTCGTCAGCGTGGACTGTGCGACCTTAACCAGGCCCATCTCGCCGAGCGCGACAACCAGGTCCTTCGACGGGACACCCAGCTGCTTCGCCAGCGTGAACACACGGGTCTTCTCCGACAACGACGACCGGTCAAAGTCGGCGAAAGGAATCGATTGTTTCTTAGCCAAAACGGCACGCTCCAGTTGTCTCGCCGCCGCGCACCGCGGTGTCCGGGCGCTGGCGCAATTCGCCGAGCGGCCGCGCGGCACACCGTGCGCAGGCGGAGTCTTGTGAAAGTTTCTCAGCAGCGGGCCCGAAAGCCCGTCACTTGCCACTCATTGTTGCACAACTTCCGGCGCCGCGGCCGCTTACGCCCCCGCGAGACGCAGCAGGTCCGTCACCGCCGCCACGGGCGCGTCGCGGTGCATCTCGGTCACCGCCGAGCCGATGGCGATTTGGGCGACGCGCGACGCGCTCAAGCCCTCGATGCCGGCTTCGCGCATCATCTCGGTGATCATCTTGTGCAGCTCCGCTAAGACCTGCTCCGAGTAGTCGCGGATCTCGCCTTCCTCGCGTTCGGATTCCACAAACGCGTAGACCACGTTGCGCGTGCGCTCCACACACCCGCAGCCGATGATGTCCACCACGGATTCGGCGAATTGCACCGGATCGGTCAGGTCGACGTCGCCGCCCATGGCGTGTTTGAAGGCGTGGCGGCGTTCGTCGAATAGCTTCTCCAAGCAGGTGACGACCAACTTTTCGCGCGTGGAGTAGTAGTAGCCGATCGAGCCGACGGGCACCCCCGCAGAGGCGGCGACTTGGCGGTGGGTCACGCCGCGCAGTCCTTCATCCAGAAGCAGCTTAATCGCCGCGTTCAGGATCGCGGCGCGCTTTTCCACGGCACGCGCCTGCTCTCCACGTCGAGACACCGCGCCCTACCTTTCCCAACGAACTGTTACATGCAAGACCATTTATACATAAACTCCGTGAAAATGCTAACCCGCAGATAAGAAAACGGCACCGACGCCAACAGGCGCCGGTGCCGCAACGACCTCAACTTAGAGGTTCGGGAACCAGATCCCGATCTCTCGCTCGGCAGACTCCGGCGAGTCGGAGCCGTGCACGACGTTCTCGCCGACAGTCAGCGCGAAGTCGCCGCGGATGGTGCCCGGGGTGGCCTTGGACACCGGGTCGGTGCCGCCGGCGAGCTGGCGCCACGCCTCGATGGCGCGCTCGCCCTCAACGATGCCGGCCACCAGCGGTGCGGAGGTGATGAAGTCCACCAGGTCGCCGAAGAACGGCTTGTCCTTGTGCTCCGCGTAGTGCTTCTCCGCGGTCTCGCGGTCGGCGGTGCGCAGGTCGAGCTCCGCGAGCTTCAGGCCCTTGCGCTCGATACGGGCAATGATTTCGCCGACGTGGCCATTTGCCACGCCGTCCGGCTTGATCAGGATTAAAGTGCGTTCAGTCATAGCCCGGGATTCTACCTAAGCGTCCCGCACGATGCGCGTCGCATCCTCCTGGCTCGTGCCGCGGAACCACAGCTGCACCTGCTGCACCGCCAGCTGGAAGTTGCCTTCGTCTTTGATGCGCTGGATGGTTTCGCGCTGCTCGTCGTCAAGCACCGGCGGTTCATACTCGCGCAACTTGTACTGCTCGTAAAACCCGATCACGAGAAACAGCCCAGCGAGCACGATCGAGGCGGTGCCCACCCAGCCGGGAATCGCGGTGTACGCGGTGACCACGGCGGCGATCGAGAACACCGCGGCGAGGACGAAACTCAGGATGCGCATGCTCTGTTTATAACCCATGCCGTACCCTTTCCTCCATGTGCCACCGCAGCCCGCTTCCGGATATCGCCCTGCCGGAAACCACGCTGTTCGCATTGCTTGAAAGCGACTCGCCCGCCCTCACCGAAATCGACACCGGCCGCAGCGTCACCTACGCCGAGTTGCGTGCGCTCGCCCTCGGCACGGCGTCCACGTTGGCCGCGCGCGGGGTCGGCCCGGGCAGCGTGGTCGAGCTGCGCATGCCGAACTCCATCAACTTCGCCGCAGGCCTGCTCGGCGCCTCGGCCACGGGCGCGACCGTGTGTTTGATCGGGCACTCGTTGCGTGACGACGAAGCCCGCCACCTAGCAACCCTCGCCGGCGCTACCGACCGCGTGCGTGCCGACGACATCCGCCCCGGCACCTTCACACCGGTCGGCGACCCCGACGACGTGGCGGTCATTCCGTTTTCCTCCGGCACAACCGGGCTGCCGAAGGCCGTGGAACTGACCCACCGCGCCGTGACCGCCAACGCCGCGCAGTTCAACGCCGCACTCGCCGCCAGCGGCATCGGGCTGGGCGGCGAGGTTGTGGCACCCCTGCCCTTTTCACATATCTACGGGCTGAACACGCTGCTGTTGTCGTCGCTTGCCGCCGGCCGCCACGTGTACACCGCCGCGCGTTTCGACTTCGCCGAGTTCGCCGCCGCCCACCGCGGCCGGGCCATCGACATCTCCTACATCGCCCCGCCGATCGCGCTCGCGCTGGCAAATCACGCCGACCCGGCCGACTTCGCCGGCACCCGGTTCATGGTGTGCGGCGCCGCCTCCTTGGACACCTCCCTCGCCCGCACGGTGGAGCGCCGCATCGGTGTGGAGATCCTCCAGGGCTACGGCACCACCGAATCCGCGCCGGTGACCCACGTCGGCATCGCCGGCAAATCGGACCCCGGCACTATCGGGTTCGCGCTGCCAAACACGCAGTTCCGTTTAAGCGACTCAGGCGAGCTGCTCGTGCGCGGCCCCCAACTGATGCGCGGCTACCTGGGCAACCCGGACGCCACGGCGGCTGCGATTCGCGACGGCTGGTTGCACACCGGCGACATCGCGCGCATCAACAGCGATGAGACCGTCACCATCGTCGACCGCGCCAAGGAAGTGTTCAAGTACCACGGCTTCCAGGTCGCGCCGGCGGAACTCGAGGCGCTGTTGATCACCCACCCGCGCATCGCCGACGCCGCCGTGACCGCCCACACACGCACCGTTGGCGGGGTGGCTGAGGAGGTGCCGCGTGCGTTCGTCGTTAAGCAAGGTGCCTTGGACGAGGAAGAAGTAATGGCGTGGGTCGCCGCACGCGTCACGCCGTATAAAAAGGTGCGCGTGGTCACGTTCGTCGACGCGATCCCGCGCAGCGCGGCAGGCAAAATCCTGCGGCGCGAACTTACGTCCCCAGGTGCTGAGTGACCAGGTATCCGTGGCGCATGCGCTGAATCATCTCCGAGCGCAGGCGGATGATGAAGTACCACACGATGCCGAAGATGATGCCCACCGCGGTGACCGACCAGTGGATGAAAAAGCCCAGGATCAGCGGGATCTGCAGCGCCAAGTCGATCCAAAGCGCGCCCGGCTTGCGCTGGAACGCCGCCATGACCACGTGCGCGACGCCGATGACGGTGATGTAGACCCAGTTGAACGTGGTCCAGTGCACGCCGTCGTCAACCTTCAGGATCACCGTGAGGATGAGCAGCACCGTGATCGCCTCCATGATCAAGGTGCCGGAAAGGACGCCACCGAGACCCGCCATCGGGTCCTTGACAGGCTGTTTGCCGGGGCCGAGCGGGCCCATCTCGAGTTGCGTCTTCTTTCGTGCCATGGGGGTCATCGTAGCCAGAGCTAGCTGGCATCCCTAACCTGCGCCCGCCTCGGCGCCGCTGCGAGGTAAATGATGAACGGCAGTGCGACGAGAAACATCGCGACGGTGGTCAACGTCGCGCGGGCACCGTCTGGGATGACCTGCAACACCGTGAACAGCCAAGCTAAGGCAGACAAGATATACACGTTGAGTGTTTTGCGGAGCAGGTGGTTGACGTCGCGGTCCACCTTCACCGACTCGTTGATGCCGGTCACTCCCAGCTGGCCGCGTAGCTTCACCGGGATACCAATCACTGCCTCGAGCGGTTCGATCACGCTGATGTGTGAGTTCTGGCGAAAGCGCTCCTCATCGACGATTGCCATCGCCCGGGCTGAAATCGTGCGCTCGCCATAGCGCAGACGCACAATGTCGGAGTCTTCAATACCGAGCGACTGCATCGAATCCGGTGTCAGCCGCACCACCGCACGCGACTCGTCGATGTCGTTCGGACGCGCCACCCGCATCACATACGTGCGCGAACCGAGCAGCCGGCGCGCGATCCAGTACCACGCCCGGCGAAACGGGTTCTTGCGCGCATTCGAGCGTTCGTTATCACCGAACACCGATGTGCCGTCACCTTCAATCATGGGCACGACCATGATGTCGAAAAACTTCGCAGCCTTGAGCGCCCGATTGATCTTCAGCTGGTCCGGATATGCGAGGTCATCCTTACGCTCGCGTGGCCACGACCCGGTGTAGTGGGAATCGATCAGTTCGTGGTGTTCGACCGGGATGGCAGCACGGTGTGCTTCGGTGATGTCCATCGGCGGATGCAGACGCAGCAAGATGCGCTGATAGCGCGAAATCTTTATTGTGCCTTCGTCGTACTCGCCGTCTTCGAACGTCTCAATTTCATCGCGCGTGACGACGAACGCACACCGCGTAAACGGGCACACCACCCGGTAGTGCTCCGCCTCCGGCAACCGCGCCAACGCGGACTCGCTGATCACGATCGAGGTGTCCCCCGCTTTGTCAGCCCGCTGCTTGACGTTTCGTGTAAAGATTTCTGCCCGCACCGGTTCCACGCGAACAACTCGGCCGGGCGCTTGTTTCAGAATGCGGGCGCTCGCGAACGCTTCCTCCCCTTTTCCCCCTTTAATCAACTGCACCGACTTCTCACCGAGGCGCGCCGGGTGGAAGTCGCTCAAGCCTTCCCAGCCCGGCCAGTCACGGCCAATCACCAGAGAATTCACCGGGTAATCAGCCACGTTGGCCTTCTTGCCGTTGAGTGTCACCTCAACTGCGGGAAGATACATCTCAGTCACAATTGCTCCAGGTAGTCGATCACCGCGGCCGCGACGTCCACCCCGGTGGTCTTGCTCAGGGAGTGGAACTGCGCGTTGGAGTTCACCTCGCCCACCAGCGGTGCGTCCGCGTCGAGGAAGTCCACCGAGCCGATCTCGAGGCCCAACGCGTCCATCGCCCGGCGCGCGACGTCGATGTATTCCGCCGGCGGGTCCCACGGCTCCGCGCGCCCGCCGCCGGTGACGTTCGCGCGGAAGTCTCCGCCCTCACCGAAACGGCGCATCGCAGCCACCGGAGTGCGACCCACCATGTAGATCCGGGCGTCGCGGCCCCGCGATCCCGCCACGAACTCCTCGGCGATCACCGGCGATGGATGGGCCTCGCGAAGCACCTCGATCAACTCATCTTCGTTTTCCACCAGGAACACGCCGCTGCCCCACGAGCCGACCGCGTGCTTCGCCACCACCGGGTAGCCAAGCTCGCCCACCGCGCGCGCGAACTCGCTTTCGGCCCACTCCTCCGCGTCGAGGTTTCGGTACGCAAGCGGCGCAGTGATGGTCCGCGGGTGGGCGATGCCGGCCTTCGTCAGCGCGGCGTGGGTGTACGCCTTGTTGTCGCATAGCGCGATGCTTGTCGACGAATTCACGCACCGCACCCCGTACGCCTCCAATTGGGCAACGGCGGCGACGTCCTTGTCCATGATGAACGCCACCTTCGGCGCCTCATCCAAGTGCGTCACGGCGTAGTCAGTGGTCACGCGGGTGAGCTTGCCGCCTGACTTGGCCGCAAGCTGGTCGAATTGCCACTCAAACTTGTCCCAGTGCAGCCACCGGTTGGTCACCAGCCAGGCGGTGGTCACGCTAACTCCTCGGTCAAACGCAGCACGATGCGCTCGAGTGCCGCAATCATGTGCTCGCGTGGTCCCTCGTCTAAGGCTGCACTGTTCATCTCCACCTGTACATACGGGATGCCGGTGCGCATCGCCACGTCAGAAGACACGCGGTGGAGTCCCATGGCGGGGAAGATTTCGTCGACAAGCACTGGCACCCCGCTTGCGTTGAATTCAGCGACCACGATGTCGCGCACCGCCCAGTTGCCGTGAATATTGCGGCCTCGGCCCGTCCCCAGGATGACCTGATCGGGGCGGTCAGGGTTCATCTGGTGCAGGTCGATCCCGGCAACGATCCCACGCCGCTGCACTTCGTGGACAGCGGTGTCGCGAAACGGGCTGTGCTCATCCGCATTCGGATCGGCCTTGTCCTCATCAGTTTTGATCAACGCCGTTATGCCCGCACACTCGTGGAGACGCTCCGCGAGCAAGCGGGTGGCGGGCTCGGCAAGTTTCAGCTTGCCGTCGCGCTCCTGCTCCACGGCATGCGGTGCGGTGACAATGACCGGTGCCGCGCCCGGCAGCAGCAGGTGCGCGCTCATCGCACACCCCGGGCGCTGCGTAGGTACGCCCGCGCCTGGCCTGCGGTGGCCACCGAGCCGGTGACCAGCACCCCGACGCCTTCCGGGCCTTCCTCCTCGGCTAACTCGATGGCGAGTTCGATCGCCGAGGGCAGGTGGTCGTCGACACGCACGCGCTCGTCGCCGAAGACCTCGTAGGCGATCTCAGCCAACTCGTGGGCGTCCATGGCGCGGGGGTCGGTGTTGTGGGTGATGATGACGTCGGCAAGCACAGGCTCAAGCGCAACCAGCATCGCTCGGGCGTCCTTATCCGCGAACACGGAAACCACACCGATGACGGACTGGTAGTTGAAGTCGCGGCTCATCGTCTCGGCGAGCGTTGCCGCGCCGTGGGGGTTGTGGGCGGCGTCGATAAGCACCACCGGATCGCCCAACACGCGCTCCACGCGGGCCGGGACTGCCACCTCGGCGAAACCCTGGCGCACCGAATCCAGATCCAGCGGCTGCTCGCGCGTCACACCGAACAGACTCTCCACCGCCGCGAGCGCCACGGCGGCGTTAGCAGCTTGGTGGGCGCCGGAAAGCGGCAGAAAGATGTCGTCGTAGAGCCCGCCGAGCCCGTTGAGCTTTAATTGCTGGCCGCCGACGGCGACGCCCGCCTCGTCGACGGCGAAGTCGCGGCCCAGGCGCGCCACCGCGGCATCGGTGTCCACGGCGCGCTCCAAAATCACGCGCATGGCCTCCGGCTCTTGCTCGGCGACGATCGCGATGTTTTCCGCCGGGCCGTACCCGTCGCGCTCGCGCGCCTTGATGATCCCGGCCTTTTGCGCCGCGATCTCCTCGAGCGTGTCGCCCAGAAACGCCTGGTGGTCGATGCCAACCGGGGTGATCACGGACACGTCCGCCTCCACCACGTTGGTTGCGTCCCAGGTGCCGCCCATGCCGACCTCGATGACCGCGATGTCCACCGGCGCGTCCGCGAACGCCGCGTACGCGATGCCGACGAGCACCTCGAACCGGCTCATCGTCGCCTCGCCGCGCTCTGCGAACGTCTGGTCCACCATGTCCACGTACGGCTCGATGTCGCGGAAGATTTCCACGAACCGGGTCTGGGAGATCTCCTCGCCGTCGATGACGATGCACTCGGTGACCCGCTCCAACTCCGGCGACGTGAACAGCCCGGTACGGCGGTTCAGCGCGCGCAGTAGCGACTCCGCCATCCGCGCCGTCGACGTCTTGCCGTTCGTGCCGGCGACGTGGATGACGTCGAAGGACTGCTGCGGGGTGCCCAAAAAGTCCGTCAGCATGGCGATGCGGTCCAGCGACGGGTTCGGATCGTTGGCCGCCTGGCGCGCATCTAGCTTGGCGACGACATCAGCAAACTCCGGGTGGTCCCCCTCCGCCGGCACAGTCTGCGCGGGCTCCTCCGGCTCGTCGGTCGGCGCGCCCTCGCCGAGTTTCAACGTGATGCCGTAGTCGGTCATCTCCAACTGGCCGAAGTCGGTCTCGCGCGCGGACTCCAAGTCGGCGGGGTCGAGGCCCTCCAGGGCGTCGTCGCCAAGCTGCGCGCGCAGCGCCTCGTACGCGTCCCGGTCGAACTCTGCCATTACTTCAGCGCCTCAAGACGCGCGGTGACGCGCTCGAACTCTTCCTGCGCGACCTGCTGGCGCACCTTGATCTTCTCCACAACCTGCTCCGGCGCATTGGCCAGGAACTGCTCGTTGGAGAGCTGCCCGCCAGTGGTATCGAGCTCCTTCTGCGCTGCCGCCAGCTCCTTTTCCAGGCGCTTGCGCTCAGCGGCCACGTCGACGGTGCCGGAGGTGTCCAGCGCGACATCCAGGTTCACCTTGCTCAGGCGCATCTCAATGCTTGCCGACGACTCAAAGCCGTCTTCCGGCACCTCCACCTTGGCAATCTGGCGCACCATCGCCTCCTGGCCCGCCAAGTCGGCGGCGGCGAAGTCGAGGCGGGCCGGCACCTTCTGCGAGGGCTTCACACCCTGGTCGGAGCGGAAACGGCGCAGCTCCGTGATCAACTTGATGGAATCCTCGATGCGACGGCGGGCATCCTCGTCGGTTTCGGCGCCGCCATTGGTGTTCTCCGCGGTCGGCCACGGCGCGAGCGTGACCGTGTCCTCGCCGGTGAGCGCCTTCCACAGCACCTCGGTGATAAACGGCATCGTCGGGTGCAGCAGGCGCAGCACGACGTCGAGCACGCGGCCGAGGACGATCTTGGTGTTTTCGCCCTGCTCGCTCTCGCCGTCCCGCGGGATCTGGGTCTTGGCGATCTCCAGGTACCAGTCGCAGAGCTCATCCCACGCGAAGTGGTAGAGCGCCTCGTTGGCCTTGGCAAACTGGTAGTCGTCCAGATAGGCATCCACCTTGGCGCGCAGTTCTTCGGCGCGGTCGAGGATCCAGCGGTCGGCGTCGGTGAGTGCGTCGCGGGCCGGGAGGTCGCTCACACGCGCGCCGTTCATCAGCGCGAACTTGGTGGCATTGAACAGCTTGGTGGCGAAGTTGCGGGCGGCGGTGGCGTGGTCGTCGCCGATCGGCAGGTCCACGCCCGGGTTCGCGCCGCGAGCCAGGGCGAAACGCAGCGCGTCGGCGCCGTAGCGCTCCACCCAATCCATCGGGTCGATGCCGTTGCCCAGCGACTTGGACATCTTGCGGCCCTTTTCGTCGCGCACCAGGCCGTGCAGGTACAGGTGGTGGAACGGGATCTGCGGACGGCCGTCCTTGCCGGCACCCAAGATCTCCGGCGTCTCCTGGCCGGCGAACGTGCCGAACATCATCATGCGCGCCACCCAGAAAAACAGGATGTCGTACGCGGTGACCAGAACGGTCGTGGGATAGAACTTCTCCAGATCCGGCGTCTTGTCCGGCCAGCCCATGGTGGAAAACGGCCACAGCGCCGACGAGAACCAGGTGTCCAGCACATCCGGGTCCTGCTCGTAGCCCGCCGGCGGCTCCTCATCCGGGCCGACGCAGACGACATCGCCGTCCGGGCCGTACCAGATCGGGATGCGGTGGCCCCACCACAACTGGCGCGAAATGGTCCAGTCGTGCATGTTGTCCACCCAGTCGAAGTAGCGCTTC